>JACCDQ011765676.1_pt1 | contig 11275 bp, 12 predicted proteins | sample 7446031 | NCBI WGS metagenome assembly JACCDQ01 (sample SAMN15323442, study PRJNA562643) | freshwater metagenome | isolation source: river surface water | place: USA:Blue River Watershed | collected 2017-08-17
ACCAGGCGGCCAAATAAACGAAATAAACGAAATACACGAAATACACAACATACACAAGAAGCCCAAAACTTTGACTTCTGAGTCAATGGCGGTTGCGAATTGGTAATACCCGACCGGTCGTTGGAGCTCCATTGATCGACTGAGTGATCGACTGAGAGATTGACTGAGAGGCCCAAGCAGAACGCCAAGCCTTGAGCATTCCATCGTCCGTTGCGTTGGATTTAGGTAAGCCGTAATTTGGAATGGGCGATCTCAAATAATTCAAAAATTCATGTGAATTAAAGAAATGGACCTCGTTAAATGTGGTCTCGCACCCAGGCTCATCGATCCAATTGACCATGAATCGATCGATGGCATTGGAGCCCATTGCATCGAAATCGAATTGATGGCCAAGAGCATCTTCCGCAATGACGACGGCATGACTGAAATGATTGACGTCGACAAATCCGTTTTCATCAGTGGTAGAGCGCGTTATGATTGCAAAACTATTGATGATTCCTTCGAGTTGCAAGTGATCGGCCAGCATAAGTGCAAATGCATCACATTGACCAGCCATGGCACGATCCCAATGCAGACGGTTTGGAACGTCATTCATGGCATTGCGCCAGGCTTGAATCCTGGCATCAAGTTCTTTCACGAATCCTTGCATCAAGTTCTTTCGCGTTATGAAATCCATGCATCCATGCATCCATGGATGCATGTTATCCGTTGGAATGAATTTTTGACATGCCAGAAGATTTCAGCACAACAACCCAGGGCTTTGCGATCGTTTGAGATCGCGCACCACCAGGATTGCAATAGCTTGAGCCGCATCGTCTACATTCATACGAACAAAACCAGGTCTCTCACTGGTCAAGAGCTCTTCCAGACGCGGCATCATAGCCATGGATTCCTCACGGCTTTGGATTCTTCCCCGAGATCCATATCGTTGGCCCAGGTTGCTTTGCAGCAAAACATCGAGGTTGCGCCACCCACTGGTGCGCCTGCGCAGTAAAGCCCTTAGCTCGGCCTCATCATCCTCTAGTGCATAAAGCACACCTGCCAGAACAGGTGCTTCAGTAATGGCAACCTGAGCAACTCCGTGAACCAGGTTTTCCCGGCGGTATTGCTCTGCACAGATTACAAACTGATCTTCTTCGATGAGGTCACCGTTGCCATCTTGCTTGGCCAATTGACCTGCCCATCCCAATTCCTTGGCATATTCCTGAACAAATTCAACCGATGCTCCCATGCGGGTAAGAATAGAATGAAGTTCGCTGGCAACGATTTTCTTTCCTGTACCAGGAATTCCCCACAGGTTAACGTGGAGTGTGTCAAGAACGGCTTTTTTTGAGGACATCCATCAATTCTCGCTGATTCATGTGCCACTCAGGTTGGTTTTTTGCATTTCAAGCAAAATGACTTCGCCCTGATTTATGGGCAGTTTCTTAAAAGCCCAAAGACATCTGTTCGGATTTGACTTTGGGTTGGATATTTTTGATCTTCTCGACTTGTACCAAAGCGCGCTCTGCCAATACCATTGCTTTGATCTTATTTTCATCCAAAGCGGGAACTGGGTGGCTCATGATGCCAATAGGCGCAGCGGCCAGCCAGATACTCGGGCTGAACATTTTGTGTGGCTGAGATACACTGAACATTGCCATGTTCTCGGCGCGCATCCCGTTTACCAAGAATACAGGCCTAAAAACACCTGTTTCGATATCCGTAATCTCTTCTTTGATTTGCCTGTGGATAGCTGGCTTCATGCGGGCAAAAAGTGTCCAGGCTGGGTTGTCTCGTTTTTCTGCATCTTCGCTGACGAGTCCCACTATCGGAAAGAAGTTTGCAGTGCGATCAGCTGCGCTTTGGCCAGATGGAAGGTAGGCGAAGGCATCAAAAATATCCGTGGCCTTGCCATGAAATCCAGTCATAGGTGCCCCGTAAGGCGGCTCACCAGGGTAGGCGCCAGCGCCTGGCACACGAACGCGCTTGCCGCCTTCTGTTTCTACAGTCGGGACCAATTTCCCATGTGACATCAATTCAGAACTAACGGAATTTCCAGAGTGGGCGAAATTTGCTTTTTCTTTAGGAGCAAGATCAACGGATTCGTCTTCATCATCGAATTCGTTCTCAATTCCGGAAAGTCATCGGATTACGCGTTTTTGTGTGTGTAAAATATTGACGTTTTTAACGTTTTCTATTGATGGGCTCATGGTCTGGTGCTTCCTAATGATCTCGATGATCTCGATGATCTCGATGATTCTTGTGGACTGTTTGAATTCGATTAAATTAAATCAATTAGTGCATCTTACAGTGTCATTTTGCGAAAGAGGCATTTCATTGATTTGTCAGTTATAAGCTGATCCGAAAGAACTGCCTTGGCGCTCAATGTGCACTGAATCCTAAACTGATCTTTGAAATTTGAAAGAGACTCATCAACCATTGCTTGGGTGATTTCCTGCAAACTTGAAACACCGAAGTGTTCCTTGATCGATTTTTGTACCTCAACCCGGTAAAGACCGTCGTGAAAATGCCGACCGTAAGGTACCAAAGTGTCGCTGGTAGGATGATCGTCCTGCACCAAATGCAGTTCCTGGACGGATTTTGATAGAACCAAATCAGTCACATCGACCAGCATGGGAGGATCGACATCGACTCGATTTGTGTTCATATTTCGGCTCACAAGTTTTTGGCGCTGGAAAGAGGCAAAAATGGCAACCACTTTGCCAATGGAATCGGTAGGCATTTTGTTTGCATCGGTATCAAAAGGGCTCAAAATCTCAAAATCTCAAAATATTGAAAGCAGGCACTTTCCGGTGGTAGTGTAACGCAGACATTATAAACGACTGCACAAGCATCTCGCAAGCACCCTATGAAGTCAACATTGCGCGGAGCGCGCCCGTTCGATCATGTTAATTCAGCACATTGGGGCCCGTCAGGCAGACTCGCAGGTGTAAGACGTTTTGCTGAAGTCTTTGTTTTGGAGATCACTTGGTCGGATGAACCAGTGGGCTTGGCCTTCTTCGCTCCAATTGAAAGGACTATCCGATCCCAACTGAATAAGCAATCGGTGCTCTTCACCGCCCGATGCTCTTTCTATGTTTTCTATTCTTTTTTTGCGAGGGTCTTCTTGGAAAAAGAAGGGGAAACCTGCAATTTGAGAGAAAGACACATCTTGCATATTGCAGAGCATTTCCTCGAAAACGCTTTCTTCAAAATCATCCACGTTAAGACCTTCGATAGCGTCAGTTATGTTGCCGTTGCAATTGACAGCAGAAAACTTGATGGCAGTCGAATGAGTTGCTGGAAAAAGTGGATGAATTACACCTGGATCCTGGGGGTGCTTGATGCACTTTTCCAAGTCTGGAGCGTCCCAATGAACGATGCGCCAGCCGCGCTGAATACACGGATTTTTCAGATCACAACCGGCCATTCGATCAGCGGGGTGGAGATAAATTTGGGTGATTCCTGATTCTGGCAATGGCAAGAGCGTGGCCTCTCGTTGAGCCTGAGTCACAGAGGACGCTACCTCAGACCAATTGATCTGCAATAGTAGCGGCATGGCCGCGCCATCGACCTTTGGCCAATCATAGCCGTAGCCGTGGCCCTGCTCCCAATAACCAGGCCCAAGAATTCGGGAAGACATCTGCGTGGTTGAAGAGTCGATTTCGGGAAAATGCAACTTGATGGACACTCGGGCGATGGACTTCAAAAAGTCATCGCCCTCCTGTGCGCTCGAGATGCTTTGCGGTTTTGATGGTGACATTTTGAATGGTTCAATGGTTAATTTCAGATAATAAAAAAGCCGATTCGGCGTTGACCGAGTCGGCCTTCAATGTAGAATCGGTTAAATCGGTTAACCCTTTCCAACTGGTGGCAATATTCAACTTGACAAGTATCTGAATTGAATCAATTCAAATACCCAATCAAGTCCGCCAACCCATCAATCCCAGCTAAGAGCGCCGCCAGTCTGGTACTCGGTGACGCGCGTCTCGAAGAAGTTCTTTTCCTTCTTCAGGTCGATCATCTCGCTCATCCAGGGGAATGGGTTTTCCTCGTTGGGGAACAACTGATCCAAGCCGATCTGCGTGGCGCGGCGGTTGGCGATGTAGCGCAGGTAGCCCTTGAACATCGAGGCGTTCATACCCAGAACGCCACGGGGCATGGTGTCTTCTGCATAACGGTACTCGAGCTCCACCGCTTTCTCGAACAGAACCTTGATTTCGGCCTTGAATTCGGTGGTCCACAGGTGCGGATTTTCCTGCTTGATGGCGTTGATCAGGTCAATGCCGAAGTTGCAATGCATGGACTCGTCTCGCAGGATGTACTGGTACTGCTCTGCAGCGCCAGTCATCTTGTTCTGGCGACCCAGCGCTAGGATCTGCGTGAATCCCACATAGAAGAAAAGACCTTCCATCAAGCAGGCGAAGACGATCATACTCTTGAGGAGCGTCTGGTCGTTCTCAGACGTGCCAGTCTTGAAGTTGGGGTCCATGATTGCATCGATGAAAGGAATCAGGAACTGGTCCTTGTCGCGAATGGACTTGATCTCATGGTACGCGTTGAAGATCTCGCCCTCATCCAATCCCAGAGACTCCACGATGTAGGAGTAAGCGTGGGTGTGGATGGCCTCCTCGAAGGCCTGGCGCAGTAGGAACTGGCGGCACTCGGGAGCAGTTATGTGGCGGTACGTGCCCAACACGATGTTGTTGGCGGCCAGCGAGTCTGCCGTCACGAAGAAGCCCAGGTTGCGCAGGACAAGGCGGCGCTCGTCATCAGACAGACCATTGGGATCTTTCCATAAGGCGATGTCGCGGGACATATTCACCTCTTGAGGCATCCAATGATTGGCACAGGTCGAAAGGTACTTCTCCCAGGCCCACTTGTATTTGAATGGAACTAGTTGGTTAACGTCGGTGGCGCCATTGATGATGCGCTTGTCCGTAACCTTGACACGGGCAGCATTGATAACTGGCGTGGCATATGCAGGGGATGACTGGGATTGAATGGCTTGGTTGTCGTCTTCAAAAGACAGGGAAGGCAAAGCGCTCATGGTGTTTTTCGTGGTGCCGACCGGTTCACACTGTCCACCTCTGGCCGTCGGAGCGCCAGGGTGGGGCCCTTGAGAAACCGATCAGACTGCAGCTTTGATCCGCTTGTTGATCGGCCCGTCTTGGGTCCGCTTTCGTGTGGCTTACTCGACCCCGTTTGTTGCAGAGGCACCAAAGGCCGCGTGAGTGGACCGGTGCATGTATTTCAACAGGTTCGGGCCTTGCCCTCACGGTTATTGAACTTCCGAAGCCCGCAAAAATTCAAAGAAAAATTCAAAGAATTGGGAACCAACTTCATCGGTGCAATGGCGCAAATTATAGCGGTTACACGACAATGGATCAAGTGGGTATTGAGAGAACCGTTGTTTTTTTGCCTCTGTTTGGGTGGATTGAAAAGGGTTCTTTGAATTCAATATTCACGACCCAATGGCACAAACGGAACGCATGGAAAATTGAATTTTTAGAAAAAAAGCTTCAATCTTTTTCGCATGGAATCATAATTTTTCAAAAAACATATCAAAGACCATATCAAACATATCAAATAACATAATATCGACTCTGCCATGATCATCACCATGATCATCACCATGATACAACCTTGTGGAGATTCAATTGAATTGTGCTCATCAAATTGATCTTTGAATTGATCTTTGTTGACCACTAAAGAGGCAATAAAAAGAACATCCAATCCACGGAAGATCTGCACCAAAAGAGAATGAAGCGATGGAACATAGGAGTTCATTGTGTTGATTTTGTTGATTTTGTTGATTGAATGGACATGAATTAATCGGCTCACTCATACCACTCATACCACTCATACCACTCATACCAGTATCGCCCACAATTAAGATAAAAGATACAAGACACAATAAAGACTATCTAAATCAAATCATAGATTGGCTTGGCCTGGCTTGGCCTGGCTTGGCCTGGCTTGGCCTGGCTTGGATTGGCTTGGATTGGTCTAGATTTTCCCGGGCTGAAGTTCTGGTTCGCCGTGAAAGCTCAACGAAAACGCTTAGAAGGAGAAGGAGCGCGGCAAGACGCCGGCAGCGACTCACTGAGCCATTAACCACCCTCTTTTGATGGGTATTAAGGTATAATCAAAACCACAACACACCTTGGCGTGCATTGCGGCACTTCAAAAGTCCACATTGTATTTGGACATGACCCCTCTACCAATTCCAATTTCACCAATGCCACCAATGCCACCAATGAGCACCCCCCCACCCCCCACCGCCTGGAATCCATTGTGAGTGCCCTGCGTGAGCCACCCCTCCCCCGCATGAGTGCTCATGATCAATTGGATGCCTCGTTGTTTACAGCCCTTGACGGCGATGACGCATCTGGTGCACTGAACCTCCTTTTTCGCGGTGCCAGCCTGAAAGCGCCGCTTCCCAAGCGTCTCGCACATGAGCGAGCGTTCAGCATCCGGGATCGCTTCATGGCGACCGACATGCTATCGCCCCAATCCGCTCGCATGATCAAGCAATTCGAAGAGTTGGTCGAGGCCGCCTGCGAGGACAGGGCGTTTGATCCGATCTCCTGGACGTCTTCCAGAGGACTCAAGATGATCCACCTGTGTGCAGCCGGCAACCATGTTGATGGGCTCAGGGCTTTGCTCGATGCAGGTATGGATCCTAACGCGGCATCAAAGTCTGAGCGAACCCCCTTGTCCTTTGCCGCCGAATACAACTGCATGGCAACACTCGACCTTTTGCTGGGGGGATGCGAGGGTGGCCGCGCATGTGGATCGACCGGACACCGGCGATATGACGCCTCTGTGCTGGGCCGCCGCGGGGTCGGCTTCGCTGGCCTGCGATGCATTGTTGCGCGCCGGCGCTGATATCCATGCATCGGACCACCTGGGTTTCACGCCGCTGCACCAGGCTGCATCTGCCAACAGCTGGGACTCCTGTGTGATCCTGATTACCCACGGCGGACAAATCGATGCCAAGGCCAAGGACGGCAAGAGCGTCGAAGATTGGGCCACTGCCAGTGGCAACCACGCTTTGGTGGTTCAGATGGTTGCTTTGGACCGGGCATCAAAAGCGATGAAAGCGATTGATGGTTTGCTCGACAGAGAATTGGTCCAAAAGACAACTGCGATACAGCCTTGAACTGTTTTGCGGTCGGTGCGGATAATTTGTTGCACTGCAGCAAATTATCGATTAGACTTTAATCTGAGGTTTCCATCTAAGGTTGCCCAACCACTTTTAACCTTTTCTGACATTTCATTGTCGGGAACCAAAACCCATGTGCTGCGGCGTCACACGATGATTTTTGCTGCCCTTTTAACCATATTCTAAATTGGATTGATTGTGATGTTTTCTCGTTTTTTGAATAGCCTGCTGAATTTTTTTTCTCCTCAGAATGACTCGAGTGCGCTCGAGCGTCGCCTGTGTCAGGCCAACAGCATTGAAGAAATCGAATACATCCAGCGCAATTGGCAGCGAAACAACGGGCAATTCCCGCATTCATATTGATCCTGTGGGGGCAAAAATGCCCACAAATGCCTCATGAGCCGCGTATTCACAATTACCTCATAGAAGTCATCAGGGCTGACATCCTTCCCACCTGAAGGATGGGGGTTCTTGATCTCCGATGGGGCTTTCATCGTGCTTGCGCACTCCGATCCAGACCACCTTTCTTTGGGAACACTTTCGCGCCAGCAGCTCCGAAGGAATTGGATCCTCGTGCGGGTCTCAAGCCCACACTTTGCTGCTTGCCTGATGTCTGTGGATCGCGCACGGGCCCGATGCTGGTCCCTTTCTCCACAACCTGGCGTTTTGTTTCACGCGCCGTCCACCGGCTCTTTCAGCCTTGCGGGTCAGCCCATCGAGAAACGCACCAGGCGCTCATCCCCGCCCTGAAGGACGAGGCTTCCCGCACGATTATTGGTGAATCAAAAATCCTTACCCATTCCTTACCCATGTTGGCGTGTGGATTGATTGGATCCTGTAGCTGGGATGCACAGAACCCAACGAGTCAGCCTTCCAGCCTTCCAGCCTTCCAGCCTTCCAGCCTTCCAGCCTTCACAACCATGAGGACACCTGGATTCTGCAGGCGTGAGCAAAGGATATGCAAGGATGTTCGTTTTTTTGCAGCAGCTCCTCAAGAGTGACACACTGAAATCAGCTGCTGCTCTTTTTGATCCACTGCCTTGCGCTGCCTACAGGGATGGCGAGAGCGACCAGAACCATACCCCAAATCACGCCAACACCCGCTTCGCTCAGAACACTGGCAAGCCATTTGGCTGTTTGAGCGATCTCTCCAGAGAGCACTAACCCGAGCAAGTCATTCGTTTTTACGCGAATGAAAATGGCGATCAATTCAGAAAAATAGCTCACGGCATGGTGCAGGAAAGGTGCTCCGTGCACCAGGATACCTCCGCCTACAAGGAACATGGCGGCCGTTCCAATGATCGTGAGCCAACGCATCAGTCCCGGTGCCGACTGAACAAGCAAAGATCCGATGCGTTGAAGCTGTGCACTTTTTTCTTTCATTAGAAACAATCCTAGGTCATCAATCTTCACGATCAGTGCAACAGCCCCATAAACGACAACGGTCATCAAAAACGCAACTGTGGCCAACACAATCGATTGCTTCAAAAGGCCTTCGCTTGCGATTGTTCCCAACACTATGGCCATGATTTCCGCGGACAAAACGAAATCGGTTTTGATGGCACCACGAATCCGTTCTTTCTCGAATGCGACCAAATCGATGACTTCTTTCAGGTCCTCCTTGACTTCGGGCTCTTTGTGCAAGATCTTCTCACACCCTTCGAAGCACAGATACGATCCACCCAGGATCAGCAAGGGCGTGATCATCCAGGGCGCAAAAGCTGCGAGCAGCATGGCCGCGGGAACCAGAATGGCTTTGTTGATCAGGGAGCCTTTGGCAACGGACCAAATCACTGGCCACTCACGGTTCGCCTGGAATCCCATCACCTGCTGCGCATTGAGGGCCATGTCATCGCCAACGACGCCCCCGGCCTGCTTCGCAGCCGCCTTGCTGAGCAGAGCCACGTCATCGAGCAGTGTTGCGATGTCATCGAAAAGAGCGAAAGCGGTAGAGGCCATGGTGTGTTAAAAATAGAGAGCGATCCATGCGGTAGCGCCCATGGGCACAACATAGGTACATATGCCTGCGATCAGCAGGAGCATGCCAACGAATAAGGCTTTGCCAGGTTGGAGAAGTCCACTCATCAAAAATGCTCGGAAAACCCTTGGCTTGAACCCTAGGAGGAAGAGCGTTGAGCGATTTTCGATCAAATGTCTTCGGTCGTTTTTCCGCGATCGGCTATGGAGCGGCGCTCAAAGCGCCGCTGACCAGGACCTAACGCAGCAAACGCAGCATGGGCTTAAAGCATCACTGCGCGACCGATCCGTCACCGCTGGGTTGTCCAGCGTCACCGCTGGGTTGTCCAGCGTCACCGCTGGGTTGTCCAGCGTCACCGCTGGGTTGTCCAGCGTCAGCTGCTGCCGGAGCTGCGGGTGTTTGCTCGGTGGCGCCAGCGCCGCCTTCGTCGTCAGCCTGCGCGGTCGCGTCTTCAACGCGTATGGTGCCCGAGGCCATGATGTCGACGATCTCAACGGCACCGATAGCTTCGATTTCGATGCTGGCTGATAGGTGTTTTTTCACTTGTGACAGCGTTTCCGCTTTCACGAGGCGCTCAACGGCACCGGTGGATTTGCTTTTGATGGCGAAGATTTTGACGGCCATGCCGACTCCTTTAAGTAATTTTTGGTCCTGAATAAAGCCGGATTTCACAAGGCCCTGACAGGGACTTTGACAATGAAGAGCGGCCATTTTCAACGAAATGGATGAATATTCAGACCACTATTGTAAATGCCATGCAATTAACGTAGGTCAAAAATAACAGCCGCAGCGATGTTTTATTGGTGTGATTTGTATTTTAAGAATGTACAACCAATTAATCCAAACTGATTCTTGTACGACGGCTTGTGTTATTGCCTGTTATTGGATTTTGAATATAACATTGAGTGAAAGAAACGGGTAAAAAACATACCGGCCATGACCAACTATGAGCTCCAATAATATGAGCGTAAAGTCATCATTTCTGAGTATGACATCAAGGCAGAAAAAGCAGAAAAAGCAGAAAAAAGCAGCAAGAAGGTGGTAAAAAATGACTGTTCCAACGAATTCTGGTATTAACGGCTCCGTAAAAATTAACAACGAAAACGATATGGACTTGATCGATGCCGTAGAAAACGGGAATTTGAGCGCAGCCATACAAGCGCTGAGTGACGGCGCGAACCCGAGTTGCCTCAACGAAGACGGGCAGGGGATGCTGCACATCGCCACGCTGCACGGCGAGTTGGATTTTGTTAATATATTACTCATTGCAGGAGCCCGGCCAGATGAGCGCAACGAGCAGGGCGAAACACCCCTCCACCTGGCTGCTATGCGCGACCACCTTCACCTCTTCGAACCTCTGCTCGAGCGCGGGGCTTGCCTGTCAAGCCTTTGCTCACAAGGTGGCAGTCCGCTGCATTTCGCAGCACTGGGTGGCAACTCGGCCAGCACTGAGGTGCTGTTGGCCATGGGTTGTGATCCCCAGTGCGAAGACGCACAAGGCCAAACCCCTTTGCATCTGGCGGCGATCGCGGGGTGCGTCAACACCGCCAAGTTGCTGATCAAAGCGGGCGCCGCCGTGGATTCGCCTGACAAACAAGGATGCACGCCTTTGGCGTGCGCCTGCATGATGGGCCACTTGGCTCTGGTCAACTGGTTTTTTCAAAATGGCGCCTCGGTCAATGCGCCGCCCTTGGTGATGTTCACGCCTTTGGTGATGGCGGCCTGCACCGGCCAAACCGAGGTGATGGATTGGTTGCTTGACGCGGGTGCAGACCCCCGCCATTCCCATGGAGATGGCTGCGACTTCAAAAATGCGGTGTTGTTGGCACACGATGAACTTTGGGCATGGACTAAAGAGCTGCAATGGGAGGATCAATTGGAGTTTCGGAAAGCAGAGCATGAGCAGCGGAATTTGGCCCTAAAGGGGGTCAAGCACATTGATGGCCGACGTCTGCAATTGGGCATATTAGGCATGCTCGATTCTTCTGCAGCAGAACCAGTCAAGCTGGAGGTGCAAAAGCTCATCGACCGCATCAGCTTGAATGCCAGGCTGGATAATCCCTCGGGGCGCAATGCAGGCGCGGTGAAAACAAAGAAGTCCAGAAAGAATACCGAAGGTTGATCAAGATGGGGAAGGTGGGGAAGGT
>JACCDQ010080451.1_pt1 | contig 11274 bp, 11 predicted proteins | sample 7446031 | NCBI WGS metagenome assembly JACCDQ01 (sample SAMN15323442, study PRJNA562643) | freshwater metagenome | isolation source: river surface water | place: USA:Blue River Watershed | collected 2017-08-17
CAAGCGGTTGCGGCCAAAGTTCCCGAGCACGAACGTGCCAGCATGGAAGGGCTCATCGCGGATGAGCTGGTTCGGTTGCACGAAGGCGTGTTGGCTCGTTATGGGCTTCGCCCTTCCGAGTGGCAGGTTTGGCGCAAGGTGAGCCAATAAACAAAAATCCCCGCAGTGAACTGCACCCCAAAAGTTGGACACATGTCCAACGAAGTAAGGTGCAGTTTTCATGTCCAAATACACAAAAGAGTTCAAGCTTGAGGTTGCGAGGCACTATGCATCGAGTCACGATGGTTTTATAGCTACCGCACAAAAATACGGTATTGACCGAACGCAAGTGCGAAACTGGGTTGACGTTTATAAATGTCTTGGCCCCACAGGCTTTGAACCCCGCTATGCACGGCACACCTCGCAGTCAAAGGTTGCCATACTGCAACAAATTCAATCTGAGGGTCTGTCGTTGAGAGAGGCGTGCAGAAGGTTCAATATTGCTGCAGCTTCATCTATATTGGTGTGGCAAAGACAATATAGCCAAGGCGGACCTGCCGCTTTAGAGCGTAAATCTCGAGAACGACCGCCGATGAAACCCTTTAAGCCACCAACCAAGCCCTTATCCGAACTCACCCAGGCTGAGTTAGCGCGTTATGTTGAGTATTTGCAAGCGGAGAACGCGTATCTAAAAAAGTTAGAAGCCTTAGTTCAGAGCAAGAAACAAGCGGCGCTGACATTGCCCAAGTAATTACTGAGCTAAGGCAAAAACATAGGTTAGCGGACTTGATGGCCGCAGGGGGCATAGCTCGTAGCAGCTATTACTACTGGAGCAGAGCCGATGAGATGCCTGATTTGTACGCGCGCGCCAAGGAGCTGATCAAGGAGATCTTCCATCAGCACAAGGGACGGTATGGATATCGTCGCATCATGTTGGCCTTGCGCAACGTGGGGTGTTGGCTCAATCACAAGACGGTCCAAAAGCTCATGGGTGAGCTCAAGCTGAAGTCTGTGGTGCGCCCCAAGCGTTACAAATCCTACCGAGGGGGTATGGTGCGCTCAAAGCCCAATACGCTGGCTCGGGAGTTCGAAGCGGCCAAGCCCAATGAGAAGTGGGTGACGGACGTGACGGAGTTCAATGTGCGTGGGGAGAAGGTGTATTTGTCACCGATTCTGGACTTGTACAACCGAGAGATCGTGTCGTATGAGGTCAAGGACAGACCGCAGATGGGGCTGGTGATGGATATGTTGGCCAAGGCGTTCGGCAAGCTCAAAGCAGGAGATAAGCCGATGTTGCACTCAGATCAGGGGTGGCATTACCAGATGGGAAGTTACCAACACAAGCTCAGAGAGCGAGGATTGGAGCAAAGTATGTCGAGGAAAGGCAATTGCTTAGACAACGCGGTGATGGAGAACTTCTTCGGCATTTTGAAGACGGAGTTCTTCCACGGCAAGAGGTTCGAGAGCTTAGAGGCGTTCAAGACGGGGTTGGATGAATACATGAGGTATTACAACCATGATCGAATCAAGGAAAAACTAAAGGGACTGAGTCCTGTGCAATACAGAATTCAGTCCCTTAAAGTAGCCTAGTTAAACCGTCCAACTATTGGGGGTCAGTTCAGTTTCGGGGCTTTTTTGTTTCTGGGAGGCCATCCACCCAAATCTGTAGGTTTTCTTTTGCTAATTCAGTCCTTCAGCCTTGAAATCATTACAGCTGACGGCAGTAGGCCAAGCGAAAAAACAATCGCGCCAATATTCTTCCAATCATCGGTTTGCATCAAGCAAAAGCCGACAGCCGCAAGTGCCAGCGCAAATGGCGCAAGCTGACTTAACTGAATGTTTGGAAGTTTTCTCATGTGGTGAATTTTGCACTCAAAAAGTGATTACTTTCTTTGAGAGTGAAAATCTCAAAAATTTACAAATCCGAATCCTTAGTGATCCACATCCATCTTACAGATGTACCAAATGGAAGCGAGGGTTTGCAAAAGTAACGACATTGATGGAATTGTTGATTTGACTTGATAAATCTAATATTCGTCAAGCAAAAGCAATTTGCTGGATGTCTTTAGATAAGGTCAGTTTTTGTGTTCACACCTACTCGTTTTACCCGTCAATGTTTCTCCGGCTTTAGCTTGGTGTTGGTGGGCTTGGCCGTGAACGCGCAGAACTTACCTTGGCATCTGGGCTCGATGAACAGCACCATCGCCGCGGCGCCTGCCGCCATCAACACCGCAGGCACCAAGCCTGGACCACATGAAGTTGTGGTGGCTGTGATTGACGGCGGCGTGTTGCCTAACCACCCCAGTTTGTCAGGCCGTTTGTTACCGGGTTACGACATGCTCAGTGCGCCCGACAACCTCAAGGGCGGCCGTTCGTCCGATTTCGGTCCAGACCCGCGTGACGCCAAGTGTGGTGGACGCGTGGCCTCTGGCACTTACCGCACACACGGCACAGAGGTGGCCAGCCTCATTGCGGGCAATGGTCGCGATGGTGTGATAGGTGTTAACCCCAGCGCCAAAATTTTGCCTGTGCGTTTGTTTGGTTCATGTCATATGTCACGCACCGATTTGTTGGATTCACTTGCTTGGGTTGCAGGTATGCCAGTCGCCGGCGCGCCTACAAATCCTAATCCTGCTCGCGTGATTAATCTTAGCTTTACAGGGGGCAAGTCTGTGTGTGGCGATGACTTGCAGCAACTCTTGGATCGCGTGGTTAAAAAGAATATTTTTGTTGTGGCCGCAGTGGGTAACACCTTTGGCAAGCGTCTGGCTGAGCCCGCCAACTGCCGTGGCGTGATTTCTGTCGGTGCTGTTGATGCAGAAAACAACATTGAGGAATACTCTGGCCTTGATCCCCGTACCACCATTTACGCCCCTGGCGGCGGCAAGCGCATCTCTGTGGATGCCCCTTGGCGTGTCAACAAGCTCAAAGTGGCCACCTTTGACATCAACTTCAAAGGCGACGAATCGCCAGCTAGCTTGTTCACGGGCGTGGGCACCAGCTATGCCTCGCCCTTAGTTGCGGGCTTTGTGTCCTTGCTGTTATCCCACAAGCCCGAAATGACGCCTGCAGACTTTGTCAAGCAGTTGCCCAAATACTCCCGTCCCGTCAACCCAGCTGCTCAATGCCCAGATTGCTTGCCACGCGGCTTGGCGATGGCTGATATTTAATTCTTTAGATATACTTCTTGCGTATTCTTTACGGTGGGTAGTTGTTCATTTTATTGAATTTAAGTATTCATTTATCAATGACTGCTTAGCCTTGTTTTTACAAATTGATTTTTCGAGTTTCTTCGAAATCGATTCGTTCGGGGGAAGTCATGAAGAAGTCTATTCGCTTATTTTTATCGGTGCCAATAGTGGCACTTCTGACCATTGCGTCTGGTTATTTGTGCTTCAAAGCGATTGAACAATCGATCATTGAAGACAACAAGGTGCTTGTTCACAACATGGCACAACAGTTATTGCCATTCTTGTTGGCAGACGACACACAAAAAGTTGAGCGCTTACTCAAAACACTAGAAAACCACCCTGAAATTCAAACCGCAGAGCTGATCAGTGGCGTTGGTATTCCTTTGGCTAGCTATGTGCGTGAAGGTCTTGTGACTGACCCTATTAGCCAAGCGCAATTTGCATTAACGTCTTCAGATGAAGCCTTGGGTGCTTATGGCTTACATGTGGCAGCCTCCCTCACGTTTGATACCCAAATGCTTGCCAGTCTTCACATGACTGTAAATTTATGGCCCGCCTATTTGCGGATGATTCAATGGCTTGGTTTGTTCCTCATGACTTCTTCGGCGCTCTACGTGGTCATCAAGCAAAAGCGCATCCAAGTGCGCTTTGAAAAAACGTTTCATGACAATGGTGCAGATTTTGGTGGACCATTTAACATTGACCAGGCACTTCAACGTGCATTGCAAAATTCAGACATTTCGCTCGAATATCAGCCTATCAAACGCGTCAGCGATCAAGGCGTTTTTGGAGCAGAAGTCGTCGTTTGCTGGAGACACCTATCAGGCCAAAGTCTGCACGTTTCGCCTGCAGACTTTATTTCATTGGCCGAAAACAACGGTGTGTTTTTGCCCTTTGGTGCATGGATGCTAGAGACGGCCGGCAAACAATTTGCAGCTTGGCAGCCGCAACATGGGCCTCTGGTTTTGGTCATCAACATAGCGGCAAGCCAGCTCAAAGACCCTGAGTTTTATCAAAAGGTGCGTGACACCTGTGCGGTTGCACAGTTTCCGTATCAATTGATTGAATATGAAATCAATGAAGCAGCGCTACTTCGCTTGCGCACAGCACGGGTCGATGTCGAAGCATTTGTTCAGCAAGGCTTGAGCTTGACTGTCGACGGCTTTGGTTTGTCACCGCACTCGCATGATCTGCTGCAAGATCTTCCCATTCAAAAAATCAAGTTCGCTCCCCAACTTGTTAAAAACGTAGCGCACGATGCAGAAATGCTCGCGTACTTGCAATCGTTTGCGCAATTGGCGAATGAACGTGAAGTCCAAATGATGGTCGATGGATTGCATAGCGAATCACAAGCAACCGTGATGCAAAAGCTTGGCTGTGTTTTAGGTCAGGGACCTCACTTTAGCCAAGCACTCTCAGCCCCGCAGTTTGAGGCGTTCTTGAGAGATCAAATCCGTGATGCCAATGTCAAGCAAAAAACGATTCAGCAAAATGTGCCGGCGGCGGCCTTAAGTTATTAAAAAAACCGACAACCCTCAATCAAAGTAGTTCTGCATAGCAAGGGTCAACTTTGTAATTAGATGGTCTTGCTGACTTTCTCATAAAGCTCAGGGGTGACTTCAGGCATGACGCCGAACCATGCTTGAAACGCTGGACGTGCCTGATGAAGGAGCATGCCTAAGCCGTTCACGGTCGAGTTGCCACGCAGGCGTGCTTGCTTAAGTAGAGGTGTTTCCAGTGGGATGTAAACCGCATCTGAGACTAGCGCGTGCATGGGGAGATGATCTAGTGCTATATCTAAGGCGGGTTCGCCATGCATGCCTTGATTGGTTGTGTTCACAAGAAGTGATGCCCCTTCCAGCGCGTCTTCACGGTTATCCCAAGTGACACAGGTCACCAGAGATCCGAATTCTTGAGCGAGATCTTGAGCTTTGCTGGTTGTCCGGTTGACGACGCGGATTTCTGTGGCACCAGCGTCCAGCAAGCTTACGATGATTGCGCGTGAAGCACCACCTGCGCCGAGTACAACAATGGGGCCAGCACTTGCTTCCCATGTGGGTTGAGCTTCGAGCACACTTTGTATGAAGCCAAATCCATCATTGTTGAAGCCGTGCAATGCACCGTCGGCTTGAACCACAACTGTATTGATGGCTCCCATGCGCTTAGCGAGTGGATGAACCCAATCCACAAATTTCATGGCGCTGACTTTGTGTGGGATTGTGATGTTGCAGCCTGCCAGCCCTAGCGCTTGAAGTCCACGAATAGCAGCCTCAAGGTTACAAGGTTCAACCGGAAATAGTCCGTAAGCACCTTTTAGCTTGTATTGACTAATCCAGTGGTTGTGAATCAGTGGCGATCTTGAGTGAGCAACAGGCCAGCCCATGACGCCGGCGAGAGTAAATAAGTTTTTCATGACAGGATTAAAGATTGCCCCTAATGGTAGCCATTGCCGCAAATGCGATTGTGTACGCTGATCTATAGGGCTTGCCGAGGTAATGGCGCTTTTGTCTTAGGAAGCACATTCAAAAAATACGCTAAGTTGTTGCATTAAATGAATTTTTTTTTACGAATAAACAACAAAAAGCATAGGAAATGTGGTTTTTGACAGTTTGTTTGATAAAATTTAAACAAGGAGTCCATATGTCTAATCAATCTGATTCGCTCGAAAGTGTTGTTATCGGTGACGGCGTTGTCGTCAAAGGTACGTTCACAGTTCCATCAAAAGCCATTATTAATGGCGTTATTGAAGGTGATTTAACTGCAGAAGAAGTGTTGATCGGCCCAACTGGCAAGATCACGGGGCGCGTTTCTGCCAAAGTGATCGATGTGCGTGGCCAACTCCACAATACGATTATTTCGGAAAAGAGCCTGATCGTTCGTTCGACTGGCAAGATTGCCGGCAAAGTTCAATACTCTGAAATTGAGATTGAAAAAGGCGGCGAAATCGAAGGTACTTTGAGTCAAGACGCCAACGGCCCAGTTGTGCATATGGGTGGTGCTTCCGCAGCTTAATTGCCCAAAAACGCTATGTTGCCTCGCGTCTTATCTGCTATTCGTCATCTGCCAGGACTTGTGTCCAGTGGATGGACGCGTCAGTACGACGATGCGCGAATTATTCTTGAGCAAAACGGCGATCTTCACTACCTCAATGTCAGCGCACGTGTGCAGCGCATTTTGGTGCGTGGTGGTATTTTGGCCACGGGGGCGATGCTGATCGTTATTTGCGTTTTGTTGGTGACGAGTATCAGTTTGATGCTGAGTCGCTCAAAGCTCGAACGTTCACACGAAGAGGTCTACCGCGCTTTGCTGAGTAGTGCTTCAGATTCCGAGAACGTGGATCAACTGAGCATGAGTGATGAGCAAATGGTTTCGTTGGCTCAAACCATTCGTGATCGTGACATGAGTATTCGACGCTTCGTTGATACATCGATGGTGGCTGTTTCGCAAGAAAACGTCACGATGAAGTCGCAGCTTGAGGCCTCGGGTTTGACCGAGAAGATTGTCAAGATCATTCAGCAAAATGCGGCGAATGGTGGCTTCAACTTGGAAGATGATGTCAAGAGCAATCCTTTGCTTCGTGGCAAAGTGGCTGATGAGTTGTCGACCAATCGTGGGTTGCGCGAAGTGTTGTACGCGCTGCCAAGCGTGATGCCTGTGCCCAACTACAGTGTGACATCAGATTTTGGGGTGCGTCGTCATCCTATTTCTGGTCAAACGCACTTTCACACGGGGTTGGATATGCTGAGTCAAACGGGTGATGAAAAAGTTCATCCGGTGAAACCTGGTGTGGTTGTATTGGCTCAGTTTCATACGCAATATGGCAACACCGTAGTGATCCGCCACACCAATGGCGTGGAATCGCTTTACGCGCATATGGCAAACATTGAAGTGAAGTTGGGTGACAAAGTCACTAACGAATCTGTGTTGGGCAACATTGGAAGCACAGGTTCTTCGTCAACAGGTAAGCACCTGCATCTGGAAATTTTGATTGGTGGATATCCAGTCAACCCACAAAAAGTTATACGGACGGCACAATATGTTCAACAAATCCAAAACCAACAACGTTAATCAACCTCAGGTTGGTGCTACTTCGCCTAGCAGCGTAGATGTGAGCGCAGAGGACGAGGTTGAATTGAATGAGGTGTCGACTCAGCCCGAGATCGTTGCCCCAACACCCACCCCCACACCAACTCAGCGAAACAGCATGATGGACATGATCACTACAGCCGCAACAAAACCTTCGATTTTGAGCGAGGGTTTTTCCTTCCGAGGTGAGATCGCTGCCAAAGGCGCGATCCACGTGGAAGGTGCTTTGAATGGCCAAATTCAAGTTGACGAGCTCACCATTGGTGCGCGTGGTCAAGTTGAAGGTGTGGTCACTTGTACAAGTTTGCACATCAAAGGCAAATTCTCAGGTACTGCCACATGTAACGAGTTGATCGTCACATCTTCAGCCTCTGTCGATGGCCATGTGGTTTACCAAACCTTGTCGGTTCAAAAGGGTGCGTCTATCAAGGGCGAACTCTTGTTGGTCAAGTAACGCCAACAAAATCCAGGCAAGCATCGTTTGTCTATGAGCCAAGAAGACATCGTCATCAACGGTGAATTGTTGCGCCTGCGCCGCGAAGCGCGCGGCTGGGTGTTGAGCGATTTGGCAACGCGTGCTTGCATGTCTGTGAAGCAAATTCGACAGCTCGAAGAAGGTGGCATGAGCTCCTTCTACAGTGCCGCTGTCAAAATGACTTCTGCAAAGAAGGTCGGCATCTTGTTGGGTTTGTCTGCAGAAGAGGTTTTTGCGCAGGACGTGGAACCTACGCCTGAGCCAGAGGCTGTTGAGCCTGAAGTTTTTGTTGCTGAGGCCGAAGTTCTGGCTTCCGAAAGCAAGCCGACAGAGATCATCGCTGTTGCGCAAGAGACGGCTCACGTCGAAGTTGATACGGCCACTGCGCATGAACCTGCTGCTGCATCTGTCGTAGAAGAGTCCAAGTCAAAGACCTCGCTTTGGGTTATTGCCGCTTTGTTTGCCGCAGCTTTGGCTGTAGCTGCTTATATGCAACCTCAAGACGAGTCAGACGCTGAAGCTGCGCCACCGTTACAAGCCTTACCCTCCGAGGTGGCAGATCCCGCCAGTGCTGCTAGTGCAGCGGATACGCCCGCATCGTCCGCTGAGGTTGTGGTTTTGCCTGCATCTGCTACGGTTGCCAATGTGCAAAAACCAGTATCAACACCTGTCGCCAGTGCACCACGTGTGGCTGTGCAAATGGCCAGTGGCACTGCGCCTGTTATTGCGCGTCCTGCCAGTGCAAATGTGGCCACACCAGCGGTTTCTGCCGCGAGCAAGTAGCCTCGCCTGCTTGATCAATCCAATTGAGAGCCGCTTTTTAGCGGCTTTAGTTTTTAGCGCCTAGCGCCAGTGCCTCAGACCGACTCTTTGCAAGTTGCTGTTCGTCAGCCGCTTGCCTTTGCCAGCCCCCCATGTGTGATTGGCAAAGCTCATGCATGCCGCTCACCCATGTGGCGCTGTCGTTCAGGCAAGGGATGTAATGGAAGGTTTCACCACCTGCATGCAAATACGCTTCTCGTGCTTCTTGCGAGATTTCTTCCAAAGTTTCAAGGCAATCGCTGGTGAAGCCAGGGCAAATCAAATCAACGCGTTTCACGCCCTGCTCAGCCAGGGCAATTAAGGTGGGCTCGGTGTAAGGCTCTAACCACTTAGCTTTGCCAAAGCGAGATTGGAAAGTGACGCTGTATTGCGCTTTGCTAAGGCCTAAGGCTTCACCCAGCAAACGTGCCGTTTTGTAGCACTCGCAGTGGTAAGGGTCACCCAAGTGCAGCGTGCGTTCAGGGACGCCATGAAAACTCATCACCAACCGTTCAGGCTCGCCGTGCGTTGCCCAATGCGTGCGTACGCGTTCAGCCAGTGCCTGAATGTAGGTGGGGTGGTCGTGGTAATGGTTGATAAAACGAAACTCGGGCAACACCCGGCTGCGTAGCCCCCAGTGGTACAGCGCATCAAACACGCTGGCGGTGGTGGTGCCCGAGTACTGGGGGTAAGCGGGCAGTATCAAGATGCGTGTGTGGCCTTCGGCCTTGAGGGCATCCAGTTGGCTGGCGATGGAGGGGTTGCCATAGCGCATGGCATAGCGCACGGTCACAGCCTCGCCGTTGGCATTGAAAACCGCTTGCAAAGCTTGCGCCTGTTTGCTTGTCCAAACCTTCAGTGGCGAACCTTCGTTTGTCCAAATCGAGGCGTACTTGGCTGCTGATTTGGCTGGACGCACGCGCAAGATGATGCCGTGCAGGATGGCCATCCAAACAAGTCGAGGAATTTCGACCACACGGTGGTCGCCCAAAAACTCGGCAAGGTAGCGGCGCACAGCATGTGCTGTGGGTTCGTCGGGCGTGCCTAGGTTGCACAGCAGCACGGCGGTGCGAGGTGCTTGTCCGTGTGTGAAGGGCGGTTCAGGGTTGAAGGCTGGTTTGAACATGATGCGGTATTCTCGCCCAGCAGGTTGAACCTTTCCAAAATCCAAGCCATAACCCTAGATCTTGACGGCATTGAACAAGCACATGCGGTAGCCGCTCAGCCCTTAACAGTGCGCCACTTGACTGAGTTGTGTGACCACTTGTTGGCCTGAGCGTACAGCCCCTTCTAGGGTGGACGGGTAGGGGCCGCAAATGTAGTCGCCGCAAGCCCACAAGTCTTTGGCGACAAAAGGTTCGGGTCTATCCAGCATGGGGGTGCACGCGAGCGTGGCGCGTTTCTCGATCACGGCTTGTACAACCTCGACGTTCACCAGTTCCAGTTGCTCGCAAACTTGCGCGTGCACTTGTTCTGTAACGTCATCGCGCTCGGATACGCAGGCACTGACCACGGCAGCTAACAGGCCGTGTTGTTCAGACAGAGCACCTTTGTCAAACACAAATTGTGCAGGCGCTTGTGCGTCGCTCTGCAAAGCCACCATGGGGCGAGACAAGCCTTTGAAGTGCGTGTCTTTGCAATGCAAGTAGACGGTGGCAATGGCGGTGTGCGACAGCTCGGCACATGGGTATGCCCATTTGGGCGCTATGTCGGCGGTGAGGCGGGCCGCTTCCCAAGGTGGACAGGCAAGTAGCACGGCACGATCGGCTGAAGCCGTGTGTTGCCGCTCTTCCACCTGCGCGGCAGAGACACGCGTGCCCAGATGAATGGCTGCGCCATGCCTGCTGAGCCACTGCAAACAAGCATCGGGCAATAGGGCACCCAAATCCACGCGAGGCACCAGCAGGTCAGAGCTACCCGCACCGCCCAGCAGCGCATCGCGCAACACGCGTAAAAACACCGCGGCACTGGCTTCATTCATGGGCGTGTTCAGAGCAGACAAACACAGGGGCTCTATGAGTTGCGTCATCACCCGAGGGCTCAGGCTTGATGCATCGCACAGCTGCGCAACTGTCCATGTGGGATCGCACTCGAACTGGGCGCGTTGCCATCCCCATGCGGCTTGGATGAGACTGGCTTTGTCTTTCAGGGCCCAGCCCTGTGCACGGCCTATTCCTGTCAGCAAGTTGAGTGGCAAGGGCCAGTCTGGAAGGCTCAGGCCTTGGCCGTCGGAAAAGCGCAAATCAAGCGGTAGGCGTTGTAACAAAGTGTCTGGGTTTAAGCCCACCGTGCGCATCAGGGCCAGCGTGTCGCGGTAGGCGCCAATGAGCACGTGTTGACCATTGTCCAAAGGCTTGCCCGCAAAGCTTTGTTGCAAGCGGCGGGCTCGGCCACCGGCCATGTTGGCGGCTTCAAACAACTGCACATGCCAGCCCGCTTGGGTGGCCGCCACGGCAGCGGCCAAACCCGCCCAACCCGCGCCCACGATGGTCAGTTGCTTCATGCGCTTGCCGAAAATTTAGAAGCGGCCTAGCGCTTGCATCTTCCAAGCGAGCCAGAGTTTGTGCAGCGGCGTGAGCGCCACACGTTGCTTGAGCACGGGAAACTTCTTGGCTTCGATTTCTCGCAACAACGTGCGGTAAATGCTGGCCATCATCAAGCCCGGCTTTTGGTGTTTCCAATCGTTGGCGGGCAGCAGTGCCAAGGCTTCGTCGTATAGCGCATGCGCACGCTTGGCTTGGA
>JACCDQ011705203.1_pt1 | contig 11273 bp, 7 predicted proteins | sample 7446031 | NCBI WGS metagenome assembly JACCDQ01 (sample SAMN15323442, study PRJNA562643) | freshwater metagenome | isolation source: river surface water | place: USA:Blue River Watershed | collected 2017-08-17
AATCGTCCAAAAATGTTAATCAAGTCGGTTGGTGCGAGGAGGGGGACTCGAACCCCCACACCATTGCTGGCGTCAGGACCTAAACCTGGTGCGTCTACCAATTTCGCCATCCTCGCGACAACGGGCTGCGGCCTTTCGGGCCCGGGCGCCGTTTCTACAAATGCAAAGGGCGACCCTGCGTCAAAGCGGTCGCCCTGCGTTGCCATGGTAGTGGCTGTTTGACTTCAGGCGCGAATTCTACTGAAAAAAGCGCCATCCGTCCCAAAAAATCGCGGCTGCCGATGGCCGCAGCCCCTTAAGCCGTGCGCTTTACCCGGAACCAGGCCGCATACAGCGCCGGCAGGAATAGCATCGTCAGCAGTGTCGCCACGATCAGCCCTCCCATGATGGCTACAGCCATCGGCCCCCAGAATACTGAACGCGACAGCGGAATCATCGCCAGCACGGCCGTCGCGGCCGTCAGCACGATCGGCCGGAAGCGACGCACCGCCGACCCGACAATGGCATCCCACGCCGGTATGCCCTGCGCAATGTCCTGCTCGATCTGGTCCACCAGGATCACCGAATTCCGGATGATCATCCCGAACAATGCGATCACGCCGAGCTGGGCAACGAAACCGAAGGGGCGTTGCAGGATCAGCAATGCTGCCGCAGCGCCGGCAATGCCCAGCGGACCGGTAAGGAACACCAGCAGCGAGCGCGAAAAGCTATGCAGCTGCAGCATCAACAGCGTGAACACGATGAAGATCACCAGCGGCACATTGGCCGCGATCGCGTCCTGCGCCTTGCCACTGTCGGCGATCGCGCCCGCCAGCTTGATCTGATAACCAGCCGGCAGCACCGCGCGGATGGCATCCAGCTGCGGATCGATTTGTGCAGACACTGTCGGCCCCTGAATGCCGTCGGCCACGTCCGACTGCACCGTGATCGCCCAGTCGCGTCCCTCGCGCCAGACTACGCCCGGCTCCCAGACGAAATGCGGCGTGGCCAACTGGGACAGCGGCACCGCACGACCACCGCCGGCAGGAATGCTGACGCTGTTCAGTGCCGTGATCGTCGAGCGCTCATCCACCGGCTGGCGGATCACAATGTCGATCAGCTTGTCGCGCTCGCGGAACTTGCCGATGGTCGTGCCCGTCAGGATGGTGTTCGCGGCCTGCATCACTGATTGCGAGGTAATGCCAATCGCGCGCAGCTTGTCCTGGTCGAGTTCAATGCGCAGCACCTTGACCGATTCATTCCAGTTGTCATTCACGCCGATCGCATTCGGGTTTTTCTCGATCACGGCACGTACGCGGTCAGCAAAATCGCGCACCACCGAGACCTCCGGGCCCGTTACCTTGAACTGCACCGGATACGGCACCGGCGGCCCGTTCGGCAGCAACTTCACGCGGCCACGCACCTCCGGGAAGTCGGTCCGGAACGCCTCGATGATCTTCAGCCTCAAGGCATCGCGCGTCTTCGCATCGACGGGCAACAGCACCAGCTGCGCCACGTTGGATTGCGGGAAAATCTGGTCCAGCGGCAGATAAAAACGCGGGCTACCCGTACCCACATAAGCGGTCACGCTTTCGACGCCAGGCTGCTTTGCCACGAACGCCTCGAATTTTTTCACCTGCGCCTCAGTCGCCTGATAGGACGAACCCTCGGGCAGCCACAACTCAACCATCAACTCGGGTCGGCTCGAGTCCGGGAAGAACTGCAATTCGATGAAGCGGAAGCCAAACACGCCCAGCATAAAACCAGCAATGGTCAGCATGATCGTCGTCTTGCGCCACTCGACACACCAGTTCACCACGCCCCTCAGACGCAGATAAAAAGCAGTGTCGAACAGCTCATGATGACCATCCGCGTTCGTCGCGGGCTTCACCTTCAGCAGCATGAAGCCGATATACGGCGTGAACAGCACGGCGACAAACCACGAAATCAGCAGCGCGATCACGTTCACCGAGAACATCGAGAACGTGTATTCGCCAGCCATCGACTTCGCGAAACCAATCGGCAGGAAACCGGCCGCAGTGATCAGCGTCCCGGTCAGCATGGGCATCGCCGTCGAGGTGTAGGCATAGGTCGCCGCGTCGAAGCGCGACAGGCCCTCCTCCATCTTGCGCACCATCATTTCGACCGCAATGATCGCGTCATCGACCAGCAGGCCGAGCGCAATGATCAGCGCGCCCAGCGAGATCTTGTGCAGGTCGATGCCAAAAATGCGCATCGCCAGGAAAGTAGCGGCCAGCACGAGCGGAATCGTCAGCCCGACCACCAGGCCGGGTCGCACGTCCAGCCGAAACGGCTTCGTATGCAGGCCGAGCGACACGAAGCTGACCGCCAGCACAATCATCACCGCCTCGGCCAGCACTTTCAGGAATTCATTGACCGATGCGCTGACGGCACGTGGCTGGTCGGCTACCCGCTCGAGCGTGATACCGACCGGCAGCTTGGCCTGGATCGCCCTGGCTTTCTCATCCAGCGCACGCCCGAGCTTGATGATGTCGCCGCCCTTCATCATCGAAATGCCGAGCCCGACCACTTCCTTGCCGTTGTAGCGCATCTTGTCGCGCGGCGGATCGATATAGCCGCGCTTGACGCTCGCAAAATCACCGAGCTTCAGGCTGTTGCCGTTGATCCGCAGCGGCATGTCCTCCAGCTCTTTCACGGTACGCGTCTGACCGGACACCCGCACCTGCAGGTTATCAGTCGGCGTCACCAGCACGCCGCTGCCCTGCACAGCGTTCTGCGCATTGATCTGCTGGACGATAGTGTCGAAAGGCACACCGAGCTGCGCGAATTTTTTCGTCGAGAACTCGATATAGATCTTCTCGTCCTGCACGCCGTACAGCTCAACCTTGGCCACCGACGGCACAGCCAGCAACTGCTGCCGTACAAAGTCCGCGTAGTCCTTGACCTCGGCCATCGTGAAGCCATCGCCGGACAACGCAAAGATGGATCCGTAGGTGTCGCCGAATTCATCGTTGAAGAACGGCCCCTGCACGCCGGGCGGCAGCGTGTAGACCATATCGCCGATCTTCTTGCGCACCTGGTACCAGACGCCCTGCACCTCCTTCGGCGGCGTCGATTCAAGCAGCTCAAGGATGATCAGGGTCTCGCCCGGTTTCGAATAGCTGCGGATCTTGTCCACATAGGGCGTTTCCTGCAGCTTCTTTTCGAGCTTGTCGGTGACCTGCTCGGCCACCTGCACCGAACTCGCTCCCGGCCAGTAGGCGCGCACCACCATCGCGCGGAAAGTAAACGGCGGATCTTCGTCCTGCCCCAGTTTTTCATAGCTGAGCACGCCGCCCAACAGCAGCACGACCATCAGGTAACGAATGAAGGGGATGTGCTCGAGCGCCCAGCGCGACAGGTTGAGGCGCCCCTTCATTTGGCGGCCCCGGCCGGAGCCGTCTTCGCCTGCTGCCCGAGAATGCTGACCTTCTGCCCTTCTCGCAGCAGGTTCACGCCGGCGGTGACCACGGTCTGACCGGGGTTCAGGCCACCCGCAATCAGCAGCTCATTGCCGGTCGCACCGGCCACCTGCACCGGCACGCGCCGGACCTTGCCGTTCTCGACCAGCCAGACCGAGGTCTGGTCCTTGTCGTTATACAGCGCAGTCAGCGGAAGCTGAATGGCCGACGGCGTCGGCGCAGTGAACGCCACGGTGGCGCTCATGCCCAGACGCGCGCCCTCGCCCGGCTTCGGCAGCGCAATCTTGGTCGTGAAGGTGCGCGTGGCAGGATCGGCTGCCGGCGCCACTTCGCGTATGCGGCCCTCAATTGCCTGAGCCGGATTTGCCCAGGTACGCACCGACACGCCACTCACCTGGCGCAGCGCGCCGACCTGGTCTTCCGGAACGCTGACACGCACTTCGATCTCGCCGCTGCGAGCCACGCGGACCACCGGCATGCCGGCGGCCACCACCTGCCCGACTTCGGCATCGAGTGCCGTGACCACGCCATCGGCATCCGCCACCAGCGTCGCATAGCTGCTCTGGTTTGCCTGCACCTTCAAACCGGCCAATGCCTGCTCGTGGCCCGAATGCGCCGCCTTGTAAGCCGCCTCTTTGGCATCCAGCACCGCCTTGCTGACGAAGTTCTTGTCATGCAGTTCGCGATAGCGCTCGAGATCGGCCTTTGCCAGCGTCAGGCTGCTTTCGGCCGACGCCAGCGCTGCCTTCGCCTGCGCCTGCGACAACTGCAGGTCCGAAGGATCGAGCTGCATCAGCGGCTGGCCGCGCTTTACCGTCGAGCCCACCTCCACCTTGCGGGAGATGATCTTGCCGCCTACCCGAAAACCGATGCGTGACTCATAGCGCGGCACCAGCTCGCCCGACAACTCGACCACCGATTGCCCGGCAGCCGGCGCTACTGTCAACGTGCGCACCGGACGAATGTCTTCGGTCTGCTCGACTTTTTTCGAGCAGGCCGCCAGCAGCAGCGTAGCAAGCAGAGAAATACACAGGGCGCCGGAATGATGCCGGGTGGTTGCGGAGTGGTGCACGATTTATCCTTTACTATTCGGCCGGCCTTGGCCAGTTCAGGTAGCGACAACGGTTATTGGTCCGAATCGGACCGGATATTCAAGACTCAAAATTAATGACTCAACGGTTAGCAATTATAGCCAACCCGATAGATTCCAAAATCATCATTTTTCTGAATGCCGAATTCGCACTACGAAAATTTCCCGGTCGCGTCGCCGCTGCTGCCGCCGTCGCTACGCGCACCGGTACGCGTGATCTATGCGTTTGCGCGCAGCGCCGACGACCTCGCCGACGAAGGCAACGCGACACCGGCTGAAAGAATCTCGGCGCTCAATGCTTACCGGGCTGAACTCGATCGCATCGACGCCGGCACCCCACCCGAGACAGCGCTGTTTGTCACACTGAGCAAGACTTTGAAAGAGCGTGGCCTGTCGACGCAGCCGTTGCATGACTTGCTGTCGGCCTTCACCCAGGACGTGACGACGAACCGCTATGACAGCTTCGACGCGCTGCTCGATTACTGCCGCCGCTCGGCCGATCCGGTCGGTCGCATCATGCTCGCGCTGTTCGGCGAACTGCGCAGCGAATCGCTCCTGCAAAGCGACGCGATCTGCAGCGGGCTGCAGATCATCAATTTCCTGCAGGATGTCGCGATCGATTGGCAAAAGTCGCGTATCTACCTGCCGCTCGAAGACCTGCGGCGCTTCGGCGTCACTGAGGCGCAGATCGCGGACGGCATCGTCGACCAGCGCTGGCGCGAGCTGATGCAGTTTGAGGTCGACCGCGCCAGGAAAATGACGCTTGCCGGCGCACCGCTGGCGCGGCGGCTGCCCGGTCGCATGGGCTGGGAGCTGCGGCTGATCGTTTTGGGTGGTCTGCGCATTCTCGAAAAAATCGAGTCCGTCGACCATGACGTGTTCCGCCGTCGCCCTACGCTGGGCAAAGCCGACTGGTTGCGCTTGTGCTGGCGTTCGTTGCGCTTTGTCGTATAGGATGCGGGGCCAGATTTCATGCCGACCACCGACAGCACACAGCGCCGCCCCATGACCCCGGAACAATACTGCCAGCAGAAAGCGGCGCAAAGCGGATCCAGTTTTTATTACAGCTTCCTGTTTCTGCCGCAGGAGCGCCGGCGCGCCATTACGGCGCTGTATGCGTTCTGCCGCGAAGTCGATGACGTGGTCGACGAGACCAGCGATCCGCAAGTCGCGCGCACCATGCTCGACTGGTGGCGCAAGGAAGTCGCGCAAATGCTGGCAGGCAGCCCGACGCATCCGGTGACGCAGGCACTGCAGCCGCATCTCGCCACCTACGGCCTGCGCGGCGAACACCTGCTGGCCGTCATCGACGGCATGGAGATGGATCTGACGCAGACGCGCTATCTCGATTTCGTCGCGCTCGAGCGCTATTGCTGGCATGTCGCCAGCGTGGTCGGGCTGATGTCGGCGCGCATTTTCGGTTTCACGGACGAGCGCACGCTGCAATATGCGGAAAAGCTCGGCCTCGCCTTTCAACTGACCAACATCATCCGGGACGTCGGTGAAGATGCCCGACGCGGGCGCATCTACCTGCCGATTTCGGAGCTGCAGCGATTCGAAGTACCGGCCTCCGACATTCTGAATGCACGCCACAGCGAGCGCTTCGATGCGCTGATGCGCTTCCAGCTGGAGCGCGCGCAGCGCTGCTATGACGAAGCGCTGGCGCTGCTGCCTCCGCAAGACCGCCGGCCGCAGCGAGCCGGCCTGATCATGGCAGCGATCTATCGCGCGCTGCTGGTCGAGATCGAGCGCGACGGCTTTCAGGTGCTGCATCACAAGATTTCACTGACACCGCTGCGCAAGCTTTGGCTGGCGTGGAAGACCTGGGTTCGCGGCTGACATGAAGACCGCGTCGGTCGCCATCATCGGCGCCGGCTGGGCAGGCTGTGCGGCAGCCGTCGAGCTCGCACGCCGCGGCGTGCCGGTCTGCGTGTTCGAAGCGGCTCGCGTGGCCGGCGGTCGCGCACGGCGCATCAGCTACCGCGGACATGCGCTCGACAATGGCCAGCACATCCTGCTGGGCGCCTATCGCGACACGCTCAGGATGATGACCGCCGTCGGGCTCGAGCCATCGCGCCTGTTGCTGCGACTGCCGCTGCAGATGCGCTATCCGGCGGGCAGCGACGGCATGGATCTGGTCGCGCCGCACTTGCCGGCTCCGCTGCATATGGCGGTATCGGTGCTGCGTGCACGCGGACTCAGCATTGCCGACAAGCTGTCGCTCGCCCGCTTTTCCAGCGCGGCGCGCTGGATGGGCTGGCAGCTGAATAGCGACTGCAGCGTCGCCGAGTTGCTCGAACGTTTCGACCAGACCGACAGGCTCAACCGGCTGATGTGGCGCCCGCTGTGCATCGCCGCGCTGAACACCGTGCCGGAACGCGCATCGGCCCGCGTCTTCCTGGCGGTGCTGCGCGACAGCCTGGGGGCCGGACGCGCCGCCTCGGACATGCTGCTGCCACGGGTGGACCTGTCAGCGTTGTTTCCGGAGGCGGCGCTGGTCTATCTGGAAAAGCAAGGCGGCAGCCTGCGATATGGTCACCACGTGCGCGCGATTGAAGCCGCAGGTGATCGCTGGCGGGTACGCACTGACGAGCCCAACAACGACAACTTTTCGCACGTGATCGTCGCCACATCGCCGGCGCATGCGCAGCCGCTGCTCGAACCGCTGGACCAGGCGCTTGCGCAATCATTGGACTTCGGACACCAGCCGATCACCACCTGCTATCTGCAGTATCCAACAGCCGTGACCCTGCCGGCCGTCATGCTCGCGCTGCTGGATGACCCGGAGCGGCAACACTGGGGACAATTCGTCTTTGACCGCGGCCAGCTGGATCCGATGCAGGCCGGCCTGCTGGCGGTGGTCGTCAGCGCCTCCGGTGCCGCGCTGGCACAAGGTTCCGACACGCTGGATCAGGCCATCGCCAGCCAACTGGCCGACGTGCTGCGGATGCCCGAACTCGCCGCACCGCGGTGGAGCAAGACCATTACCGAGAAACGCGCAACGTTTGAATGCGTGCCCGCGCTGAAGCGACCGCCAAATGCGACCGGTCTGCGCGGAATTTGGCTGGCTGGCGATTACACCGAGGGCGAGTATCCGGCGACCATCGAAGGTGCGGTACGCAGCGGTATCGCGGCGGCGGCGGAAGTGCTGAAACGGTCCTGAGCTGGAATTACAAAAATTTCGCCGACACTGCGCTCAGGCCAGTTCCCTGACCTTCGCCATCGCCTCATCAATCCGCTCGACCCCGATCACCTGCAGTCCCTCGATCTTCTGCTTCGGCAGGTTAGATTTCGGCACGAGCGCGATCGAAAATCCAAGCTTGGCGGCTTCGCGCAAACGCTCCTGCCCGCGCGGCGCGGGGCGAATTTCGCCGGCGAGACCGACCTCGCCGAACGCCACCAATCCGCGCGGCAAAGGCTTGCTGCGCATCGATGACTGGATGGCCAGCAGCACCGCCAGATCGGCCGCTGGCTCGCTGATCTTCACGCCGCCGACTGCATTGATGAATACGTCCTGGTCGTAGGCCGCCACGCCGCCATGCCGGTTCAGCACGGCCAGCAGCATCGCCAGCCGGTTCTGCTCAAGGCCGACCGACAGCCGGCGCGCATTCGGCACATGCGACGAGTCGACCAGCGCCTGTATCTCGACCAGCAAAGGCCGCGACCCCTCCTGCGTCACCATCACGCAAGAGCCCGGTACTTCAGCCTGATGCTGCGACAGGAACAGCGCCGACGGGTTCGACACCCCCTTCAGGCCCTTCTCGGTCATCGCAAACACGCCCAGCTCATTGACGGCGCCGAAGCGGTTCTTGAACGCCCGCACCAGCCGGAAGCTCGAATGCGTATCGCCCTCAAAATACAGCACCGTGTCCACAATGTGCTCAAGCACTCGCGGGCCGGCCAGCGCGCCCTCTTTCGTGACGTGGCCGACCATGATGATGGTGATGCCGGACTGCTTCGCCACGCGCGTCAGCTGCGCGGCACATTCGCGCACCTGCGCTACCGATCCCGGCGCCGACGTCAGCGCATCCGAGTACAGCGTCTGGATCGAATCGATCACGGCCACTTGCGGCTTCTGCTCGGCCAGCGTATTGAGTATCTTCTCCAGCTGGATCTCTGCCTGCAGATGCAAGTCATCGGCGTCAATCGCCAGCCGGCGCGCGCGCAATGCGACCTGCGCGCCCGACTCTTCGCCGCTGACATACAGCGCCTTCTTGACTTTCGACAGATTCGCCAGCGCCTGCAGCAGCAGCGTCGACTTGCCGATACCGGGATCGCCGCCGATCAGCACCACGCCGCCGGAGACCAGACCGCCGCCGAGCACGCGGTCGAATTCGTCAATGCCGGTCGGATAGCGCGGCACGTCGGACGCAGCGATCTCCGACAGCTTGATGACAGGCGCTCCCTGCACCAGCCCCTGAGGCTGCGCGGAGAAGCGGTTGCCGCCGCTTTCGACGAGGGTCTCGACCATCGTGTTCCATGCGTTGCATGACGGGCACTGGCCTGACCATTTGTTGCTGACGCCGCCGCACTCGGTGCAGGTGTAATTCGTTTTTGCCTTCGCCATTTATCCGCCCGTCACTTCACGCCGCACACGCGGCGCGATCGCGCACATCAGCTCGTAGCCAATAGTGTCGGCCGCTGCCGCGACTTCATCGATCGGCAAGCCTTCGCCCCACAGGGTGACGCTGCTGCCGACCCGGGCATTCGGCACCGGCGTCAGGTCGACGCTCAGCATGTCCATCGACACCCGGCCGAGCACCCGGGTACGCACACCGTCGACCAGGATCGGCGTGCCGGTCGGCGCATGCCGGGGATAGCCATCGGCGTAGCCGCAGGCGACCACGCCGATACGCATGGGCTTGTCGGCACAGAACAGGCTGCCATAGCCGACGCTGTCACCCGCCTGCAGCTCTTGCACGGAAATCAGCGCGCTGCGCAGTGTCATCGCCGGCTGCAGATGCCAGGCGTCCGGCGAGCCATTGCCGGGCACGCCGCCATACAGGATCACGCCTGGCCGTATCCAGTCGCAACGAATTTGCTGTGCCGCCAGCAGCAGCGCCGCCGAATTCGACAGGCTGATTTCGGCCGCCAGCCCTGCGCTGCATTCCAGGAAACGCTGCATCTGCACGATCGGCGTCAGGACGGCGTCCGGGTTCTCGGCATTGGCGAAGTGCGTCAGCAGCGACACTGTCGACACTGACCGCAGCGCCTTCAGCGCAGCGAATATCTCGCGCACACGGCCCGGCCTGAAACCCAGGCGGTTCATGCCGGAATTGACTTTCAGGTGTACGTGAATGTCCGCGTCGCCGGCCTCGGCCAGCCAGGCCAGCTGCTCATCGTTGTGAACCACGGTATCCAGCCGGTAGTCCCGAACGGCAGACAAGTCCGCGCGGTCGAACATGCCTTCCATCAGCAAGATGGGTTTTTGCCAGCCCATGTCGCGCAGCGCGACAGCACGGTCGATTTCGACCAGCGCGAGTCCATCCGCTGAGCCGAAGGCATTCACTGCGTTGCGCAGGCCGTGCCCGTAAGCATCGGCCTTGACGACAGCCCAGGTGCGAGCCTGCGGCATTCGGGCCCGGGCGACGGCAAGATTGGACCGCATCGCGTCGATATGGGTAACTGCAACAAGCGGACGAGACATCGGAAGCGCTAGGCGGCGGACAAATTGAAACGCGCATTTTACCGGAGCAGCAAGGCTCTGACTGTCTTCTGACGGGCATCATTCCATTTCATGGTATAAAGCATGCCGCCCGCCCCACCGCAAGAGAATCATTTGAATGAACCGCGGCTTCTACACCATCATGGCAGCGCAGTTTTTTTCGTCGCTGGCCGATAACGCTCTGCTCATCGTCGCCATTTCCGTACTGGTATCGATACAGTCGCCGGACTGGATGACGCCGATGCTGAAGCTGTTTTTCGTCTTGTCGTACGTGGCCCTCGCTCCATTCGTCGGCGCTTTCGCGGATGCCTATCCGAAAGGCCGGGTGATGTTCATCACCAATCTGGTCAAGATTGCCGGCTGCCTGATGATGTTCTTCAGCGTCCATCCACTGATTGCGTATGCCGTGGTCGGCTTCGGCGCGGCTGCCTATTCGCCGGCAAAGTACGGCATCCTGACCGAATTGCTGCCCGCTGAAAAACTGGTGATGGCGAACGGCTGGATCGAAGGGCTGACCGTGCTGTCCATCATCCTCGGCACGGTGCTGGGCGGCGCCCTCGTCAGCGCGCGCTTTGCCGCTGCAATCACTGAAATGCTGCCGTTCAATCCGCTGGAGCTCAGCCTGTCACTCGAGGTGGCACTCGGCGTGGTGATGCTGTCCTATGTGGCGGCCGCTGCCTTCAACCTGAAAATTCCGCAAACCAATGCGCATTACCCACGCCAGGAGCACGGCCCCTGGCGACTGGTGCTGGATTTTTCGCACTGCTTCATCACCCTGTGGCGCGACCGGCTGGGCCAGATTTCGCTGGCGGTCACCTCGCTGTTCTGGGGCGCGGGCGCGACGCTGCAATTCATCGTGCTGAAGTGGGCGGCGGCGGCGCTCGACATGCCGCTCGCACAGGCAGCGATCCTGCAGGGCGTGGTCGCGTTCGGCGTCGCCTTCGGCGCGATGGCCGCCGCGCGCCGCGTACCGCTGAAAAAATCGCTGACCGTCATGCCGCTCGGGCTGGCGATGGGCGTCATCGTCTGCGTGATGGCCGTGGTGGAATCGGTGCCGGTCGCCTACCCGCTGCTGGTGCTGATCGGTGCGTTGTCA
>JACCDQ011924654.1_pt1 | contig 11273 bp, 8 predicted proteins | sample 7446031 | NCBI WGS metagenome assembly JACCDQ01 (sample SAMN15323442, study PRJNA562643) | freshwater metagenome | isolation source: river surface water | place: USA:Blue River Watershed | collected 2017-08-17
GCCGAAACTGAAACGGCCACTGTTAAGACATAGTCAATCATCAATGCGGCCCCGGCAACAAGACCTGCGCGTTCACCTAAATTTTCTTTCACAACGACATAGGCTCCGCCACCATTTGGATAAGCTTGAATGGTTTGTCGATAAGACATAGCGACGATGAACATCAGCATAACGATCGCGCCTGCAATTGGAAGAAGCCAGTGTGTTGCAAATGGTATCGTTGCAGCGGCTAATGCCAATGGAATCACAATTTCTTCAGTGGCGTAGGCGACAGAAGATAAAGCATCAGATGAAAGCACAGCCAAAGCCTTCCATTTCGGAATCAGTTGGTGGTGGTGATGAGCAGAATGAAGTGGAGAACCAATTAAAAAGCGGCGTAATTTTGAAAGGAACATGGCTGAAATAACCTCGTTAAGATTAAATATACTCTTCTGCTTTTGAAAAACAAGAGGCAGATATCAGGCTTCAGATTCGTCAGAATCATTTAGATTTTGGGTTGGATCCTGGAAGATTTGAACGGCTTCGTTTGTGGGTATTTTGTAGTTTTCAGAGGCCCATTGACCTAAATCAATAAGTCTGCATCTTTCAGAGCAGAAGGGTCTGAAAGAATTTTCTAGTTTATAAACCGTTAAAAGCCCGCACTGCGGGCATTTAATTTGGCGTTCTGACATAGACTGATTACAAACTGCAATTCTGCGTTTGGCAACGACTCATTACACCTTGAGCAGCCGTCGTTCCGCCGATGATAAAATTGAAGTTGAAACTTTGGCTCGTCTCAAGTTTTCCGTTTGGTACCTGAATAGCCAGTAAAGTTCTATTTAAAGCAGACATGTAGTCTCCGTAGCCACGAGCTTCGAAACCAGCCGAGTTATTGATATTAGAAACGGCCATTTGCAATTGCAATACGGGTTTATATGTCCCTTGGTAGTAAGAAGGATCTGGTAAATAAATTCCGGTTGCCCAGCCTAAAGCAGCCCCAAGTAATCCCCAGCCAGACGGAAGTTGGCCTGAATAGTTGAAGCCATTGTTGACTCGAGGTTGGGCGATAAATGTAGCTAACATATTGGCATTGTTCGCTGTTGAAAATTGAATGATGATATCCATTTTTCCTGACAAATAGTAATCGCAGTTGGCCTGACCTAAATTTTGGTAATTGTTAGCTCCGCGGTCGCAAACTCCCATACCTGTTTTAAAAAACTCTTTCATTTTTGCAGAGTTCGTAAAGTTTAAGCGAGAATACCCCGAGTGGTTATCTGCCCAGAAACCGTAGTTGTAAGCAAAGCTTGCCGACTGGCTAGGAACACCTGGTCCGCCAAGACATTGTCCATTTGAATAATAGAACCCGACCGGGCAAGCCGCTGTGGCAGGAACTTGATTATTATTGTCTTTGTTGCTTCCGCAACCAGCCAAATAAATCATGCCGATCACTAAAATTCCGAATATCCATACGAGGTTTTTCATAAAAAAACTCCTTGATGGTCACTAGTACTTCAAAGCCAAGACCAGCTCAAAAGAAACCCAGGTGATTTTTACATGTCAAAACTTTAGACAGAACCGAAATTTGATAGTCGCAGGTTTTTCAATTTAATTATGCATAGTTTCAATTTGAGACAGTGATTGAACTAAAACCTAAATAAACGCATGTTCGAAATCAAGGGTAGGTTCCATGAGAAAATTAGGTTTTTTTGTTATTTTAGGCATAGCTTTCACTCTGAAAACACATGCGATTCAAGAATTTGAAACAGTTGTCAAAGACATTCAGTTCAATTCATCTAGTCGAATAGTCATTGATAAAAAAGAGATTGAAAAATCGCACGCGAAATCGTTAACGGCTTTGCTGGCTGCGCAGGCGAATATCTCAATAGCTCAGTCGAACTTTACGCCATCTTCAATTTACTTACGCGGCGGAGACTCGAGCCATGTTTTGATTTTGGTCGATGGCGTTCCATTCTACGATGCATCTACAATTCAAAGAACAATTAATTTGAACTCGTTAGATATCAAATCGGTTCAAAAAATTGAAGTCATCAAAGGAAGTCAGTCGGTACTTTATGGTGGGCAGGCCTTGTCTGGAGTTATTAAGATTGAAACGATTCCGCAAGACTTGAAAAATTCGGGATATTTACTAGGACAAGCGGGTACTCGCTATCAAAGTGGTAATGCCTTCGGATTAACTCAGAATCTAGGTGAGCAATCGGCCATTGTGGTGCGCGGAAGCTATTCTTCGAAAGAGGCTGCTTCTCCGGTGATGAATTCTAAAAAAGCTTATCCGACTCGCTTAGGAACAGGCGAGCTTGGCTATATCAATCGCAACAATCCTTTGAATTATCTTTTAAAAGTGCAGACTTCTTTTGATAAAACATTGATTGCGACAACGGCATTTCCGGCCTATAGCGCGGCGGATGCAGATAACTTCGAAACTTCGACTTATCAGTTAAATTATACGGGATATCTTTCGATGCCCGATACCTATCTGAAGCCAACGCTTTCGGTTTCTTCTCAGCAAAGCGCAAGACAGTTCGAGCAAGATGCTATTTCTGGCGGAGGTTTTCCGACGAAACAAGATTATAAAGGTGAATTATTAGCGGTTCGGTTCGAAGTGACCCCATTGGATCTAGAAAAATCATTTAACGTACGTATCGGGGGAAACTTCAATCAAGAGAAAATGATTTATAAAGACACTGATATTTTGAAATCAGATTACGTTACCGAGTTTGAAGGATTTTTTATCAAGTTGCAAAGCCAAGCGCTTGATCATGTTAATCTTGAAGCGGGTGCTCGCTCGGATTTTAATAAAATGAAAAATGAAATTGGCACCTACCAAGTGGGTGCTACTTTATATGAATTGATAAAGTTAGAATATTCGACAGGCTTTAAACAACCTAGTTTGTTTCAACTTTTTTCAGATTACGGAAATACCAATTTAAAGCCTGAGCGTTCGTCAAGCTTTTCGGCGACTTTAGATTATAAAGTTTCTGATAGCCTTGCGGCGTCTTACACTTATTTTGAAAATAAGTTCGAAAACTTGGTAGTGATTCGTGGATCGCCGCAGAAGTATGAAAACGTTGATAGTTCAGAAACGAAGGGCCACGAATTCATGGTTACTTATGATGATAAAGATCATGGTACGACCTACAATTTGAATCTTGGGTATCAAGAGCCAGTCGATAATAGTCAAAAAACTTGGTTAGTGCGACGTCCGTTAAGAACCGCCAGCGTGAAAGTCAGACAAGATTTTGACAAGTGGGGCGCCGGCGCCGAAGTTGTTCATAACGGAAGTCGTCGCGATAAAACGGGGTCAACTAGTTTTGGAACATTATCTTCGTACACGATCTTGAATTTAATCGCAGATTATAAATACAACGAAAAAATCTCTTTTTTTACGCGGATACAAAATGCCGGTGATATCCACTATGAATCAAGCTATGGCTTCTATGATGAAGGCATAAATGCTTTAGCCGGCGCGCAGATGGATTTTTAGACTATTTAAATTGAAATTAAAATCTACAGCAGCGTGAAATCGATGCTGTTGATTTTATAAAAATTAGTATCCTGATTCAGTTACTTTACAATTTTCAATTAAGATTTTTCCGGTGCGTTTCGAGCCCGGGCGAACAGCCTTAGAAACTGTAATTGAAATTTGGCCGTTTTCTTCTTTGACAACGCAATCAGTTTTTCCGGGATTAACCGAAAATACGTTGAATGGCTGTTGCTTTCCTAATTTAAGCCCGCGATTATTTCCATATTCGTAGCCGTAGGCTAGTCCAAGATCACATTTTTTTTGACCCGATCCAGAGGAATCATTGTAAACATTCACCATTGCAGAAGCTCCAACACCTTGGCCTTCGTTGCCAAGCGCTTCAGTGCCTTCACATATTTGAACTTGCGAAAAGAAATCATTATTAGGTTGTCGAATATGTTTTTCTTCTTTGGTCACTGCATTTAGTGAGGCGAATACGCAAAGAACAACAAGTGGTAACCAAGATTTCATGCAAACTCCTTTTTCAATTTTCTAATAATACATATTCAGCGTAGTATAAGTCTCAGATAGACTTTCATAGTTTTTCTGATCAATTAAATAGTATTCGAACTTACGTGCTCGCCAGCCGATACCCAATGAAACTTTCTGAGTAATGAAATAGTTCGCGCGGGTAGATAGATAGATGCCTGATTTTTTAGAATCTCCTACACCGTAGGCAACCTGACCATCAATCGACCAAAAACTAAATAATGGTAGTGAAGCTCCCAAGCCAAGTTTATACATGTTGTATGAATCGACAAAATCTGAAGTTGATTGGCTGTTTGTGTAAGACTCTAATCCTAAGCTGACATAGTATTGAAAACTTCCACCATTCATAAAGCCCGCAGCTTTGCTGAATCGATGTAGTATGTCTATTTCGGCTTGTGAAACCAAGTTGCTTGAATCTGTCGAACTAACTGCCTTTGCATAGGAAGCGCGTAGACCATTTTGATTAAACCAATGCATTCCACTGATTTGCAAACCGTAACTTGTATTAATTTTGTTATTATTCGCCAACTGTTGACCCGAAACTAAGAAAGCCTGCCCTGCGGCCATTCCGACGTTTGAAAGAATAAAGTTTTGATTTCTAAGAATTGTTGCAGAATCAGTTTTAACATTAGACTGCATTTCTTGAGTTTCAATTTTTGTTTCCGGAACAGCGGTTGGCTTTCTTTCAGCAACGGGTTCTACTTTTTTCACAACCGGGACAGGTTTTGGTTTAAACTCAACAATTTGTGTTTTTTTAATTGGTTCAATCTTTTTGACAGGTTTTGGGGCTTCAACAATTTTTGCTGGTGATTCTGGTTTCACCACGGCAACTGGTTTTGGCTTTTCATTGACCAATACTCTTTCAGCTGGAGAGTAGTCTGTTAAAACTTGTCCGTTTAAGACTTTACGGTATCGAATGTAATAAACGCCTGGAGCTGGAAAATTTTGAGTAAAATAGGAATTTTTCCAGAAATACTGTGTTTGACCTTCAGTGAAATTTTCGTTTTGCGAAACTTCGAAAACATAACCTGTTGGATTCACCGGGTCGATGACTCGGATTGTGTAAGGATTTTGTGAAGGATCTTCACTTTCAGATCTTTGAGGAGTAATTGTGACTGTTGAAGGTGAACTGTTTTCAAACTGAAAGTTTGGCTTTTGAATAAAACCTTTGTTGCGACCCAATTCAGTTTTAGAGCTCAGCATGCGGCTGTAAAAGTCGTACAATTTATAAAAGCCAGATTGTTGGGCTACCGGCATTGGAGGGCGCCTCAGCACAACTGGGCCGGGTTGATTCGGTTGTGTGTTTGTTGGTTGACGATCAACATCTGCCAAAAAAGCATCTGCTTTAATGATTTGTTTGGGTGTGACCGGAATATTCGGTTTCAACTGTACAGTTTCTTTTTTCTTCGGGCTTTGAATTTTAGCTTCACCCTTTAGTAGTACGATCTTTTGAACTTTGGCCTTTTCATCTTTAAAGATTTGAACATCAGAAGTTTTATTACCGCCATCGATCTCTATAATTTCATTATCAACTTTTAATTTCATTTTACCTTTAACAGTTACTTTGACGTTACCGCGTACGAACTCTGGCGTATCTGTTAATTCGTCAAAGATAATTAGACTGTTTTGGTCTACATTTAACAGTTGACCAGATTTAAAAGCGACTATTGCATTTGAATTTGATCCCGTAGATAAAGAATCACCATGATAAATTTGTTCGTTTTGCTGAGTATTTTTGAAATCGATTGATTTTGAATCTTTGCGCCGAACATCGTTAGTAAATGCAGTGACTTCAGCTAATGAGTTTGTGTGTTTTTTGTCAAAAAAATTAAGAACTGATTCTTTGTAGTGAAACAAAGCAAAAAGCAATGCTAGAAGGGCTACCGGAATGATCGCCTTTTTAACGGGGCTTTTATTTTCTTGCAAATTCAGTTCATCCATTATGTCTTCTTTTCGGACGTTTCGATCTAAACTCAACGAGACCTATGTCAAAACATTGACCAGACATCGCAACATATAGTGGTTCTAACTAGACTCAGATCCAGTTCGTTTTTTAACTACAGATGCCGATGAGATAAGTGATGAAAGTTAAGTTTCCACTGAAGTACAAAATTTTTAGCGTGGTGTTTATCATACAACTTGCGGTTGTATCGATCTTCATTCATTCTTTCGTCAAATTTTTTAAAGATGATAAAATGATTTCGGCGTACGAAATGAATGCGCAAACTATTGCCGAACTTAAAGGAAAATTTGAATCTAAAGTATTTCTGATCGTAGAAAAATTAAAAGCTATGACCGCTTTGATCGAGAAAAACCAATACACGCAATTAAAACTTGTTGAGTATCTTGATCTTGAAAATAACCGTGCTATTCAGTCATTATTTCATTTTACTGAAAATGGCCCGGCTTCTCCGTTTCAGCTTGTAGAAAAAAGCGATAAATTGAATACGCCCGACATGACCAACTATTTTGGAAAAATTTATGAAACAAATAAATCACAGTTTCCGTTATTCTGGAGATTCGATTGGAATAATCAGAACTACGTAGGTATGGGAATTTCAATTCCTTACACAATTGACGCAAATGGAGTCGAAACTAATAAAAATCACATTTTTTTTATTATATTTAATCAAAACGAATTATTTCAACTAAAGAATAAAAATCAACTGGCAGAAACGGCTGTATTTACTCGTAACGGGCAGGTTGTTCACTCAAAAAGCGAATTAAGCCAAGATGCTTTAAAATACTTAACAACGCTGTCTAGCTTCAAAAATTCGGTGCAAAATAAAAGTATTATTCAAGTTTCTCAACAAGATATCTCAGGTAAAAATTATTTGATTTCGATGCAGACACAATCTTTCGGTGACATAGTCACGATGACTATGATTGATACGGCTACTGCTTTTGCCGGTGTCAAAAGTGTCTATATGAGTGCTTTTATTTTGGCCGTTGCATCAGTTTTATTTAGTTATTTTGTTGCAATGTATTTGTCTTCTTCAATTACTCGACCTTTGAGTTCTTTAACTATGCAAATGCAGAACGTTTCAAAAGGGCAACTAGACGTCGTTGTTGATGTTAAATCAAAAGACGAAGTCGGTTTCTTAGCTTTCAATTTTAAAAAGATGGCTTCCGACTTAAAAAGTTCTAAACAAGAATTATTGGATCTGAATCGAGATCTTGAAAATAAAGTTGCCGAAAGAACAAAGCAGCTAGAAGAGTTAACAATTAAAGATCCTTTGACGGGTTCATATAATCGACGTTTCTTTGATAATAAAATTGCTGAAGAAATACGTCGTTCTAAACGTAGCGGAAACCCGGTCGGTTTACTTTATTTAGATATTGACCACTTTAAGAAGTATAACGATCAAAATGGACATCCTGAAGGAGACCAACTTTTGATTAATTTCGCAAAAACAGCCCGAGGTATTTTGCGGGGCGAAGATTTTTTCTGCCGTCTCGGAGGAGAAGAGTTTTGTGTCGTCACAGTTAACACAGATGTCGAAGGCGTTAAGGTTTTAGCTGAAAAAGTTCGTAATACAATTTATACAACAGATTTTAAATTCGGTGAAAAGCAGCCTCTAGGACGTTTGTCTTGTAGTATTGGGGTCAGTGTATTTCCAGATTTCGCGAGCGATCCTGAAAGTTTAGTTAAGACGGCAGACGAAGCCTTATACAAAGCCAAACAAGGTGGTCGTAATGCTTGGGTTATTGCCGAGAAATCTATAGTCAAAGAAGTCGATGAGGTCTATAATCAGATAAATAAAAATAAAGTTTCTTAATTGATTTTTCATAGGATGAAAATGTTATTTTTTAGAAAAACGTATTTTATTTACCCTGAAATCCAACGCCCGCTTATCAAAATGGTACTTTTTGGTTTGGTATTGATCACTCTTTTTCAGTGTGGGTTTATCTATTTATCGATGAAGTGGCTTGAAGCAAAAATTCAAGCTGACATAACGGTAGTCGTCGACTACCGAGTCTTAGGTCCATGGAGAAATCTACTTTATCTTTCTGTGTGTTTTCCAATTGTGATTAATGCTTTGGTCGGATTGGCTTTTATCCTTTATGTTTCAAATCGTTTTGCAGGACCTTTGTTTAGATTAGAACGAGAACTAGATCGTTATTTGGGTAACGAAAATGAAGCTCTTGAAGTCAAATTTAGAAAAGACGACTATTTGCACTCGCTTGCGACAAAGATCAATAAGCTTAGTGTTAGACGAAATTAGCGATTTAAGACTGTTTCAAAATGAGGCATCTTGTACTTAAACCCACGAATACAGTTTAAGGGTTCTTTGTTTTTGGCCGATAAGTTTGTCATGATGAGTTTCAAATCTAAAATCACCTACCTTTTTTTAAGTTCATGTGTTTTAGCTCTTTCTTCATGTGCAAATCCATTTGATTTGAAGGCGATTGAAAAAGAAATAACTGGCAAAATTACGCCAGGTACGTTGAAGGCCGCAACCAATATCGTGGCGGGTGGTAGTGCTCCTGTTGTAACGGCAGGCGGATATAAAGTAACCAATTCAGTAGGGGTTCTTTCGACGTTGCCAAAGGTGACAACGGCTGGTGGATATAAAGTTTCTTCTTCTTTGAATTCGGACTAAAATTATCTATAAAATTTTTTGTGAAAAATAGTTTTTAATTATTGATAACCTGCGACCCAAGTCACATAAACATCGTTGCCTGCACGTAGAAATCTATAGGTCGAATGACTTCCATTAGTACTTGCACCTTGCGCGGGCGAATACTGAAACGCAAGTCCCGCATGCGTGAAAGAACAAGTGCCCGAAGTAGTTCCTTTCACCACAATGGTGTAGGATCCGCCGTCTTGCATATTTGATAAAGTCATCGCTTGGCAATTTGCAGTTGTGTATTGAACATTTCCATTGTCTAAGTTGAAGCTAACCCCAGCTCCATTGTCGTAGGCGGCAGTAGAAAATTGCCCCGCAATTTGCCGAGTATTTCCATTTAATAGAGTAGTTCCCTCAACGTGAAGGCGGGCGCCAGGAGTCGTTGTACCTATGCCGACGTTACCTTGAACGATCAATCCATTTGCCGGAGGCACAACCGTGTTAAGGGCATTACCAAGACCAATTTTTGTTCCGCCATTTGTTGCCAATGTTAACTGTGGCGACCCGTTATTTGTAAAAATACCGTAATTTGTGTTTGTAATTGACCCCATTTGAACGGGGGCATTGTGACTAGCTGCTTTCATATAAAAAGCGAATTTGGTTGTTTCGGCTGTGTTTGAAATCGCAAGTATATTTTTATCGTCGGGGCCTTTGACCATTAGCATGTGTGGACCGTAAGTGTCTGTAAAATCAGAAGAGGCACCGACCAGCAACTGACTTCCGATGATTGCATTTGTATCAACGTGCAGTCTTGCCTGAGGTGTCGTTGTGCCTATGCCGACATTTCCTGTAGAAGTAACATCTAATCCGTAAACGTGCGCCGAAAATGAATTCGATGCGACCGTCTGAGAAGTTGAAACAGTCAGTGAAGTCGTTGAATTAACTGCTGTGATAGTCCCGCCCGAGACACCGTTTGCATAAACTAACTCAGCGCCAAGCAGTGCAGCCGTAAAATTTGTTCCGACACCCGTGACAGTGTTTCCGGATTGAGAAGCCGATTGCACAAGTGATGAATTATAAATCGGAGGACTAACTGAAAATGAATTTCGCGGTAAAGAAGTGCCGACTCCAACGTTGCCGTTACTATCTAAAGTCATTCGCATAGTATTATTAGAAACCAACGTCATGGGATAACTTCCGATGGTTCCGATGGTGCCTTGTTCACCTTTGCGGGCGTTATAATACGGAATAAAATTCAAAGTACTACCGATATAGTCAAGTTCTAGCGATCGACTCATGTTGTTTTGATCGTTAAGTAAACTTAATCTTGCGTAAGATCCCGCAAGGGTATTGCGAATGTTAACTCCATTCGTAGCTACGTTTGTGACGACATCAAGTGTGTTACTTGGTGCCGTGGTGCCAATACCGACGTAGCCGGCTGAACTAATTCGCATTCGTTCAGAATTATTCACTGAATAAGTTAAATAGCCGTTTGGTCCAATCGAATTCATTCCAAGATTTTGATCGTAGTTTGAACTAATGCTTGAATAATTGTTGGCTGTCGAAAGCATCATGTATTTTAATGATCCTGAACTATTGATTTTTAAAACTTGATCTGAGCCAGAATCTGAGCCCAGCTCAAGATTCGCAGTTGGGCTTGTCGTCCCAATACCAACCTTGCCGCCGCTTGCCGCAAGAAGAATATTTCCTTTTGTCGCATTCGATGTGCCATCGATTGAAATATTTCCTGAAGGAGTTGATGTACCATAAATTTGAGGCGTGAACATTGAAGTGTTTGCGCTGATCGTAGAGCCCGAGCTGATTGCTCCACCAGCGTAAATGCCACCGCTGACTCCAATTCCGCCACTGACAATCAGAGCACCCGTAGTAGGGCTTGTTGAAGCTGCCCCCGAGTTAATTTGGACGGCGCCAGTACCGACAGCTGGCGCTAGAGTGATGTCGCCGCTTGTGTTACTTATGTTTGTAACGCCAGTCAGGTTAGAACCACCACCAGCTGTTAGCACTGTGCCATTGACGCGAAAACTTCCCGTCACATTGACATCGCCAGAAACAGACAGTGCATACGTCGGTGTCGTTGTGCCGATACCGACATTTCCGTTTTCGTTGATAACCATTCTATTTTGTAATCCAGCTGCTCCGTCGTTTGTTGAAAAGCGAAGTCCCATTTGATTCCAGGCGCCGTTTGTGGGGCCGGTGTAGGCCGTTATTCCTGCGCCAGGTGGGGTCGTTGCGTTTGTGTTGTGAAAGAAGTATCCATTTTCAGATCCGATGTTGTTTGAAATTCTTGAAAGCATTACTCCGCCATAAAGATCGGTTGTACCAGCTCCTTTTGAGCCAGCCATGCTAACATTGGCGTTAAATCTTGAATATTCCGCGAGTGTTCCACCCATCGATGCAAAATTCGTATTGCCACTTCCAACAGAAACGATACCGTCAAAAGAATTTCCAATTTTGACAATGTCAATCCCACTTGAATTAGTGATGCCTATTGAGGTGTAAGTTGGAACTCCAGAAGAATCCCTAATATTTAATGGATACAGCGGGCTTGTTGTCCCAATACCCACATTGCCACCTTGGCTAGCTAGAAGAACATTTCCTTTAGTGGCATTCGATGTTCCATCAATCAAAATATTTCCAGAGGCCGTCGATGTGCCGTAAAGTTGCGGAGTAAA
>JACCDQ010000413.1_pt1 | contig 11272 bp, 6 predicted proteins | sample 7446031 | NCBI WGS metagenome assembly JACCDQ01 (sample SAMN15323442, study PRJNA562643) | freshwater metagenome | isolation source: river surface water | place: USA:Blue River Watershed | collected 2017-08-17
AATCGAAGGCGTCAAAAAATAATGGTCACCACTAGACCGCCTGATCTCCTCCTGATGATACATCGCCGTCACAGGCAACGAAGACTTCTCCAACGCCACCTTCACCAGCTCCGGCTTGTCTTTATCCTTCTGCTTCGAAAACTTCGCCTCACGCGTCTGATACAGCGTCGTATTCAAACCCAGCGACATATGGCACAAGTACCAAACCAACTGCATCGCAGGCGTCCCCGGCGAAATATAAATATCCAACTTATCGTCCTTGCACTCCGCCAAAATCGGCGCCACCTTCGCCTGTATCTCCTGATGATCAATCGGGTCGGCAATATTTAAATACCGCACCTCCACAACCCGCTCCGGATAGTTCAACGCCATGTAATTCAAAAACCGAATCACGCGGTCATCCTTTTCTGCACTCTCCTCACCAGAAAGCAAAATATGCCGCTCATAATCCTTAAAGAAATATTTATGAAAACTCCCCGTCGGCCCGTTGGACTTAAACTGCCCATTTTCAAAGTCATTTTTCTGGGCTATCCAGGAAATTAGTGTTTTCATGTGTCAGGAATTGATAGGTGAAGGTAGGGAATGATAATAATTAATTCGCAAAGAATGATCAATTTTAAGCAAAATTTTATAGCTTGGAAGATTTAGATTTATCCTAATTAACGGATTTAATTTAACTTTTATTTTTTAGATTTGGAAATGAAAGAATATCTAAGAAGTATAATACCAAGTATAAAAAACTTCAGCCAAAGTCTCGACAAAACATCTTTGCTCATAGATAAACCATGGGTATTAATTGATGAAAATCATAATGTCCAAAAATTAATTTTCAAGAAAAACAAAGAACTTATTTTGTCAAATAATGGACAAGTAACTCTCGGGAGTTGGGATTATCTTGCAGAAGCTAAATGCTTATTAATAGATAGAGGGGCTGACAAAATTTTATGTAATCAAGGATATATTGATGAGGGGATTTTGATTTTAAGACTCGATGCTTCCGTAGATCAGTTTTTTGTCCTAGCAAACCAAAATGTAATAACGGATTTAGATGTTTTTAAATATATACTTTGGAAAAGAAGGCTACATTTAAACATTAGGACGGTTACATTGAGTACTGGTAAAATTTTAGAAGCCTTACCTAAAGAGGAGTGGAGAGCAAATCTCGAAATTGGTGATGAGGTAAGTATTGATTTAGAAAGGGTTGCGGATGGCGAATATTTCGTAGCAAAAGGAGAATTTGACGATTTTACAATTAAGTTGACAGTAAAAAATAGTTTAATAGTAAGTAAAAAATACCTAAAGCAATACAAGACCAAGGATGATATAGCATTAATTGTAGAACAAACAAGTCCTTATGTTGCATATAAAATTGGCGATAAAGTGGTTCAGACCATGGGCGTTATTCACGATAAAAAATATAAGATTATTGGGGCAAGAAATATACATGTTAGAAATGGCATAATATTTAAAAAATCTTTCTTTTAGGCATATATTCTCTGGAAATCAATAATTGAACTTCTTAATTTAAGTGTCTAAAAATGATATATAGATATCAAAAATATAAGTAATTTGGAGTAAAATTGGGGAGAATTGATTTGGAATGGATTTTGTCAATGCTTAACATATCAATTGTGAAATAAATTTGAGTCAATATGTAGTATTACTTTTTAAACATCTACAGCAACAAAAATATCAACATGTCAGAACAATCCTTTTCTACAGTAAATTTTGCTTTTCAAAACTTTAGAGTATTTGAAAATCAATCCAATTTTGATTTTAAACCAATATCGTTTCTAATTGGTCCAAATAGTAGTGGTAAGAGTTCTTTGATGAAGTTATTGAAAATAATAAATCTGAGCTCAAAAAAGAACAGGAACTATTTTATTCCGCATCGTATTGAATCAAATTCTATAGATTCCAATTCGATAGATATTGATCTTTCTAGTTCACTACCAAAAGAAAATGATCCATTTATTTTTTCGATGGATTTAAGTCATTTCTTTAATGGAATTAAAATTAAAAGTGATTTAATTTATTTCAAATCAAAAATTAAAAATGCGCTTTCCATTTCTGGTTATAAATTATTTTGGCATGAATTATTAATTCTACAAATTGAATATTTAGAGTCGGGCAGATACAATATTGAGATGAATTATGCTGCTTTAATTCAAATGGCACGTGAGATTCTTGAAAAAGATGTTGAGATTCAGCAAAAAAATAATGAACTAAGGGATTTTAGTGATGCGGTATTTTTTGATCCTGAAGAACAAGACTATCTCAAGATGATTAAGGAGGGCAACCACCTATTTGAATCAAATTTGGAACAAACGAGCCTTTTTGACCATATAACCAAATGGCAAGAATTGTTTTTTAAACGTACTGAAAATCTAAAGGTTGAAAGAGTAGATAGTTTTTTTATCGACAAAAATTATTACGATGATTTCGGAGATAATGGTCTTTCAGGTTTTTTTCAATATATTTTCACATTAATTAAAAATAACATTTCAAATAATTATAAAGAAATATACCTAATAAATGCTGAGATAAAATTATCTGATTTAGGCAAATTCTATTGCGATGTTTTGCCGCAAAGAATACAAAAAGCTCAGCAGGAATTTTTGGATAAAAGAATTTTCTTTCATCATGCACCTGTCTTCAAGAGTGAACGCACTAAAATTTTTGATATTAATTCTAACAATGCTACACCATTCGATCTAATTATTAGGACTTACATTCTTCAAAACAGATATTCAATAAAGGATTCGGTTTTACCGAGTAATGACTATATAGATTATTGGTTGACAAAGTTTGATATTGGTAGAACTTTAGTAATTAAATCCATACATCCAAGTAATCAATATTATACAATTGAGGTTTTATTGAGTAACGGTGAACTAATTAGCATTTCCGATTTGGGATACGGGGCTGGGCAGGTTTTATCATATATTATGTTACCATTCTTCGGAGAAGTTCCATTTGCTCATTCAAATGAAATAGAAAGTTATGATTTGATTGAAGATGAATTGATTAAAAAAGATAAGTCAAGTGAAAGAAAGATACATTTTAATCATTTTGATGGGATAACAGGAAATAAAATACAAACGAGAAATATTTATCTTGAGGAGCCTGAAACAAATCTACATCCAAACTGGCAATCCAAATTGGCAGAACTATTTGCTTTTCAAATTTCAATTGGTTTAAGATTCGTAATTGAAACTCATTCAGAGTACATGATCAGAAAAATTCAAACTATGGTAGCGAAAAATGAATTTGACAATGGTGATGTTGTTATTTACTATTTTAATCCCAAGAAAAAACTTGAACAGAAAGATTCTACTGTGACCTCTGAAATTAGAATAAATAAGAACGGTACATTAAGTCAATCATTCGGACCCGGATTTTTTGATGAGGCCGGGAGATTGTCATTAGAGTTGTTGTCAATTAATTCTATTTCAAAAAATTGATATGTCAATATTACATCTCCATGGTTCAAAAGATGACATTAATCGAATTATTTCGGGTGAAGTACAAATGCCCAATTTTGCAACGATTATCACAAAAGAGAAAATTAAAGTCAATGCTTATGTTGAAACAAATGAGGATATTGTAAGGTCAATTAATAATCCTGATGAACCGTTGAATATTATATTTCAGAATGATCCTGTAGATGTTAAGTTGCCAAACTACAAACTGATTAACGATTTTGATTCAAATGATATAAATTGTAGAAGTGTAACCATTGGCAAAAAATTTTACAATAACAACCCTGTTAATGTAAATATTGAGGCATCAAATCAAGACGATGATATTTTTTCAGGTCGATTTGAGAAAAATTTTGCAAAGCACAGTCAAATTGACGAAAACTGGAATTCCATTTTTACGAGATTTGAAACTTTAAAATTTTCCAAATTCTACTTGCCCAAATCGAATGCTTTGGTCGTTAATGACAGTTATATTTTTGACAGAATTGAGTCAGGTAAAAATTTAGGATTGTTGAATTTAGTAAATTTATTTAATACAATTCTACCAGAAAATTCATCTGAGGAGTTTCATATTCTAATAATCACAGCAGTCTGTAAGTGGGATCCTTTAACTGCTCAAAAAAACTTTGATTTTATTTTGAAAGAGTTAAAGGCCAAATTTAACTACCCGATTTTTTTAGAATTAGTTATTTGGGAGAACTCAAAATCTGATAATCATAAGAGGATACTTGTCTCGAATTATTATACAATAACTGCAGATTACGGTTTAAATTTTTTTAATTTTCAAAACAAAGTTGTCGGCACCAACGATATTACTGTAAAGAATATTTTTCATGATGTCGCTCAGCCTGGAGATTCTCCGTATGAACAATCGATTTTTCGATTACAAACATTACATAAGACTTATAAATCAGCAAAGGAGTGGTGTAGTAAGTCAAGTCCAATGTTGGGAAGAATGTATCTTAGTAATGGTGTAAATAAAGTTAATTTGAATCGATTATTTATTTAGAACGTTTATTTTTCCTGTCAGTTCTTTCACTATTCCATTTGGTTTTTAGTTTTTCGATATTATTGTTAAAATCAAGTTGTTTGTGACCTAGAGAAATTCTACGATTGTCGCGATCGATTTCAAGTACAAGTACATCAATAGTGTCACCTACTTTACAGAATTCTGATGGATGCTTGATTTTTTTTTGCCAAGAAAGATCTGAAATATGAATTAAGCCATCAATACCTTCTTCTAGTTCTACAAATACACCGAAGCTGGTGAAGTTGCGGACTTTCGAATGGTAACGTTTTCTAACAGTATATTTATTTTCGATGTCATTCCAAGGATCTGGCATCAATTGTTTGATGCTTAAAGACATTTTGCGCTCGTCCGGATCAATTGTCAAGACAACTGCTTTTACTGAATCACCAATTTTCAAGAAATCTTGAGCAGCACGCATGTATTGCGACCAGCTCATTTCTGAAACGTGGATAAGGCCTTCAATGCCAGCCTTGATTTCGATGAAAGCACCGTATTTATTAATAACAACTACCTTTCCATTGATTGTGTCTCCAACTTTTATGTTCGAATCTAGACAATCCCAAGGATGTGGTTGAAGTTGTTTTAAGCCAAGTGCAATCCGATCTTTTTCAACATCAAAGTCTAGAATGACAACATTAACTTGTTGATTTAATGTAAGAACTTCATCTGGATGAGTAATACGGCCCCATGAAAGGTCAGTAATATGTATTAGTCCGTCAACGCCTCCGAGATCTATGAAAATGCCATAAGAAGTTATATTTTTGACCGAGCCAACCAATACTAAACCTTTCTCAAGATTAGAATAAATCTGTTTTTTTTCTTCTTTAAATCGACTCTCGTATATAACTCTTCTAGAAATTTTAATATTTAAAGTGTTTTCATTTAAATAAATGATTTTAAAATCAATTTCTTTATCTAAGTAATCATCATAACCTATAATTTTATGTGTTTCTATTTGATTTCCTGCCAAAAAAGTTTCAATGCCAAATACGTCTACAATAACTCCTTGATTTGATTGACGGATAACACGACCTTTACAAATTTGATTTTTATTGTAGGCACTAATTATTGAATTCCAAGACTCAGTTTTTTTACGACATGATTGTATAATACCATAAAATATCGGATAATTACTTTTGATGAATTGATAAACGTCATTATTATTCAAATCAAGATGAATGTTATTTGAGGGCTTGTAACCATAGAAAACCTCAATTTTATAAAGAAAGTCATCTGAAAAAATTGAATATCGACATTGGAGTAGAATTTGTTTTAAAATCCAAAACTCTACTTTTCCAAAAAAGCGTGATAAGGAAATACTTTTTATGCGTGAATATATGCCTTTTGCGTCGATTGAAAGAGTAAACATTTGTCCTGAATTATTAATATTGTAGTTAATATCTTCAATATAAAATAACTCAAGGTTTGGATTTGATAAATCTACTTTAACAGGGAGATTTTTATTGCTTTCATTCGAAAAACTCACTTTTTTAGAAAATCCATATTCTATATTCTTTAAAGTTATTCTGTTTTCAAGATCGTATCCTTTTTTATCTAAATAATTGATGATATCAACAGATTTTTCTTTATAATCTCGGTTTAGAATCTCGATTAAGTAAGAATCCTTATTTTGATAACCTATTTTGAAATTTTTCTTTCTTCGTTTTACTCCTTGAATAATATTGAATTCATTGAAGTCTTCAAAGCCAATTAGAATATTTAATTTGCTTTTTATTCTTTTTATTAGAAGTGTAATATTAATTAATTCAGTGATTAAATCTTTTTTTTCTAGTTTTTCCAGATGAAAGATTAGATAATTGCAGATATTTCGATGGTGTTCTACAAGGTATTTTGCGAAATTTAACTTTTGAATATTTATTTGTTCAGGTGATTCACATTGTTCACATAGATCATCTAATTTTTTTTCCAGAGCCTGAATCTTTGCGAGAAAATTGAAATTATGAAATTGATAATTAAATTTCGCAAGAAAATTGAGTAAATCAATTTGATGAAAAATTTTATTTTCAAATTTTAGTAACCATGTATTTATAAAATTAATATAAACATCTGTGTTTAAATCTAAATTTTTATTAAGGCTTATTTCAATTAGGAAATAATTCTCAAATGAATAAATATTGTGATTATTAATTTCAAAAAGTTCATTTTTTTTCAATTTTAAGATTGAAGTAAATTCAACACTAAGGTTAAAGATTATTCCAGAAATTACATTCTCTTTAAAATATATATTAATAATCGCATTTACTTTTTCAAACTCAATATCATTTTTTGTCTGAATACCGAACAGGTATAAACCAATTTTTTCATTGAGATTATAACTTATATGTTTTAATGTCGATTTTAATATCGCGTCAAAAATTTTAATTGTTAGGATTTTGTGTCCATTTAAAATAAAGTCACTAATTAATTTCTTGAATTTATAAGAAAAACCTAATTGAAAAATACTAGAAAAATAAGATACAAATTCGAATTGCTTCCTGACTGTCAATTTAATTGTATAATTGTTTTGTGGAATCTTCGAATGGAAAATTAATTCATTATGTAAAAAATCTTTAATTTTTACTAAAAGTAATTCCTGAGTAAATGCTATTAAATTTTCGTAATAAGATAATTTTGAAATTTCAGAGGCCAGGGTGAATTCGTTTGCATTAAACAATTCAGTTATTAATTCTTTAAGAGTTAATTCATCAAGTCTCTCTGCATAAAACTTGATTATTCCGTGAGAATTCTGTTGACTTGGATTATGGTGCTTAAATAATTTTTCAAACATTGTGGTAATTCATAAAGAAGTAAGCTGAAAAAAAGTCATAATAACTTTGATGATAAAACTGAAGATAATCATCAATTTTTGTTATAATTTCTAATTCGTATCCAATTCTTAAGGTAAATCCGGCGTTGTGTTTTTCTAAACCTAAAAACTCTGCACCCGAATTAATTATTTTACGGAAAGAAAATTCACTTATTGGTGAATTTGATTGGAATTTTGTATTAATTTGATCAGCAACGTAACCCATTAGAAGTTTGAATTCTCCAACGTTTAAAAGTGGATCCATTTTTTCATTTTTTTCTCGCTTAAGCATTAGGTCAATAAATCGTTCAATTATCATACCTTCTTTTTCAGGTAAGTCATTTTCAATTTTGATTATTTCAATTGCACGACTTAATAATAAAGGTTTCAATAAGAGTTCTCTAATTCGTGGTTTTGAATTAATTACTTCCAAAATTTTATTTGTTGATTTTTGATCCTGAATACAATAGTTTTTTACAAATTGTTCTATCTGATTCTCGTTTAATTTTTGAATGGAGAAGGTCTCAATACTAAACGGGTTATTTTGAAAAGTATCAAATTCAAATCTGTCTGTTATAATAATATCTAAATTTTCGTTAATGTTCAATAGGTTAGATATTTCATTTAGTCTTTCTCTTTTTATTTCTGAACTTTTTATTATTTCATTTATTCCATCCAGAAGTAAAATAATGGAATTTGACTTGATTAATTCTTCCAATGCATTTGCTTCAATTGACATTTTTTTCGCAATAGTTTGCTTGATTGAGTCTTGTTCTCTGAGATTTGCAAGATAAATTATAACAGGAATTTTGGTATTACTATCAATAAGCCATTCTTCACAGAATTTATTTGCAATGAATTCTAAAGTCGTTGTTTTACCAGAGCCACCTTCTCCTAATATTCTAAATCGGATTACATCTTTTTTAATTATATCTTCAATATTTGATTGTTGAGTATCGTTAATCCCTTCACCGAAAGGCTGTAATAGAAGAGGGACAAATTTTCTTGTACGCGGTTTTAAAATCTGTCCTAGTTCAATAATATATTCTTTGAAATCTTGATTTTTACCGTGATATTGAAGTAATCCGGATTTTAATTTAACCATCAAAAAATCAATAAGCCATAATTCTGCAATAAATGTTGAATTCAAATTATTCAGATTTTGCATTAATGAAAAGTCTGGTGAAGAATGACTTAATTTGTTTCTTAATATGTATGCTCGGATAAAGTGTATTAAAAATGTCCCATCATATTTGTAATTTATAGCAAGGTCTTCGGGATTTTCGAATTCATCAAAGCTAAAATTCTTAGGAAAAAGTTCCTTGTATGCCCTAGAATGTTGAATAATTAAAAAAATTGGTTTTTTGTAGGCATCTAATTTGGCATCGTTAATATTTGTTGTAGGATTACCTTCAGCGTCCTCATATAGAGGAATTGATTTTTTTAACTTGTTTAAATAGGGTGAAATACTATACCGTTTTGAGCTATCTAAACGATCCTTTTCTTCGATTTGACCAAAATCCTCTAAAGTGTAGTATATTTTTTTTACAAATGATTCAAAATTTTGATTGAAAGAACCTATTAGTGCAATGCCTTCATTTGAAAAATTTTTTTCTAAAATGATTTTCTGTAGGGCATTGTATTTAACATTTCTCAATCCCCGAAGATCATCAATTCTTTCATTTTGTAAATCATAGTCGAGCACTTTGAAATACATTTCAATTGCATTTTTTATATTGAATTCAGAATCTATTTTTTGTATTTCGGAGGTGAACTCTTTCTGAAGTTCTTCAACTAAACTAATATTTTTCATAAAAAATTATTTATTTAAAATCTAACAATTTAGATCAAGATTCCTTAGTATTTAATCTTTTGGATTTCTCACATTATTTCCTTCAACCCAATAACCATCTGTAATAAAGGCCTTAACCCTTGTGCGTGTAATTGCTGTATACATCATTTTGGCAATTTGTTTAACTGAATCTTTGTCTCGTTCCTTGAGAAAAAAATCTTTACTAGTCAAAGGCATGAACACATAATCCCATTCTGAACCTTGCGATTTGTGTATTGTTATGGCGTGTCCATATTTACATTTCAAAGCATTTAAGTAAATATCATTTTGTTGAGCAATTTTATATTGGCTAGTATTTCTTTTGATATTGTTTTGCTTCATCCGAGTATCAAAATTGATAATCAGATTTTTATTTTCCTCTGGTGTAAGTTGGGGTGATGTGCTGTGAAGGAAATCCTCTAAGATAAAGCACTCAATAGTCTCTCCAGTAGTCAATACCTTAGCTTTGATTTTTACAAATGAGAAATTTGAATTTCTTTTTCTATCATAAATTGCAAGAACTATTAGTCGTTCTGAATTATCTACCTTGAAAAGAGAATTATTTTGATTGTTTACTAAAATGTCACCCACTTTTAACTCCGAAGAATCTTGCAAAGATTGTTTAACTAATAAATTAATTTCTTTTGCTTGCTCATTTCGATAGCATATAATAGCACAATTATCTACGCCATATTTTTCAATCTGCATTAAATATTTCTGAACGATATCTTTTATCGATGAGCATAATTCTATGTCAGTAAAATCTAAGCTAAATTCAAATTTCGGATAATTGGGTATTCTATTATTTACAATCTTGTTTCTTAGGGTGGTTGCAATTTGTAAGATACCTGAATTTTCACTTTGTCTTTTGACAGTAGTTAATTCAACTTCTACCGTAGTTAAATCATGTTCAGTTTGAAAGTACTCTTTAGTTAAAGCTTGAGATATTTTTTCATCATTTGGCGGTGGTAATTGACAAGGGTCACCTACAAATATATATTTTAGGCTTTTCCCATAAACATTAAAAAAGTCATTTATTAATGATCCAGAACCAAATTTTGTAGAATAAATTTTATCGTCTTCAATTGATGAAATCATAGATGCTTCATCAAATAGGAAAACCACATTTTTTATAAATTCTTCGGATACATCTTCATAAGGGTCTAATTGAAAAGCTCGTTTCAAACCTTGTTGTATTCCTTTGCTTACGAAATTCAAATATATTTGACCTTCACCACCCGTCCATGCGTCATTTTGAGTTTCTTTGATTTCTTCGTATGAATATATTAAGCTGTGGATTGTAGACACATTTGCAGTTTTTCCAAGTTTCCCCAATACAATACTTTTAGCCTTGTTTGTAGGTGTTGCAACTAAGGGTTTCATTTGTTCTTCAATCAGGTATTTATAAAAATATTTTAATAAGGTTGTTTTTCCAGTCCCAGCATATCCTTTTAATATCATGACTCTGTAAGAATTATCTGGGTGAACAAAACTTTTAAACATTTCAAATGCTTTGTTTTGATCTTTTGATAACTTGAAGCCTTCTAGCTTTGTAGCATCGTCTTGAAAAAGAAAATCCAAGAATCTATATTTTCTAAACCTCTCGAATTTGAATGTATTGATTATCTGATTTCCTTTTTTCTCCATCATACGCACACTGGTACTTGCAACGCATGGGATGTTGTTTTGCATGAGAAAATAGATCATCTGAAAGGTAAAGTTCATTTCACCCATGATGTGAACAGTATCGGGCTTCAGATTAATTATTTTAATCAAATGCTTCCTTACTAATTGCTCTAAATCAATTTCATCCAATTCAGGATTGATTTCGGGAAAAGGGTAGTCAATTATTGACTGATATTCATTAATAGCGATTTGCTTTTGAGTTTCGTCCCAAGAATCAAAAGGATGATTTGTAAAATTGAGTAGCATGACATAAAGCTAAATAATTCTTTATAATAAAAAGAATTATTGTCCATTGAAAAAATCCTCACCCCCTCACACCCTCCATCATCAACTTCAAAATTTCATAAGAGCTCACCTTATACTTCTTCAAAAGCAGGGCGGCTTTTTCAGCTTCGCGTTGGATAGTGTTGATGTGAATGGCTTCTCCGGTTGATTTC
>JACCDQ010144595.1_pt1 | contig 11271 bp, 10 predicted proteins | sample 7446031 | NCBI WGS metagenome assembly JACCDQ01 (sample SAMN15323442, study PRJNA562643) | freshwater metagenome | isolation source: river surface water | place: USA:Blue River Watershed | collected 2017-08-17
ACTTAAAGCGACGATACATGATAAAATCAGGCGATTTATTTTTAATTTCTTATAAATCGGTAAAAAAGCAGAAAGTACAATCATAAAAGTAGCTGTTCCGTCTCCATCCAAATGAACAATCATGGTCAGAATGGCTGTTCCCATAATTACTTTCAATGGGTCGCCTTTTACCGAACGAACGATTAGGGCAATTACAGGATCAAAAAGACCCGTATCTAACATCGTAGCAAAATATAAAACGGCAAAAGTTAATAGAATCCCTGTTGGAGCTACTTGTTTTATGCCAGCCAACATCATTTCACCTAATTCTTTCAGTGAAAAACCTGCTACTAAACCAAAGGCAATCGGAATAAGTACCAAAGCTGTCATTACTGACAGCTTTTTGGTCATAATTAATAGCAAAAAAACGACGATTGTCGCAAAACCTAAGAATGCAAGCATAGTTTTAGTGGTTTGATTTTATTCAAAAACAAGATATTCATTGAAAAATGGCAACAAATCATTCAATACTCTACCATCTGTTGTCCAAATCTTATTGACATGATTACCGATGTATTCTTCGGCATAATGCTCAATACCAAGATTTTCTAATTTCTGACTAAACATTCCACATTGAATCGGAAAACGAGCAGCATCATTTCTTCCCCAATCCAATTTCAAGGCTTTTAATTTTCTTAAATTATTGGCATACTTATCTACCATCAAAACTGGGAAATTTTGATTCCATTTTTCCAACACTGCTTGATTCACGATTAAACTATCACCTTTATAAGTGTAAGGAACATCACAATAAAATGGAGGATTTGCAGGATTTGGCGACCAAGCTCTTGCCACAGCTACTAATACTTTAGGATAATAACTTTTTTTCAACTCTTCTTGGGTTTTTATTTTACCAAGTTCTTTAAAAGAATCACTATTTGCTCCAAATTCTTTCACCATTGTTAGCAATCCGGGACTCATGGCATATACTGAACTAAATACTTCTGGAAACAACATTCCGATTTTAATAGCCCCATAACCGCCCATCGAATGTCCACCGATAGCTCTACTTTCACGAGTAGGAATGGTTCTAAACTGCTTATCAATACTTTCAACTAATTCTTTTGCCATAAAATCAGACCAATTGCCTGTAAGTGAAGAATTACTATAAAAACTTCCTTCATAAAGTGTATAATTACTGGCAATTACTAAAATGTAGGGACGAATTTTAGCTTGAAGAATTGCTCTGTCCAATATCATTTTCATATTGGCATCTATATTATCCGTACCCATAAAACCATGTAAGTAATAAATAACGGGATAACGTTTAGTTGAAGCATCATAATTGGGAGGAAGATAGACAGATACTTTTCGCTCGGGGTTTTCGCCTCCTGAATTTTGTAAGGTTTTAGCGTTCAGCGTAAAACTTACTACTTTACCAGTGGCATTTTGTGCTTTTATCGGCTGAATGCAAATGACAGCCAATAAAAGAAATAGATACTTTTTCATATAAATTGTGTTTTGATTGATTAAAATTAGCAATATATCACAAAAAAATAATCCAAACGCAATATTTTGTAAAGCATTTGGATTTTCATTGAAAAGTTTTCAATTCGGCTAAAAAGAAAAAACTTTCGCCAAGAAGAAAAAATCATTTCTAATTAGCGAAAGTTGTAAGATAAGAAGATAATCCTATTGTGGAATAATCAATAGATTTCATCAATAAAGCAAAGAAGAAACCAATAGACAGAAAAAATCTTCATATAGTCTTTTTAAAATATAAAATTCAAGGTTTGTGGACATCAGCTTTAGGGTTTTCTAAAGATGACATAGGCGATTGTATTTTTACAATGCCATAAATAGGTGAAAATTTTCCTTTACCTTGACAAACATCACATGCTTCATTGGTATTTTCTTTGGAAGGTTTCATAGTATTTTCCTTCACTTCAAAATAGGATTTATCTTCTTTTCCGACTGTAAAATTAATAAGATTTCTTGCTGTTTCATTCAATTTTGAAGGATTGATAGCAGTATTTTTTACATTTTGTTCGTTAATAAGTGAAACAAAAGGCATTTCTGTGAAATTTATTACTTCTTTTGGTTCGGTATCTTTGGTAATTTTCTCTTTTGTTTTTTGTGCAACAATGATAGAACTTGCCAAAAGTAAAAGCGAAAAACTTATTGCAAACTTTTTCATGGTATAAATAATTCTAAAATTTGATGAATTGCGATAGTTGGTATTACATCGCTTGTTTATACCTCAAAAGTAGAGTACTAAAGTTGAGCTTTCAATGAGTTTTGTTAGGGTTTTAGCGTAGATTTACCGACAGTTCCGATAGTGACATTTGTCATTTTTATACTTTTATAATTATTCGTCTTTAGGTTTTTTAGAAATAAATATTGTCATTTATCCAAACAAAAAAAGCCATTTTTAGGATTGATTTATAAAATACATATTTGATTATCGTAATTAATGATTTGAATTTCGTTACAATTAATCTCTTTCTTTAAATACTTTTGTAGCTTTTAATTGTAGCGAGATTGGAGTAAATATATTTGAATTTTGCAAGGCTTAACACATGGAAAAGATAGAAACATTAGAAGATTTTTATAAGCGTAAATTTGATTGGATGCCCGAAAATGTTCGTAAAGAAATCGGACATTTTAATATTTTCCCGCATGAACCCATCGAGGCAGGAAAAACGAGAGCCATTCCCTACAAAAGAAGAGATTTTTATAAAATCATGTTTGTTGTTGGAAATATCGAAATGAATTATGCCGACAAAGTGGTGGAGGTAAAAAAGCAAGCAATTTTATACTCTAATCCACAAATTCCTTATCAATGCAATCATCTCGAAAGAATTGAAGAAGGTATTTATTGTATTTTCAATACGGAGTTTTTTCACAAATTTGGCGATTTGAACCAGTATTCACTTTTTCAACCAAAAGGCAATCATGTTTTTGAATTGACTGATGAACAGGCTGAACAAGTAAAACTGATTTATAAAAAAATGAATGAAGAACTTCAATCAGACTATATACACAAGTATGATTTACTGCGTAACATGGTTTTTGAGTTGATTCATTTTGCCATGAAAATTCAACCTGCTACGGGTCAAGACAAAACACATATCAATGCTTCTCAGCGGATTTCTACCTTGTTTTTGGAATTATTAGAAAGACAATTTCCGATTGAAGAAAATCACCCAAAAATCAATCTTCGCTCTGCTTCTGACTTTGCAAACCAGCTCAATGTACACGTGAATCACCTCAACAGAGCCATTAAAGAAACAACCGACAAAACTACTACGCAACTCATAGCCGACCGTGTTTTACAAGAAGCAAAAATATTATTACGACACAGCCAATTGAATATTGCTGAAATTGCCTTTTCGTTGGGTTTTGTAGAAGTAACACATTTTAATAATTTCTTTAAAAAACACGTGTCAGTTAGCCCAAGTAAATTTAGGAATGCCTAAACTTAAATTAATTTAACAAACGATACTCATTGGGAGATTGACCAACTCTTTGTTTAAATAGTCGAGCAAAATGCTGAGGATATTTAAAGCCCATTTCATAAGCAATTTCACTGATTGATTTACTGCTATCAAAGATTTTCTCTTTGGCTAAATCAATCACTTTAATTTGAATGTACTCTTGTGCCGTTTTGCCAGTTTCTTTTTTAACCAATTCTCCAAAATAATTAGCGGATAAATGAAATTTATCCGCACAATAACTGACAGTAGGTAAACCTATCATTTGTGGTTTATCCGATTTGAAATACTCATATAATAAGTTTTCAAAGCGTACTAAAATATCTTTATTGAGACTCTCTCTGGTTATAAATTGGCGGTCAAAAAAACGTGTACAATAATTTAAAAACAATTCGATATTACTAATTATCAATGTTTTACTGTGTTTATCAATCCCGTGTTCTAATTCATCTTTAATTTTCTGAAAACACTCCAAAACAATTTGCCTTTCACGAGTTGAAATATGCAAAGCTTCATCGACATCATAAGAAAAAAATGAATAATCATTGATTTTTTTTCCTAATGAAGTCCCTCTGATAAAATCTGGATGAAAAACCAAAGCCCAACCACTTGGCTGTACAACAACGTTTTCAGGTAAATCAAATCCAAAAACTTGTCCGGGTGCTATAAAAAGCATTGTTTCTTCTTGATAATCATAGTGTGTCCTTCCATACTTCAATTCCTCACATTTTACATCTTTCAAAAAGATAATATATACCTCCGAAAGGTAACGATGAGCCTGAATCTGCTTTGATTTAGTTTGGTCTAAAACACTTACCAATGGATGTAAAGTTATTTGTCCTCTTTGCGTATTAAACTGCGTAACACTTTCCAGTTTTAAGATATTTTCCATAAGATTCCGAATTCATTTAATCAAAATTACGCTAAATATTTTCGGATTTTTCATTTGCCAACCAAAACCGTAATAATGGTACGAAAGACCGTAATTCATATAAGTACTTGCTAAAAAAATTGAAAGAAATTTGTTGCTCAAATAATCAAAAATGCAATAAAAATTACATGAAGCACATTTCAAAAAATGATTTTATCAAAAATATCGCAATTACACTTTTGATATTACAAGTGGTCTTCCAAACTTACGGACAAGGTAAAGACAGTACTCGCATAGCCACACCCATTATATTTTCTGGAACAATCACCGCCACGAATAATGGAATTTCTTTACTTCCGAACTTTTCATTAAATAAGCCTGCCTTGTTATTTGACTTATCATTAGCAAAAGGAAGAATTAGTTTTGACCCAATGTTTCGCTTTGCGATGGAAGGAAAACCTTGGACTTTTGTTTTTTGGGGAAGATATAAATTAATTAATAAGAAAAATTTCAGCATGGGTATTGGTGCACATCCTTCTTTTGTTTTCAGAACAATTACTGTTGCCTCAAATGGCACTTCTACTGAATATTTAACAGCACAACGTTATCTTGCTTGGGAAGCAAGTCCAACTTTTTATATTAATAAAAATATTAATGTTGGTATTTATTATTTAGGTTCACACGGACTCACGAGCGATTTAACACAATACACCACTTTTATTACCGCAAAAAGTACATTTTCAAATATTAATATTTCAGATAAGCTAAAATTAGCCATTTCACCACAATTTTATTATTTAAAACAAGATGAAAAAGATGGCATTTATGTAACAGGAACAGTGGCTTTAAGCAAAGCCAACAGTCCATTTTCTATTTCATCTATTGTTAGTAAAAGTATTCAGACAGAAATAGCGGGAAAAGATTTAGTTTGGAACATAGCCCTGAATTATTATTTCAAACAGTAATCAAATGGTCGGAGTCTTCATAAGAGTATCCTATTATTTGATTTTTGTAAGTTTCAGTTTGGTTTTTGTTATTTGTTCATTGGGTAAAAAAGTAGCTTTGTTTTATGAAATAGTATCTTAAAATTCAATAAAAATGCAAAAGAGAAAATTAGGAAATAGCGGTTTGGAAGTTTCTGCTTTAGGTCTTGGTTGTATGGGAATGAGTTTCTCCTATTATCCATTTCCCGAGAAAAAAGATGCTATCGCTTTGATACATAAGGCCGCGGAGAAAGGTGTTACTTTTTTTGATACAGCAGAAGTGTATGGTCCATTTACCAATGAAGAATTAGTGGGCGAAGCTTTAGCCCCTTTTAAAGGAAAAGTAGTAATAGCTACCAAATTTGGATTTAATATTCAAGATGGAAAAATGGCGGGTATTGATAGTCGTCCTGAAACGATTAGAAAAGCCGTTGAGGGTTCACTCAAAAGATTGAAAATCGAAACGATTGATTTATTATACCAACACCGTGTTGATCCTAACGTACCCATTGAAGATGTAGCTGGTACTGTAAAAGATTTAATTCAAGAAGGAAAAGCTAAATACTTTGGATTATCAGAAGCTGGAGCAAGTACGATTCGTAAAGCTCATGCTGTTCAACCTGTTTCAGCATTACAAAGTGAGTATTCTTTATGGACTCGACAGCATGAAGTAGAAATCATTCCTACTATTGAAGAATTAGGGATTGGATTTGTACCCTTTAGCCCGCTTGGAAAAGGATATTTAACAGGCAAAATTGATGAAAAAGCCACATTTGCCCAAGGAGATATTCGTGCGATTTTGCCAAGATATACCGAAGAAGCTCGTATTGCCAACAAAGCTTTGCTGGATGTCATCGGCAAATTTGCAGAAAGAAAAAATGCTACCAACGCACAAATTGCTTTAGCTTGGGTATTAGCACAAAAACCTTGGATTGTGCCAATTCCCGGAACAACAAAAATTCATCGTTTACTCGAAAACAATGGAGCAACCGACATCATTTTTACGCCAGAAGAATTAGAAGAAATTGAAGTTGCCTCTGCCCAAATCAAAATTATGGGAAATCGTTATACGGAAACCATGGAAAAATCAACGGGACTTTAATGAGTGGTGAATTGTGAGTGAGGAATGAAGAGTTATAAATGTAGAATTAAAAAAAAGGTTTGAGAACGTCGATAGTTTTCAAACCTTTTTCTGTATTACGATGGCGGTCATAACACTTGGAAATAAGATTTTGAAATGGCGGCTTCAAATTAAAATTATTGAATTAGCGAAAGATGGCGGTCTTAGACTGTAATCAAAATTTTCTCTTATTTCCTTGTTTTGTGTTTCAAAATTAGAACATATAGCTATGTTACTAAATGATAAACGTTATGAGTAAATCTGAGTATTATGTACGAACTAAGTGACTATTATCATTTATCAAAAAAAACCGTTTAAAATGAAGGATATGCGTAAAAAATACACTTTGAAATCCTAATAAATAAAAATGGATATTTACAATGACGCATCTTTTCGTGCATCAACTGTAAATATCCTTTTAAAAATCGTTTTTTTTACTTTATTATCTACCTTTTGCGGCATAAGCAGCGGCTTTAGCCAACGCTATTTTGTCTGAAGTACGTGCTTTAATCCAATTACTCAAAAAAGTATAGGAACTCTTATCCGTAGTAGGTTCTAATAAACTATCTAAAACAGCCAAAGCTTGCTGAATTTTTCCTTCTCTGAAATAGGCTGTTGACTCTTCACGCCATACTCTTCCGTTGATAGATTTTTTATCAACGCCCAATTTTGCCAAGTTAGCTCTTACTTGAGCAATTTTAGCAGAATTATAACGCATCCCACGACTACTATACAACGAATACATGATAATATTCTCGGCCGTTTGCTTTACGAGTGTCTTTTCGTACTTGGCATTATATTCACTTAAATGAGCGATAAAGTATTTGAAAATTGGGTTTTCATCATCCATAATTACTTTTTGCAAGAGCAAAAACGAAGTGTTATTGCTGTATTGAGCAACAGGAATTTGGCTTGCATAAATGTTCATCGCATTAATATTATCCAAAGTATCTTGCATTACTCTCGCCATATAACCATATTCAATCAAGAAATCAGCATCTCTTTTCCCAGAACGAAAACTTGCTTTGTATGAACTTGTGCGAGTTTTTGGGTCTAAAGCCTTGTTGGCGGCATCAATCAGTACTTGTGGCGTATTAAAATTTTCACCTAAAACAGAAATGTGCATCAATTTCACATCTTTATCAAAAAACAATAAAGTAGGCGTCGAAGGAATCCAAATGCCTTGTTTGTTCAAAAAAGCTGCACCTTCTGGAGCGGTAATGTCTAATTTATAACTCACAAAGTTGCGGTTATAAACTGCTCCGACTTGTGGGTTTTCAAAAGTAGGTTTGAAGGCACTACAAACATGACAAGTAGGTGCATATACTTCTAAAAACACAGGTTTGTTTTGAGCTTTAGCCATATCGAAGGCAGTTCTTAAATTACCTGATTGTAGAAATGCAGTTCCTTTCTGAGCAAAAGAGACAGCGTAAATAAAAAAAGAAAGAACAAGGAAAAGGTATTTTTTCATAGCCATTAGAAAGGAATTAAGTAATTACAACAAAAATATGCCAATCTCATTATAAGTGAGACTGGCATTAACAATCGTTAACAATACTATTGCTGTTTTTCTGCCGCTTTGATTTCCTCTTGTAAGTTTTTAGTCAAAGTTCTACAAAGATTGTCAATCAAGCCAGCCATTTTTTCATCGCCCGTTGCATCTACCAAAGTATTTGCTACACTTCCGATTACTTCAATATAAAAACGTTTCATTTCTAAAACATCCATGTCTTTTGTCCAAAGTGGTAAAGCCAATGTGCCTTTATGATAATGATCCCAAACACCTACAAAAATTGATTTTGTTTCTTCAATACCTTCATTTGGATTGTCTGTGGCAGTCCACTGAATTTGCTCTGGAATACTCTGGTCGTCTAATGTTACTTTAAAATTAATTTCAGAATGTTTCATTATAAAGATGGGTACTTTTATATAATTGTTTTTAAATTGAATCGCAAAAAATGATAGCAAGCATTTCAGATTTATGATGTATGATTTCGGATGTAAGCTTGCACAGCCAAAATTGTAAATTTAAAATACTAATCACTCATTACTCCTTTGTACTATTGATTAGCAAAAACCTTTTTCAATAAATCCGTTACACGTGCTGCTGGATTTTCTCTGATTTTTTGCTCTTCCTGAGCTACTAAAAGGAATAACCCATCAATTGCTTTTTGAGTTGCATATTGTTTCAAATCTGGGTTTACTTTTTTCGTAAATGGGATTTTATTGTAAGTATTGGCAATATCTCCATACAAACGAGTAGCCCCTGTTGCGTTGATAGATTCTTCAATAACTGGAGCAAAAGCAGCCGTCAAAGCAGTTGTTGAAGTTCTTTTCAAATAATTGGTGGCGGCATCTTTTTCGCCTTTCAAAATCCCTAAAGCATCTTGAATCGTCATTTGTGTAATGGCATCCACAAAAATCGGAACAGCTTTTGCCGCCGCTTTTTCAGCACCTCTGTTCAAGGCTGTAATAAATTTATCACATTCTGCTCCCAAACCAATTTGACGCAATTTCTGTTCAACATTCTGAGCCTCGGGTGGAAACAATAATTTAATACTTTGGTTTCCTAAGTAACCATCCAGAGCAGATGCCTTCGACGAACTATTTTTAATTCCCACCGTCAGAGCCTCTTTTAATCCTCTGCCTATTTCGTCGGTAGTCAAAACGCCATTGGCATTGCCAACCAAAACGTCATTGGCTTGTTTAAGAATATTTCCGATATTCTGTGAATTACAACTGCTTAAACTAAGCATTAAGGATAGGCTTAAAATTAATTTTTTCATTTTATTTACATTAATGTTTAACAAAAAGAATATGATAAAATTTATGGAAAGTCATTTGCATTTACATCTCAATACTCTTGAATTTGTGTAATTTTGAACAAAAATAATCAATTAGGGCTAAGGCTTTAGCTAAAAGATGAAATAATAATGATTAGAGCAGAGATAATTACCATTGGTGATGAAATATTATACGGACAAATTACCGATACCAACACCCAGTGGATTAGTGCCGAACTTGATAAAATAGGGATTCGCACCGTTAGAAAATCTTCTGTGGGTGATACAGAAGAAGCCATTCTTCAAATCTTTAATGAAGCTTCGCAAAGAGCAGACTTGGTAATTGTTACAGGAGGATTAGGCCCTACAAAAGACGATATTACCAAGAAAACATTCTGTAAATACTTTGGTTCAAGCCTTGAAATTCATCCTCAAGCCTTGATTGATTTAAAAGCATTTTTCAAGAAAAGAGGCAGAGAAGTAACAGGACTAAACAAAGGGCAAGCTGAACTTCCGACAAACGCTACTTATATTGAAAATACAATGGGGACTGCTCCGGGTATGTGGTTTGAACACGAAGGAGTAGTGTATATTTCAATGCCCGGCGTGCCTTATGAAATGAAAGGATTGATGACGCTCAGTTTGTTGCCTAAAATTCAAGAGCATTTCAAAACGCCCGTTATTTTCCATAAAGTAATTCGTACAGTTGGCATCGGTGAATCATTATTAGCAGAAATGATTGATGAATGGGAAGATGCTTTGCCTTCGCACATCAAACTGGCGTATTTGCCTTCCATGGGAAGTGTCAAACTAAGACTCACAGGCTTTGGCGATAATATTGATACTTTAGAACAAGAAGTAGAAGCTGAATTTCAAAAAGTATTACCAATTATCCAAGAGTTTGTATATGGTTTTGGCAATGATGAATTAGAAGAAGTAGTTGGCAGACTGCTGAAAGAAAAAGGGCTGACAGTATCAGTAGCAGAAAGTTGTACTGGTGGTTATTTGGGGCATCAGTTCACTAAAGTAGCAGGAAGTTCTGCTTATTTTATGGGTGGAATTTTGTCGTACAGCAACGAAGTAAAAATCAATCAATTAGGCGTAAAGGCTGAAACTTTAGCAAAATTCGGAGCTGTTTCTGAGGAAACAGTCATCGAAATGTCGGAAAATATTCGGAAATTATGCAACACAAGCTTTGGTTTAGCCACCAGTGGTATCGCTGGACCAGACGGAGGAACGCCTGACAAACCAGTCGGAACTATCTGGATAGCCATCGCTTCTGAACATCAAACAATTACTAAAAAATTACAATTAGGAGGCTTTAGAGAACAAAATATTCATCTCACTGCTATTAATATCCTTAATTTATTAAGAAAAACATGGCTTTAATCGAAGTAATTATGCCCAAAATGGGCGAGAGTATCATGGAAGCTACTATTTTGAAGTGGCTTAAAAGTGTAGGTGAGCGTATCGAAGCCGATGAATATTTATTGGAAGTAGCCACAGATAAAATTGATACCGAAGTACCTTGTACGCAGTCGGGAATTCTTACTCAAATTTTGGTTGCCGAAGGTGAAATTGCTGAAATTGGGAAACCAATCTGTATTATTAATTCGGATGAAAGTGAAGGAACAGAACCGAAAGTTGAAGAGATTTCTGAAACTTTAGCTCAAGAAATTGAAGAAATCAAACAACTGACAGGTATTAATCTCGACCCTCTGGCAAGTACAAGTACTTCAAGTAGCTCTAAATTTTATTCTCCTTTGGTACTCAATATTGCCAAAGAAGAAAACATTTCAAGTGCTGAATTAGACGCTATTGCTGGTACTGGTGCTGATGGAAGAGTAACCAAACACGATATTTTTGCTTACTTGAAGAATCGTCAAACCAGTCCGAAAGTAAGTACACCAAAAGACGTTCCAAGCGTGGCTGTCCCTTCAAAACCAGTGGTAATTTCTGGAAATGATGAAATTATTCAGATGGACAGAATGCGTAAAATGATTGCTGACAGAATGGTTGAATCGAAAAAAGTTGCTCCACA
>JACCDQ011834668.1_pt1 | contig 11271 bp, 8 predicted proteins | sample 7446031 | NCBI WGS metagenome assembly JACCDQ01 (sample SAMN15323442, study PRJNA562643) | freshwater metagenome | isolation source: river surface water | place: USA:Blue River Watershed | collected 2017-08-17
ATGAAGATGATTTGGCTTTTCTGTTGGTATGAAAGAATTACTAAATAGATAGATTCTAATAACTATTTACCAAATATAAATCTAAAAAGTGTAAGATGAAGGGCTATAAAAGCAAAAAGCTCAGAAATTTCTTTCTGAGCTTTTTTGCGGTCTGGACGAATGGGCGTACAAGTTTATTTAACAAAGAGTTATGTCTATTTCTTGTTACTGGTAGCAAAGCCAGTAGCATTATGTACTTTTTGATGACTTTTTTTTGTTAGTATTCAGATAAAAGACAACAGTTCCAACTAAGACTTTTTCTATACATATCATTCAAAAATCATATCATTTGGCACTAATGCCGTTACGTCAATAGTTGGTAAAATGAATTGATTAAAGATGGTATTTTCTGTTTTGGTATATAATACTCCTCTTAAAGTACCAATGACTAACATTCCTAAATGAAGACCAAAACTCTGAGGTAAAACAATTTTGTTGGCTTCCTCAAGCATTTTCCAGTCGTCTGGATTAACCTGAAATTGGCATGATACTACTATGATGATAAAAGGGTGATTATTCTCAACATGATGAAAACGAGCCGTTTTTTTTACATAAATCCGCTTATTTTCTTTGTCGATTCCAAATGATAATTCATGTTGAATTTGGGCAGGCTCTGATACCTGATAAGCTTCTGGTAATAAAGCAAACTGTTCTGTACTAATTTGAATAATACTAAAACCTATGTTTTTTTCTGTTTCTTTCATTATGATGCCATTGCGTATTGAAGCTTTCCGACTGCTTTGGTTTCTGCTTGTGTTTTGCTTTCAACTTTAAATGCAGCCTGATGATTGATAAATTCTCCGTTATTGCTTGGAATAATTAGCTGACTGCTTTGTAAAGTAGTCGAAAAAGCATTATTGTAAGTGAAAGTTGGAGCTTCGTGAGTATTTACTTCAAAGTTAACCAGTTCATGTCCGATGGCTTTTGATATACGAATGATGGTTTCAATGGTTAAATTTTCAGTTCCTCGTACATATTTATTGATTTGCTGAGGGCTAACATTCATTAATTCAGCAAGTTCTTTTTGCGTACTTGGAAACTTTCCTTCTTTCCTGTTTTCTCTTAATTTGCTCAGAATTGAAATTGCTATTTGTGCGGAATAATCAAGCCATTTTTTATTATTCTCGTAAAAATCAACGTCATCTTGCCAAGATTTATCTTCTTTGGCAATCTCGTTGAGGTTTTCAATAAGTTTTTGATTTTTCATGGTATGTCTGACATAAATTCAAAGTAGCCGAAATCCGATTCATCCGTAAGCCCTTCATCTATCAAGTATGATTTTGCAATTATTAGTTTTTGAAGCTCAATTTTTAGATGTTCTGCTTCATTCATCTTAAACGTAAGTTTGATAGCACCACCTGTAATTACATACGTATTTGTACTGATGCGAATAGCATAAATCCTAAGCCAACCTTCTTTTGACTTTTCCTTGGATAATGCTTTTTCTTGATATTGGTTGTTGTCTAATGGTCGAAATAGTGTTTGTAATGGTCGATTGGATGCCAATAAATCTTTAAACTTTTGTCTTAGTTTAATTGCCATAAACCGAGTTCGTTTTATGGCTTCCTCTATTGTTATATCTCCCCAATAGCCACTTTCTAAATCCTTAATATTATTATCAAAAAATGAATCTAAAAATGCTAAATCTTCTATCCATAATGTAAACAATCGCCTGAACTCATGCTCTTGATTATCATAAGCTAAGGAGTATAGAACATTTTCTTTTATGACAAAAATATCTGAAATTTTCATTAAATCAACCTATAAGGTTATTTATTGTAAATGAATAATGATTTTATATCTTTATTTGTTCCATTTCGGGACATTATTTTAGTAATTGTACACTACAAATTATAATCTAAAACTGAAAGAAATATCATAAGAAAAATTGGAACGTCTTTTCAAAGAATTAATTAAATATATTTTGAAATAAATCTCTTACTAATCCTCTTCCAAGCACTATTTACGGAAGGGTTTTTTAGAGTAAGGTTTTGCCAGTTATCAGGACTGAAAAAATCAATTTCTTCATATATAATATTCACTAAGAATGCTTCCATAGTAGATGCTACTACTTTGTTTGACTGCCATATTTTTTGTACAGTAAATCTCCAACTGCTGGTTGGAGATATTTTATAGACTTTATTACAACCTTTTGTAAATACCTGAAAATAAGTATATTATAAAATGGCTAAAATTGTATTTATTTTACATTCTATAAAACAAAAAACAGTATGTAATTGGAAATATTAGAAAAGTACAATTATAATTACATTTTTAAGCGAAATTTGATAATATTCTGAAAAACATACAAAGACAACTAATTGATTTTCATTGGTTTGAGAAATTACAAGAAGTTATCGTAAAGTCTATAATTTGCCAATCTCTTTTTTGTCATGCTTTTTCTGGTTTCACGACTTTTTTGTCATGTTTCTGCCTATCACAAATTCAGGCGGAAAGCATGCCTGTAGTCAATTTTGTCATGCTTGGCTTGGTTCTCTTTCCAAGCTAATTCTTGATGGTTAATTTCAACAATTTCTCTTGCTTTCTTGTTTTTGAAAGAATCACAAACCATTGCTAAGGTCGTAAGTTCATCTTCTGTGAGAGATGAAGCATCGTCTTTTAAAACGTTATACACTTCGCCAACATAACCGCTTGCAAATTCTTTAGGTTTTCGCTCAATATAGCCTTCTTCGGCAATGTATTCATACAAACTATCATATCGTAAAGGTACTGTACCAAACTCTATCGCTTTGTATTCTAAGCCAATAAGAGCTTTTCCATGGTGACGATAATGGATAAAATCGGTATAGAAAAGTAACTTATTCAACACTGTTTTAGATGGCTCTAAAGCATTGATTAAATAACAAATAACATCAATGGCTTTTGCTATGTCAGGAATCGTAAAACCATTTAACCGACTAGGCATCAGGCTTTCAACACCTAAAACGTATTTAATCAATTCTCTTTTAAAAGAAAAATTCTTTTCTTCTTTTTGTAGTTTGTCGATGTGATGCAGTACCTTATCTAAGTCTTTTCCTTGAAACACACCACTCAACAAAATCAGCTTTTTAAATTCTTCCAGCTCACTTGCCAATTGTATCAATCTGGCATTCGACTGACTCGGTATTTCACCATTTTCGTATTGCCTATATACATTTATGCCAAAACCTAGCACTTCTGCCATTTTAGTGGCTGAAAGTTGATACTTTTCTCTAATAGCTTTTATCGTTTCGGGAAAAGGTAAATTATGCTTTTCTCTGTAGAAATTATACAATTGTTTGAGGTTGATACTGTCGACTTCGTCTGTTGTAAATTCATGTCCTTCGTCTTCGTAATAATGATAAACTATCTCAAACTCTTCCTTACGGAAAGATAAAACCTCGCTACGTGTCTGAACATCAAGTGTTCTGTCACTAAAAGGACTGGCTAATGGTTTCATGTTTTTATCGTTTAAATGGGTATTTCATGGGGTTGAAAGTCCTTCAAAAAGAAATTAACCTCCTGCTGTGTTGCCATGCAGCTACATAATTTACGATGACAAAATAAATAAGAATAAAACTTAAATACAACTTTAAAGTTTGTTAAAGTTAATTTTAAAACAAAAATACAACTTTATAATTAAAAAACAAAAGTCGTACTTGTGTTTAATACGTACTGCGTTTAGTTTTTAGAAGAACCGCTATTATTTAGTCAGCCACCTTATTTTAAACAGAAAGCCTATTATCGAACTAAACCTTCCATGCAAGGGTTTGTTTTGTAAACCATCTCCTCACGCATTTTATGTCTTACTGTAAAACCATACAAACCATGCAGCCCGAAGAAAGAAAGGCTTTGCATCGGCACTATCACGACTATTATTATGGCTTCCCGATTCATGACGACAACGAGCTTTTTGGAAGATTGATTCTTGAAATTAACCAAGCAGGGCTGAGTTGGGAAACTATTCTGAGAAAAGAACAAACCTTTAGAGAAGCCTACAGTAATTACGATATTGCCACCGTTGCGGCTTATACCGATGCCGATAGAGAACGATTACTCAACAATGCGGGCATTATTCGTAACAGACTCAAAATCAATGCGGCGATTGAAAATGCTAAGAAAATCCAAGTGCTTCAAAGCGAATTTGGCTCTTTTGAAAATTGGCTTGCCTCGCATCATCCTAAAGACAAAGAAGCATGGGTGAAGCTTTTTAAGAAAACATTTAAGTTTACAGGAGGCGAAATTGTAGGCGAGTTTTTGATGAGTATTGGTTATTTGAAAGGAGCACACGACGAAGATTGTCCTGTACACCAGCAAATTATGCAAACACAACCCAAGTGGATGACCGTCTGAGTTATGGGTTTTCATGCAATGGCGGAGGTTTGACTTCTGGTTTAACAGCTTTGTTAAAATTCCAAAATCAAACCTTCGCCATATTTTTGCTCTACTTCTTTATTTCATTATACCTACAAACGGTGGGGGCAAAATTCCTCGTTCAAAAATTGTAAACCTATTGATTTTTACCGTATTGTCTTCAAATACACATCGAAATTCTTCGGTATGAGGGCTTTCGATGTAGCGAATGGTCAAGTAAAGCGTTTTGTCATTTTCCCAAGTATAGCTACTGGCTATTTGATAGGGTGACAATCCTACCCGATTGTGTTTGGCTCGTTCAACCAAATAAGGACCAGGTTTCTGGGTTTTACTCAATTCCCATGTATGTTTTGCACAAGGAATGTTGTAATTAAGCGAGTCGGTTTGAATGCTAAACGTGCAAATATTTTGGTTAAAATCAAACTTGACCGATTGCAGCCTGTTGGCATTAATGACAAATGTTTTACCCGAAATTTGACTTTCGATACTGCTTTTGGTAAGTTTTTGAAGAGGCGTAAGGGCTAAGTTTTTGACTGATTCTTGTAATTGAGCCGTCGCTTGAGCATTTTCTGGAAGGGCTTTTTCCTCAATTGCAGGATATAAATACCGCCAAATGAGGTTAAACTCGCCTTGCATATCGGTCGTTTCGGCAGTGATAGCAATGACAACGTCTTTGTCGGGAAGCACAATAATAAACTGGCCGTTTGCTCCATCGGCACGGAAGCCATTGTTTCGACAACGCCACATCTGATAACAGTAGCCTTGTAGCCAATCGCTCGAATCTTTTTTGGCTTGTGGAGCGTTGGGGTCTTGCATAATTTTCAGGCTTGACGCTTCTTCTACCCATGATTTTGGTAAAACTTGCTTGCCTTTCCATTGTCCTTTTTGGAGAAATAATTGACCAAATTTTGCCATATCTTCGGTTTTCAAACGCAGTCCCCAGCCGCCTGTATTGATGCCCTTGGGGTCGGTTTCCCAATCAATGCCAGTGATGCCTAGTGGTTCAAATAAGCGAGGTGTAAGGTAATCGACAAGACTTTGCTTGGTGACACGCTGCACAATAGCCGACAGCACATAAGTAGCCGTAGAATTATACAAAAATTGCGTGCCTGGCTTATGTACAATAGGCGTATGCAGAAAAGCCATCACCCATTCGTCATGTTGGCTCACGATAGCTCCCGTGGGGTCGGTGGCTTGTCCGACGCTCATCGAAAGTAAATCTTTGATACGCAAGGCTTCTAAATTAGGACTAATTGGCAAAGGTATTTCGTCTGGAAAAAACGTAGTTACTTTATCATCTACTGTCAAAAGTCCTTCTTCAACGGCAAAACCCACGGCTGTTGCCGTAAAACTTTTGCTTACCGAATACATCGTATGTTTTAAATCTTTGCGGTAAGGATTCCACCATTTTTCAGCAATTACTTTGCCGTGTCGGAGCATCATAAAGCTGTGTAATTCGTGCTTACTTTGGGCAACTGCTTGTAGAAATTGGTTGATTTTTTCTGAAGAAACACCCATCGCTTCGGGCGTACTTCGGGGTAATACATCAGCCTTTTGTGCCAATACTGGCAACGAAAACAAAAGTAAAAAAAGAAGCTTTTTCATGGAAGAAACTGTTTTGGAAGGCTAAATATATTAATATTTTGTATAAAAATTGATATATTTGAAGAAGTTATGAAGCAATAGGCAGGATAAGGACCCATACAAAACAAAAAGGCGAAACATTGCTGTTCCGCCTTTGTACCCAGGGCCGGAGTCGAACCGGCACGAGTGTAACCTCATTGGTGTTTGAGACCAACGCGTCTACCGATTCCGCCACCTGGGCTTAATCAAACGACTTGTTGTTTCGTTTTCGTGGTGCAAAAGTAGTTGTTTTTTTAATACCGCACAACTATTTCTATAAAACTTTTATAAGGTTTTTTTCTGTTTATGCTTTATAAACCTTGCTTAAAGCTTCGTTTCGAGCCATAAAAGTGTCATTATGAGCACGATAAGCAAGTACCAGTATTCGTCTGCTAATGCTTGAAAAAGAGTACTGTCTGTTCCTTTTTTTTGCATGGCTGTTGCTTGGGAGTTGGCTAAAAAATTGCTCAGATAGGCCGTTTTCAGCAACGGACTTGTAGGGGCTTCTATATAAAGCCCCAAGGTATCTTGCCAGCGTTGCCAGCCTGTTGTATCGGGGACAAACCACCCGATTTGTTGTGCTTGCTGCAAAGGATTGGGCGAAGTATAAACTGTGTCGGTGTTGATAAAGGTTTGCTTGCTGTTGCTTGGAGCAAAAGCGATTTGTATGTTGGTTTGAGGCAACAAGGGTGCTTTTACTTGGGCTTCTGCCACAGGTTTTGCCAACAAAGCTTGCAATGTATTGTACCAAATTTTTGCATAACGAAGACTATCGCCACTGAGCATCAAGCCAAACGTTTCTTGCAACAACGATACGCCTACTTTGCCTTGTTTTTTCTGTACCGCCATTTCGTCAAACACAGGCTGTTGTAAAGGTTTTTCGATAAAACGATAAGGCAAGGCGGTTAGGCCTGGAGCGACGATTCTATTCTCTTGATTGCTTGTTCGTTGCACTGCCCAAGTTGTCCCAAAAGCCTGATTGATTTGCCGAAGTTCCTGTTCAGGATTGGTAAAATTCATAAACAACACACTTTTCCCTGCTGCCATGCCTTTTTTGACGAAAGGATTATTTGCCTGCGATGCGTCTGTAATAATGCAGTCGAATGTCTGTGGGGTTTGGGTTGTGTTAATTTCAACTTTATAGGTCGTATTTTTGGCAACTTGCGTAAGCATTTCTACCTGATGTCCTTGTCGCCCAAGCCAATCGGCTAGGGTTTTACTTTCAAAATCGGGATTGCTGAGGACAAATAAATACTGTTGTTTTGCCGTAGGAAAACTAAAAAAACGAATATCGTACAGCGTCTGCGTTCCTAGGCTCAATTGCCAGTGATTTTTGCCTAGGGCAAATACAGGAAAAGTAAGGCTAAATTTTGAAAAACCTTTGGGCAACATCACGCTATCGAGTACGGTATTGGCATATTGCAACCGTAGCATTTGCGGTGTAGCAAGGGCTATACTTCCTGTGATTTGTTGTTTATTTCCTTTGGCTAATACGCCCGTCCATGACAAATCTTGTAGCGTATTTTCAGCAAAATAAGGAATCCAATGGAGCTTTGGTGTATGAAATTTTGCTAAAAAAGCAGGCGAAAAATCTTGCCCCAACCAATAAATTTCGCCTATTTTTTGTTCTAAGGTAGGGTTTTCTACAATCTTTCGTAATAATGTTTTGGCATCATACCGTACTGTTATCCCAAGGCTATCTTGAATGGCCTTTACCTTTGCCGAAGGTACGTCGTTGCTGTAGCAGAGCAAGCGTTGTGCATGGGTGGTTTGTTGCCAACGGGGTTGCCACAACAAGCCTCCCAGTGCTATCCATAAAGCAATATGCAAGACAATTTTTGTCCATCTCCTCAAAGGTGTGGTGTTTTTTTGTTTGCGTAAACCCGACCATAGCACAACAGCTATCGCAAGCCAAAGCAGGAGCAACAGCCAGTCGCTTGGGGTTTCTATTATTCTTTCAACAATCATAATTCGTTTGGTTAAATTCTCTCAACGCAATCCTTCCAATTTTTGTCGAAAAGCCTTTTCCAGCTTTTCGTTACCCGAACGGTGAGCATTGCTATGCCCCGTTTTTTGAGCATATACCCCAGCGATAAGTTCGTACAAATGGCGTTCGAGGCGTTTGCGTTCGGTGTCGGTGAGTGCTTTCCCGTTAACCATTTTTTGTAAATCACTCAATACACGCCAATGCTTCATCGACTGGTTGATGGCTTTTTCACTCAACAACATGCCTAGTTGTAAGATTTGTTGTTTTTGTAATGCTGTCAATGTAGGCTTGCTTTGCTGCGCTTCGGCTATGCCCATGACGGTAGCAATACGGGTATCAAGCGATTCGTTGCCAAGGTTTTTTTGGAGCTGAAAAGCGGCATTAAATTTTGTTAGTTCACCCGTCAATCGTTTTTCTTTTTCTTTAATTGGAGGTGGGTCGAAACTCGTTTTTTTCACAAAAGTTCTGGCCTTGTGTTGAGCCGACTTCAAATATTCGAGGGCTTTTTTCTCAAAAGGTAAAGCTTTTTCTGGCTCGTACATCCGCAAATGCAACTCCGATTGCCACATTTGTTCGAGCGACATTTTCAGTAAACTTCGGGTAGATTGTTCGTAAAAAGTATTGGCTTCGCCGTCGTCGTGGCTGTGCATAAAATCAGCTAAAATCGCACTCATCGGGTCTTTTTCTTCCGACTTAGGAGCTTCATGCTCATGATGGTCGTGGTGGTCGCTTTTGCTTTCCTCGTGGTCGTGTTCGCCTTCGTCGTGGTCATGGCGGAAGCCCTTCAATGGGTCATCGGTGTGCATTTCTTCGGGTGGTCCACCACCGCCGATGTTGTTTTCAAATTCTTCGCCTAAATATTGCCCATACCGCAACCGCAGGGCTTTTTGGTCGAATCCTATTTCATTAGAAGTACTATTAAAACTATGTTTGTCTAGCTTTTTTCGTTTGGCAATCAGTTTTTCTGTATCAATAATAATTTGTCGTTGACTGCGAAAATACTCAGGCATAATATTCATTGCCATCGTAGCCAAATCAGCCTCTTCGGCTTGCGTAGTGTCTTTATACACAACAAAATACGTATCTGATTTGCTAAAATTAGGCTGTGGCTGTCGGTTGTCAAAAGCCGCCCAATAGTAATACAATTCATCCCCAGGCGTAAATTGCATGGCTTTCAAATCGAGGGTTTTCTGTACCTTTGCTTGTTTGACTTGATGAACATTGAGCGGAATTTTCATCTCTCTAAACTTCACATTTTCGCCCGAACCTCTTGCCAAAGTAGCCACCAAAAATGCCTCTGAAACAAGAAAATCATCGCTGATGGTCGCCGCAACGGTTAGACTTTTAGGGTCGTTGAGGTGATGAATTTGGTACAATTCTTTGTTTTGGGGTTCAATTTTAGGGGCTAAATCAGGCAGTGCTTCTAACCTAAAATAGTCGGATTGATACAGCAAGGAGTCTTTCCAATAGGCCTTGATGGTATATAAACCATTACTCAGCAATTCGTCTTCATACACAAACCCTTGTGCTTTTTTCTGAAAAGGCAATTCTGTTCCTTGTTGATTAGCGATATTGACTTTTACGGCTTCTGGATGTGAAAATTGCACCGTCCATCGCAGACGACTGCCCACCAAGGCGGTTACGTCGAGGCGTTGTGTTTTTTGGGCTGGCAAACCTGTGTATGCTGGCGGTTGAATTTCGACAAACATTGCTTGCCATTGTGGTGGCGTAACAGGCACAAACACAGCCGAATGAGGTTTTGAAGAAGACCTTGCCGCAGGTTTTGAAGTAACGGCAAACATCGTCCACGCACCATACAACAGCAGCGATACAACCCACGCAACGACAAGTCTTATCAGCCAAGGCGAAAAGGCGAAAGGCGTTTGAAGAATATGTTGCTGCATGAGTCGTTCTAGCTGCAACTGCTCGGCGATGTTCAAGGTTGAGCGTTGTAATAAAGTTAAGCTGTACTCAGTTTGTGGTAATTTTTCATGAAGCAAGGCTACACTTTGGGCCTGTTTATCCTGAAAAAGCTTGGTCGAATAAGCCAGTAAGGCAAAGCACAAAACTGCTCCTAAAGCCGACCATCCCAAGGATAAACCAATCCAATGACATATAAAAAACACCCATCCACTGCCTAACAAAGAGATAGCAAAGGCAGAGCAGTAGAGTTGAATTTTGACGTTTGTGATGATGCGTTGAAGTGGATTCATGAATTTTTCTGTAATGACAACCATCGTTCTGTACCTATCACCAATAAAAGTGCTATCAATAACACATCCGACAACTTGCTTTGGGTTGGTCTTGGATGATAAGGCTGTAGGGCAAACAAAGCTTTTATTTGCTTGTTACTGAGTGGATTATCAAGGTTTTTTAAATGTAATTCTTTAATTATATGTTCTCCAATAAAAAGGGGTAATTGTTCATTGAAAGCCATCGCTTGCCAAGTTTCGGGCAAGGCAACGACACGCCTGTCGAAGCTGGTAGGTTGATACACAAACGTAAGTGCCGTTGACGCAGGTGCATCAAAAGAAATTTGGGCTTTGGCGAGTTCGTTTACTTTTTTGAATGAAAAACCATACACTTGCGTCAGGGCTTGCAAGGCTGCATGTATATATTTTTCGTCGGGATGTTGCGTTGGAATAAAATAAGCAATATTGCCCGTATAAACCCGTTGACTGCCTTGAGCTATTTGCGTTTGCTTGACCAACGAACCTGAATCATCTAAAGTAATATACTGATTTTGATTTACTTGTATATAATTACTTCGGTTTTTCGTAGCGTTTGGTCGAACGTAATGCAAGCTATAAGGCATAGTAGCATAGATGTTGGGCAAGGTAAGTAAAGCCGCTGTATTGGTAAAATACAATTGTAAATGATTGGTATTGGATGAAGGCAAGCGATTCAATACAGCTTGAAACTGTAAAGCCGACCAGCTACTTGACGGGGGCTGTTGCCCTTGCACAATGGCAGTCAAAGGCTGAGTCATCCAAAAACAAGGCTCTCCTTTTTTAAGGGCGGCTTCAAGTTCAAATTTGTAATTTTCATAGACCCAAGCCGAAGGTTCTACCAAATGAATGGGTTTGGTGCCTGTGGTTTTGGAGGTGTGTAGCCACAAAGGTTTGCTCAAAAAAAGACAAAGCAACACGATGCCGATACATCGCAAAACTAACAACCACCATTCATCAAAGCGAAACCCTTTGGCTTGTTGGAGGTTTTTCTCCGACAACCATTGCGTTGCAGCCCAAAAATAGTATGTGCCTTTTTTC
>JACCDQ011065653.1_pt1 | contig 11270 bp, 13 predicted proteins | sample 7446031 | NCBI WGS metagenome assembly JACCDQ01 (sample SAMN15323442, study PRJNA562643) | freshwater metagenome | isolation source: river surface water | place: USA:Blue River Watershed | collected 2017-08-17
TGTGATGCTCTCTGACTTTTTCTTTCTTTAAAATATATAATTTTTTTGCCAAATCAAGACATTTTTGGCAACGTTTTATGCTTTGCACTTTTGCTCCAAATACCCCAAAGCCTTATAATCTTAAGGTGCGCTGGTCTTGCAATACTTTTAATTTACCATAGGGACTCAGACAAACTTGCCCCAATACATGCCCCTCACTTTCCGCCAAGGATCTTAGCAATATATTCTCGGGCAAATACTCACAAGCCCTACAACCAACGCCCCCCTCCATCGGACTCTCTCCGAGTTTGGATAAATGTAACAACAAAGACTCTTGAGCCTGGGCTGCTTTCACGTTGCACTCACATAAACTTTTTTGATAGCCTTTTGCACAAAGTCCTAATGCCGTAAACCCTTGTGCATTGCATTGATTCAGAACGCCTGAGTCTAATGCATTGATGTTTTTTTTCTCTAAGTGCTTGGCAATCACCTCCACGCAACGTACATACGATTGCCCTCCAAAATCCTCATCGCGCCCCACGCGCATCGCAAGCAAATGCAACAAGGTGTTTCCCTCTTTATCGCGCTCTTTTAAATTAGCACCAATCTCTAACAACATTTGTGTTAATCGGGGCAAACCCACGCGCACTGATAAACTTAATGCACTAATGGATTGTTTAGAGAACACATCTTCGCCTCTCCAATTTAACGCTACTTGCGGGTTTTTTTCTACTAAATATTCGAGCCGTTCCCAATTTAATGCATGTAATGCACTTTCAAACTGAAGCTCCGGCGAGAACCAACTTAAAAACAATTTTTTCCACACGCCTATGGATCCTTTCACTTTATGTTCACCATAAAAGCTCATGTTTTAATTGTCAATCGCAAACACACTCAAATCAAGAAAAACCTTTTTCTTTTTTTTGCTCATCAAAATCACACCCTTTCTTGACTCGCAACGTTTTTTTATTAAGATATGCTTATTCTTTATTTTTTGAGTGTTTTATGTTTGACTCCCCCTCACAATGGACTTCTTTTTCTCCACTGTTTCAAGACCTCCAAGAACACTGGGAGAGCATTCGTGACGAAGCACTGCACTGCTTTCCTCTTTCTCAAACCCACCAATGGCCAGAAAAAAATCTTCATAATGGAAAGTGGCTTGTCCATGGCGTTTATTGGCAAGGTCAAGAGTGCCCAGGGGCACAAAAAAATGCACCCCTCACCTTCTCTTTACTGCAGCACTGGACGCCTTCGGTGTACAATGCAGGCTTCTCTATTATGCTTCCAGGCTGTGAGATCTCACCCCATGTTGGATATACTAAAGATGTGGTGCGTGTCCACCTTGGCTTAGTGAGCCCTAATAATCCACAGGAGTGTGCCATTCAGGTTGGAGAGCAAGTGCGCAGCTGGACCCCAGGGGAGCTTTTGATTTTTGATGATACTCAATTGCACAGTACCTGGAATCGCACCGAACAAATGCGCTTAATTTTACTTTTAGATATCTTGCGCCATCGATGAAATCTTTTTTATCTGCGTCCTCCCGAGATACACCTCAGCAAGATATCGCCCATGACTTTGAGCGCCTAAGTGTCCTGCGACATCCTCTCGCACCCCCACAAAGGCGTATCCCTCCCCTCGCATTGCATCAAGATTTACGCACTTTTTGGACACAATATTTAAAAAAAAAACCGCCGCACTTCGGGCACCTATTTGATGCTTTGCGTTATTGGGTTTTGCACGGCTCTGCCAGTTTGCACTATCCTCAGCTCCTTACATTTTCATCCAATCCCTTTTTCTTGATCTGTTCCCTTTTAGAACAAGGAGCCCGCTTACATACAAAGCCCCAATTGCTATCTCCCAACCAGTATGGTCTGCTACCTCGCCCTCTTGTTTTAGGCATTTATCATGCACAGCCATTCCCTTGGCACTCCGAGCTCTTAGATGACCCACAGTTTTGTCACTTTTTCTCCTTAGCACTACAGCATTGGCATCAAAAATACCCCACCCTACATCACAAAATGCCCGCCCCCAATCTCTGCACGACGATAGAACCTCTCTTACGTTGGATGTTTCAAATGTGTTGTCATCTCCCCGTTTCTATCCTGTGGCAATCCCATACGCCCTTTCATTTGTTATTTGCAGAGCCACTTTTTATCAATCAGCCCAAGACTACCAGTTACACACCATGGGAGCTAAAATTCCAACAGATGAGTAGCTCTTTTGCATTAACCTACCCTATGCATAGCACGCATCGTTATTTTTTGTATCAGCAAGCCCTCTGGCTCACGCCCCCGCCACACGCCCCCCTCGAGGCGAGCCCTTGGCATCTGGAGCATCATCAAAGTACTCCCAACCGCCCCATTCATACCCTCTCCTGCGCTTCTTTGCAGGGGATGAATTTTGCACAACATTTTGCACACCAAACCTTGCAATGTCTGGATTTGAACGATGCATTTGTTTTCTTACAAGACGCTACAAACCTTCCAATTTTGTTATAATACACCTTATCGATGTATTTTAAGGAGTTCTGGATGATCTATCGCACTTCCCTGATTTTGCGCCCCGCATTGCTTTTTTTTCTAAGTCTTTTTCTGTTCACCGGAGTCCATGCCAGTGCTTCTTTTTATAGTAAAGAGCAGCTGAGCCAATCTTTTGCTTCCTGTATGCATCTTTTCCCTAATCAGCAACCCCTTTTTATGCAAAGCTTTTCTTCTCAGATGCGCCCCACGGCACTCTGTTCAAATCAATTTGCAGTTCTTTATTCTAAAACATCCAAAACGCCCCTGGTGGTCGTTGAACGCCTGAACGCTTCGATGATTAAAGATGCACAAGGCGAAGATCGCACCGATAACTTTTTCCCAGACCCAAGACTCAAACGTGAAGATAGTGCACAACTAGATGATTTTAAAACATCTGCACACCCCGACTTACCTACGGATCGAGGACACATGAGTCCTGCTGCCAATGCTGTTGACCCCCTTGCTATGCAACAATCCTTTGCTCTTTCGAATATGATTCCTCAGAATCCGCATCACAATCGGAAAATTTGGAGCAAACTCGAGAGTGATGTGCGCAAATATGTTGCACGCACGCCAAGCGATGTTTTTATCTATACAGGACCTTTGTTTGATAATGAGCCTCGCAAACTGGGTAAAAGTGGGGTCTGGTATCCTTCCTACGTCTATAAAGTCATGTATGATCCACAGCGCGCTCAAGCGTGGGCATGGATTCTTCCTAATAGCGACCAAGCCGCTCTAGGAGCTCCCATGAGTTATGTAGACTTTGAAAAAGCCACGGGGCTCAGACTTCTGAATCCCGCATGGCTCCGCTAATTGCTTTTGCTATCTTTGGCGGCTAAGCGACGCTTCTCACAAGATACTAAAACTTCTTGCTTTCGTTTCTGCTCTAAGGCTGCCCAGTTTGCAATTTCCTCTAACGTTCGATAGCAGCCTACACAAAGTCCTTGTCCATCCATGATACAGATGGAGCGGCAAGGGCTTGGAATCTTTTGCGATGAATCTTGCTTCGAGCTCATGTCTTTTTTATCGTTTTAGATGCTTATCTATATTGCAAAATGGGACTTGCGTGTGCAGACCCAACCAGCGGGCTCTCTTACATCCATCTTGTCTTCGGATAAACTCTTCCCCAATAATATCCCAGTGCTCCAATTCCAGCCGTCAGAGCCAAGTAATACACCCATAACAATAATAAACCCAAGACGGCATCCGTACTTTGCCAATCAATCGGATAATTTATAAAAATACTTCCACACAAAATGATACAATAGCCCAACAATAGCCCTATATGCACTTTTATGATATGGGGAGATGGAAGCCATTGCTTTTTTTTCATCCAATATAACACGCTCGCTTGCACAAAGACTAATAGCGTCACAATCCACCAATCAAAAGAGACCATGTACACGACAAAGCCAATTTGTAAAATATTGATTTTTCCTATCCAATAAAGAACAAACCAAATGGGCGTATAGCTTCCTATTGCAAATAACAGCAACTTACCCCACTCTGAGGGCTCGGTGAGCTCTACCACCAACACTTCTTTTTGTGGGGATGAAGCACCATGAGGAGGGGAAGATTTTTTAAACATGAGATTTTACATTTTTACTAGATTTGAATATAGCAAAAGGAGGGATTTCACGCTAGATTCGGTTGCCAAATCAAAACAAGAGCGCCCGAAACAGTCTTTGAGCAAAGGATTAGCCCCAGCATTGAGTAATACTTGACAGATTGGATAATTATTCTTTTTACATGCCAAATGTAGGGCACTTTGCTCCGCATAATCTTGGGCATCAATCTGGTTTTTTGGGACTTGATACGATTGCATCAACTTTTGAACAATCTCTAATCTCCCACCCATCACCGCCCAATGCAGGGCTGTTTTGCCATTCGGACCTGGCTTAAAAATATCTAAATTCGTTTGCATGAGTTTGTCTAAATGCTGTGCTAAGCCATGATAAGAAGCGTGCCGAAGCTGCTCTTCCAAAATTTTGCCCGTTAGGCTCTCCCAAGATGTTTTCATATTGTTAGCTATTTGTTAAATCAACCGCATTGTAAAAGGCATCCTTTTTTTTATCAATATTTAAACTATCCCAAAGTGCTTACCAGAGACGCTTCCTCTTGTTTGAGCGCTTGTTTTTTCCGCATCCCACTACAGGCATTTCTTAAAGCTACTTCACTCTCCTTTTTCTTGCACAGGGCTCTTTGCTATTGCGTTTTGGGCAATTGCTTCTACTTTTTGTTGAAACAACAAGGCTTCTGCTTCTTTTTTCTTTTTTATCTCCTCTTGGAGCCATGCATAGTAATCTTCTAAAATTTTTTGCTCTGTTTTGCTGCGCTCTTGAGCGGGTTGAAAAAAGCGTAACTGTAATTCAACCGTATCTTTATCTTTAGGAATAAAGGAGCAAGTAGCAAGCGCATTGGGAATATCGACCAAATGATCGTTTTGCATTAATAACACTTCTTCTTGCACTTTCTTTTGAATACTCTCTGTATGCTCTTGTGCGATTTGCTCTAACTTTCCGTGGGCTTTATGTGCTAATGCTGCATCGACTAACAAAGAGAGTACGGTTGGCTTATACTCTCCGACGAAATACGCCCTAGAGATACTATTGGACAGTAGCACGCTATTTGGAATTTTTAAAATTTTTCCATTCAGGCGCTTACTAGAAGAGACCTCTAGTAGTGAAAAATAGGTCCAATTGATATCCAGCAACTCCCCTTTGTAATGCTGCACCTCAATACTATCGCCGATTTTTGCAGGCTTGGAGATAATGAACAACACCCCTCCTAAAAAATTTGCGATAAACTCTTTGCTCACCAGTAAAATCGCAGCCAAGATTGCTGTGATCGATAATATGAGGGAACGCAACTCGCCGCCCCAAATCATAATAAACAAAATTAGATATATAACCCCCAGTGTATTACGAAAAGTCACCAACTTCGCTCTGCGCTCCTCAAGCGTACTCTCTGAATTAGAGCGCACAATCCCACTGTAGATTTTCCCGACAAATAGAAAGACTAACAAAATCAACGCACTCAACGCCAACTCTGACACAATGGAGCTCCCCGAAGAGAGCTGCAGTGCTTTCTTTTTTATCCATATCAAACTTTGCTCAAATTCCATTTTTTACCTCACTGCACCATCTTGCAAGAAAAAAGACGCTCATACAAGCCTCGAAACGACAAATGGCACCCATTTTACAAGACTTTTTGTCTCTATTTGGTAAAACCTTTGAGAACGTTTATTAAAAGGAGTTTTCATGAGTTCTGAGCAGTCGTTAGAGCAATCCAAAGAATATTTACACAGTTTATTAAAGGCGATGGCAAGCGCCAAAGGATCGGACTTGTTTATCTCCAAAGACTTTCCCCCCACGATGAAAGCTTTTGGAACGATGAAAGCACTGACGAATCAAAACTTGACACCCACGATTACAAAAAATTTAGCATACTCCATCATGAATGCGAAACAGCGCTCGGAGTTTGAAAAAGAACTTGAGTGTAACTTTGCGATTAACCTGCCCGGGATTAGCCGCTTTCGTATTAATGTGTTCGTTCAGCAACAAGCCGTTGCCATGGTCATTCGCACGATTACCTCTGAGATTCCAAACTTTCAAGCCCTAGATTTACCAGAAGTTCTCAAAGATGTCATCATGGAAAAGCGCGGACTCGTTTTAGTCGTTGGTGGAACGGGCTCTGGAAAATCTACGACTCTGGCTGCAATGATTGACTACCGCAACAGCAGCTCTCCAGGGCACATCATTACCGTTGAAGATCCTGTCGAGTATGTGCATACCAACAAAAAAAGTTTAGTTTCACACCGAGAAGTGGGGGTAGACACCCTCTCTTGGCACAGTGCCCTCAAAAATACTTTACGCCAAGCCCCGGATGTTATTCTTATCGGAGAAATTCGAGATACGGAAACGATGGAGCATGCGATCGCTTTTGCAGAAACAGGGCACCTGTGCCTTGGAACCTTACATGCCAACAACGCCAACCAAACCCTCGATCGCATCATTAACTTTTTCCCAGAAGAGCGCCGCCAGCAACTGCTGATGGATCTTTCTGGAAATCTGAAAGGAATTATTTCCCAGCGCCTTGTGCGCACGCCCGATGGAAAAGGACGCAAAGCCGCCATTGAAATTATGCTCAACTCTCCTGCCATTGCAGACCGCATTCTCAAAGGAGAGCTCCATGGCATTAAAGAGCTCATGAGTAAATCTAAAGAGCAGGGGATGCGCACCTTTGATCAAGCTCTTTTTGATTTGTATGAACAAGGACACATTAGCTATGAGGAAGCAATTCGAAATGCAGATAGTGCCAACGAGTTGCGGCTGAATATTAAACTTAAAAGTAGCAAACCAGCTCCCTCAGGCAGCTCCTCTTCGGGAGGCATGGCGTTATCTTTACACGAAGAGCCCAAAAAGCCGACCAAAGAAGAGCAAGCTAAATCTTAAGCAGCCTTCCGTGTTCTTTTTTGCAGGGCTCCGCAGGGAGCCCTTATTTCCAAATATTCATTTTTACATTGCCCCTGTGTCCTTCTGATACAAGGGGAACCCCTAATCTTTCAGGAATGCCTTGTAAGGATGCAGGGGTGCTCCAAGACGCCACAAAAGGGCAGTGCACCGATACCCCCTCCCACTCTAAACGCTCACACGTTAAATGCAGCAATTTTTGTTCACTAGATGTTATGCCAAGACGAAAAGGAGCGTTTTTCGTACTCTGCAAATCCACGAAGGCATCTCCTACGGGTGCCTCGCCTAACCATGAGGGCACCTGCACATTTTTTCCCTCTGCCTTTAACTTGCCCGTCCACTGCTCTTTCCATTGGGCGAGGCTCCAGCCTTCCACAAAAGAACGCTCCCAACTTAACTTCAACTCTTGTGCTTGCCAAAATGAGCCATACCCTGCCCAAGCAAAACGAGCCCAAGGCTCTACCTGCAAGCCCTTTGCCTCACCTGGGGCGATTTCTACACGTAGCCCCCTTTTCCAGCCCAACGACCAGCTACCCTCTACCAACATGCTACTGTAATTAGCCTCACTTCCTAATCCCAGTAACCACGTTTGATTTTCAATGGACCACATTACTTTTAGTTTTTTCTCATCCTTGCCCACAATAAGCACACTTCCTTGGGACAAAGAGCCCTTGGCTTGCTCTAGACTCAAGTGCTCCACTTTGTCTGGAAGCCACCAAGATAACGGAGCGTAGTTAAAGAGCCCCAAGAAACCTCCGAAGCAGAAAAATGAAATGCAAAAATACCAAGATTTCATCTTTGCAAAGCACTCAAGGACGCTCTCCACGCCTCCAGATTATGGCACCCGATTTGCACAAGCCACCCTTCTTGCTTTTTGAGCACCGACCAACTCGAAATTTTGCACCCAGAGCCCCCGATGGCAGTTAACAAACCTTCTACTTTTTCCGCACTTTTCACAACGATCTGCACTCCATCTGCGAATACCATCTCCCGGGCGTACTGCTTCAACAGGGGCACCCCCTCTTTTTCATTTCCCCAATCTGCCGTAAATTTTTGTACCCAGGCGTACTCTTGAATTTGCCGGGACAATGCCCTCTCTTCTTTTAATAATGCCATACGACTCCAGAGTATGAACACAATGCACAACCCGCAGCCCACGAGCAACCATGCACTTGCTTTATATCCTTTTATCCATTGTACGAACGCATTCATTTTGCTACCCCTTTTTCATTTGGAAAGAATACTTGCCGATCTGTGACCGTTCCAGCCAACCCTTTTTCTACCCCTTTTTTGGCAAATGCAAGCGCCTGCTCGCTGGACTTGAAGGTAAGAAATACGCCTTGCTCCGTCGCATAAACTTTTTCTGCTCCATCCATCAGATTCCCTAACTGTGTGCTCACGGCGTGCACCATAGGAGCCCCAGGGAACGCTTCGGTTTGTGCTACTCCTTCTTTTGCATATTGCTCAAGTTGTTTTTTCAAATCAATGACCACCCCTAGGGAAGGGGCTTTTTCTTTGACCAAACTTTGCGTTTGTGCACGCTGAATGTCTCGAAGCATTTTCACGTGATGCCAATCTAGCAAAGAGCCCATTGCGAATAATAGCAACGCTACGAACATCAGACCTATAAACAAGGCTCCTCCGAAGTGCTCCTTGGCACTACTTTTTTTGGGTGCACCCATTTGTGCCTTCTCCAACAAACGTTCGCCATGTTTTAACTTCCCATCATAGGTGACCACATGAAGACCTATTTTTTGTTGCAACGTCACCACGTCCATTGAACCTGCAGCGATTCCTTGCTCTCGATGCCATCCTAGCTCTCGCACGGAATGATTTTTATGATTCTTTAATTGTTCACACCACTCCCATGCCGCCTCTAAAGATGCACAGTAGAGCATTAAAAAATTATGGGGTTGCTCATAACACACATAAGTTCCCGCACTATTTTCATACACTTCTAATTGGCTTTCTTTGAGCCGCTTGGGCTCAAAAAGAGCTCGCACTTCATAGGCACTAGATTGTGCATGCTTTTTAATCTGCTCCAAGAGCTCTTTTTGTAAAGTGCACACCCACAGCTGCTCCCCCCGACCCTCTTCTGGATTCCAAATGAGTTTCCAGCCATCCAAATTTCCCAACAAAGGCTCTATTTGGGCACGCACCCACTGTTCAATATTCTTTGTTTTAATTTTATCGGGCAGTGAAACACAATGCCAGCTATACAATCTGGGCTCCAGTACATAGCACCCAGCAGCCCAGCCTTCTTTTTGCTCATACACCAACTGCCCATGCTCATCGAGCCTGATTAAATAGCCACTGCGTGCTTCCAAGCTTTTTATACTTCCAATTTTATCCATTTGTATTCACTCACCTTTCTTGTAGGGTCTACCCCAGGACCGCGCACAAACAAGCGCTTATTCTCTTGTACGCCGTGCTCATCTTTTAAGCGCACGGTCACCATAAATGCACTACTCTCTGTCGCAAAAGGAATTGCGAATGCGGCATTCCAGCCCACTCCCGCCTTAAACATTCTTTGGTTCAGATCATTAATATTTTTAAAATAGCTGCGCTCCCTCTCCTGTAAAAGGTGTGCAATTGCAGCGGGCGATACCTTTTTCATCAATGCAGATCGTACTAATACATCGGAGGTCGTATTGACATTTAATCCCGTAAAAGAGGTGGGCAACAGCACAATATAAGGAGCAAGCTTTGCAAAATTTGCACGATCTAACGCCTTCAAACCTTGTATCGTTTTAGGCAACAAGCCTTCTTGCATTAAGGTGCGGGCTCTCTCTAAAGCTTGTCTGACCTGTAAAAAATTGGCTCCCGTTTGATTACACAACCCAAACAAAATTTCTTCTTGTTTCAAATACAGATCCTCTGGAACATCAAAAATCAACACTCCAATGTTTAAAAAGCGCTCCACATCCTCAATCCCGCCAGAGACAAACCATTGCTCCATTTGCTCAGTGCCCAAAATGGGACTCGCTGGCTCCTTGGCATTTCTAAATGCTTTTGCAAATGCCCCCAACTCAATCTCAGGAACGCGTTGTGCCCATGTCTCGTTCAAATGGTCCACAGCATTTTTTTTAAAATCGGAGAGTAAAACCTGTTGCCCCCATTGATACAGGGAATCCTCTACCTGCTGCCGGGTTTTCATGTTTTTAAGATTGCGCTCTTGTTCGATCGTAAAATCCATTAAAGCGAACAGGGCTAAGGCACTGGTGCTCACAACCACCAATAGACTTAAAGCGAGTAGCAACGCTACGCCACGCTGCCCAGATACTGGGGATTTAATTTTCACAAGGAACCCCCTGTGGACAATCTTCTTCGATTTCTGGTACAGACTCTCCCCATTGTTCAATCATCGGATTGGACCAGCCCCAATCCAAAGACTTACCCCCCTCAAACTCCCACACAACGCTAGCCTCTTCAACCCCCCCAATAATCGGTAATGCCGTAAACTCCATTTGCTGCTGACGCGACCAATTATTGGGAAAGACCCCCAAATCGTTATAGTCCCAAATTCCCATGCGCTTAATCTTAAATAAGGCACTTTTAATCTCAAATAGCTCTTCCACGAACCAGCCCTGTGCCCTTAGCTGAGCGATATCCAATTGCTCCGCACTCCAGCCTTGACTTTTTGTAATTTGTGCCGCCAATATCTCTTTTTGCTTTTGCTCGGAACCAATATCCGTCGTTGTAATGACCGAGGAAACGGCTCGAATTAACTTTCCTTTTCCATGCACATCTTTGGTAAACGCCCATAACACCATTTGCAAATCCTCTGGACGCCCAGCAATGCGCTTAGTGAGCAACACCCAACGGTTTGCATAACCACTCCAAGCAGCGGGTAACAAGGCATTGCTCGTGAGCTCATTCATATCTTTGTTCCATTGCTCATAACTATTTAAAATAATGCCCACTTCATGCACCCGTCCCCGAATCTGCTGCTCTTGTTTTTGTATCCCTAATAACAATTTCCAGCCCGCAACCATCAACAGGGACAGTATGACCAGACTCACGAGCACCTCTACTAACGTGAAGCCACGAGCACCTTCACACCAGGGACCCTTCTGATGCACTTTAAATACAGAGCTCTTTAGGTTAATGTCCATATAATAACTTTTGAACCCCAACAATTTGCTGCCCCGAGGAGGACTTCACCTCAATGACCACTTCTTTTAATCCCTCCACCCCCGTAGACTTGATACTGGTTTGCACTTTTAACACTTTGCCGTACTGAAAACACTCATACTCATCCCAGCTTTTAGCACTCAGTGCTTCCCCGAAGGTTTGTAAA
>JACCDQ011489944.1_pt1 | contig 11270 bp, 8 predicted proteins | sample 7446031 | NCBI WGS metagenome assembly JACCDQ01 (sample SAMN15323442, study PRJNA562643) | freshwater metagenome | isolation source: river surface water | place: USA:Blue River Watershed | collected 2017-08-17
ATGAGCAATAATTATCCTTGGTGGAAATACATCAATCGCCCCAAAATGAAATACCGTGAATACCAATACTTGAAAGATAATTTAGAAAATGCTCAAGCCGTAGCCATCATCGACGGGCGTTCGACGACCCTCAAAAATGCCAATAATAGCATGGAAACCCGTATGATTGGGGCAAGTTATGACTACAATCAAATTTCGGATGTACCCATCGAGCAAGGGCGTTATTTTACGCCTTCTGAAGCTGAAAATGCCGCTTTTTCGGTTATTTTGGGAGCTAAGGTGAAAGAAGCTTTATTCCCGAATAGTGTCGATGTGGTGGGCGAAATTATCAAAATCAACGGAATTAAATTTCGAGTGATTGGCTCAATGAAACTCAAAGGCGAAGATTTGATTAGTTTGGGTGGATCGCCCGACGACAGGGCGTATATTCCTTATACTACCTATGCCAAAGTATTCCAACTAGATGAGCCTGAGCCAGATGTAGCTATCAAGGCTTTTGATTGGGACGAAGGACAAGAAACCCTAGAAGGCGAAGTTACGGGGCTGATGCGTGCCAAAAGAGGCTTGAAACCTACCCAAGAAGAAAACTTTTCGATTAATAGGCTCGATGGGGCTGTTAAGTTTTTTGATAGTATTTTTGCTCAGATGAACATTGGAGGCTTTTTCATTGCGATGTTTTCGTTGTTGGTGGGAGGTTTTGGGATTGCTAATATTATGTTTGTTTCGGTAAAAGAACGAACCAATATCATTGGTATCCAAAAGTCGTTAGGAGCGAAAAACTATGTTATTCTCTTCCAATTTTTGTTTGAATCAGTTTTATTGAGTTTGATTGGCGGAGGTGTAGGTATTCTGATTGTATGGTTGCTTTCTTTTGTGCCATTGGGGGCATTAACCTTAACGCTCACGTTTAAAAATATTTTCTGGGGGCTGTTTACATCTTCTATCATAGGAGTACTTTCGGGCATTATTCCTGCGTGGTCGGCGGCTCGTTTAGACCCCGTAATTGCCATTCGGGCAAAATAACTGCTTTGAGAAGCCGACATCATGCTTAGGGCATTGCAGGTTTAATTTTAATTTATACGATTAAATTTTGTTCTTTTGTTTAAAGTTTTTAGTTTACATCAAAACTAAACATCGAAGACTTTTATGGCATATAACAACTATGTAGAAGCAACCAGAAGTATCGCAGCTTCTTTTTTTAGGAAACTTATTATTGGTGTTGTGACACTTGTATTATTGGCTATTATTGCTACTTTTATTTCTACACAAGTACCTTATTCAGAAGGAGATAGAGCTGGTGTGGTGTCGAAGTTTTCTAAAAAAGGAGTCATGTTTAAAACCAACGAAGGAGAACTCAACGTAGGAGCACAAGGACAAGTAGGGAATATGGCCAACAATACGTGGGCTTTTACCGTAAGCGACGATTATCCAGAGGTTGTTCAAAAATTAAGAGATGCCCTGCTATCAGGCAAGCGGGTGCGTTTGCATTACGAACAACCCTATTTGAAGTTTTGGTGGATGGGTGATACAGAATATTTTGTTACACAAATTGATTTTGCTCCGTAATACATAAACAACAAAAAAGCGGTGAAGGCTATCCTCACCGCTTTTTTGTTGTTTGTCACTTATAAAGAAAGCGTAGCAAGTACATTGTTCATGTTACGCACGGCATCGGCCGATTTGCTAAATAAAGCTTGCTCTTCGTCGTTGAGTTTGTAATCAATGATGCTTTCCCAACCTGTTTTTCCTAAAACTACAGGAACGCCCAAGCAAATATCAGACTGCCCATATTCGCCTTCTAAAAGTACCGAGCATGGAATTACACGTTTTTCATCTCTGATAATCGACTCTACCACCGCCGCCGATGCTGCCCCTGGTGCATACCAAGCCGATGTACCCAACAAGCCCGTGAGGGTTGCACCACCAACCATTGTATCGGCAGCAACTTTATTGAGGGTTTCGGCATCGAGGTAATTGCTTACAGGCGTGCCGTTCCAAGTGGCAAGGCGTTTAAGCGGAATCATGGTGGTATCGCCGTGGCCACCAATAACGGTAGCGTGCAAATCGTTTGGCGACACATTCATAGCCAACGATAAATAGCATTTGAAGCGCGCTGAGTCTAAAGCACCGCCCATGCCAATGATACGGTTTTTGGGTAAACCCGAAGCCTTGAGTGCCAAGTAAGTCATGGTATCCATAGGATTCGATACAATCACAAAAATGGCATCTGGCGAATATTGCAAAATGTTGTCAACGACCGATTTTACAATCCCTGCATTGACTCCAATCAACTCTTCACGTGTCATACCTGGTTTACGAGGTAGCCCCGATGTAATCACTACAACGTCGGAATTGGCTGTTTTGGCATAGTCGTTTGTAACGCCTGTGAGGGTGGTGTCCCAGCCCAACAAAGCGGCTGTTTGGAACATATCCAAGGCTTTTCCTTCGGCAAACCCTTGTTTGATGTCGAGCAATACTACTTCAGAGGCTAATTCTTTGCGTGCGATATTGTCGGCTGTTGTAGCTCCTACTGCTCCTGCACCTACGACGGTTATTTTAGACATAGTGTTAATGTTTTTTGTGAAAAAATAGTAAACAATACATTACCCAATATGAAAGGCTGAAAGGTTTATGTCACAGTCACATAGAGTAAAGAGATTATGAAAGAACTAAAGGTTATCAACCTTTGTCGAGTTGATGCAAATGTAAGGCATTTACTTATTCGTCAAACTGACCCAAACTAGATTTATTTTAATTTTTTATAAGAAAGTTGCTAAACTGTATATGTACCAAACTTCGTTTAGCATGAGGCTGATGTGCGTTTACCAAACTTGTTTTAGTTCAATGCTATGGCCTATTTTTCTTGCTATTGTTCAATTTATACGTTTTTTTGTCTATCCTAAACGCTTGTTAAAAGATAAAAATCGTGTTGAATAAAGTATCTTTTCATTAGCAAAATATACAAATGAAAGCACAAAACCGAAGGCTATAAACGTTTTATACTTGGGTTACGAGTAGATAAACCCGTTTTTGTCTTTCCATACATAAGCAAAAGAATCGTCAATTTATGCGATTGAATTTATAAAAACGTATATTTTCCGTAACTTTAATCGTCTTTTAACAAAAAAACGTTTAAAGTCGAAATCAAAGAAAGTCTTTGATATACACGAGCAATGAAAAATATGAACGAGACGTTATTACAAAAAGTGTTGCAGTCTGTCTTTTTCAAGAAAGCAACCGATAAAGCAGGAAAATACGTAGGCGGTGGCTTGGTGCTACTCGAATTGTTGCGAGAGGTACTTGTTAAAGTAAAAGTCGTAGCCGACAAAGAACAAAAAGGCGTAGCTACGGTGTTATCAGAAAAGCTCATGCTATTGGTACGCATGGTGAAGGCCTATGCAAGTGGACAATACAAAATTGTACCTTGGGCTACCATACTCAAAATTGTGGCGGTGCTGATTTACTTCGTTTCTCCCTTTGATTTTATTCCTGATCTATTGCCCTTGGTTGGGCTCTCAGACGACCTTGCTTTGGTGATGTGGCTATTCAGTTCGTTGCACGAAGACATTGCCAATTTTGAAGCTTGGGAAAAAGGACAACTCTGGCAAGAGAACGCTTCAAACATGATAGAATCGTAGTACGGTAGTTGGGGCTGTAGGGGTGTTTGGATAAAAAACAGAAGCTCAACAGCTAAAATCAAAAATCATTAAGTATATTTACAAAAAATTTAACTCATTACGGAAATGGAACTGACATCAATCTTACTATTTTTGAACAGTTTAGGTGGAGGCGAATTATTGCTAATTGGTCTCGCTATTCTTTTATTCTTTGGAGGAAAGAAATTACCTGAATTGATGAAAGGCTTAGGTAAAGGACTCAAAGAATTTAAAGACGCTCAAAAAGACGTACAAGAACAAATCACAAAAGGTTTGGATGATACAAAATAGTTTGAGAATGGATTATGTTCCTGAAAATAAGGCTCTATAATTCCATTTTTAGCGTTTTCTAAGATACTGCATTGCATAGTCGAGCTTGTTTTTCAGCCTTGACTATGCTCTTGTTTTTTATAGTCTATTCATCATTAATTTAGCTGTTAGCCTTGAAGAATTATACAAAATTAAAGGATATTCAAGCCGATATACAAGCAGGAGAGGTTACGTGCCGCGCGTTGGTTGAATATTATTTAAAAAATATTGCCGAAAAAAACGGAAAACTCAACGCCTTTTTACAAGTATTTGACCAAGAAGCCTTGGCAAAAGCCGACGAAATAGACCAAAAATTGCAACAAGGAACGGCGGGCAAGTTGGCTGGTATGGTTGTTGGTATAAAAGATTTGCTTTGTTACAAAGGCCATGTTTCATCGGCAGGAAGTAAAATATTAGAAGGTTTTGAATCGCAATTTACGGCTACGGCAGTACAGCGTTTGGTAGAAGCCGATGCCATTATTATTGGCAGTCAAAATTGCGATGAGTTTGGGATGGGTTCAACCAACGAAAACTCAGCCTATGGGGCTTGTCTCAATGCCTCTGGCGAAAATCGGGTAGCAGGCGGCTCGTCGGGAGGCTCGGCAGTGGCGGTACAAGCCGATATGTGTTTGGCATCGCTCGGAACAGACACAGGCGGCTCGGTGCGTATGCCTGCGGGTTTTTGTGGTTTGGTGGGCTTAAAACCTACTTACACGAGGGTGTCACGCTGGGGTTTGATAGCATACGCCTCGTCGTTCGATTGCATTGGCCCTATCACCAAATCGGTAGAAGACGCAGCCTTGTTGTTGGAAGTAATAGCCGGTGCCGACGAGCAAGACAGCACCGTTTCGCATGAACCTGTGCCTGCGTATGCCGCTTTTGCACCTTTGGCACAAAAGCCCAAATACCGCATTGGCTATCTGAAAGAAGCCGTAGAAAGCACTGGTTTGCAAGCAGAAGTAAAGGCTGCTACAGTAGCCAAATTGGCTTGGCTCGAAGCCCAAGGACATACCGTAGAAGCGGTTGATTTTCCGCTTATCAAATATTTTTTACCGACGTATTACATTCTTACTACGGCAGAGGCAAGCTCTAATTTATCACGTTTCGATGGCGTAAAATATGGCTATCGCACCTCACAAGCAAGTGATTTGATAACAATGTACAAGAAAACCCGTGCCGAAGGTTTTGGGAAAGAAGTACGTCGCCGTATTATGTTGGGAACATTTGTGCTTAGTGCCAGTTATTATGATGCGTACTACACAAAAGCCCAAAAAGTACGTCGCTTGATTAAAGATTATACCGACCAATTGCTCCAAAAATACGATTTTTTGGTATGCCCTACTACGCCTACAACAGCGTATAAAATTGGTGAAAAAACCGAAGACCCTATTCAAATGTACTTGGGCGATTTGTTTACCGTACAAGCCAACGTGGTAGGTCTGCCTGCTATTTCTGTTCCTAATGGTTTAGATAATGATGGAATGCCCATTGGCTTTCAGGTGATGGCTGGTGCATTTCAAGAAGAAGCTTTATTGGCTTTTGCTCAGGTGTTGAGCGAATAGCTCTTTTTATATCAATTTAAGCTACCCAATACAGCCCTGTATGCACTCGCTGTATTGGGTTTTTCTTTTTCTACCCTACAGACTAGCACAAGTAAAATAGGGGTATAGACGTTACTATGATATATTTTCTTGTAAAAGTTCAATCCTTTATTTTTCCTATCCAAAAAAACACTGGTTTCTTTGAAAGAAAATCATTAATTTTGTTTACATTAAAAAGATGGATACTAATAGAGTATTCTAAAATAGAGCTATCTGTTAGTATAAAATAGGCAAAATAAGCCATAAAAGAGCGGTTTATTCTTCAAGCGTAATTTTACGCCACTAAGGTTGATTTTTCATTGTATTGCTAATTACATAGATGACATTACTTACTTTACGTTCGATTTTAGCAGGGTCTTTGTTGTGGATAAGTGCCACAATGCAAGCACAAGTAGGTGGGGCTTCTCCTGAGCCAACACCTGCCTCAGCCCCTGCAACGCCAGTCACAACAGATACCACCACGGCTACGACTACCGTAACGCCGCCTGCTGTAGTAGAACCCACTTGGTTGATTGACCCCGAAATCATCAAACCTCGCTTGGAAACCCTCCAAAAAGAAATTCCTCTCACGTACAATGCTATTACGCATCAGTTTGTAGAATATTTTGCTTTTCGTAAACCTTCGTTTACCAAAACCATGCTCGAACGCAAAGAGTTGTATTTTCCTTTGTACGAGAAATATTTGAAAAAATATGGCTTGCCCGACGAACTTAAATATTTGTCGTTGATAGAATCGGGGCTTAACCCAAGAGCGATGTCACGTGTGGGAGCAGGTGGTTTGTGGCAGTTTATGCCCAAAACCGCTAAAGTTGACTTTGGCTTGCGTATCGACGAATATGTGGACGAACGCTTCGACCCCGAAAAAGCTACAGAGACGGCTTGCCGTTATATGCGTCAATTATATCATATTTTTGGAGATTGGCACTTGGTATTGGCAGCGTATAATACAGGCCCAGGAAATGTCAAAAGAGCAATTAGACGCTGTAATGGTGGACAAACTTTCTGGGAAATTTACAATTGTTTACCTCGTGAAACAAGAGGCTATGTGCCGCAATACATCGGTATTTTGTACATGATGAACCACGCCGAATCGCATGATATTGTGGCTGAAAACGTAGAAACGCCTATTGAACATGATACGATTCATGTAAACTCGTACCTCGATATTGATAAACTAGCAAACTTGGCAAATATGAGTCTTGAAAATATTCAAAAACTCAATCCGCATATTTTGACTCATATTTTACCCAATAATACCCGTCATTTTGCCTTGCGGTTGCCCAAGAATGAATTGGCTTATTTTCAGGCTAATCGTAGCATGATTTTGGATTCGGCCTCTAAACTTCCTGCTGGCTTGTTGCCTTCGGTGCAAGAAGTGGTGGCTGCGGCCAATACCGCCACTAGCACGAGTGAAGACTCGACTCCTGTAGTGGCAGTTAAAAGTACCGAAAAAGCACAAGTAACGCCCGTCGTGGAAGAGGATGTAGAAGAAGTGGTGCTTCGCAAAAAGCCAAAGAAAAAGATTTATGTTGTACGCAGAGGCGATAACCTTTTCGACATTGCCAATAAATTCGATGTGGACGTATATGATTTGAAAGTGTGGAATAAACTTAAAAAATCGAGCTTACAACCCGGACAAAAATTAACTATTTTGAAAGAATCGGCGGTGACAAGCTCAGAAAAATACGCAAAGTCGAATCGTAAAGAAAAGCCTGTCAGAGGAAAAGCCAAGTTTCACACGGTTGAGGATGGCGATACACTCTGGAATATTTCACAACGCTATGGGGGTATTTCTATCGAAAAACTGAAAAAAATGAACGGCATCAAAGGGAATGTGGTACGGGCAGGAATGAAAATAAGGGTATCATAAGCCTTCAAGCTATTTAAGGTACAAAGGCAAGTCCGCATACAAATCATATTTGGCGTATGCGGACTTTTTATGTATTTTTGGTTTTTGCTCAAAAACATAGTTGTTAAAATACTGTATCATGATTGCCTATATTGACGGAAAATTAGCCCATAAAGACCACGCTTTTGTGGTCATAGACGTGCAAGGTGTTGGCTACGAAATTAGGATTTCGTTGCAAACCTACGCTGCCTTGCCCGAAGTAGGCGAACGTAGCAAGGTTTTTACGTATCTACACATCAGAGAGGATGCCCATGTATTATATGGTTTTCATGAATTTGATGAAAAAACACTCTTTCTCGACCTCATCAGCGTGTCGGGTATTGGGGCAAATACAGCCTTGGTGATGCTGTCGTCGCTATCGTCGGCAGAAATCAGGCAAGCACTTGTCACAGAAGATGTGAGGACCATCCAAAGCATCAAAGGTATCGGGGCAAAAACCGCCCAACGTGCCATTATTGAGCTAAAAGATAAGCTCAAGAAAGAGCAATTGACAGGCAGCCCAACCCTCAACCTGATAGATACGTCGAGTGCTAAAGTACGCAATGAAGCCTTAGCAGCTCTTGTGACCTTGGGTATTCCGAAAAATGTTGCCGAAAAAAGCCTCGATACAATTCTCAAAAAAGAGGGAAATCAGCTTACTGTAGAACAACTTATCAAAATGGCATTACGCTAATTTTGAAAGGATTTTGACCAAAACCTACGTTTTGAGAAATAATCTAACGGCAAAGTACGTTTAAAAAAGGGTTCTTTTTGTTTAAACCGCTATTTTGACTATTACACTACAAACTGTGCAAAGAAGGAAGTCATATATAATTTCTGGGAGTTTGGTCTTGTCGGTATTTGTTTCTTGGGCATGGATACTTCCTGCTCGTCGCACGGTTATGGACTTAGCCCAAGAAGTAGCCCTCGAAGAATCGGCCAGCGATACCCTGCAAAAGACGGGTCGCCGACCACGCTACAAGCCCAAAGACCGCCCAACGAATACTTTTGTAAATCCTACAGCTACCTCGCCTTTTGCTCCTAAAAGTACCACTCAAACCGAATTTGAACTCGATTCTGCGTGGATTTCTGTTGTCGAAAAACTCAAGCAATCGAATATTGAATTGAAGCCTGCCCAAAGGTTGTCGATGAAAGAATACGAAGCCTTGCAACAGAAACGCTTTTTACGGGATTATTGGCGTAAATACGCCGCCGCACAAGATGGCAAAGACGAAACCAAAGGCAGAGGTTTATTGCCTAAAATAGAACTTCCTCCTGCCATTGACCGCATTTTTGGTGGCTCAGAAATTGATTTTAAACCTAACGGAAACATCCTGCTTGATGTAGGCTATATCGGTCAATTTATTGATAATCCAGCTATTCCTGTTGAACAACGATACATCGGGAACTTGAATTTTAACGAACAAGCTCAAATCAACTTTCAGGGAAAAATTGGGAATAAACTCAACCTCAACACCAATTTTGATACCAAGGCGAGTTTTAATTTTCAAAACCAACTCAAACTTAACTGGCGTACTGGCGAAGAAGATATTTTACAAAATATTGAAGTCGGTAATACCTCTTGGACGCTCAATAGCCAGCTTATTCCGGGCGTACAAAATCTTTTTGGCTTAAAAACCTTGTTGCGTTTTGGTAAAGTTGACCTTACACTCGTGGCGGCACAGCAACGTTCTAAGCAAGATTGTATTACGTTGAAAGGTGGTTCGCAGGGCAAAAACTTTGAACTCAGGGCTGATAATTACGACGAAAACCGCCATTTCTTTTTATCAAGTTATTTTAGAAATAATTACGAACGCTCGCTCAACAATCTGCCTTTGGTTACGTCTGGCGTAAATATTACACGCCTCGAAGTGTATGTAACCAACCGCTCGCAAAGCACCGAAACTTTACGCAACGTGGTAGGTTTCTCAGACCTAGGCGAGGCTACACCAACCAATCCATACAACCCAAACAATCCTTATGCCCAAACGTTGGTGGCAGCCAATACGCCTGTCAATAATAAAAACAATAAGCTATACGATAATTTCTTAGACCCAGCCCAAGGCAATCAAGCCATTCGGGCGGTGGACCAAACAACGGCGATTCTTACTTCTCAATATCAATTAGATAAAGGAACAGACTTTGATTTGTTGCGAGGAGCGAAAAAATTAACTGAGCGAGAATATCGCTTCAATGCCGAGTTGGGCTATGTTTCGTTGGTAACACCGCTTCGCAACGACGAAATTTTGGCGGTTGCCTACGAATACACCCTGAACGGCAGAAAATACCAAGTTGGCGAACTCACCGAAGACTACCAGAGCCGTCAAGATGGCGAAGTAATTGTCTTGAAAATGCTCAAATCATCCACTATCCGCAACGTGCTGAATCACCCGATGTGGAATTTGATGATGAAAAACGTGTATTCGCTCAATACCCAACAAGTGAGCAAGCAGGGTTTTCAACTCAGGGTCATTTACAAAGATGACCAAACGGGTCTTGATAACCCCAACCTCCAAGAAGGACGTAACCTCAGAGATATTCCTTTGGTAAGAGCCTTGGGGGCAGACAAACTCAACCAAAATGGCGATGCCCAAATAGACGGTAATTTCGACTTTGTAGAAGGTGTAACCATTGATAGCAAAAACGGCAAAGTCATCTTTCCTGTGCTAGAACCTTTCGGTTCGGCTTTGCGTAAAAAATTCGATACTGACGAAAGCCTTTTGATAGATAAATACGTTTTTGAAAAACTTTATACCTCAACGCTTACGGATGCTCAACAAATTGCCAGTAAAAACAAATTCTTTTTAAAAGGTAGTTACCAGTCGTCGCTTGGGGGCGATGTGAGCTTACCTTTTGGTGTAGATGGCAATTCGGTACAAGTGACAGCCGGCGGCGTTGCCCTTACGCCAGGCGTTGATTACATCGTTGAGCCACAGCAAGGTAAAGTTCGCATCTTGAATGCTGGCATTGCTAATTCGAGTCGAGAAATTAAGGTTTGTTACGAAAAACCTGATTTATTCAATAACCAAATCCGCACACTCCTTGGGGCACATGTCGATTATACTTTAGGAAAAGATATACACATTGGAGCTACGATACAAAAGCTCAAAGAGAGTCCAGCAGGGTATTTGTCGAGGGTACAAATCGGCAACGAACCCATCAACAACACGGTGTTGGGCATTGATGCCGCTTTTCAAAAGAAGTCGATGCTATTGACACGAATAGTAGATGCCCTTCCGCTTATTTCAACCAAAGAAGTATCGGCAGTTGATTTTCAAGGAGAATTTGCTAAAATCATTCCGAATGTCAACAGTGCTGTGAATAGCAATGCCTTCATTGATGATTTTGAATCGACTCGTAATGTGTATAGTTTGGGCAACCAAGCCACCGCTTGGAAACACGCTTCTGTACCCAAAACTATTGTGAGTACCGTCAATCCCAACAGCACCGAAAGCAACAACTTACGGGCCAAAATTTCGGCTTATACAACCGACTACAGTTTGTACGGCTCCGGCACCTTGAACGCCGCAAGCTTGGGATTAAACCCAGACGAAGTTAATGAATATGCCTACGAAAGAGTAGTAAATGCTCAATCGCTGTTTCCTAATCGTTCTATTGCCAACAACATCAACCTGCCCTTGGGTGTATTAGATATTGCTTACTTTCCAAGCGAACGAGGCATTTATAATTTTAATACCCGTTTAGACCAATTCATCAACAATCCCCGCAAAAATTTTGGGGCAATTACCAGAGCCATTTCTTCGGATACCGATTTCGATAATGCCAATATCGAAACCTTAGAGTTTTGGCTTATGG
>JACCDQ011902202.1_pt1 | contig 11269 bp, 7 predicted proteins | sample 7446031 | NCBI WGS metagenome assembly JACCDQ01 (sample SAMN15323442, study PRJNA562643) | freshwater metagenome | isolation source: river surface water | place: USA:Blue River Watershed | collected 2017-08-17
GCACCGGCTGGCCGTTCCAGCGGATCTCGCCGGCATCGGGCTGCACCGCGCCGTAGATCATCTTCATCATGGTCGACTTGCCCGCGCCGTTCTCGCCGAGCACGGCATGGATCTGGCCGGGCATGACGGTCAAGCTGACATCGTCGTTGGCGCGCACCGCCGGGTACTGCTTGGTGATGCCGCTGAGTTGCAGGCGAGGAACGGGGCTCATCGGAGGACTCCAGGTCAGGCGGTCGGCCGGGCACGGCCGGCGATCCAGGTCTCGCGCAGGTTGCGCTCGTCGCTCAGCATGAGCCAGGCGAACAGGCGCTCGTGCAAGCTGCGCGCCAGCGCGTCGCGGTGCGTCGCGACCGGGCCGGCGGCCCAGTCCCAGACGCACAGGTCGGCCGTGCAGCCGGGCTCGAACGAGCCGATCTCATGGGCCAGCCCGAGCGCCTCGGCGCCGCCGCGCGTGGCCGCATGCAGGGCCTTGTAGGCCGACAGCCGAACGCCCTGCATCGCCTGCATCTTGTAGGCATCGGCCAGCGTGCGCTGGATCGACAGGCTGGTGCCGCCGCCCACGTCGCTGGCGATGCTCACGCGTGCGCCGGCCGCCTCCAGCGCCTGCCAGCCGAACAGGCCGCTGCCCAGGAACAGGTTGCTGCTCGGGCTGTGCGCGATCTGCGCGCCGGTGTCGGCCAGCAAGGCACGGTCGGTGTCGTCGAGCCAGATGCCGTGGGCCAGCACCGCACGCTCGTTGAGCAGGCCGGCGCGGTGGTAGACGTCCAGGTAGCTGCGCGCCTCGGGGAACAGCTCGGCGACCCAGGCCACCTCGGCGCGGTTCTCGGCCACATGGGTCTGCATGTACAGGCCGGGCACCTCGGCCAGCAGGCGGCCGGCCATCGCCAGCTGCGCGGGCGTGCTGGTCGGCGCGAAACGCACCGTCATCGCATACGACAGGCGCCCGGTGCCATGCCAGCGCGCGATCAGCTCGCGGCTGTCGGCCTCGGCGCCGACAACGTCGTCGCGCAGGCCGTCGGGCGCGTGGCGGTCCATCAGCACCTTGCCGGCCATCAGGCGCATGCCGCGAGCATGGGCCGCCGCGAGCAGCGCATCGGCCGAGACCTTGTGGACGGTCGGAAACACCACCGCCGTGGTCGTGCCGTGCGCCAGCAGCGCATCCAGAAAGACGGCTGCGCCGGCCTGCGCCACGGCCGGATCGGCATGACGCCGTTCAGCCGGGAAGGTGTAGGTCTCCAGCCAGTCCAGCAGCTCGGTGCCGTAGCTGGTGATCACGTCCAGCTGCGGACTGTGCACGTGGGTGTCGATGAAGCCGGGCAGGATCAGCTGGCCGCGACGGACCTCGCGGGGCCAGTCCGGCCCGGGTGCCTCGGCCTGCACCGCGACGATGCGGCCGTCCTCGATCAGCAGCCAGTGATCGGGCCGATGGCGCACGCCGGGATGGTCGACCTGCGGTGCCGACCAGCCCGGATCGGCGGTGAAGTCGAGCAGGTCACCCTGCAGCGCGACGCGGCGCGGGGCGGTCATGACGGCTTTCCGTTCGACACGTTCGACACGTTGGGCACGCCGGGCGCATGGGTCGTGCGGGCGCTGCCCAGCGTGCGGGCGACATCGCGCACGGTCTCGCGCAGCCAGCGCAGGGAAGCGGCGTTGTGGCTCACGTCGTGCCACAGCTGGTAGTAGGTCATGCTCGGGAAGTTGACGGGACAGCGCACGATGCGCAGCGGCAGGCTGTCGAGGTAGCGCTGGCAGAACAGCCGGCCGGTGGTCAGCACCAGCTGGGTCTGCGCCAGCATCAGCGGCATCAGCGCGAAGTGGGGGCTGCGCACGACGATGCGGCGCTGCTTGCCCAGTCGCTGCAGGTGTTCGTCGATCACGCCGACCGCGCCGGCATGCAGGGCCGTCGGCGCGATGTGTTCGGCGTCGAGGTAGCGCTCGAGCGTCCAGCTGCGCGGGTTGCGCACGGCCGGGTGGTCCTGCGCGACCAGGCAGACGACCTCGTCGGCGAACAGCCGGCCCAGGTGCAGCTCGCCGGGGGGTTCGAGCCAGTTGCCGATCACCAGGTCGACCTCGCCGCGCGCCAGCCGGGCGCGGTAGTCGTAGTCGGCCGACAGCGGATGGATCGTCAGGTGCGCCAGCGGGGCCTGCTGCTTGATGCGGGCCACCAGGCCGGGCAGGAAGCTGGGATCGAGGTAGTCGCTCGCGGCGATGCGGAACTCGACTGCCTGCGACTGCGGCGAGAACGTCCGGAAGGCGCGGTCGCCGAACTTGCCGCCGAACAGCTGCTCGGCACTGCGCAGCAGCGCCTCGGCCGGCGCCATCAGCTGCAGCGCGACCTCGGTGGGCACCATGCCGGTGCCCGCACGCACCAGCAAGGCGTCACCGGTGAGTGCACGCAGCCGCTTGAGCTGGGCGCTCACGGCGGGCTGGGTGGAGGCCAGGCGCATCGCGGCTCGCGAGACGCTGCGTTCGGTGATCACGGTATGGAGGACCCTGACGAGATGAAGCTCGATCTTGTCAAAGTCGACACGGCTGTTCATACGGCTTGAAGCATAGCAACCATCATTCCAGACGTATACCGCTCACAGACGAACGGAGTATCTTGCGGGTAACTCCCGATCCCGTTCCAACCGTCGCAGACGAACCCACGATGACCACGGTGACCCCGATGACCATGCCCCGGCCCATCCGCTTCATCCACCACGGCGAGATCACCCAGCCCGGCGCCGTGCCGACGACCCGCAGCCTGCTCGACTGGCTGCGCGAGGACGCCCGCGGCTGCGGCACCAAGGAAGGCTGCAACGAAGGCGACTGCGGCGCCTGCACCGTGCTGGTCGCGGAACTCGCCACCGAGCAGGACCGCGCGACGCCCGGCGCCACGCTGATCGGCTCGGGCGACGACACCCTGCGGCTGCGCAACGTCAACGCCTGCCTGGCCTTCCTGCCCACGCTGGACGGCAAGGCCGTCATCCCGGTCGAGGACCTGCCACGCGCCTGCGGCCTGCCGCCCGGCACGCTGCACCCGGCCCAGCAGGCGCTGGTCGACTGCCACGGCTCGCAATGCGGCTTCTGCACCCCCGGCTTCGTGATGACGATGGCGGCGGTCCACGAACGCCAGTGCGCCGCCGGCGGCCCGGCCGACCGCGCCACGCTGGCCGACGACCTGGCCGGCAACCTGTGCCGCTGCACCGGCTACCGGCCGATCCTCGATGCGGCCGGGCAACTCGGCCGGCCCGGCAGCGCGCGGATCGACGCCGCCGCACTGGCTTCACAACTGCGCACGCTGGCGCAGGACCCGCCGCTGCACCACGCCGCCGCGCATCCCGCCAGGCCCGATCGCATCGACCATTTCCACGCCCCGCGCAGCCTGGACGCCGCCGCCGCGCTGAAGGCCGCCGAGCCGGATGCCCGCCTGCTGGCCGGCGCCACCGACATCGGCCTGTGGGTCAACAAGCAGTTCCGCGACCTGGGCACGCTGATCTACCTGGGCGAGGTCGCCGAGCTCAAGCGCATCGAACGCCACGACGGCCTCTTGCGCATCGGCGCGGCCGTCAACCTGGAAGACGCCTGGGCCGCGCTGGCCACGCTGGACGGTGAGCTGGTCGACGCCTGGAAGCGCTTCGCATCCCCGCCGGTGCGCCATGCCGGCACGCTCGGCGGCAACATTGCCAACGGCTCGCCGATCGGCGACGGCCCGCCGACGCTGCTGGCGCTCGACGCCACGTTGCAGCTGCGCCTGGGCGACGTCAGCCGTGCCCTGCCGATCGACCAGTTCTACCTGCGCTACGGCGTCAACGCGCTGCAAGCTGGCGAGCTGCTGGTCGCGATGGACGTGCCACTGCCCGCGCCCGGCACCGCGCTGCGCGGCTGGAAGGTCTCCAAGCGCATCGACAGCGACATCTCCACCGTCTACGGCGCCTTCGCCTTGAGGCTCGATGCGGCCGGTGTCGTCGAGCATGTCCGGCTGGCCTGGGGCGGCCTGGCCGCGACGCCCAGACGCGCCGCAATGGCCGAGGCCGCGATGCTCGGCCAGCCCTGGAACGCCGCCACGCTGGCGGCCGCGCAGGCCGCGCTGGCCGCCGAGTTCCAGCCGCTGACGGACCTGCGCGCCAGCGCCGGCTACCGCCAGCGCATCGCCGCCAACCTGCTGCACCGGCTCTGGCTGGAGACCCGGCCGGACAACCCGCTCGATCCGTCGCGGACCCGCCTGCGCCTGGCCGGCAAGACCCTTGACACCCCGGAGGCCGCATGAACGCCCCCACCTCGCTCGCCGCCGTCACCACCGCCCGGGACCCGCGCCGCGTCGGCGTGGCCCGTGCGCATGAATCGGCCCATCTGCACGTGCAGGGCAGCGCGCCCTACATCGACGACATCCCCGAGGTGGCCGGCACGCTGCACGCCGCGCTCGGCCTGTCGCCGATCGCGCACGGCACGCTGACGGGCCTCGACCTGGACGTGATCCGCGCCCAGCCCGGCGTTGTCGCGGTCTACACCGCCGGCGACTTCCCCGGCCCGAACCAGTGCGGGCCGATCGTGCACGACGACCCCATCCTGTGCGACGGCACGTTGCGCCACGTCGGCCAGCCGGTCTTCCTGGTGGTGGCACGCACGCGTGAACTGGCCCGCCGCGCCGCCGCCATGGCCCGGCAGGTGATCCGCGCCGAGCCGCTGCCCGCCGTGCTGACCGCCCGCGAGGCCCATGCGCTCGGCCAGTACGTGGTCCCGCCGATGGTGCTGGAACGTGGCGACGCCGCCGCCGCGCTGGCCGCCGCGCCGCACCGTCTGGCCGGCAGCTTCAGCCTGGGCGGACAGGAACAGTTCTACCTGGAAGGCCAGATCTCCTACGCCATCCCGCAGGAGGACGGCGGTCTGCTGGTGCACTGCTCCACCCAGCACCCGAGCGAGATGCAGCACATGGTGGCTCACGCGCTGAGCCTGTCCTCGCACCGCGTGCAGGTGCAGTGCCGGCGCATGGGCGGCGGCTTCGGCGGCAAGGAATCGCAGTCGGCGCTGTTCGCCTGCTGCGCCGCGCTGGCGGCCAGCCGGCTCGGTCGGCCGGTCAAGCTCAGGCCCGATCGCGACGACGACTTCGCCATCACCGGCCGCCGCCACGGCTTCGAGTTCGACTACGAGGTCGGCTTCGACGACGCCGGCCGCGTGCTCGGCGTGCGCGTGGACATGATCTCCAACGCCGGTCATTCGGCCGACCTGTCGCCGCCGGTGATGACCCGCGCGCTGTGCCACTTCGACAACGCCTACTGGCTGCCCGCCGTGGCGATGCGCGGCTACTGCGCCCGCACCAACACGCAGAGCAACACCGCCTTCCGCGGCTTCGGCGGGCCGCAGGGCGCGCTGGCCATCGAGGTCATCCTCGACGAGATCGCGCGCCAGCTCGGACGCGATGCGCTGGCCGTGCGGCAGGCCAACTTCTACGGCACCGACACGCGCAACGTCACGCCCTACGAGCAGGTGGTCGAGGACAACGTGATCGAGCCGCTGGTGCGCCAGCTGGCCGACAAGGCCGATCACGACGGGCGTCGCGCCGCCATCGCCGCCTTCAATGCCGGCAGCCCGATCCTGAAGAAGGGCCTGGCGCTCACGCCGATCAAGTTCGGCATCAGCTTCAACGTCGCCCACTTCAACCAGGCCGGCGCGCTGGTGCACATCTACACCGACGGCTCGATCCTGGTGAACCACGGCGGCACCGAGATGGGCCAGGGCCTGAACACCAAGGTCGCGATGGTCGTCGCGCACGAGCTGGGCGTCGGCTTCGAGCAGGTCCGCGTGACGGCCACCGACACGCAGAAGATCGCCAACACCTCTGCCACCGCCGCATCCACCGGCAGCGACCTGAACGGCAAGGCCGCGCAGGATGCGGCCCGCCAGATCCGCACCCGGCTGGCCGAGTTCATCGCCGCGCGCTGGCAGGTCGAGCCCGCCGGCATCACCTTCGGCAACGACGTCGTCGCGCATCCGGCCGGCCACGCCATCGGCTGGAGCGAGCTGGTTGCTCAGGCCTACATGGCCCGCGTCCAGCTCTGGAGCGACGGCTTCTACGCCACGCCCGGCCTGCACTGGGACCGCACGCGGCTCAAGGGCAAGCCGTTCTTCTATTTCGCCTACGGGGCCGCGCTCAGCGAGGTCATCGTCGACACGCTGACCGGCGACTGGAAGCTCTTGCGCGCGGACCTGCTGCACGACGTCGGCGCCTCGCTCAATCCGGCGCTGGACATCGGCCAGGTCGAGGGTGCCTTCGTGCAGGGCATGGGCTGGCTGACCACCGAGGAGCTGTGGTGGCAGCCGATGAACGGCTCGCCCAACGCCGGCCGGCTGATGACCCACGCGCCCAGCACCTACAAGATCCCGACCGCCAACGACGTGCCGGCCGCGCTGCACACCACGCTGTTCGAGAACCGCAACGTGGCCGACAGCATCCACCGCAGCAAGGCCGTCGGCGAGCCGCCGCTGCTGCTGCCCTTCAGCGTCTTCCTGGCCATCCGCGACGCGATCTCGGCGGTCGGCGATCACCGCGTGCAGCCACCGCTGCGCGCACCGGCGACCGGCGAGGCGATCCTCGATGCGGTCGACGCGGTCCGGGCAGCCCAGGTGGCCCATCAGGCCAGCGGGCGATGAACACGGTCCACGCCACGCCGCCCGAGCTGGTGCTGCACGCCACCGCGCAGCAGTGGCTGGCGGCCGGGCGCGTCGCCATCGACGTCTGCATCAGCGCGCATCGCGGCTCGGTGCCGCGCGAGACCGGCACGCACATGCTGGTCTCGGCCACGCAGGTGCTGGGCACGATCGGCGGCGGTCACCTCGAACTGCAGGCGATCGACGCGGCGCGTGCGCTGCTGGCGCAAGGCCCGGACGCGCTCGCCGCGCTGGCCGCCGCACCCCGCATCTGGCCGATCGCCCTGGGCCCGTCGCTCGGCCAGTGCTGCGGCGGCCACGTCACGCTGACGCTGCGCCCGCTCGACAGCACCGCGCTGGCCGGCTGGCACCTCAGGCCGCCGCTGCTGCACCTGCAGCTGCACGGCGCCGGTCACGTCGGCCGCGCCATCGTGCGGCTGCTGGCCGCCCTCAACGTGTCGGTGCAATGGGTCGACGTGCGCGAGAGCGAGTTCCCGCCGCTGGCCGCGCACGAGACCGCCCACATCGAACGCCTGTGCAGCGACAGCCCCGAACACGAGGTCGCCAGCGCCCCGCCGGGCTCGTTCTTCCTCGTGCTGACGCACAGCCACGACCTCGACCTGCGCATCACCGAGGCCATCCTGCGGCGCGGCGACTTCGCCTGGTGCGGCCTGATCGGCAGCCAGACCAAGCGCGCCCGCTTCCTGCACCGCCACGAGGCCCGCGGCATCAGCGCCGAAACCCTGTCACGCCTGACCTGCCCGATCGGCCTGCCCGGCATCCCCGGCAAGGAACCCGAAACCCTCGCCATCGCGGTGGTGGCGCAGCTGCTGCAGGTGGCGCACGCGAGGGTGACCGTCTCGATGAAGGCGGACATCGATCGGGTCGAAGGCACATGAAGGGCGTTTGAAGCGACGACCTTCACATGTATAGAAAAGACCAGCTTTCTATACATGTAAGGTGGGACATGCATCGAGGATCGTTCTTTCCTTGCCAGTTCAGGGCACAGAAGGAACGACATGACCTCTATCCCGGCCCTTGAACGTCTGGACCCTGCCCGCTTCGACGTCCCCGAGATCCTCAAGGCACTGGCACGCAGCAGCCGCCAGTTGGCCGAACTGAAGGGCCTCGCGGCATCAATCCCCAACCAGGGCATCCTGATCAATGCACTGGGCCTCCAGGAGGCCAAGGACAGCTCGGAAATCGAGAACATCGTCACCACGCACGACGAGTTGTTCAAGGACGACCTGCAAGCCGATTCGGCCTCCAGTCCGACCGCCAAGGAAGTCCTGCGATACCGACAAGCCTTGCGACTCGGCCACGAGCGGGTCGTCAACCAAGGGCTGCTGACCTGCAATCACATCATCGAGATCCAGCGCGAGCTCGAATGCAACCAGGCCGGGTTTCGCAAGCTGCCCGGGACCGCGTTGAAGGATGGCAGCGGGCGCACCATCTACACGCCACCGCAAGACCCATCCGAGATCATCCGCTTGATGAGCGGACTGGAGCGATTTCTCAACGACGACAGGCTTTTCGACGCAGACGCTCTGATCAAGATGGCGCTGGCCCATCACCAGTTCGAAAGCATCCACCCCTTCCATGACGGCAACGGCCGCACCGGACGGATCGTCAACGTGCTCTACCTCGTCAAGGAAGGCCTGCTGGACATTCCCGTCCTCTACTTGAGCAGCCACATCGTGCGGACCAAGTCCGACTACTACCGCCTGCTCCAGTCCGTGAGGGAGGATGACCGTTGGGAAGACTGGGTGCTCTACCTGCTGCAGGCCGTCGAGTCCACCGCCCGCCAGACCCTCGGCACCGTGCAGGCGATCAAGACGGCGCTGATGGACTACAAGCACCGGATCCGGGACGAGCACAGGTTCTACAGCCAGGATCTGATCAACAACCTCTTCATGCACCCGTACACGAAGATCGAGTCCGTGCAGCGCGACCTCGCGGTCTCGCGGCTGACGGCCAGCAAGTATCTCGATGCATTGACCGAGAGCGGTCTGGTGGCCAAGCAGCGGATCGGACGCAGCAACTACTACATCAACGTCACGCTCAACCAGATCTTGCGACGCAGCCCGGATGACCGGGCCTGATCGATCTCAATCCGCCAACACCCCCGGCACCGTCTGGCGCGCGGCGGCCGTGTGCAGGGCTGCGGCGAAGGCTTCGGCGGACATGGGTTCGCCGAACAGGAAGCCCTGGAAACGGCTGCAGCCGAAGGTGCGCAGCATCTCGCCCTGGGCGGCGAGCTCGACGCCCTCGGCGACCACGCTCAGGCCGAGGCTGGCGGCCAGCGCGACGATGGCGCGCGAGAGGTGGGCGTCGACGTTGTCCTCGAGGATGTCGCGCACGAAGCTGCGGTCGATCTTGAGCTGGTCGAACGGCAGGCGCTTGAGGTAGGCCAGCGACGAGAAGCCGGTGCCGAAATCGTCCAGCGAGAAGCTCACGCCCTGCGCGCGCAGCCGGTGCATGCGCGCGGCGATGTCGTCGACGTCGCCGAGCAGCGCGCTCTCGGTCAGTTCGAGCTTCAGGCGCCGCACCGGCACGCCGGTGCGCTGCAGGATGTCGATCACCGCGTCGACGAAGTCGGGCTCGCCCATCTCGCGCGCGCTGATGTTGAAGCTGACAGTGACCTCGCGCATCTGCGGGTCCTCGGACCAGACGCACAGCTGCTGGCAGACGCGCTCCAGCAGGGCCCTGCCCATCGGCACGATCAGGCCGGTCTCCTCGGCCAGCGCGATGAACTCGGCCGGGCCGATCAGGCCGCGCCGGGGGTGCTGCCAGCGCACCAGCGCCTCCGCGCCGATGGCGTGGTCGCCCTCGCCGACCTGCAGCTGGTAGACCAGCTGGAACTGCCAGTCGACCAGCGCCTCGCGCAGCTCGGACTCCAGCCGCGAGCGCGCCTCGACCGCCGCCTGCATGGCCGGGTCGAAGCTGCGCAGGCAACCGCGCCCGGCGTGCTTGGCCGCGTACAGGGCGATGTCGGCCCACTTGAGCAGCTGCTCGGCCTGCTGGGCCAGATCGGCATCGACGGCGACCACGCCGATGCTGGCCAGGCAGTGGTGCTGCACGTCGTCGATCAGGTAGGGCTGACCGAGCACGCGCAGCAGCCGTTCGCCGACCGACTGGCCGACCGACTGCGCCAGCTCGATCGAGCGCTTCTCGTGCAGCAGCAGCACCGCGAACTCGTCGCCACCCATGCGCGCGACGATGTCGCCGCGCGCCACGGAGGCCCGCAGCCGCAGCGCGACCTCGCGCAGCAGCTGGTCGCCGGTGTCGTGGCCGTGGGCGTCGTTGATCAGCTTGAAGTGGTCCAGGTCGATCAGGTAGAGCGTCGCGCCGCTGCGCCCGAGCAGGTCGCCTTCCAGGCTCTGGCTGAGCAGCTCGACCAGCTTGCGGCGGTTGGGCAGGTCGGTGATCGGGTCGTAGAAGGCCAGGCTCTGGGCCTGCGCCTCGGCGTCCTTGCGGCGCGAGATGTCGGTCAGCGTGCCGATCATGCGCAGCGGCTCGCCGTTGGCGTCGTGCTGGACCACCCGGCCGACCTCATGGACCCAGACCTCGCTGCCGTCGTCGCCGCGCAGCCGGTGCTCGCTCTCGTAGCCGCTGGCGATGCCGCGGCGATGGCGTTCGAGCCGGCGCTGGGCGGCGGTGGCGTCGTCCGGGTGGATGCGCTCGCGCCAGTCGGCGAAGGTGACCGCCGCGCTCGCCTCGGCGGTCAGCCCGACCAGCAGCCGGCACTGCGGCGACAGGGTGACCAAGCCGCTGGCAAGGTCCCAGTCCCAGACGCCCTGCTCGGCGCCCTCGACGGCGCGGATCCAGCGGGCGTCGGCGTGGCGCTGCTGCTCCTGCGGCTCGCGCAGGTGCAGCACGTTGGCGACGCGGGCGCGCACCACGCTGGCGCGGTAGGGCACGGTCAGGAAGTCAGTGGCGCCCAGCTGCAGCGCGCGGTCCTCGAAGTCCTCGTCGGGCTCGCCGCACAGGATCACCACCGGCAGATGGCGCCAGGCCGGCTCGGCGCGCACGCGCTGCAGCAGCGCCAGCGTCTGTCCGGCATCGCCCAGGCCCAGCAACAGGGCATCGTGGCGGCCCTTGTGCAGGGCCTCCAGGCCGCTCGCCGCCGTGTCGGCGGTCTCCAGCAGGTACAGCGCCTGCAGTGCGGCGCCCAGGGTTTGAACGGTCTGCGGGTCAGGGGTGACCAGCAGCAGCCGCAGCCAGCTCGACATGTTCGATGGATCCAGTTCCGTTGGGCCTGAACGCGTGGTTGCGGCCCGGTTGGGAAACAGTATGCCCGGCCCCGCAAGCTCCCGAAACTGAAGAATATGAAACGATGCCTGCGCCCGACAGGGTGTTCGGGCCATTTGCCGCATCCGGGTCCGTGCCGGCGCCGCCGCGTTGCGGGCGGTGGCCGGCCGGGTCAGGACTTGTCTGAATTGCATCGGCTTGAAACGGCGTGAACGAATGGCGGTCCGACACCACGATGCACCCTGTTCGGGTGCCAGACTTGGCTGGCCCGCCACAGCAGGAACCCCCGGCAACGGCTATCTTGATCACCCATCAGCACACTGGAACCATCGTGGACGGCCCGACCGACAGCAGCACCCCCGCCGCCCCCCCGGCCACCCCCCCGAGA
>JACCDQ010104481.1_pt1 | contig 11267 bp, 11 predicted proteins | sample 7446031 | NCBI WGS metagenome assembly JACCDQ01 (sample SAMN15323442, study PRJNA562643) | freshwater metagenome | isolation source: river surface water | place: USA:Blue River Watershed | collected 2017-08-17
AGCGCATCCAGGCGGTGGCCTGACGTGTCAAACGCATAGAGGCGGCCCGTACTGCGCATGGCGGCACCCAGGGCCAGCGTCTTGCCGCCGGCGCCGGCACAGAAATCGACCACCATCTCGCCGCGTTTGGCATCAAGCAGCATGGCCAGCAATTGAGATCCTTCGTCCTGCACTTCGAAGTCGCCGTGTTTGAAGGCTTCCATCTTGTTGAGCGACGGTTTGCCGGCAATACGCAGTCCCCAGGGTGAATAAGGGGTTGGCACGGCCTTGATGCCCAAGGCAGCCAGCTCCTTTTGCACATCGGCACGTTTGGCCTTGAAGGTGTTGACGCGCAAATCCAGCCCCGCGCCCTTGTTGAAACTCTCCACCAAGGGCCAGAATTCCTCGCCCAGCTGGTCCTTGAGCGGCGGTACCAGCCATTCCGGCAGGTTGTGGCGGTGACGCTCCATCAGGTCTTCCGGCCTGATTTTTTCGCACTGGTCAAGCCAGTTGATTTCTTGTTCGTTCAGGGCGCTGCGCAGAAAATCACCGGGACCATAAAAGCCCAGGATGGCCAGGCGGCGCTCTTTGGGGCCGCTGCCGGAGGGCGCAAAATGGTCAAACAACAATTTCTTGCGCAGCACGGTATAGACCGTCTCGGCCAGGGTGGCACGTTCACGGGGACCGAGGCCACGATGCTCACGAAAGAATCGCGACACAATGGCGTCGGCCGGGTGGTCAAATTTGAGGGAAAGACGAACCAGTTCTGAACAGGCGTCGAGCAGGGCTTTTGGATGCATAGGGCGCCAATTGTCCCACGGGAACTTTACCCAACTTCACGGATTTGCCTTGAGGCTGGCAAAATGAAGTTGCACAATAGACAAAACATCGTCAAAGCAGAAAACCAACAATGTTCTTGCGCTTCCTCTCCCCCCAGTCCCGATTCATCCCAGGGCACCGGACGCCACTCCGGAGCTGTGTTTTGACGCTGTCATTGGGGTTGCTGCTGGCAGGCTGCACCAATTTGAACCCTGATAGAAATCCGGACACCTTGCCAACACCAGTCACTCAGGCCAGTTGGTGGAATGACTTTCAGGATCCCCTGCTCGCCGACTTGATCACTCGGGCCATGGTGGCCAACCCCAACATCCTCTCGTCCCAGGCGGCCTTGCGACAGGCGCGCGCGCTGCGCGACGTCAGACTGGCCGCCACCCGCCCCAACCTGACCGTGTCGGGCTCGGTGCAGCGCAATACGGCCGATGGTGCCGAAGCCAGTGTCAATTTCAGGGGAGGCCTGGACGCCAGCTGGGAACTCGATGTGTTTGGCGTCAAAAACAGCGCGGTGGCCAACAGCGAAGCCGAACTGCAGGTGGCTGGCGCCAATTTGCGCGACGTGCAGCTGAGCATGACAGCCGAGGTCGCCCTGGCTTACATCCAGCTGCGCGGTCTGCAGGAACAGCTGGGGATCGCCCAAACCAACCTCAAGAGCCAGCAGGAGACCCTGCAAATCACCCAGTGGCGCGCACAAGCCGGTCTGGTCACCTCGCTCGAGGTCGAACAGGCTCAGACCGCAGTTTCACAAACGGCGGCCCAGATCCCCACGCTACAAAGTGGTCTGAGCAAAACACGCCATAGCCTGGCGGTGCTCACAGGTCAGCGTCCCCATGAACTTGAAGCCTTGCTGATGACCGTCCAGCCCATTCCCCGGGTCGCGGCCCAGGTGGCCGATGTGATCCCGGCGGACAGCCTGCGCCAGCGCGCCGATATCCGTGCCGCCGAGGCGCGCATCACGGCGGCCTTGGCCTCGGTCGATGCCGCGCAGGCTGCCCTGCTGCCAAGTTACAGACTGGGCGGATCGGTCGGACTCACCGCGCTGACCCTGGCTGGTCTAAGCAATGGTGCAGCGGTGGCCACCCAGATCCTTGGCAGCGTGTCGGTTCCGGTGCTCGACGGAGGCGCTTCCAAAGCCCAGGTGCGGGCCCAACAAGCCGTGCTGGCGCAAACCCGCGCCAATTATCAAAACACCTTGCTGACCGCCCTCAAGGAAGTTGAAGATGCCCTGATCACCTTGCGCAATGACCGCGAGCGCATGGGCCATCTGCAACGAGCGGCGAGCGCTGCCCAAAACGCTGCCCTGCTGGCGCAAAACCGCTACAACAGCGGGCTGACAGATTTCCAGACCGTGCTGCAAACCCAACGCACGCTGCTGGGCGCGCAGGACAGCGTGGCCAGCCTGCAAGCGGACCTCAGCAGCAACCATGTGCGCCTGATCAAGGCCATGGGCGGCGGCTGGCAATAAGAACAACAGAAAGCGTGTTATGACCGATCCCTTGCCCCAAGCTTCTCAGGCTACCCAAGCGCAAACCAGCGACCTGCAAACACTTTTGCAGGAGCCGGGCAGACGCGTCTGGTGGCGCCGCCCCGTGTTCTGGTTCACCTTGGCGGCGCTCATCGCTGCAGCCCTAGGCACGGCCTATTGGCAGCAAAGCCGGCAACGCAGCGCGGCGCCCAGCTACGTCACCGAAGCCGTCGGCACAGGTGACCTGACCCTGACCGTGACCGCCAACGGCACGCTGCAGCCCACCCGGTCGGTCAACATCGGCAGCGAACTCTCGGGCACCGTGTTGCGTGTGCTGGTGGATGTGAATGACCGCGTCAAAAAAGGCCAGGTGCTGGTTGAACTCGACACTGCCAAACTCAATGACCAGGTACTGCGCTCCAAGGCGGCCCTGGCCAGTGCCCAGGCGCAATTGGCGCAGGCGGCGGCCACTGTGACAGAGAGCCGCACCAGCCTGGCACGACTTGAAGAAGTGGCCAGGCTGTCGGGTGGCAAGGTGCCTTCCCGGACCGAACTCGACAGTGCGCGCGCCGCGCAGGAGCGCGCCGTGGCGGCTGAGGGCAGCGCCCGTGCCAATGTGGATTCGGCACGGGCCTCACTATCCACCGACGAGACCAATCTCTCCAAGGCCTCGATCCGATCACCGATCGATGGTGTGGTGTTGACCCGCGCGGTCGATCCGGGCAATGCGGTGGCCGCTTCATTGCAGGCCGTGACACTGTTCACCGTGGCTGAAAACCTGAGCCAGATGCGCTTGCAGGTTAATGTGGATGAGGCCGATGTGGGGCGCATCAAGGTCGGCCAGCCGGCCAGCTTCACCGTGAGTGCGTTCCCCAGTCGGCGTTTTCCGGCCTCCATCACGCGCGTGGCTTACGGCTCGACCATCACCGACAACGTGGTCACTTACCAAACCCTGCTCGACGTCAAAAACGAAGACCTGAGCCTTCGTCCAGGCATGACGGCCACCAGCACCATCGCAGCCGTCGAGCGCAAGAATGTGCTGTTGGTACCCAATACCGCACTACGCTTCAACCCGCAGTCCGGTGCAAGTGCAGCCCCCTCCGGCAGCAACATCATGGCCAGCGTGTTGCCACGCATGCCGCGCACCGGTCCACGCAAGGCAGCCACCGGTGGCGCTGCCAAACAGGTCTGGGTGCTGAGGGACGGTGTCCCCGTGGCGGTCAACGTGACCCCCGGCATCAGCGATGGACGCATGACCGAGATCACAGCCGGAGATTTGAAAGAGGGCATGACCCTGATCACCGACCAGCGTGCCGGTACGGGCAACAAGCCATGACCAAGCTGCCCCTGATCGAACTCCAGGGCGTCACCAAAACCTATGGCCAGGGTGCCACAGCCCTGCAAGCCCTGAAAGGCGTCGACCTGGCAATCGGACCCGGTGACTTTGTCGCCATTATGGGTCCGAGTGGCTCGGGCAAATCCACCGCCATGAACATGCTGGGTTGCCTCGACACCCCCACCAGTGGCGCCTACCTGTTCAACGGTGTACACGTGGAAACACTCAGCCGTGACCAGCGCGCCCTGCTGCGCCGGCGCTATCTGGGGTTTGTCTTTCAGGGCTTCAACCTGCTGGCCCGCACCAGTGCCCAGGAAAACGTGGAGTTGCCGCTGCTGTACCGGGGGGAGCCCGCCAAACGGCGCCATGCAGCCGCAAAAAAAGCGCTGGCCTCGGTGGGGCTGGCGGGCTGGGAGCACCATACCCCGGCCGAGCTCTCGGGCGGCCAGCAGCAACGCGTGGCCATTGCCCGAGCCCTCGTGACCGAACCTGCCGTGTTGCTGGCAGATGAACCCACGGGTAACCTCGACACCCAGCGCAGCCGTGAAATCATGCAGCTGTTGTGGCAACTCAATGTGGATCATGGCATCACCGTGCTGATGGTCACCCACGAGGCCGACATGGCGGCCTATGCCAAACGCATCGTGCATTTTGTGGATGGGGTGGTCGACAACGACCACCGCAATCCGCATCCTGCCGGGCTCACGCCTGTGGCTTTGCCCCCGACAACGGCGGAGACGACCTGATGTGGCTCAGTACCTTGCTGCTGGCCATGCGCTCGATCCGGCGCAACCTGCTGCGCTCGTTCCTGACCATCCTGGGCATCGTGATTGGCGTCAGCGCCGTCATCACCATGGTCACCGTGGGCAACGGCGCCACACTCGCCATTCAAAACCAGATCTCGGGGCTGGGCACCAACCTGCTGCAGGTGCGCCCGGGGCAACGCATGATGGGCGGCGGTGGCGGTGCACCGCCGTTCAAGGAAGCTGATGCCGAGGCCATTGCAAGCCAGATTGGCGGTATCGCGGCAGTGGCGCCCGAGGCGCGCAGTGGCGCGGTTCTGGTGCTGGATGGCCGTAACTGGAACAGCAGCATCATCGGCAGCACCCAGCAGTGGCTGTTTACCGGCAACTGGAAACTGGCCGACGGGCGCAGCTTCAACGACGACGAGCAACTGGCAGGCGCAGGCGTCTGCCTCATAGGTGAAACCGTGCGCCGTGAACTGTTTGGCAGCCGCGTGGCGGTCGGCACATCCATGCGTGTCAAGCAGATCACATGCGAGGTGATTGGCGTGCTGGCATCCAAGGGCCAGGGCGCTTTTGGCAATGACCAGGACGACCTGGTCATGATGCCGCTACATACGTTGCAACGGCGCATCACCGGCAATACCCGGGTCAACACGCTGCTGGTATCGATGCAGGACGGGGCCGACCCGGAACGCGTCAAGGCGGGCATCACCGACCTGCTACGGGAGCGACGCAAGCTGGACCGCAACGACGAGGATAACTTCAATGTGCTCGACACCAAACAACTTGGCGAAACCCTGTCAGGAACAACCCGGGTCATGACCATGTTGCTGGGCGCCGTGGCGGCAGTGAGCCTGCTCGTGGGTGGTATCGGCATCATGAACATCATGCTGGTGAGTGTGACCGAGCGCACCCGCGAGATCGGCCTGCGCCTGGCTATTGGTGCGCTGGAGCGCGAGGTGCTGTTGCAGTTCCTGATCGAAGCGGTGGTGCTGGCCGCGCTCGGTGGTGTGATCGGCATCGCGTTGGCCACCATCGCATCCATTGGCCTGTCCCGCTTCATGGACGTGCCGTTTGTTTTCAACCCGGGCGTGAACCTGATCTCATTCCTGTTCTCGGCCGGCATCGGTGTCTTGTTTGGCTACTTTCCGGCGCGCCGGGCCGCCCGGCTGGACCCGATCGAGGCGCTGCGGCACGAGTAGTTTCAGACAGTCATCAAGCCGGACCTCCCCCCACTTTTTTATCGCGACACGTTTACAAGTATTGCTCATGCTTCCAGATCGTTCTGAACTCACAAGATGGAGCCGAATTTTGATCGGCCTGGCCAGTTTGACGTTGTTACATCTGACAAGCCAGGCGCAGGTGTTTGCCATACCACCGCTGGAAACAGGTCTCTTCAGTTCATCCAAGCCGACAATGACTTTGCTGTTTTCCAACCCAGCAGCCAAGGCAACGCTTGTTTTCATTCCCGGCGGGGAAGCGCACAGAGGTCTCAAACCAGAGACCAACGATGTGCGCAACCCTTTTGACCGAATGCTCAAGAGTCTGGCGGACCCGAAAATCACGGCAGGCAACTTTCATGTTGTTTTCTTCGATAGCCCCTGGCCGATGACGGACACCACCATGTTTCCTGTCTCGCGAACCCATCCTGACCATCTGTCACGTATTCACAGCACTGTTCAATTTTTTTACGAAAAACTTCAAAAGCCGGTTTGGTTGATGGGACACAGCCGAGGCGGCACCAGCGTCACGGAATACTACAAGTACCTGCAAAAAAAGGGGCAGGCATCGCTGGTGTCGGGATTGATCTACAGCGCGGGCAGCGACGGTTCATCCTTGGGAGACACGACGCCGATCCCTGTTTTGCTCCTTCTTCATGAAAAGGACGGATGTCGAACTCCAGCGCCAACCCAGAAAATTTTTGACTCGCTGCGACAACAAGGCAATGAAAAAACGTCCTTTGTCATCATAAAAACTGGAATTCCGGCAGCAGCAGACCCCTGCCGTTCTGGGTACCACATGTACCTCGAGGCTCATGAAGAAGTGACCAAAATCATCGATGGGTTTTTCAAGGAACACGCGCTGAACTGAGGCACCTTGGCACCAGCCGTTCTACTCCACGATCACCAAGGCCTGAGGACCCCCCAAGTCTGGCAAGTGTCGCCGCTCTTGATTCGCATCGCGGGCGACGATGACTCCGCCAAGAAAAACGTCAAGGCGCTGGCAGAAAGCCTGAGCTTTTAGGCGTGTACATGCGCTGAGAACCATGACTTCCGGGAACACATTCACACCAACTGCAACTGCCGATGTCACCGTGCTGGCACTGGGACGTGACACCAGCACGGTGCACCGCATGGCAGGCGAGCGAACGTTGTATTACCGGGAGTTTCAATTGGGCGTGGATGCACTCGTGCTGCAAAGCCTCAAGCATGAGCCGCCCCGGCCCATCGAACTCGAACTTGCCATCGAGCTCACGGAGGAGCTTGTGATGCCGCTGGCCGCGCAATTTGCGGGCGGCGCCGGGCTGCGCCTGCAAGGCCAGGGCGCAGACCTCATTGCCGGCACGCTGGCGGCCAGTGGCGTCGTGCAGCCCCGGTTGACGATGGATGAGGTGGAGGCTTTGTTCAACCGCTTGCTTGCCGTCAGTCAGGGGCGACCGGTGAGCCAGGAAAAGCTGCCAACCGACAAGCACTTTGTCGCCGCCATGCTGATCCTGCGAGAGTTCATGCACCACCTGCACTTTGCTGAAGTCACTCTGCCATCGGCGGTCCATAATATTCAAAACTGAAGGGAAAAAACATGCCAAATACAAGCACAAGTTCCAGCGCCAGAATGCCCACCTGGTTTATTCCCCACGGTGGTGGCCCCTGTTTCTTCATGGACTGGAACCCGCCGGACGCATGGAACCGCATGGGTGATTTCCTGAAGAACCTGGCCGCCACCTTGCCACGCCAACCGAAAGCCATCGTGATGGTGTCGGCGCACTGGCTGGAGCCGCATCTGGCTGTCACCAGCAATGCCCAACCGGAACTCATTTATGACTACTACGGTTTCCCGCCCCATACCTACGCGCTGAAGTACCCCGCGCCCGGTGCACCGGCGCTGGCAGACCAGATCGTCAAGACCCTGAGCGCCGCGGGCATCAGCAGTGCACCGGACGCGAAACGCGGGTTCGACCATGGCATGTTCATTCCGCTCAAACTCATCTTTCCGGAAGCCAATATTCCGGTGGTGCAACTCTCGCTGCACAATTCGCTGGACCCGTTGCGCCATCTGGAGGCGGGCCGTGTGCTGGAATCACTGCGCGATCAGGATGTATTGCTCATCGGCAGCGGCATGAGCTTTCACAACATGCGCGCCTATGGCAATCCCCAATTCGGCCCGGTGTCCGATACCTTCGATGCGTGGCTGACCCAGGCCGTCGAGTCCAGTCCGCAGGAACGCACGCGCTTGCTGACGAATTGGGAACAGGCACCCGGTGCCCGGCAGTGCCACCCGCCGCGCGCCGAGGAACACCTGATCCCGCTGATGACGGTTGCCGGTGCTGCCGGCCAGGACGCCGGTCGCAAGGTGTTTTCAGACCGGGTCATGGAGACGACCCTGTCGGCGTTCACCTTCGGCTAGCGTGAAACCGGGGTTTTGGCAGGCGCTGGCCGGGCACACCCGCAAACTACATGGTTTGCAGCAGTTGCGCCACCGCCCTGGGATAAATCAAATGCTCCTGGGTGAGCACCCGAGCCGCCAGCGCATCAGCGGTGTCACCGGGCAACACCGGCACCACTGCCTGCGCCAGGATCGGGCCGTGGTCCAGTTCTGCGGTGACCAGATGCACCGTCGCCCCGACGAACTGGCAGCCCGCATCAATCGCCCGCTGGTGTGTGTGCAGACCGGCAAACGAAGGCAGCAGTGACGGGTGGATGTTGACCAGTCGCCCCGCATAACGGTTGACAAAGTCGGGCGTCAGGATACGCATGAAACCAGCCAGCAGCACCAACACGGGTTCAGCGGGACTGTCATAACGGTCAATCACTTGCGCCAGCGCGGCATCAAAAGCGTCGCGACTCGGATAGGCCTTGTGGTCCAGAACCTCGGTGACAATGCCCTGTGCGCCGGCAAATTGCAGCCCTTTGGCGTCGGCCTTGTTGCTGATGACAGCTGCAACCCTGGCGCCATGGTGTTCGGCCCAGCCCTCGCGCTGCGCCGCTTTGACAATGGCGGCCATGTTGGAGCCGCCGCCGGAGATCAAGATAACGATATTTTTCATTGAGCCCGAATTATGACTTTGACCAACCCCGATTCCCTGACCCTGACCCCCATCGAGGCGCGTGTGCTCGGCACACTCATGGAAAAGGCCCGTACTGTGCCCGACAGTTACCCTCTGTCACTCAATTCCCTGATGCTGGGCTGCAACCAGAAAAGCAGCCGTGACCCGGTGATGGACCTCAGCGAGGCCGACGTGGCCAGTGCGCTGGACAACTTGATGAGCCGGTCGTTGGTGCGCACCAACACCTCGGGACGCGTGACACGTTACGAGCACAACTTCCAGCGCGGCCTGCAGGTGCCAGAGCAGTCGGCGGTGTTGCTTGGCCTTTTGATGCTGCGTGGCCCGCAAACCGCGGGTGAGCTGCGTTTGAACACCGACCGCTGGTACAAATTTGGCGACATCTCGTCGGTCGAAGGTTTTCTGGAAGAACTGCAGGACAGGTCGTCAGAAAAAGGCGGGCCGTTGGTGATCAAGTTGGCGCGCGCGCCCGGTGCCCGCGAACAGCGTTGGGCCCATTTGTTGTGCGGCCCGGTGGATGAAGTGCAGTTCGCACAGTCCGGTAGCGCACGAACCGCAGACGGTTCACCCACAACCCTGGCGCGTATCGAACAGTTGGAGGCCAATGTGGCTCAACTGCGCGAAATCGTGCTCAAGCTATGCAACGAGCTGGGCATGTCACCGCCGGGTCAAGTCTAAAAAGTGCCCGGGTAAGCGCCACCGTCCGCCAGCACGTTCTGTCCGGTCATGTAACCGGCCTGCTGGCTGCACAAAAACGCGCAGATGGCACCGAACTCGTCGGGTGAGCCAAATCGCCGCGCAGGAATGGCATTGCGACGCGCTGCAGCGACGGCTTCAAGCGATTGCCCGGTTTTGCTCGTTGCCCCCTGAAAAATCGCTTGCAAACGCTCGGTATCAAAAGCACCGGGCAACAGGTTGTTGATCGTGACACCCTGTGCCGCCAGACCACTGCGCGCCAGACCCGCAACAAAGCCGGTCAGCCCGCTGCGTGCGCCATTGGACAGGCCCAAGACGTCAATCGGCGCCTTCACCGCGCTGGAGGTGATGTTGACGATGCGGCCAAAGCCGCGTGAGGCCATGCCGTCCACGGTGGCCTTGATCAACGCAATGGGGGCAAGCATGTTGGCATCCAGCGCCCGTATCCAGTCATCCCGGTCGAAGTTGCGGAAGTCGCCGACCGGCGGACCTCCGGCATTGGTCACCACGATGTCATATTCGGAACGCTGCGCCAATACCATGGCGCGTCCCGCTTCTGACGTGATGTCTGCCGCAATCCATTGCACAGCCGCACCGGTCCTATCGGCATCGCGCTCGATCAAGTGCAAAGCGGCGCTTTGCAAGGCCTCTGCACCACGCGCCACCATCAGCACATTGACACCTTCTTGCACCAGCGCCTTGGCGCAACCCAGCCCGAGGCCCTTGCTGGCCCCACAGACCAGAGCCCACTTTCCCGAAATACCAAAGTCCATCAAGCTCTCCTAAAAAATAAAATAAGGCGCCACCAAGCCTGCGGGCGCCGTCAACTGCTGAAGACACCAATGCCCGCCAAGGTCAACGCTGTGCCGACTTCCACCCATACCGTGAGAGGCTCCCCGAGCAACAGCGCACTCGTCGCGACGGTTGACATGGTAGCGATCGCGCCAGTTTGGACCGCCAGGCCCGCGCCGATGCGTTCGATGCCCATCATTACCAGCAAGACGGACGCCACCTTGCATAACATGGCGTTGATGACAGACAGCCAGATCATCTCTGGTGCCACCCGTATTTCAGTCAGGGGCCGCAACACAAAAAACTGGCCAATGCACAAGACGCAGACCGCCGTGCTGGTCAGACCGGCCAATCTCAGCGAGCCCAGGCGCCGCACAGTCTCATCGCTGATACTCAGGTAGACGACATAACTGATTGCACTCAAAAACACCAGCACCGCACCCAAAACAGCGTCTGCGCCTTGAAGCCAAATTTCATGACCAAAAACCTCCAACAGGCCAGCATAACCGATGGCGAGTGGCAGGCCCATCACCAGTTTTTTGGGTGGCAAACGCACAGCTTGTCTCACGTCTCAAGCCGGTGTCGGGGTGGATGACAGGACTTCTTCGATGACTGTCAGCCCTTCGGCCACGCGCAGTGCGCCCGCCAGCCGCAAGGGTCGCATGCCGTCTGCCACGGCCTGGCGCTTGAGGGCATCGGCATTGGGTTCACGGTTGATCTTTTCCTTGAAGGCCTCGCTCACCACCAGCAACTCGTAAAGCCCCATGCGCCCCAGGAAGCCGGTCATGCGGCAATCAACACAACCCACCGCCTTGTAGGGCTTGTAGGCGCCGTTAATTTGCCAGGGTTTCACCGCCTCGGCCAGCACATCGGCCCGGGCGGACGGGTCCGGCAGCTTGCAGTGGGGACATAAGGTGCGCACCAGGCGCTGCGCCAACACCCCCAGCAGGGTGGCGTTGATCAGATAGGCCGGCACGCCAAGCTCCAACAGCCGCGTCACCGCGCTCGGCGCATCATTGGTGTGCAGGGTCGAAAACACCAGATGCCCAGTGAGTGCCGCCTGCACCGCCATTTCAGCCGTGGCCTGGTCACGGATTTCGCCGACCATGATGATGTCGGGCTCCTGGCGCATCAGGG
>JACCDQ010399422.1_pt1 | contig 11265 bp, 11 predicted proteins | sample 7446031 | NCBI WGS metagenome assembly JACCDQ01 (sample SAMN15323442, study PRJNA562643) | freshwater metagenome | isolation source: river surface water | place: USA:Blue River Watershed | collected 2017-08-17
CTGCGCCAGGGCGCTGAACATGAGGCTGCTGAGCGCCAGGGCTTGAACCAGGCGGCGACGTGCGGGCGAGAACAATGTCATGAAGGGCTCCGTGGGGAAAAAAGATCTTCCGAATTTATCACTTGCGTTCGCCCGTCTGGCCGGTCGACACCAGTGGGGCGGTGCTTCCCAGGCCTGGGCATCTGGGTGCAATCGGTTTGTCTTGTGTTTCATGCCGGGCAAGGCTCGCTTTGAACATTGGCAATTCCACAATGGCAGAGTGGTCCCCACAATCGGTGCAGAAGTTGAAAGACGGGTTTCACCGAGATGTCCATGACCGATTCACACCGCGCCCGCGCAAGCCAGGCCAAAGCCAAATCCACACCCAAACCCCTGGCAGGGTTGCTGGTGGTGGCTTTGGAGCAAGCCGTGGCGGCGCCTTATTGCTCCAGTCGTTTGGCCGATGCCGGGGCCCGTGTGATCAAGATCGAGCGCCCGGAGGGTGACTTCGCGCGCGGCTATGACCGCCATGTGCACGGCGAGTCCACTTATTTTGTCTGGATCAACCGCGGCAAGGAGTCGGTGGCGTTGAACCTCAAGCAGCCCAAAGACCTGGCCGTGCTTGAACGCATGATCGCGGGTGCCGATGTGTTTTTGCAAAACCTGGCACCGGGTGCAGCGGCCCGATTGGGGCTGGGTTCGGCCAAGTTGCGCGAACGCCATCCGCGCCTGATCACCTGCGACATCAGCGGTTACGGCGAACACGGCACGCAGCAAGAGATGAAAGCCTACGATTTGCTGGTGCAGGCCGAGTCGGGTTTGATTGCGGTCAGTGGCGCACCGGGCGAGTGGGGTCGCATTGGTGTGTCGCTGTGCGACATCACCGCTGGCATGAATGCGCTGATTGGCATCCAGCAGGCTTTGCTGCAACGTGCCGTGACCGGCCAGGGCAGTGGGGTGCATGTGTCGCTGTTCGATTCGGCGGCTGAACTCATGAGCGTGCCGTATTTGCAGGCCCAGTACGGTGGGCGTGCCCCCGATCGTGTCGGGCTCAAGCATCCATCCATCACGCCCTATGGTGTGTTCACCTGTGCCGATGGTCGTGAGCTGGTGATTTCGATCCAGAACGAACGTGAGTGGGCCGAGTTTTGCCGCCAGGTGCTCAGGCGCCCCGATCTGCTGCAAGACCCCCGCTGCGCCAACAATGCGGCACGCTGCGCCCACCGCGCGTTTGTCGATGGTCTGGTGAGCGATGTCTTTGGCGGACTGGGCAGTGGTGAAGTCATCGACCGCCTGACGGCCGCCCAGACCGCTTATGGCAACGTCAATTCGGTGTATGACCTGATGCAACACCCGCAATTGCGCACGCGAGTCATGCCTGTGGGGCAGCAGCATGCGCGAGTGCCCGCACTGCCCTGGCAGGTGGCGTGGGAAGACGCCGACTATCCACCAGCGCCGCGCATCGACGAACACGGTGCCGCCTTGCGGGCCGAGTTTGCCGCCGCCGACACCCCTGTCTTTTGAAACCCTTTTGATTTCTGAATGGAGAAACCCCTGTGAGCACCCCTCAAACCTACGTCAAACGCCTGGGCATCTTGCGATGCAAGGACGGCATGAGCCATCAAGAATTCACCGAGCACTGGCTCAAGCGTCATGCAGCCTTGTGCCTGAAGTTGCCGGGCCTACGCCGTTATTCGGTCAACCTGGTGGACCGTGCACGTTTTCCGCATTTCGACTACGACGGTTTTTCCGAACTGTGGTTTGACTCCGAGGAGGCCTTGGTGAGTTCGCTGTCCAGCCCCGAAGGCAAGACCTTGCTGGCCGATTTGCCAAACTTCGCCAAGGATGTCTCGCCCATCATCTCGGTCGAGCACCAGATGCTCTGGCCTTGAAGGGGTGAACATGAAATCCTTGCAAAACAAAATTGCCATCGTGACCGGCGGCGGCGCTGGTTTTGGTGAAGGCATTGCCCGTCTGTTCGTGGAACAAGGCGCGCGCGTGCTGATCGCCGATCTGGACTTCGAACGTGCCCAGGCCGTGGCCGCCAGCCTTGGCGCAGCAGCCCATGCCGTCCAGTGCGATGTCTCGCGTGCCCAGGATGTGCAAGCGGCCGTCGATGCCTGTGTGCAGCAGTTCGGTGCGCCCCAGATTGTGGTCAACAACGCAGGCACCACACACCGCAACCAGCCCATGCTCGACGTGGACGAAGCCACCTTTGACCGCGTCTTCAATGTCAACGTCAAGTCCATTTACCACATGAGCCGTGCGGTGGTGCCCCTCTTGCGTGAGCAAAAGCAGGGCTCGATCATCAACATCGGCTCGACTGCTGGCTTGCGCCCACGTCCCGGTTTGACCTGGTACAACGCCTCCAAGGGCGCGGTCAATTTGTTGTCGAAGTCGATGGCCGCTGAATTGGGGCCCGACGGTATTCGTGTCAATGCCATCTGCCCAGTGATGGGCGCGACCGGTTTGATCGAACAGTTCCTGGGCACAGCCGACACCCCCGAAGCGCGTGCGCGCATCACCGCAGGCATTCCGCTGGGTCGGATGTCGACGCCCAACGATGTGGCGCAAGCGGCCTTGTACCTGGCCAGCGATGCCTCGGCCTTCATCACCGGTGTCGAATTGCCGGTGGACGGTGGTCGCACCATTTGATGGTTTGCCCGAAAGTCCACCATGTCGGCGCTTGAGCGGCAGGCACTGTACGGTTGTGACGAGCCTTTGCCGCAGCGCTTGACGCTGCGTGCCGGGCCGCTGTCGTTCGAGCTGGTGGGTGGGCGTTTCGGGCCGGTGCATGCCCATGGCCATGAGGTCTGGCATGGGCTGGCTTTTTTGTTCAGGGATGTTGGCTGGGGCACGCCCGAACCGGTGTTCGAGGTATTGAGCCACGACATCGAAGGTGAAGGCTTTGTGTTGCGCTTGCGCGGTCACATTCCCTGTGCGCCAGAGGATGTTGTGGGCCAGCCTGCCGAAGGGGCCTGCATTGGGCTCGTCCTGCAGGTTCGGGGCGATGCCGATGGCCGCTTGCATGGGGTGGCCCAGGCGACGCCGAGCCATGACCTGTTGAGCAACCGATGCGGTTGGGTGTTGATGCACCCGATGTCGGCAGCAGGTTGCGCTGTGGAAGTGCTGCATGTGGACGGTCGGATCAGCCGTTCCAGCTTGCCGCAAGAAGTGCCTGCCTGGCCGCCTTTCATGGCGGTGCGCAGCTTGCGTCACGAATACGCGCCAGGGCATTGGGCTGAGGCCCATTTGCCCGGCGAAGATTACGAATTGGAAGACCAGCGCAACAACGCGGATGCATCTTTCAAGACCTACAGCCGCTCCAACAGCATGCCCAGGCCCTATGTGCTGCGGCAAGGCCAGTCCTTGACGCGCGAGCTGCATTTGCGTTTGCTGGGGCAGCCGCCTGAGGTGGCACCTTCTGCGGCCATGCCAAATTTGCGTTGGCCGTTGAAGCAGGATGCTGCGCCCGCCATGCGTTTGGGTCTGGCCATCACGCCCGACATGACGCGCAGTCCTGAGGCCTGGGTCTTGGACGTATTGGCGCAGTGGCGTCCGGCATTCTTGCACCTCACGCTGTGGCCCGACACACTCAGCGATGCCGTTGATGGGCCGGGCTTGCGCAGCTTGTTGCAAGCCGCCGGTGCTGCGCTGCGGCTGGATCTGTGCGGCCCTGAGGGACTCGGCGACGGCGGCCCAGCAGACATTTCGTGCCGTGCGCTTGCACAGCAGCTGGCGCTGGTCGGTGTGGTGCCCGCTTCGGTGGCGGCTTTGCCCTGTGGCGCACAGGCGGCCCGCTTTTTGCGTCAGCTTTTCCCGGCTTCGGCGATTGGTGGGGGCACGCCACATTTCTTTGCACAACTGAACCGGCTTGAAGTCAGTGGGGGTGAGGATTTCATGGGCTTCACGGTCTGCCCCATCGTGCACGGTGCCGATGACGAAGCCGTGATGAACGGGCTGCAAAGCCTGCCCTCGATGCTGGAGACGGCGCGTCGCCGGCATCCTGCACGCGATTGGCATATTGGCCCCAGCCGTTTGTCAGCGCGCGCAAGTCCTCTGGGGCGTCAGCCGCATAGCGATGGCCAACAGCGGGTGGCTTTGGCCTCTCGTGACCCGCGCAGTCGCGGCCTGTTTGGCGCGGCCTGGTTGCTGGGGCACTTGGCCGCAGCCGCTCAAGCCCGGGTGCAAGCCCTGACCTTGCCACCACTGGTGGGCGAGGATGGCCTGTGGTGGCGGGCGAGCGACGCGTGGGAGATGACGCCTGCGGCAGTCATGCTGCAAGCTTGCCTGCGCTGGCAGCAGCTCCAAGCGCTGCCCTTGCAACCGCTGGCTGGCCGCAGCGCAGCCACACCGAACGGGCCCTTGGCGGCCATCAGCGGCACCACCGTGCAAGGCAGACACATTTTGGTGGCCAACCTCAGCGCACATACGCAGACGCTGCGCTGGTCAACGGGCGAGGCCTGTGCGTCATGGTCTGTACTGGACGCCCAAGCCTGGTGGCAACACCAGGACTCACCCCACCGCAGTCCCTGGCGCGCGTCGGGTGACTGCCCTGCCGATCTGACCCTGCCGCCTTATGGCCTGGTCCGCATCGACCTGCCTCTTTTCACCGAGGGCTGAACATGCTCCCCGACATTGACTCTCTGGCCTTGTTCGTGCGTGCCGCCGAGCTGCGCAGCCTGACCAAGGCAGCCGAGGCTTCGCACATTGGTTTGGCGGCGGCCAGCCGACGCATGGCTTTGCTGGAACACCGCTTTCGCACCACCTTGCTTGAGCGCTCTTCACGCGGTGTGGAGATGACTGCGGCCGGTGTATCGCTGTTGCCCCATGCACGCGCCTTGCTGGTGGAGTTGAATCAGATGCAAGCCGAAATGCGAGACCATGCCAATGGCCGTAAAGGCGCCTTGCGTGTTCTGGCCAACACCTCGGTCATCACCGACACCTTGCCCAACGATCTGTCTGCTTTTGCGCACCACAACCCGGATGTAAAAGTAATCGTGCAAGAACGCTGGAGCGAAGAAATCGTGCGCGCCTTGCAAGCTGCAGAAGCCGATGTGGGCATCGTGGTGGAGGGCACGTCGGTCGAAGGACTGGAGACGCGGCCTTATTGCCAGGATCGCTTGGCGGTGGTGATGCCGCACAAGCATGCCTTGGCGGCGTTTGATACCTTGAGCTTCAACCATGTGCTGGACGATGAATTGATCACGCTGGAAGGCGGATCGTCCATGACCCGGCTGCTAGCGTCACAGGCCGTGATTGCGCAAAGGACTTTGCAGCTGCGCATTCAGGTGCGCAGTTTCGAAGCCATTTGCCACATGGTCGAGGCGGGTCTGGGGCTGGGGCTGTTGCCGGAGCAGGCCGCACGTGTGCTGGCCAAAGGGCTGGATCTGGCGGTTCGCCCCTTCAGTGACCCTTGGGCCGAGCGTCGCATGTTGCTGTGCGTGCGCAAAGACCGAGCGGGCATGCCCTCCGTGGCCAAGCTGCTGGATTTTTTGTGTGATCGAGGACATTTGCCCGAGACCGATGGGGCAGCACACGGGAGTGCATCATGAGTCTTCAACCTTTGCAAGGTCTGTTGGTGGTGTCGCTGGAGCACGCTGTCGCTGCTCCGTATTGTTCAAGCCGTCTGGCCCATGCGGGCGCACGCGTCATCAAGATTGAGCGATCCGAAGGCGATTTCGCACGCGACTACGACCGCGAGGTGTACGGCGAGTCCTCGTATTTTGTCTGGATCAACCAGGGCAAGGAATCGGTGGCGCTGGATTTGCGACAGGACACCGACCATGCGCAAATGCTGGCCTTGCTGTCGCAGGCGGATGTGTTTGTTCAGAACCTGGCGCCTGGTGCGACCGAACGTTTGGGCTTGGGTTCGGCCAGCTTGCGCGAGCGCTTTCCGCGCCTGATCACCTGTGACATCACGGGCTATGGTGAGATCGGACCAATGCAAGACCTCAAGGCCTATGACCTGTTGGTGCAAGCCGAAAGCGGATTGGTCTCGGTCAACGGTGCGCCCGGACCCTGGGGCCGCATCGGCGTGTCGATTTGTGACATTGCAGCGGGCATGAATGCGGCGCAGGGCATTCTGGAGGCGCTGTTCTTGCGTGAGCGCACGGGCCTGGGCAGTGCTTTGCATGTGTCATTGTTTGATTCAGCGGCAGAGCTCATGGCCGTGCCTTATTTGCAGGCACGTTATGGCCGGACCGCACCGCAACGCGGTGGCCTCAAGCACCCCAGCATTGCCGCTTATGGCGCCTTCACCTGCCGGGATGGTCATGAAATCGTTTTGGCGGTGCAAAACGACCGTGAATGGCAGGCCTTTTGTCAGCATGTGTTGCTGCAGCCTGAGCTGGCGCATGACTTGCGCTTTGCCAGCAGTGCAGCGCGCGGTCTTCACCGTGATGAGATTGAAGACATGATCCAGGCCGTGATCGGGGCGCTGACCGGTGGCGAAGTGGCCGATCGGTTGACCGAGGCGCAAACGCCATTTGGCGCCATCAATTCGGTGCTCGATCTGATTCACCATCCGCAATTGCGCACGCAGCAAGTTCAAGTGCGTGGCCGCATGGTGGAAATGCCTGCACCTGCGTGCAGGGCGCCATGGCAAGAGGGGGGGCGCTTGGGCAGCGCCCCGGCGGTGAACGAGCATGGCGCCTTGCCAGGGCTGAGCTGAAAAAGCAAACCCCACAATCCATGATTGGTTTGTGGGGTGCAGATGCTGCCCAGCAGGGCAGCACAATTGCGAGGGCGGCTCAGATGGGGAGAACGCCTTCGATGACCACCATGCGGGAGTTGGCCGACAGCTGACGCAAACGTCTGGCTGGTGCGTATTCGGGCGAGTTCAGCCAAGCCTGTGCCAGCGCCATGCTCGGGAATTCGAGCATGACCAGGCGCTTGGGCTGCCAGTCGCCCTCCAGGGGCGAGACTTCACCGCCACGGGCCAGGAACCGTCCGCCATAGGCCGCCACGGTGGGGGGCGACAGGCGTTTGTATTCCTCGAACCGCAGCGGGTCCGTGATCTCCATGTCATTGATGACGTAGGCGGGCACGGGCATGTCCTCTCAAGCAGCCTTTTGCAAGGCAGCAGGTTGTTGACGGATTTCGATGCCCAGTTCTTTTTCGCGGATGAACATCAGTGCAGCGGTGTCGCGGTCGCCCAGACCCATGGCGATGGCGCGGTCCATGGTGGCTTGCGCGCCACGGCCCACCGAGGCCGTAAACCCCATTTGCTCGGCGGCTTCGCAGGCCAGCCGCACGTCTTTGCAAGCCAGGCGAATGGCAAAGCCGGGGCTGTCGTCGCCCACAAAGGCCTTCTTGGGCATGGCCACGGCAAACTGCTGGTTCCAGGCCATGGTGGTGCGCATGACTTCTTGCATCAGCTCCAGCGTCAGGCCGTTTTTGACGCCGATGGCCAGGGCCTCGGTGTTGGCGACCATGATGGTGGTGGCCAACAGGTTGTTGGTCATTTTCATCGCGTGGCCGGTGCCCGGGCCGCCGCAGTAATAGGTGTCGGTGCCCATGCAGTTGAGCACGGGGGTGGCGCGCTCAATGGCGGGCTGGTTGCCGCCAACCATCAAGGTCAGTGTGCCGGTCACAGCGTGTTCGCTGGTTTTGCCCACGGGCGAGTCCACCAGCTCCATGCCGCGTCCGCGCAGCGCATCACCCACGCGGCGCGATGTGGCCGGATCGATGGTGCTCATCTCGATGACGATGCCGCCTGCAGGCAGACCTTCGACCAAGCCATCGGCGCCCAGCACGACTTGCTCGACGTGCTGCGGTTCGGGCAGCATGGTGACCACGATCTCGCTGGCTGCGCCCACTTCACGGGCGGTGGCCGCCGAGCGTGCACCGGCTTTGACCAGCCGCGCGATGGCTTCGGGGCTGCGGTCGAACACGGTGAGTTCGTGGCCGTGTTTGAGGATGTTCAGGGCCATGGGCGCGCCCATGACACCCAATCCGATGAATCCGACTTTCATGTGGTATCTCCTGTCGTGGTTTTAAAAAATTTCAGCTGCGATCGGACCATTTGTCCATTTCCCAGACCGGGCGGCCACGCAAATCGGCCACATCGGTGCGGGTGAATTCAGCGTTGCCTGGCTTGGCACCCAGACGCTCATAGGCCTGGCGGATCAGCGGGGCAGAGCGCGAGAAAGCGTCTTTGACCTGTGACCACTGCAAGGGCTTGTCGATGACCTTGTTGCCAGCCATGAACTTGGAGGTTTCCAGCACAGCGCGGGCATCGTTTTCGGTGGGCCAAGACCAACCACGCGAGAACAAGACATCGTCCTTGACGACCTTGGCGCCTTGCGCGGCGTCGAGCTTCCAGTAGTCCTTGACCAGTTGCGACACCGCGCCAGCGTCCATGGCGGTCAGCGCGGCCACAGCCTCTTGCTGGGCCATGAGGAAGGCCACCACCACTTGCGGGTGCTGGTCGATCAGACCATTGCGACCGATCCAGAATGAGCGGTGCAGGTAGTAGCCGTCGGGGAAGAAGGGCGACTTCTTCACACTGGCCAGCATGTGGCCTGCGCCTTTGCCGGCGGGGCCGTCATAGTGCTCTTCGGTGAAGCCAAAAGAGTTGGCAATCGCGACCGTGCCGCTGGCCTGCGCAGCCAGGTAGGCCGGGTAGATCGTGCAGGTGGCGTCCACACCAGTAGGCACCGATGCGGCTTGCGCGTGGGTGGGCATGTTGACGAACTTGATGCCGGTGTCCTTGATGTCTTGCACGCCAAGCTCGAACATCAGCATCTGGAACAGCGCGCTTTGCGGGTCACCGCCGAGCGACACGCCCACGGTCTTGCCACGCAGGTCCTGCAGGTTGCGAATCGGTGAGCCCTTGCGTGTGGTGATCAGGAAGCGCAGGTGGCCTTCGCCAACGCACAGCAGGCTGATCGGCAGGCCGCTGGAAATCCCACGCGTGATGGGCGTGTTGCCCCACATGCCGATGTCCAGGTTGTTGCCCACCATGGCTTCCACCATGGGCAAGGCGGTCGGGTACTCGCGCCAGTCGATGGTCAGGTCGTAGCCGAATTCGGCCGCACGCTTTTCCATCAGCTTGTTGTTGATCATGTACTGGCTCATGGGCGAATTGCCCGCGGCCCATGGGATGCGTCCGATGGACACTTTGAGTGCGCGGCGTGCGTTTTGCGCGCGCACAAAGGCCGGTGCAACGGACAGGCCTGCGGCGGCAGCGCCACCGATGAGCAGGCCACGGCGGGAAGTGGGAAATTGAGGTGTGTTCATGCTTGTCTCCTGGGTTGTTGTGATGGATGGACCACTCAAGCGGTGGCTTCTTCGGTGGGTTGGGCAAAGGATTCGTCACCGCCGATGGCGCGGTAGGCTTCGTCGCGGATGAGCGACCAGATCTGTTCGACCAGCACGCCAAAGCGCGGATGCGTGCGGGCGGTGCCTGCACGGGGGCGAGGCAGGTCGATGGTGACCACTTCACGCACGCGGCCCGGGTGGCTGCTCATGACCACCACGCGGTCGGCCAACAGCACCGCTTCTTCGATGTCGTGGGTGATGAAGACGGCGGTCTTGCGTTCGGTGACCGGTGAGGTCTCGCCCCAGATGCGCAGCAGCTCGGCCTGCAGGATCAGGCGCGTCTGCGCGTCCAGTGCTCCCAACGGTTCGTCGAGCAACAGGATGTCCGGTCCGTTGGCCAACAGACGGGCCAGTGCCACGCGTTGACGCATGCCGCCCGAGAGTTGGTGCGGGTATTTGTGCTCCGAGCCACGCAGACCCACCAGTTCGATGAAGTGGGCAATGCGCTGGTTGCGTTGCGCTTTGTTGAGGTTTTCGCCGGGGGTGCCGTGGCGCAGGCCAAAGCCCACGTTGTCTTCCACCGTTTGCCAGGGCATGAGGGCGTAGTCCTGGAACATCACGCCGCGGTCTGCGCCAGGGCCACGAATGGCTTGTCCGTCTTTTTCGATGAGGCCGCCCGTGGGCACGTCCAGGCCGGCGATCATGTTGAGCACCGTCGATTTGCCGCAACCCGAAGGTCCGACGATGCAGATGAATTCACCGGTCTGGATGTCGAGGCTCATTTCGGCCACGGCCAGCGTGCTCAGGCCGGTGCGTGGTGCCACGAAACTTTTGGTCACGCCAGTCAGGCGCAGCTTGGGGGATGGGGCGTTGTCGCTCATGGTCATGGTCTCCAGGGAATCAGGCGCTTTTCGATCACACGGAACAGCTGGTCGATCAGCAGGGCAACCACACCGACAACCGCCATGCAGACGACGATCGCGTTGAGGTCAATGTTGTAGGCGTAGAAAACAAACATCATCTGGCCGATGCCACCCGAGCCGCCACCGCCCGACTTGGCACCGACAGCCAGTTCGGCGGCGATGATGGCGGTCCAGGCCACCCCCATGGCCAGGCGTGTGCCCAGCAAGATGGCGGGCAGTGCACCGGGCAACACCACACGCGTGAGGATGGTCGCGCGCGAGATGCCCATGGTGCGCGCGGCCAGCACGAGCTTTCGGTCCACACGGCTGACGCCGTGTACGGTGTTGATGAGGACCGGGAAGAAAGAGGCGTAGGCGACGATGGCCAGCGCCGTCGGTGTCCCCGTGCCCAACCAGAGGATGGCGATCGGCAAGATGGCCATGGGGGCGATCGGGCGAAAGCTTTCGATGATCGGGTCCAGGTTCTCACGCATGGCGGGGCTTGAGCCCATCAGCAGGCCCAGTGCAATGCCCAGCACCGAGGCCAGCGAAAAACCCAGCACCACACGACCGAGGCTTTGCACTGTGGCGGACAGCAAGGAGCCTGCACTCAGCAAGTCAGCCAGGGTTTGCAGCACTTTCAGTGGGGCTGGTGCAGGGCTGCCGGCAGGCAATGTGCTGGCCCAGATTTGCCACACCACGATCAGCAGCACGGGCAAGGTGAGGTTGCGCACCAGCACCGAGGTCCGGTTGTCGAAGGTCTTGTTTTTCATGATGAGGCTCCTGTGCCTTCGGCCCATGGGGTCAGTCGGCGCTGCAGTTTGCGCAGACCCAAGTCACACACATAACCGACCACACCGATGGCCAAAATGAAGGCAAACACCTTGGGGGTCATCAGCATTTGACGGTACCACTCGATGGCAAAGCCAAGCCCGCTGGGCGAGCCGATCAATTCCGCCGCCACAATCGCCGCCCAGCTGGCGGCAAAGGCCAGGCGAATGCCCACCATCACGGTGGGCAGCGCCGAGGGCACCAGCACATGAATCAACAAGGGCCAGCGGCCTATGCCCATGGTGCGTGCCGCAGCCAGCAAGCGGGCATCGGTTTGTCGCACGCCAGC
>JACCDQ010408172.1_pt1 | contig 11265 bp, 10 predicted proteins | sample 7446031 | NCBI WGS metagenome assembly JACCDQ01 (sample SAMN15323442, study PRJNA562643) | freshwater metagenome | isolation source: river surface water | place: USA:Blue River Watershed | collected 2017-08-17
CATTTGCTCAGCATATCGCTCTAAATATTTCTCCGGCACATAGGCTAAGGGTCTAATAACTATATGCTTACCATCATCTGACCTTAGCTTTGGCGGCATTCCTTTGAGCTTCCCACCATGAAACATGTTCATTAGAAGCGTTTCTAAAATATCATCGCGATGGTGTCCCAGAGCAATCTTTGTTGCGCCTAACTCTGTGGCAACGCGGTACAAAATTCCACGTCGCAAACGAGAACATAAGCCACAAGTTGTTTTACCCTCAGGAACAACTCTTTTCACAATGCCATACGTATCTTGCTCTTCTATATGAAATGGAATCCCCAGTTTCTTTAAATAATTAGGGAGAATGTCTTCTGGAAAGCCAGGTTGCTTTTGATCTAAATTGACGGCCACCAAATCAAAGTTAATCGGGGCACGCTCTCTCAACTTCATCAATATATCCAACATGGCGTAGCTATCTTTACCGCCTGATAGGCAAACCATAACCTTATCGCCATCCTCGATCATGTTGTAATCAACAATAGCCTGCACAGTTAGACGGCACAATTTTTTGTCTAACTTATTTTCTTCGTAAGCTACTTTGCGAGGATCGTTCATTCTTTAATCAAAAATATTTGAACGCCTACCGCGTCACAATCTAGGTATACCTCTGACTTAGCTGTTGATACTCTAACAGCCCTAACTCTTGGGTGCTTCAACATTATTTTTGCAACATCATCGCACAAGGTTTCCTGTAAGTGTATGTGTCCTTTTGATACGCGCTCCACTATGCTCTGGCGCATAAAATCATAATCAACAACTTCTTCCAGGCTGTCATGAGTAGGCGTGTTTTCTATCAATGGCACAAATAGGTCAACATTAATTAATACGCGTTGCTCACCACGCTTTTCGAAGTCATGAACGCCAATGTTGATATAAATTTCGTAGTTACTTAAAAATAATCTACGACAGTCCATTAATCTTGGATGAGATAGCAAAGCCTGCATTTTTTACTCCGTCAAAAACATCACGTCTCGATCAGTCGACAATAAATGTTGGCCGCCGTCTACGTACAAAGTTGTGCCAGTTACGGCATTTGAATTAGCCAAGTAAATCACCGCTCCCGCAATATCATCGGGAGTTGATGACTTGCCCAATGGCGTCATACTGTGAGCCTTCGCGAAACCATCATCAGACTGATCACCAGAAACCATCGTGATTCCTGGAGCAACGCCCACCACCCTCAAGTTTGGCGCAAATGATTGTGCCAATAAAGTGGTTGCTGAGTGTAATGCAGCTTTTGAAAGCGTGTAAGACAAAAAGTCTGGGTTTAAATTAGCCAGCTTTTGATCCAACAAATTAATGACAACGCCACTAGGGCCAACAGCATCTTGAACCCTATTTTTTGCATGCAAGCGATATAGGTCTCTAGACAAAATTAGTGGTGCAGCTACGTTTGTCAACATATGTCGATCTAAGGCAGCATAACTAAAACTAGAGGCAACGTCATATTGAAACAATGAGGCATTGTTAACCAAGCAAGTCGGTAAACCTAGCGCCTCTACACATCTGCCTATTAATTGATTAGCCTCATCCTCTTTTGATAAATCTGCCTGCAAAGCCACGCCACGCTGGCCAGTTGCAAGAATATCTTTAACTGTTTGCTCTGCCGCATCCTTAGAGTTTCCATAATGGATTGCCACATCCCAACCATCTTTAGCCAAGCCAATAGCTATCGCCCGCCCAACTCGTTTTGCGGCACCGGTTACCAAGGCAATTTTCTGATTTTTCATAATTTTTGCAGCTTTATCTATAAGAGTTGTAGACTCGCGAGGTATGGATATTACCCCTAGTACAGCAGAAACGTTACATAGCCAACTTTTGGCTCAAAAAATTCAGCAAGAAATTATTGCCAATAATGGAGCAATTTCTTTTTCTAAGTATATGGAAATGGCGCTCTACACGCCAGGATTGGGCTATTACGCCGCAGGCAGAACCAAGCTTGGCCAACACGGCGACTTCACCACAGCCCCTGAAATCAGCCCACTTTTTGGGGCAACAATCACGCAAACACTATTACCAGTTATTGAGAAACTCAAGGTTGAAAATCAACCAGTAAATATTCTGGAATTTGGTGCGGGCTCAGGAGCCTTAGCTCAATCGATATTAGATGCCCTTAAAAATGAAGGTATCGTAATCGACAGTTACAACATTCTTGATTTATCAGCTGATCTAATTGAGCGCCAACAGGATAGGTTAAAAGGCCGCCCCGAAAATATTTGTTGGCTTAACCAACTACCGGAAAGATTTACAGGAATTATTCTGGCCAATGAAGTTTTAGATGCCATGCCGGTTGAATTAGTCACATTTATTGATGGTCAATGGCATTACAAGGATGTTTGCATTAATCAAAGCTCTCATGACTCTATTACATTTGCTTTTTGCCCTGGAGCTAAAGTTCCAAATGAGCTAATCCCAAAATATCTGCAAACATCTAGCCTATTAAATGGCTATACCACTGAAATACATCCTCAAAGTCAGGCATGGGTTAAGACTTTGGGGCAATGCCTTGATCAAGGAATTTTCTTGACGTTTGATTATGGCTTCCCAGAACACGAGTATTACCACTCACAACGCGGGCAGGGCACTTTGATTGGGCACTACCGTCATCACACAATTCAAGACCCATTTTATTTTCCAGGGTTATGTGACTTAACATCTCATGTCAATTGGACCTTGATTGCACAAACCAGCATTGAAAATGGATTTGATTTTTCAGGCTACACCAGCCAAGCCTCTTACCTGATGGATGCAGGCATTGGGCAGCTGCTACTTAGCACGGCGAACCCAACAGACACACAAAACTTCATGCCACTAGCTAATGGCATACAAAAGTTATTGTCTGAAGCGGAGATGGGAGAGCTGTTTAAAGTTTTATGCGTATCAAAGAAAATGAATATCTCTGAAGGTGAATTACCCGGCTTTAGGTCTAGACCAAGACCTCTTTAATAGCATCGCGCCTCGCATCATTAATGGCTATCTTAATTAACTCTCCCGAGCCATGCTGATTAACGCGCGCCGCAATGTCAGCCACATTCACCTTTTTTGCAGCCAAGTGTGATCTAACCAATACATCCACAGGGTCGCCAATTAATTGTGCAGCCTTAATTAATTCATTAAATCGATCTGGTTTTCTCCAGACATCTACCCGATCCAATATTTGCAATATGTCTGCAGCGCTAGCTAACCCTTGCCCAATTGCTTCATGAATTTCACTGCTCAAAAGTGCGTAATCTTTACATTCGGAAGGTATGCCCCACTTTAAACACCAAGCATTAATGATTTCCGCGCTCAATCCAGCAAACAAGATAGCGCAACGTTGTTGCAAATTAAAATCTGATGATGCAGATTGGTCAATGAAGTTAAAAAATTTTCGATTGTTTTTAGTAAGCAACTCTGATGGGAAAAATTTCTCAAATACTCCAATAGCTTCCAAAACATCAAACATCCGAGAAGGTCTTTCAGAAAGAAAGCCTCTGGAAAACTCTTGCCAAACTCTTTCTTTGACTAATGCGTCTAACTCTCCACTTTGGCCAATCTCTTTGAGTAATGCCAAGGTATTTGGAGCTACACAAAATTCTGGGAATCGGGCTGCAAACCTTGCAATTCTTAATAAGCGAACAGGGTCTTCAGTAAATGCACCACTGACATGTCGGAATATTTTGTCTTGTAAATCTTTTTGTCCGCCAAACGGATCAATTACCGGACCGGTTACCACGCCGTTAGAGTCTATTTCTCTGGCCATTGCATTGATTGTCAAATCACGTCTAGCCAGATCTTCTTCTAAGGTCACATGCTGATCAGCATGAAAAACAAAACCTTTATACCCAGGCGCCGTTTTTCTTTCTGTCCTAGCAAGGGCATACTCAGCATGGGTGTCTGGATGCAAAAAAACTGGGAAATCTAGTCCAACAGGCTTAAAACCTTTAGCAATCATTTCCTGGGGCGTAGCGCCAACAACAAGATAATCCAGATCCTTAACTGGTAGACCTAATAACTCATCACGTATCGCACCACCAACGACATATGTTTTCACTGGAGTAAAACTTCCAAAGGTTGAGGCGTGATACCAAACGTTTTTTCAAGAGCGTTCTCCGCTCCGACTGGCAACACATTATCTTGTTGCATCGATGCCAAATTATCACGTGACATGAGCGTTGGCCCTGGCATAACCTCCAACATATAAGCCTGCAAATATCCCAATACACGGGGGATTGGAACAATCCAACTAGATTTTTTAACTTTTTCCCCTGCAAACTTAACCAATTCTGCCAAGGTATAAACCTTAGGACCAACCAGATCAAAAGTCTGCCCTATTGTCTGACTCATGTTGATAGACATAACAAACGCCTCTGCAACATCACCCACATAAACAGGCTGAAACTTGGCACTAGCTCCTGCTAACGGCATAACAGGGGCAAATTTTTGCAATGTGCCAAACAAGTTGATAAATGAATCATCCTCACCAAAGATCACAGATGGCCTAAAAATAGTCCAATTCAGAGAGCTGTTTTTAACAAGCGCCTCACCCTCGCCCTTACTACGCTGGTACATAGAACACCCAGCACTATCTGCACCCAAAGCACTCATGTGTATGTAGCGGCACAGATGATTATTTGTCATTGCAGTGATAATTTTTCTAGGTAATTCAACATGATTTTTTTCAAAGCCTGGCCCATAAGGCACACCTTGCTTGTCATGAAGAACGCCAACCAAGTTAACGACAACGCCATCCTTACCAAGGCGCTGACATAAATCATTTAAAACAACAGGGTCATGTACATTAGCCTCAATGACTTGCACATTTGGTAACACCCACAACTCTTTTGCATAAATTGATTTGCGCGTCGGCAAAATCACCTTGTGGCCTGCGCTCGCCAATTTGCTAGCAACTTTTCTACCGACAAATCCACTACCGCCAATTAGTAAAACATTTGATGATGTCATGGCAACTCCGACAAAACAGAAGCTTTTGGCGAAACCATTCCTAATTTTTGTTTAAGGGATGGCGATTTGGATGATGACAAAGCAGTGTAATAACTCGCATTAGCTAGAACATTTTTTACATAGCCACGAGTTTCGTTAAACGGAATAGTCTCAGCAAAAATTGCGCCTTCTACGGTTCTAGGAAGCTTTTCTCGCCAAAGCTTTGGTCGGCTAGGGCCAGCGTTGTATGCCGCAGAAGCCAATGCAAACGAACCATCCAAATCTTGCAAAACCATATTTAGATAATTACTACCCAAGGTTAGATTTGTTTTCATATCATCTAACTCGCTAACCTTAAAATTGTTCATACCAATTTTCTTGGCTACATATTTTGCAGTTGATGGCATTACTTGCATCAAACCAGATGCACCAACACTAGACTTTGCAGCCATGATAAATCTTGACTCTTGCCTGATCAAACCATATGCCCAATTTGAATCAAGACCAATCGAATTAGCAATTGGGCTTAATGATTCTTTAAATGGCGTTGGATAACGTAAGCCAAAATCATGTTCAACTTTTGTTCGATCAGCAGTATTAACAGCACGATCATATAAACCGATTCTCTTGGCATGCTCCGCAGCAGCTATCAGCTGCTTATCACTTAACGTTCTAAGCTCCCAATTCCACTCACGATTACCCTCAAAACGTAAGCCCATGTCATAGAAGCGAACAGCCCTAGCAAAACCTTTATTGATACTCATCTGTTTAACAAGTGACTCATCAGGAATAACTCGCTTTGGTACGTGAATCTTCATACCCAAATCTTCTCTTGCTAACTGACCATAAAAATTGAATTGCTCAATTAAGGCTTGAAAAGTTTCTGCTGCTAAAGTCTCATCACCCAATTCTTTTTGAGCTCTTCCGTACCAATATGTCCAAGCTGGGTCACGCTTTCTAATTGCTGGAGACATACCCTCAATAGACTCTTTAACCAACCTCCAATCACCTTCACGAAGAGCAGTTCTAACTTTCCACTCCTGAGACTCAGGTGACAATAATTGGTGATGGCCCGCCTCATGCTGCAAGCGATATGCCTTGATTGCATTTCTGTCTAATTTTTTTGCTAAAAATTGGCCAATCACACCCCATGCGGCTGCAGTATTTTCTCGACCAGTGCGCCATTCTTTTTTTTCAAACTCCCTAAATGCCTGGGCAGGATCAGTTCTCGCTTTTTTTACAGTTTCAGCAATTGGATCGTCCACACCAAATTTTTTGGCAAGACCCTCATAATTATTTTCAAGCGCAATTCTTCCCATTGCAGCCACTTCTTGTTTTGACAATCCCCCAGCTCTATATATGCCTTGCGCAGCTTCAGGGCAAGCCTCCCCAAAATACTGGGCATCCAACAAAATACTTTTTAATTCTTGGCCTAGCTGTTTTGAATCCTCGCCTTTTGCTTGCCTTGACTGTATGGCATAACACTTCACCTGCGTGTCATCATTTAAAACAAATTGAACGTACTCTTTATCAAAGTTAGTCCAATCTTTTCTTTTTCCTAGAACTAAGAGCCAATCGTTACGCAAACGATCTGCTATGGCGGTACCAGCATTTACTTTTAAAAATGCTTCAACTGCAGCATCTGCAGATGAATCAACCCTTGCTTGGGCACCCTTGTCATAAATCTGGGGTTTTATTTGGTAATAAAGCACATAATCAGATAAGTCATGACTCTCTAATTTAGAACCTAAAGTTCTTGTCTTAGCGACATCATTTACTTTTGCAGCCTCTCGTAACTCAACAAAAAGCTTATCCTCTGCACTTAAGTCAGCAGCTGGAACAACCTTTTTAGGGGATGAAGTATTTTTAGCTGGCTTAGAAAGTGATGGTGCGGAAAGCATCGTTGCAGCCAAAAATAGGGCCGCACTTAATTTATTTATTAATTTGGTGTTTTTTCGATGTAGCATACCCTTAATCATGCCTTATTTTTTCTACTTTTGAGTAGCCTGTGAAAACTTTAAATAATCTTAGACAAAACCTGCTAGAGATAAGACTAAGGTCTAACAGGGATGATGCCCAACGAAAATGCCTAGAAAATAAAGTTGCATCGTTTTTTGAACAACTTAATGATTGCTGCGTAGCGATTTATTGGCCCATCAACAGTGAGTTTGATTTGCGCCCACTGGCCCTAAATTGGGCAAGATATCACCCCAACAGAGCCATTGCCCTACCCATAGTCCAACTTAACGCTCCACTAAAATTTGGGCTCTGGACCGAGGGCTCGGCAATGCAAAAAGGCCCTCAAGGAATTAATGAGCCACTCATTGACTCTGAATCTAATCATGTCCAACCAGACATCATTATTGCCCCATGCCTTGGCTGGTCTGATCAAAATAAACAACTATGGCGTATTGGCTATGGTGGTGGGTACTACGATCGAACACTTGCGCTATATAAAAATAAGCAACATAACTTTCAATCAGTTGGCGTAGCTTACAACACTCAAAAAGTCCCCGAGAGCGATTGGCATCCTCAAGAACACGACCAGGCACTAGATTTAATAATCAGCGCCTAGTATTAAATTAAATTTAAGTTTTTAGCGATATTTAATGTTGTGTCAGCCTGATTGAGGCTATAAAAATGTAAGCCTGGTGCTCCGGCAACACTTAACTGATCACATAAATCACTCACAACATCCAAACCAAATGCTTTAATTGAAGCCGTATCATCGCCAAATGCCTGTAAGCGCAAACGAATCCAGCGCGGCACTTCTGCCCCGCATGCATCAGAAAAACGTAGTAACTGAGTACTATTTGTAATTGGCATGATGCCAGGAACAATCGGCTGATCAACCCCTAGCTTAGCTGCCTCATCAACAAACCTAAAATAGGCGTCACTATTAAAAAAATACTGGGTAATTGCAGAGTCTGCGCCAGCTTTCATTTTGTTGGCAAACCTCAAAACATCATCAGTCATTGACTTTGCTTGGGGATGCATCTCTGGATAAGCTGCGACCTCAATATGAAAATGGCTATCTGTTTCACTACGAATAAATGAAACCAGCTCATCAGCATGGTGAAATTCGCCATACTGCCCCATGCCAGAAGGCAAGTCGCCGCGCAAAGCAACTATGCGGTTAATACCAAGCGCTTTATATTGCGCTAGCAACTCTCTAATTTTTTCTTTCGAACTACCAACGCAAGATAGATGAGGCGCAGCTTGTTGGCCAGCCACATGTATCTCTTTAACTGTTGCCAGCGTTCCATCTTGAGTGGAGCCGCCAGCACCAAACGTCACTGAAAAAAACGTGGGCTTGAGCGCAGTCGCCAACTGTTCACGGACAGAACGTAACTTTGCAGCACCTTCTGCAGTCTTTGGCGGGAAAAACTCAACACTCAATTCCATCTAATTTCTTTCTTTAGTATTAACTAATTAGTAACGGTATGTATCAGGCTTGTAAGGGCCTTCTTTCTTAACATTGATGTATGTTGCTTGCTGGTCAGTCAACTCAGTCAACTGAGCATTCAACTTCTTCAACTGCAAACGCGCCACCTTTTCATCAAGATGCTTAGGTAGCGTGTAAACACCAACAGGATACTTACCTGTATCTGCAGTCGTCCACAATTCAATTTGAGCAATTGTTTGGTTCGCAAATGATGAACTCATTACATATGAAGGATGGCCTGTACCACAACCCAAGTTCACCAAACGGCCTTTAGCCAAAATAATTAGACGCTTTTCTGCCTGACCATTGCTTGCAGGGAAAATCACATGATCAACTTGCGGTTTAATTTCTTCCCACTTGTATTTTTCGATGCCAGCAATATCAATTTCATTATCGAAGTGGCCAATGTTACAAACAATGGCTTGGTCTTTCATCTTCGCCATATGGTCATGAGTAATAACGTGGTAGTTACCAGTTGCAGTCACAAAAATATCAGCTTTATCTGCTGCGTAATCCATTGTTACAACACGGTAACCTTCCATAGCGGCTTGTAGCGCACAAATTGGATCTACTTCTGTTACCCAAACCTGCGCGGACAATGCACGCAATGCCTGTGCAGAACCCTTACCCACATCACCATACCCAGCAACAACAGCTACCTTGCCAGCCACCATTACATCTGTTGCGCGCTTAATGCCGTCAACTAAGGACTCACGACAGCCATATAAGTTATCAAATTTACTCTTTGTTACTGAGTCATTAACGTTAATCGCTGGGAACTTTAATTCGCCTTTAGCATGCATTTGATATAAACGATGCACACCTGTTGTTGTTTCTTCTGTAACACCCTTTACTTTTTCTAGACGCACTGAGTACCAAGTAGGATCTACTTTTAACTTGGCCTTGATTGAAGCAAACAACACAGTTTCTTCTTCGCTAGTTGGGTGATTTAAAACTGATTGATCTTTTTCAGCTTTTGTACCCAAGTGCAATAACATCGTTGCATCACCACCATCATCCAAAATCATGTTTGAATAACCACCGTCTTGCCATTCAAAAATACGGTGCGTGAATTCCCAGTATTGCTCTAATGTTTCACCTTTAATTGCAAAAACAGGTGTGCCATTGGCAGCAATTGCTGCTGCAGCATGATCTTGCGTTGAGAAAATATTGCAAGAGGCCCAGCGCACTTCAGCACCAAGAGCCTCCAATGTTTCAATCAATACCGCTGTTTGAATCGTCATGTGCAATGAGCCTGTGATGCGTGCGCCACGCAAAGGCTGACTTGCAGCAAATTCCTCACGAATTGCTATCAAACCAGGCATTTCTGTTTCAGCAATAGCGATCTCTTTACGACCCCAATCAGCCAAAGAAATATCGGCAATGGCACAGTCTTTAAGAATATTTAAATCTGTAGGTTTGTTCATGTTCACTCCAAGCTATTAGGGAAGTTCTTGGAGAGCAAATAAAAAAGCTCGCCAACCAATCACTTCACAGGTTAGCGAGCGTCGTTGCTAAAGGCATTTGCCTCCCTCTAAGCCTAGGGCGTTTGGCTTTGCCAAACACCTCGCAACGCTCCTTAGAGGTTTTGAAAAATTATAAACCAGCCGCAGCTTTTAATGCTGCTGCCTTGTCTGTAGCTTCCCAAGTGAACTCAGGCTCTTCACGACCAAAATGTCCATAGGCTGCCGTCTTACGGTAAATCGGTCTCAACAAATTGAGCATTTTCACGATGCCCTTTGGTCTTAAGTCGAAGTGAGCACGCACCAACTCAGCAATCTTCTCATCAGAAATCTTACCTGTGCCATATGTGCTAACCATTACCGAGGTCGGCTGAGCCACACCAATTGCATAAGAAATCTGCACCAAACACTTGCTTGCCAAGCCTGCAGCAACAATATTTTTTGCCACATAACGACCTGCGTAAGCAGCTGATCGGTCAACTTTAGAAGGGTCTTTACCTGAGAATGCGCCACCACCGTGAGGTGCTGCACCACCATAGGTATCCACAATAATCTTACGTCCCGTTAAACCGCAGTCACCTTGAGGTCCACCAATCACGAAGCGACCTGTTGGGTTAACCAAATACTTAATCTCGCCTTTGATTAGCTCTTTTGGTAAAACTGGTTTGATGATTTCTTCAATCACAGCCTCACGTAATTTCTCTAAAGAAATATCTGGTGAGTGTTGTGTTGACAAAACGATCGTATCAATTGAATCTGGCTTGCCATCTACATAGCGCAAGGTAACCTGTGACTTTGCGTCAGGACGCAACCAGTTTAAGCGGCCATCGCGACGTAAATCAGCCTGACGCTCGACCAAACGATGTGACAAATGAATTGGCAAAGGCATTAATTCTGGTGTTTCATCGACCGCATAACCAAACATCAAACCTTGGTCGCCAGCACCTTGATCCAAACCATCATCATGGGCTTTATCTACACCTTGAGCAATATCGGGACTTTGCTTGTCATAGGCTACCAACACCGCACAACCTTTGTAGTCAATACCGTATTCTGTATTGTCGTTTCCAATTTGACGAATCGTGTCACGCGCCACATTAATGTAATCAACGTTCGCCGTCGTTGTAATTTCGCCAGCAAGTACTACTAAACCGGTATTACAAAGAGTTTCAGCTGCAACACGTGCGGTTGGATCTTGCGCCAAAATTGCGTCAAGGATTGCGTCAGAAATTTGATCAGATACTTTATCTGGATGACCTTCAGAAACTGACTCTGAAGTAAAGAAATAATTGTTAGCCATTTGCTGCTCCTTAGTTAAATAACCGACAACACGTGCCGAGTATTACTAAGTGCGGCGACGCTTTAGCGGATAGTTTTAATTCGCCCCGCAAG
>JACCDQ012060069.1_pt1 | contig 11264 bp, 21 predicted proteins | sample 7446031 | NCBI WGS metagenome assembly JACCDQ01 (sample SAMN15323442, study PRJNA562643) | freshwater metagenome | isolation source: river surface water | place: USA:Blue River Watershed | collected 2017-08-17
TGCGGATGGCGCGAAGGGCGGCGTCTGTAGCGTCATGCCACCGCTTTCCTGCCAGCGTATTGTAATTGACCATCAGTTTGGCTTCAGTCAGCAACTCCGCCAGCGCCCGCACTTCCGGCACCGCCAGCGCCTTGGCCAGCGGGGTGGGGTGTGAAATGGGGGAGCCGCCGCAGTTGACGCACTCGCCCCTATCGTCAGGGTTCATGCTCGCGCGGTAGTTTTTGCAGGGCTTGAGGTCAGGCGCGGTCATCGGCGGCTCCTTTTGCGATGAGGGCGAGGATATTGCGGTGGACACCGCGCAGGATCGGCACCACCATCGGCATAAGCGTCTTGGCTTGTGCAATTTCCTTCTCGACCTCATCCGCAGCCGCCACAATCGCAGCGTTCCGTGTGGCGGTGTCGGCGCGGGTGTTCCAAGCGGCGATGGCTTCGGCGTCGGTTGTGTATTCCTTCGACACCAGCACGGCGCAGCGGCCCATGCAGGCAACCCATGCGGTGCGGCCTTCGTGCGCCCTCCAGATTTCAGCATCCCCCCCGCAGAACGGGCAGGGTTTCAGTTCCGGCGCGGTCATGCTGCACCCCCTTTCAGGCGGGCGAGAATGGACTGCTCCATGTAGCCGATGGCCTGCTTGGTGTGGTCGCATGATCCACTAAAAACCTCTCTGGCATCCCGTGCAGCCGCCTCCACCAGCGCCCCCACCGCGTCCGTGTCGAGCGCGGCGAGGATGCGGGCGGTGTAGTCGGCTTGGGCTGCGGCCTTGGCGGCGTCGAGAGTGTCGCAATAACCAGACCAACCGTCGCCGTTCAAACCCCACGCATAGGCGTATGGGGCGTCCGCTGTCAGGTGGATGTGATACTCAGGGGTTTGACGCGTCTGCCTGATGCCCCATCCATCGCAGAGGTTCGGCGCTAATTTGATGCCACACCAGCGGCTTCACGATGTTGGTCAGGTTAGTCATTCGTCCTCGTCCTTCTTCTCGGTCTGCCACGAATAGGAGACATGAACCGAAACGATAAATTCCTCGCCGCACATGCCGCACTCCCATCGGTCGGTATACTCGTCGTAGAGTTCATACTTGTCGTCGTTTGGGTCGTTCAGGTGTTTGCAGTGCGGGCAGATCGCGCCCTTGGTGCTATAAAGGTCGAGGTCCATCACGCACCCCCACGCTTGAGGGCGAGGATGGCGCGGTGGACGGCCCGCAGGATCGGCACCACCATCGGCATAAGCGTCTTGGCTTGTGCAATTTCCTTCTCGACCTCATCCGCAGCCGCCACAATCGCAGCGTCCCACTCGGAAGGCGCGGGTTCATGCCCCGCCTCCCGCACAATCACAGGGGCCAGCGCCGCTACCAGCGCATCGACCCCATACAGATGGATAATCTGTTCCACGCTCGGCTTGGCGATGGTCCCGCGCAGCATGTTCAGGTGAACGGCTACGGGGTCGGACAGCATGTCGATTTCGCGCTGCAAGCCCTCTGCCTTATGCATCCAAGTGTCTGCCACTCTGGACATATCGTCGAATGCCTGAGCGTCCTTGACGACATGATCAGGCGCGCTCTGCGGCGCGGGCTGTGCGGGGGCGAGGGCGGCAAGAGCCGCACGGGCCAGTTTTTGCCACTTGTCGCGGGTAGCCTCAGACTGCTCGGCAAAGGCTTCCGGCGTTCTCCTGTCCACCACGCTTTGCGGCACCCCTGCATCGGTTGCCTCGGCTTTCCAGAGCGCAGCGGCGACCGCACCCACCCCCTGCGGCGCGGGCTGTGCGGGGGCGAGGGCGGCGCGTTCACGGATTGCCTCCATGATTTCCTTGATCGTGGTCCACGGGACATAGGTTTTTACCGCGACCTCATCCCCATCTTCGTTGATGGTCGTCCGCTGGAAATGAAACTCTCCCATGTAAGCGGCCTTTGTATCTCCGCTGGGCGTCAGGGCTTCCACAACCGCATCCACCCCCTGCGGCGCGGCCACGGCGGGGAGGGCGGCGATGACGTGTTCGGCGGCACTTGCGCCATAGCCCGCCTTATACAGCGCGTCCCGCGCATCCCCGCGCCGGATCAGATCATCGTCAGTCATAGATCACCGCTCCCGTGATGTCTTCGTACCAGAAATAGGCCTCGCGCGGATATGCCCATGCCCACAAAAGGAATGTTAGCAGAGCCAGCAGGAACAAGTCACGCATCATTTTTTTCCTTCAGTTCGAGCGTCGGTAGCAGGCCCACCTCGGCGCAGATTTCGCCGATCTCGCGCATGGTCAGGCAGTTCAGCGCGCGGTTGGCCACGTAGACCAAGTCCTGCACGGTCAGGGTCTCGGACAGCATCTGGCCCACGTCGATCCAGATCGGCCCTTCAGGTTTCGCTTTCATCAGTCATCTCCCACGGTTGGAACGGGTCATGTTCGATTTCAATTTGACGGATCAGGAAGGCGCAATGACCGGCGGCGCGCCGGTAATCGCTTGTGAAATCTGCGGTGTTTCCCGCGATCTTGTCGCAGGCGCGGGCCGCAGCTTCCCGCATGTCTTTGGCCGTTCTGACGATCACCCCTTCACCTTCATCACGATGCCCAAGAGGCGTTCCTTCTGGTGGCGGCTCATCTTGTCGACGTGCGACCGGTCCATCTTCAACTCGGCGGCCAGCGCGGTGATGCTGGGCCATTTCCACTTTCCGACCTTGATCGACTTCCCGCGCCGGCCACCGTTGCGGGCCACCTTGCCAAGGCATTCGGTCGATCCGTTGCGGGACAGCGCCTTGTAGATCGCATCCCGCGTGAAGCCGGTGTGCTGGGACATCGCCAGCGTGCAGCGGTACACGGTCTCGCCGTGCTGCACCGGCAGGCAGCGTCCGGTCTTGGAGCAGGGGCTGTCGCAGGGGGTCACTTCCGTACCCCCGTCAGGTGGTCGAGGCGCGATGTCGCCTTGTCGAGGCGTTCGGACAGCGTGGTGATCGCCTTGTGCGCCTCGGCGCTGCGCTCGAATGCTTTGTCGATCTCGGCGCGCAACTCGGCCATCTCGGCGGCAAGTTCGAGCATGGCGCTGTCGTTGCCGTCGGGGCCGAAGAACTCCTCCCTGATCTGGCCGATCCAGTCCACCATGAAGCCATCACCTAAGGCCGCAGCAACGGAGGTGTCGGTCTCGACGCCGGTGTAGCGGCCCTTACTGGTGTCATAGACGCTGTCCAGCAGACCCATGATCTGGCGCTTCTGTTCGCGCGACGGCTCGGTTGCTGGCGTCACCAGCTTCAGGGTCTTCAGTTTGTCGGTCATGGCATTCTCGCTTTCTACGATCTTGGGTTCTTTTTCCTTGCGGGCGATCTCGCAGGCGGGGCAGCGCAGGACGTTTTTGATGTGGGTCCACCCTTTGCCGCGCAACCGCGTGATGACCTGCTTCTCGACCACCTCGCGCTTGTTCTCATCGCCACGGTGGCGGGTGTGCTGGGCCTTCTCAAGCGTCTCGCGCCCGCACATGTCGCAGGAACACTTCGCCGTCGGAAAGCCGCGTTCGTTGATGACTGCTTCAAACATCTCACTTCACCCCCACCAGTCCGATGAACGCTCCGTTCGCCCAGATGATGTTCACGCTGGAAAACCGGTTCGACATCATGTTGATCAGGTTGGGCTGCGGCATCCGGCGCATGGCACCGGAAAGCTGGAACGACTTGTTGAGGATTTCCTTGTCCTCGAAGTTGCCGCGCTTCCATTCGATCAGATCGCGTTCGAACACATCATCCAGCCCTCGGCTTGGCATCGAGGTCTTCTCGGCGATGATGAAGATGCCGCCCTCTACCAGACGCTCCGCTGCCAGCTTGATGACGTTTTCCCGCTGGTGATATGGCGTGAACTGAAGCGTAAAGAGCGACAGGATCACCGAAGCCCCTGACTTCACATCCGACAGGAACGTCATGGCATCGCGGGTAAAGAAATGGACGCAAGGATCGCTTTCACGCTCCCATTCCATCTTGTCCACACCGATGTAGCGCACGCCTTCGCGCTTCTGGGTCTCCAGCAAGAACTTGCCGGTGGAGCAGCCGAGATCGACCACAATGGTGCCTTCCTGCGCCATGCTGAAGGTCAGGCTGTGGGCGAGAGCATACAGGTCGTCAACGGCAGGGATAGACCGCTGGATGTGGTCGTCGAAGTCAGGCATGCGGAATTCAAACAAGCTTTTCATGGATCAGTTCTCCGATGTGCTGGACGACCGGCACGGTCATCCCATTGAGGCGAAATTGCTGGGCGAGCGTCAGGTTGAGGCCTTCAAGCCAGTCGGCAGGAAAGCCCTGAAGAAGCATGCGCTCATGCGGCATCACGCGCCGCACGGTGTCGTCGGAATGCACGACCAAGTCGGTGTAGGATTTGTAGTCGCGCTTGGCCAAGGTGCCGCTCACGGCGCTCGACGCAAAGTGGTCAGAGCGTTTACGAGCAAAGTAGGCAGGGGATTTCCGCTCTCCCTCGACCGTCTCAAGATAGCTTCGACGGCGTTGCTCGAAATCTTTGACCCAGAAGGAGGCGTAGGGTCCAGAACGTCCTGCACAGTCGAATAGATCGGTCTCGCGGGGAATTCCGTCGCGGACGGCCACGACGTAAACTCGGCGTCGGGATTGTGCGACCCCGAAGTATTGGCTGTCGAAGAGCGTGTAAGCCGCATCGTACCCGATGCAGGCCAAGTCTCCGAGGACGCGATGCAGTCCACGGGACCGAAGAGCGAATACATTTTCCACGATTGCAAATCGCGGTCGTACTGCATCAATTGCGTCTCGATACGCCGCCCAAAGTCCTGACTTTTTCCCATCAATCCCTCCTTCGCCCTTGCCGGCAATGCTGATGTCTTGGCATGGAAAGCCGCCGGTCAGAACGTCGGCCTCCACCTTGCGGATCGCGTCCAGATCGCGGACGTCCTCGATGATCGGGACATCCGGCCAGTGCCGCGCCAGAACCTTCTGGCTGGCGCTGTCGTTCTCGCAGAAGGCCACCGTCTGGTAATGGCCAGTGCGTTCGAGGCCGAGGCTGAAGCCCCCGATGCCGCTGAAAAGGTCCAGAACCCTCATTTGAGCCAGCTTGGGCGCGGCTTCGGGCGCACCATGTTCGACGGCGTCAGCGTCTCCTGACACTGCAGCATCACATCCGGCATCAGCGGGTGCAGCATCTCGTACGATGCCTCCATCTGCATCTCGCACGCTTCCTGCGACGGGGTTGCGACGTACGAGACGTTCCCTTGCAGGAACCCCCCGTACGTGATGATCAACACGGTCCAGAATTCCATTCTTCTCCTCCTCTTCTGTTTCCCAAGGTGCGCGCGACACCGAGACCGAGACCTGTGGCAGCCTGCCATCGGCGCTGCTGGTGTAGGACCGGTTCGGCACGCTGATCGTCTTCTTCTTCATCAAAACCCCCAACGGCTTGAGCAAATAGGCCCGATGCCGGCCTCGATGCTGGTGTGGTTGGTCAATTCCCGCCCGCAGCAGGAGCAGGTGCCGGTGCGCTGGCCGTAGCGGATCGCCGCGCCCTTGGGGTCGGCAGAGATGGCCTGCAGGCGCGCCAGAACGTCGGGCTTGGCATCGCGCATGGCGGTGAACGTCGCGCCCATGACCTTGCCCTGATAGGCGTCATCCTCGATCTCGACGACGTACAGCGCGCCAGCGTTGCGACCATTGGCCGACGCGAGGCTGATCTTCAGGCCTTCGGCGCGGTAGCAAGGCTTCTTGTAGCCCGACAGGATGGCGGCATCGAACATCTCGCGGATACGGTCGAGCGTGACATCGGCCTGACGCGCCTCGATGGCTGCCTTGCGCTTCTCCTGACCGCGATACCACGCGGCGATCTGGTTCTGGGTCAGCGTCCCCCACTTCATCAGCGAGGCGTGCAGCGAGGCGGTGAAGTCAGTGCTGCCCTTGACCAGATCGGCCCACATTTCCGGATGCGCTTCGGAGAAGTCCTTGACCGCGCGGCGCAGGGTCTCGGCGATGTCGGCCTTCTTGGCCTGCACCTTGGCGCGCTGGTCGGCGCGAAACTTCGGCGAGGTCGTGAAGTAGCCTTTACCCTTGCAGGCGAGGCATTTCGAGTTCCCGTGGCGGTTGGTGCCGCCCGACCACTTGCCCGTGCCGCCGCACTGGCCGCAGGGGAAGGTTTCGGACGCAGGCGCGGAACGCACGGTCAGGGGCTGGTTGGCGAGGCTGTCGATGAAGGCGTTGAAGTCGGACATTGGATGATCTCCAAGAAACATGATGTGGATAGTCCTACATCAGGAATGTGGGGGCGTCAATCCCCCCCGATGAAAATGTATCGTACGATGTCCTTTTTATTGTACGGGTGGACGGTCTTCTCGGTGCGGAGCAGTTCCTTGTCGACCATCTTGCGGATCATGTTCTCGACGTCGTCCTTCTTGAATTTCTTGAGCCGGTTCACGATCACCCCAAGCGTCTCGCCGGTTTCGCTTTGCGTCAGCAGCTTGATCCTGTGGCGCAGGGCCAAGGCCGGCGCATCGATCTCGCGGTCGTTCGCCGTGACGAGGCTCATCTTGGTGTCCAGATCGCGCTTCACCAGCGCGAAAGCCCAGCGGACATGCTCGACGGTGCGGACGCCCTCCGGCACGGCAAGCGTCAGGCTGATCTTGGATACCTGCTCGTATCCTCGCATCATCAGCGCCTCCAGACCGGACCGCTCCTTATGCTCTTCGGCCATCCGGTCGAAGTAATGGATGATCGCGTCCAGCGTGTCGTTGGCCATCTTGTCGGTCGGGATCACGATGCGATCGCCGTAATATTCGACCCGACCGTTCTGCGGCTGGGTCATGTCGAACGACCCTCCCAGCGCGATCTGCTGCAGCGCGATCTTCAGGTCTTCCGGCAGGTCCGGTCTCTTGTGGCCCATGCGGGTCGGCGGCGCGGTGTCATGCTCGATGCAGAGGATCGAGCGCCCGATGAACCCGTTTGCCGCCGCCTCGTAGTCGACCAGTTCGTCGAAGTTTTTGCCGGTGGTGAAGCCGATCAGGGACAGGAAGGGCCGGTCGAGGCCTTGGTCGATGGTGTTCAGCATGTGCGACACCGCATCGCGGCGCAGCAGGAGGTGGGCTTTTTCGCCCTGATCGTCGATCAGCTTTTCGACCTTGGTCAGGTCTTTCAGCAACTCGCGCTTGATGTCTTCCCGCATGTCGCCGGAGATCGGCAGGCGGCCATCCGCCTTGGAATAGGCCGACATCAGCAGGCCGACGATGCCTTCCATGTAGACCGCGCCGCCGCGCTTCTGGGCCGACTTGATCTTCTGCAGCAGGAAGCCGATCTCGTCGACGACGTAGATCGCAGCTTGGTTGCGCGTCAGGTTGCGGGTGATCTCCTGTTCGGACTTGATGGTGCCGTGCGTGGCGGGGGCGAGGTTGACCGCGACGTTGACCTCGATCACGGCCTGCACGATGGCTTCCTTGCCGGAGCCTGATCCGGCGACGTTGAAGACGAACAGGTTGGTGGTGGCGCGGTCGCGGTCGTCCGTGTAGCGCAGGCCGGAGATGTTCCCCATAGACCAGACGGCGGCCATTGCAGACAGGTGTTCGCGCGGGCGGCGGCCCCGCTGGTTGATCCAGTCTGCCAAGCGCCCAGTCAAGCCTGGCGGGCGCAGCAGGTCGATGCCGTCGGTGTTGAGCAGGTCAACCTCATCGACCACGGGATAGTCGAACTCGACATCCGGCTTGAACGTCACCGGCTGCCTCCAGCCCTTCTGCTCGGCGTAATGGGCGAGGGTGCCGAGAGTGACGGGGTTGGCGCTCTTGCCGAAGCTGTGCCATTTGCCGGTCATGATCTCGGCCTTGTATTTGGCCGACTGGGCTGACCACTTGTCCCAGAGGTCGAGGGCGGTCCCGCCGGAGGCGTGGTGCAGCGCCATGCCGACGCGGACCCACTGCTCGTAATCGTCGTAACCGTCCACGAACGTCAGCATCTCGGCCAGATCGGCATGGCTGACATCGACGTGCTGGCCCCCGATCTCGGCGCGGTGGCGCTCCGGCTTTGCCAGCATGTCGATCAGCGCCTGCGGGGCCATCTCGATGTCGTCAGGGCTGCCATAGGCGATCTCGTAGCGGTTCCCGCTGGAATGCAGGCTCCCCGCGCCCACGACGTAGTGCGCGCCGCTCTTGAAATCGATACCCTTGAAGTCGGGGTGCTTGGTCATCAAGGCCAGCCCCTTCGGCACCTTGAAGAACAGGTGCTTCGACCCGCCGCCCGATCCGGTGTTAACGATCAAGCCTGCGCCGCTAACCTCCGGCACCCGTTCGAGAAGCTTGTCGTAATCCGGCAGGCCGCCATTGCGGGCGTCCACGTCGGTGACCAACAGGTCGTAATCGTCATCGATCCGGCAAAGGATGCCGAAGCCGGTGTCAAACTGACCCATCTGTTCCATCGTTTCCAACTGCTCTTCCGACCAGTGGGGGGTGTGCTGCCAGTTCGAGACCAGCGGGTGTTTCAGGACGGCCTTGCAGGTCGTATCGCCGCAGGCGCAGGTTCCGTCAGGCAGTTGGCCGTGAAGACCGAAGACGCGAAGTCCGGCCTCCCAGAAGGAACGGTGTGTCATCATTTACCCGAAGAGATAGTTGCCCAGTTTCTCGATGGTCGCCAGCGTCGGCATCTCCCCGCGCCCCTTTGCAATGTTGCGCACGGTGTTTTCGTGCAGGCCGGTCTCGCGCGCCGCCTGCGACAGGTTGGCCTTCTCAAGGGCCACGCGGATGCGCGAAAGCTGCTCGTCCAGCGCGGCGCGGATCACTTCTGCGGGTTTTTCGGGTTGGTCTGACATTGTTTTTGTTTCCTGTGTAACAAATTGCGTGTTGACAGTGACACGACACGGGGCGTAACGTCAACCCGCTGAGTAGAGAAAGGAGAGAGAATGAGCATTCTCGAACAGATCAGTAAACCCAAGAACCGGCCTGTCGTCGCCACGTTTATCGGTGACGCGGGCCTTGGCAAGACGAGCCTTGCCGCCACCTTCCCGAAGCCGATTTTCATCCGCGCCGAAGATGGACTGTCGTCCGTTCCCGAAGCGCAGCGGCCCGATGCGTTCCCGCGTCTGCACTCTGTGCAAGACCTGTGGGACCAGTTGGCGGCGCTGATCAAGGAAGATCACGGCTATTCCACGGTCGTCATCGACAGCGTCACGGCGCTGGAAGTGCTGTTCGTGGATCATGTCATCGACAGCGATCCGAAGAACCCGAAGGGCATCCAACAGGCCCACGGCGGATACGGTGCGGGCCGCGACATGGTGTCTTCGATGCATCGCCGCGTCCGCAAGGCCGCCGAAATGCTGGTCGAGCGCGGGATCAATGTGGTGTTCGTCGCTCACGCCGACACCGTACGGATCGAGCCGCCTGACGCTGATCCCTACACGAAGTTCTCGATGCGCCTGCATGAAAAGTCCATGCAGCCCTACGTCGACAACGTCGATCTGGTCGGCTTCCTGCGCCTGCAGACGTTCGTGACCGGAGACGGTGAACGTAAAAAGGCCATCTCCGACGGCACCCGCCAGTTGGTGTGCCACGCGGTGGCATCGAACGTGTCGAAAAACCGCTTCGGCATCACGGAGCCGATTGATGTCGAACTGGGCGTGAACCCCCTCGCCCAATTCATCCCGCAACTGCAAGCAAAGGGCAAATGATCATGGGCTTTTGGGATACCTCGGACGGCGAAGACATCAAGCAAAACACCTCCGGCGAATTCGACGCCGGTGGCGGTCGCATGGAAGTCATCCCCGACAACACGTCGGTGCTGGCCTGCATCGACGAGGCCAAATGGGACCGCACGCAGGATCAGGACCGCTACATCTCCCTGCGCTGGACCGTCCTTGCGCCGGAGGAGTTCAAGAACCGGAAAATCTTCCAGAAGGTCTGGGTGCTCGATCCGAAGCCGAACACCAAGTCCGACAAGGTCGAGGCGACCCGCGACAAGGCCAAACGCATGCTGGCAGCCATCGACACGAACGCTGGCGGCAAGCTGTTGGCCAAGGGCGAAATGCCGACTGACGAAAGCCTGACCTTGAACCTGACCAACAAGCCGATGGTCATCAAGGTCATGGTCTGGGAGATGGCAGACCGCCAGACCGGTGGCACGGCACAGGGGAACTGGGTCGGCGCTGTCGCCCCGAAATCGGCCCCGCAATCGTCGCCTGAAGACATCGCCAAGGCGCAGGCCGCGATGGAGAAGCGCCAGCCCCCGCGCGGCGGTGGCGGCCAGATGGGCGGTCATTCGTCCCGCGACATGGACGACGAAATCCCCTTCTGATCACGACAGGCGGGGGCGTTCGCGCCCCCACCACCCCACGTCAACATGAACATGACATAGGAGATGAACCCATGTTCGGATTTCTGAAAGAGAAGCTGTCGGGCGGCGCATCGCGCCTCACCGGAAAGACCGACCTGCTGGAGGCGACCTGCGCCGCCTGCGCCCTGATCGCCGCCGCTGACGGCGACATCGAAGACGAAGAGGTCATGGCGACCATCGAGCAACTGACATCGCACCCGACGCTGTCGGTGGCATTCCAGCACTCGCAGATCGAGCAGTGCGCGAATGCGATGTTCAAGCGCGCCAAGGGCGGCCTGACCGGTCGCGTTGGCCTGATGAAGGAGATCGAGCAGGCCAAGGGCAAGTCCACCTCGGACGACCTCGAACTGGTCCTCGCCATCGCCATCGACATCTCGCGCGCCGACGGCGAGGTCGAACCGGCTGAGATGAAGGTGCTGGACAAGATCGCGTCCACCCTGCGCCTCGACCTGCGGTCCTACCTGAATGCCTAAGACCGCCCAGTACGCCCTCTGGGCCATCTTCGCGGTCTTGGCGCTGATGCTGCTGTGGTTCGTAGCGAAGGCGGTCTTTCCGTTCGCCTTGGGCGCGGCCATTGGAGCGGGCGCTGTCTGGTACTGGCAGCGCAACTGAAACCGGCGGGGGCGTTCGCGCCCCCTCCCTCAACCTTTTATGATGAGAATGAACATGAACAACATCATCGGTGCCTTGATCGGGTTGGCCTGCATCGCCGCATGGTTCACCCACATCTTCTTCTGCTTCACCAACGCCGCGTGGGGTCTCCTGATCGCTGGGGCGCTTCTCGTCCCCATTGGCGTCATCCACGGCCTGTGGTTGTGGGTGCAGTGATGGAGCAGAGATCGGAAGAATGGTTCGAGGCCCGCAAAGGCCTTGTGACCGGATCGGTGGTCGGCGCGATCCTTGGCCTCGACCCCAACCGCACCCGCGCCGACGTTCTGCGCGCGATGGTGCGCGACCATTTCGGTGCGTCACGCGAATTTCAA
>JACCDQ012233964.1_pt1 | contig 11264 bp, 9 predicted proteins | sample 7446031 | NCBI WGS metagenome assembly JACCDQ01 (sample SAMN15323442, study PRJNA562643) | freshwater metagenome | isolation source: river surface water | place: USA:Blue River Watershed | collected 2017-08-17
ATACACAGACCCAAGCTGCAGGATTTGCGTCAGCTCGTCCAGCGCTGTTCTGGACTCTGCCAGCAGCTGTGGATCGGCGAGGTCCGCTTCGCTGACCTGGTCGCGATAATGCTGATTGACCCACTGAGTCAGCCGCTGATACAGGCTGTCGCTGAGCAGCACATGCTGATTCACTGCTTTGTGTTCCGCTTCGCTCATCGCGACGCGCAGCCGCAGGCAGGCCGGGCCGCCGCCATTTCGCATGCTTTGTTTCACGTCATAGTAGTGCACGTGTTTGATCGGCGTGCCACGACCGGTCAGTTCAGCCAGATAAGCAGACACTCTCGGGTGATCCCGGCATTCCGTCGGCGCAATAATCGCCATCTCGCCAGAGGGTAAGGTGATCACCTGAGTATTGAACAGATAAGTCTGGATGGCTTCCTGTACTGTCACTTCATCGTCCAGCACTTCAATCAGATGAAGCGGCGCGCTGTCGCCAAATTTGTGTTGTACTTCCGCGAGCTTGGCCTGGCTGTCGACAAAAGCCTGCTGATGGTAAAACAGCACATTCTGATTACCGACCGCAATCACATCGTTGTGAAACACACCCTGGTCAATCACTTCCGGGCTTTGTTGGATGTAAACCACTTTATCTTCCGAAAGGCCATGCAAACGTGCGACCGCTTCACAAGCTTCGAAGGTATGACGAGCCGGAAAGTTGCGGGGAGCAGGTTTGTTATAGTCAAAGGCATAACGGCCAAATACGAACAACTCAACGCCTGCTTCACCGTAATGACCACAAAGACGGGTATGATTGGCTGCGCCTTCATCACCAAAATGGTCGTTGTCCGGCAGGTGGCTGTGATGGGCAAAGTGCCGCTCATCGGCGAACATGGCCTGCAATATGCGACCGGTGGTTTCAGGTTCCAGACTGCGGTGGAACTTGTTAGTCAGATTCGCCGGAGTGAAGTGAGTGCGGCCATCCGCGGTGTCTCTGCTTGGCGAAATGGTCGCCGCATTAGCCGTCCACATACTCGAGGCTGAACAGACAGCCCGCAGTACAGCCGGAGCCTGTTTTGCCGCTTTGCTGATGACTTGCGCATCAGTACCGCTGAAACCAAGGCGACGCAGTGTGTACACATCTGGTCGCTCCTGTGGAGCCAGCACCCCCTGCACCATGCCTAAATCGGCCAGTGCTTTCATTTTGGCAAGCCCTTGCAGTGCAGCTTGTCTTGGACTTGAGGTATTACGGGCATTGTTGAGCGACGCGACGTTGCCGACGGATAAACCGGCATAGTTATGCGTCGGCCCGACGAGGCCGTCAAAGTTTGCTTCAAAGTACTTCATTTTTGCTTTATTCCTTCAGTTTGGAAGGGGCCTGTTGCTTTTATTAGGATGGCCGTTTGAGAGTTGCTTCATCTTTTGATTTTGCTGTTTTTAGCAGCAGAAGGCCCAAAGAACAGGGCCTGGAGGCATAATAATGAGTTTAGCCACTTGTCACAACTTCAGAATACGGATATACGTTAAAAAGGGGCGCAGTATCTGCACACAGGTTGAGGGAAACCGGAAACAGCATGGCCAAATCACTGGTAATAGTCGAATCACCGGCAAAAGCTAAAACGATCAATAAGTACTTAGGTTCTGATTTCATTGTAAAAAGTAGCGTAGGTCACATCCGTGATCTGCCTTCGAGCAGCAGCAAAGAAAAGTCCAAAACGACCGACACTAAGCTCACCAAAGCGGAAAAAGAGTATCAGGCACTGGTCGACCGGATGGGGATAGATCCTGAACATGGCTGGAAAGCCCGCTATGAAATCCTTGAAGGCAAAGAGAAAGTCGTCCGTGAGTTAAAAGCCTTAGCAGAAAAAGCCGACACCGTTTATCTGGCAACGGACTTGGACCGCGAAGGGGAAGCCATCGCCTGGCATTTGCAGCACATCATCGGCGGTGATGCCGGCAAGTTTAAGCGGGTGGTCTTCAACGAAATCACCAAGAACGCGATTAAGAATGCTTTTACTGAACCAGGACAAGTCAATCAGCACCGCGTTGATGCCCAGCAGGCCCGTCGTTTCCTCGACCGGGTGGTTGGTTTTATGGTGTCGCCGCTGCTGTGGAAAAAAATTGCCCGTGGTCTGTCTGCAGGCCGTGTTCAGTCGGTAGCCGTGCGGCTGGTGGTTGAGCGTGAGCGCGAAATTAAAGCCTTTGTGCCGGAAGAGTACTGGACTGTAGACGCCGATGTGCTGAACGAGCGTAAAGCGCCGCTGCGGCTTGAAGTGGCCAGACACCAAGGCAAAGCCTTCCGACCAATCAATCAGCAGCAAACCGAAGCCGCTGTGTCGGTACTGCAGCATGCGTCATACAAAGTGACCGAGCGGGAAGACAAGCCTTCCAGTTCGCGGCCGCAGGCGCCTTTTATCACGTCTACCTTGCAACAGGCCGCCAGTACCAGGCTCGGTTATGGCGTAAAGAAAACCATGATGTTGGCCCAGCGGCTGTACGAGGCTGGTCACATCACTTATATGCGAACCGATTCAACCAATTTGTCGGCTGAAGCTGTCACTTCGGTGCGTGAATTTATCAAGAGCCAGTTCGGTGCGCAGTATTTGCCAGCAGAGCCGCAGTCATACGGCAGTAAAGCCAATGCGCAGGAAGCACACGAAGCCATTCGTCCTTCTGATGTCGCGATACAGGCCTCTGCTTTAGGGGATATGGAAGCGGATGCCCGTAAACTCTACGAATTAATCTGGCGCCAGTTTGTGGCCTGTCAGATGCCGCCGGCACTTTATGATGTCACCAATATCACAGTACAGGCTGGCGACTTTGAACTGAAAACCAAAGGCCGTGTGCTTCGGTTTGACGGTTGGACCCGGGTGCAACCGGCGCAGAAGCGCAAAGACGAAGAAGACAACGAACTGCCGGATTTGCGTGTAGGGGAAATGCTGCAGCTGCAACAATTGCTTCCGGCGCAACATTTTACCAAACCGCCGGCAAGGTTCAGTGAAGCCAGTCTGGTTAAAGAGCTGGAAAAACGCGGCATTGGCCGGCCATCTACTTATGCTTCGATCATTTCGACCATTCAGGAACGCGGCTATGTCAAAGTGGACAACAAGCGTTTCTACGCCGAAAAGATGGGCGAGATTGTCACGGACCGTTTAGTCGAAAATTTCAACGATCTGATGAACTACGACTTCACCGCCAACATGGAATTGAAGCTGGATGATATCGCGAGCGGCAATCTGGCCTGGCGTAAAGTGTTGGACCAGTTTTACGGTGATTTCTCCAAGCGGCTGAAAGTTGCCGAAGGCGACGCCGGCGAGGGCGGCATGCGGGCAAATCAGTTTGTCCTGACCGATATTGACTGTCCGACTTGCGGCAGAAAAATGGGCATCCGCACCGCCAGTACGGGCGTGTTCCTTGGTTGCTCTGGCTACAATCTGCCGCCGAAAGAGCGTTGCACCACCACGATGAATCTGGTACCCGGTGATGAAGCCGTGCTGGTGGCTGACGATGATGAGCTGGAAACCGAAGTGCTGCGTCACAAAAAGCGTTGTGGCAAATGCGGTACTGCGATGGATTCTTACCTGCTTGACGAAGGCCGCAAACTCTACGTATGCGGTAATAATCCTTCTTGTGACGGTCATTTGATTGAGAACGGTACTTTTAAAATCAAAGGCTATGATGGTCCTTTGATTGAATGTGAAAAGTGCGGTTCCGACATGCAGCTGAAATCGGGGCGTTTTGGCAAATACTTTGGCTGTACCAACAGCGATTGTAAAAATACCCGTAAGCTGCTGAAGAACGGTGAAGCGGCGCCGCCAAAAGAAGATCCGGTGCATTTGCCTGAACTGCGCTGTGAAAAATCAGATGCGTATTTTGTGCTGCGTGATGGTGCTGCGGGTCTGTTTCTGGCTGCGTCCACTTTCCCGAAAAGCCGGGAGACACGGGCGCCATTGGTGGCCGAACTGCAGCGCTTTAAAGAGCGTCTGATGCCGAAGTTCCATTATCTGGCAGAGGCTCCGGCGGCTGATCCGGCCGGCAATCCGACGCTGGTGCGCTGGAGTCGCAAAACCAAGCAACAGTACGTGATGTCGGAAAAAGACGGCAAAGCGACGGGCTGGATGGCTTGGTTTAAAGCAGGCAAGTGGGTGGAAGGCAAAGGCGACGCCTGAGCCGTTCCTCTGCAATGAAAAAGCCCCGCGTGCGGGGCTTTTTACTGACAGCAGGCAATACTTTCATACTGCTTTTATTGGTGTTGACGTTTACGCAAGTGCAAGACTTATCACAGAGTTCAAATTGCGCATCACCATTTGCGCTTAGGCGCAAACAGCACATCCAAATCGTTGTTTTCCTGCTCGGCCTTTTTCTGACGGTCACGCAGGTTGCCTTCTTTAAGCTCTTCGGCAATTTCTTGCAGGATAGTGGCCATTTCATTGCGGCGTGACTGCACATATTCGTCGGCGTGGGTGGCGTTGCTGAGGGTTGTCAGTGCTTTTTCATAGCATTGACGGGCAGAACCCAACAGGTTATTCGCTCTGGCCTGATTGCCTCTTTTGATCTGGCTTTCAACATTAATGCGCAGTTGCAGATTTTCCAGCCGGCGATCTTCCTGGATCACCAGTTGGGTATCGATATTGCCGCGCGCATGTTCTGCCCGCAGAATAGTCCGTAGTTTCTTGATGCCCTGGATCATGCTGATAATTTGCTTATCGTTGTCAGGCAATGAAATATTCTCGGCTGGCTGATTTCCCTGATTGGACAGGTCGCTTAGCCTTTTCTCGGTCTCAGTGAGACGGGACTTCAGGTCGCGCGAGCCAGGCTCCAGTTCAACCATGGCTCTTAAGGTGTAAACGATACGAGTCAGTAACATCTGAATGATGCCAGGCGTCAGCGGCACATTGGCTGCGTTCATCAGGATCTCTTCGGTGTCCTCCAACATACCGCGCAGTTTGGAAAATTCAGCCCGTTTTAAGGTCGCCAGCCGCTCTTTATGTTGCTGCATGGCACTGGCAACCACGGATATGACTAACAAGCCAATGAAGAGCACCACAATAACGGTAAAAGCCATCAGAACCTCTGCTTGGATATTGCCTTGGCATCTTAAACAGAAACTCGGCAAAATACCAATTGTTGCAATTGATTAGGGCAAGATTAAGCGAAATACAGCGCCGCCATATTCACCACCGTTGGTCAGTTCAATGCGCCCACTTTGCCCACGGTTGCGATGCGCTCTGGCGATCATATGAGCAAAAAACAGACCAAGTCCGGTGCGTGCGGCAGCCAGATTCAAATTGTTGATGCCTTCTTCTGAATTGTCGAGCATATCGGCCGGATAACCTTGGCCGTCATCATGGATCTCAATCTGCAAACCGGACGCCGTGATCCCGGCCTTAATCAGCACTTTGCTCTGAGAATAACGCAACGCGTTGACAAACATGTCATTGACCAGATTACTGATCAGGTCATTGTCAAAAAACCAACTGAGCTGCGGTTCACCGGCGAGTACAACTTCAATGTGTCGTTGTGTGCTGTACAGCTGATTTTTTAGCAGAATTTCTTCAAAAAGGTCGTCCAGATAATACTCATCCAGGTGAAGTGGCAATTGGTCTTTTTCGATGCGATATAAGGATAACAGCTGAAGCAGGTTGGTATTGAGTCGGGTCGCCTCGTAATGAATACGCGCCAGCTCCTGACTGGCTGAGGCTGAGGTCCCGGCCATTTCCTGTTGTAACAAATCCATCGACTGGATCAGCATGCACAACGAATTTTTCATATCATGCACGCCGGAAGCTAACACAGTGGCGAAATCGATTTGTGGATGGTCCAATTGCGGATCCTCTTTGGCGTTAAACGGCGGTCTCTGCAAAAATTACTACAGTCTGCCCCAATTTTTAGCTACTATTCGTTATACCTTTTAAAAAAACAATAAAACATTGGAATAATCAGAGTCGTTTTATTGCTGCCTGTGGCCTTTAACAACGGAAAGCCAAGCCATGAAATTACAACAACTGCGTTACATTGTCGAAGTGCTGAATCACAATCTGAATGTATCGGCGACGGCTGAGAGCCTGTATACCTCGCAACCGGGGATTAGTAAACAGGTGCGGATGCTGGAAGATGAGTTGGGGATCCAGGTATTTGGCCGCAGTGGCAAACATTTGACGCATGTCACACCGGCTGGGCGTGATGTAATTGAAATTGCTCAGCAAATTCTGGCAAAAGTTGAAAGTATCAAGGCAGTAGCTAAAGAACATACCTTGCCTGATCAGGGAAAGCTCAATATTGCCACCACGCACACTCAGGCGCGTTATGCCTTGCCACAGGTCATTGGCGGTTTTATCAAAAAATTCCCGAAAGTGTCGCTGCACATGCATCAGGGGACGCCGCAACAAATCTCTGAAGCCGCCTCACGCGGCGAAGCTGATTTTGCCATCGCGACGGAAGCCATGCATTTATTCAGCGATTTGGTGATGTTGCCCTGTTATCACTGGAACCGCAGTGTGATAGTCCGCCACGACCATCCGCTTGCGACACTGAGCCGCAAAATTGAAATTGAAGATGTTGCCGATCATCCAATAGTGACTTACGTTTTTGGTTTTACCGGCCGTTCAGAACTGGACCGGGCTTTTGGAGAAAAAGGGCTGGAACCCAAAATCGTCTTTACCGCGACCGATGCTGATGTAATTAAAACTTATGTCCGGTTAGGGCTCGGGGTTGGCGTCATTGCGTCGATGGCGATGGACAAAGAACTGGATAAAGATTTGGTGTCTTTGGATGCCAGCCATTTGTTTGCAGCGTCCACCACCAAAATCGGCTTCCGTAAGGGGTCGTTCCTGCGTACTTATATGTATGATTTTATTGAACGTTTTGCACCGCACCTGACCAAGGACGTGGTGGAGCGGGCCAACATGCTGCGCAATCAGGAAGAGATTGACCGGATGTTTGCAAAGTTTGAATTGCCAGTGCGCTGAAACTCAATGGATAGAGAGACAAAGGACAGCCTGGCTGTCCTTTGTCATTTTGGCGCATTGGAGCACAAAGCCCGGCAGACGACTCTTATCCAAAGCGGAAGTTGAACTCTTTTGGATTTGTAGACGTCTGGATGTTGATATGTCTGTTTTGCCGAGGTAAGCTGCATTCTTGTAACTGAATTCCCGCCACCGGGATCTTGAGACAAGCTTATGCAAATCGACCTCAGACTGCTGAAAACCATCCAGGCGCTGGCGCAGACCGGCTCACTGCAAGGCGCGGCCAGCCGCTTATTTGTGACACAATCCGCGCTGTCACATCAGCTCAAAGAGGCCGAAAGCAACCTGGGCCAGCCGCTGTTTGTCCGAAAGACGCAGCCGGTACAGTTTGGCTGGCAAGGGCAATTGTTATTGCAGCTGGCCGATGAAGTACTGCCCAAAATAGCGGCAGCTCAGCAGCAGCTCAAAAGCGATGGCAGCGCAGCGACGGGTCTGCGGCTGACGGTGGAATGCCACGCTTGTTTTCATTGGCTAATGCCGGCGGTGAAGGCATTTCGCCAGCGCTATGGCAGCGACAAACTGCAGCTGACCACAGAGATTGAGCATCATGCCATTGAAGCCATGCTGGCCGGCGAGCTGGATTTGGTGTTGACCACCGACGACCGCCAACAAACGCAGGTGTGTTATCAGCCGCTGTTTGAACTGGAGCTGCTGGCTTATCTGCCACCAGAACACCCATTAGCAACACGTCCTTTTCTGAGTGCCGGAGAGCTGGCCGATCAAACGCTGCTTTGTTATCCGGTGCCGCCGGAGCGGCAGGATTTGTTCCGTTATTTCCTGCAAAAACAGGATTTTCACGGCAAAAGGCGGGAAGTGGCACAGGCCAGTCAAATGTTGCAACTGGTGGCGGCCGGTGAGGGCATTGCCGTGCTGCCCATCTGGCTGGCTGAACCTTTTTTAAGTCAGGGATTGATTGTCACGAAGCCGCTGGGTGCTTCGGGTCTGCGCAGAACCATGTATCTGGCAAGCCGGCGTGGCGAACAAACCGAGCAGGTGCAAGCGATATTTCAACTGCTCAAGCAATTTGCGCCAGTCTGAACCGGCGCTTTGCATCCACTCAGGCTTCGTATTCCAATGGATCTGTCGCCTGATTGAGCGTAAAGGCTTCCAGCCGCTCCTGGCAGGAACCACACTTGCCGCACGCTTTGGCGCGCCCGTTGTAGCAGGTCCAGGTTTTGCTGTAATCAAGGCCCATATTGATGCCGTCGCGCAGGATCTCGATTTTGGTCTGTTTCAGGTATGGGCTGATGATGGCCACCGGCTCGTAGTTGGCTATCTGACAGACATCATGCATTTTTTGCACAAATTCCGGCCGGCAATCCGGGTAAATAAAATGGTCACCGGAGTGGGCGCCGTAATACACGGCCTGAGCGTCCAGCGAAACCGCATAGCCAACAGCCAGCGACAGCAGGATCATGTTCCGGTTCGGCACAACCGTCGATTTCATGTTGTCTGCGGCGTAGTGACCTTCCGGCACTTCGATGTCAGAAGTCAGCGATGAGCCGCTCAGCAGCTGATTGATGGCAGAAATATCGACCACTTTATGGTTGATACCCAGTTCGGCACAGACTGCACGGGCACATTCCAGTTCACGCACATGGCGCTGGCCGTAGTTGAATGACAGCGCGTACACTTCGTGGCCATCGGCGATGGCTTTATGCAGCACGGTGAAGGAATCCATACCGCCGGAATAAATCACAACAACTTTTTGCGGCATCTGAAGCGCTCCCGTTATAATACCGGACAATTTTGGGGGCGCGCATTGTACTGCAAAAATGCCCGATGCTAAAGGAAATCGATTTCCCGTGTATAAAGTCAATGAAATTTTCGAAACGATCCAGGGTGAAGGCAGCTACACCGGCACGCCGGCAATTTTCGTCCGCTTGCAGGGCTGCCCGGTCGGTTGCGCCTGGTGTGACACTAAACATACCTGGGAAATCGAGCCTGAGCTGTTGATTGCGCTGTCCGACACCAGCGTGAAAAAGGCGGAGTCTGATCATTGGGCGAACGCGACGCCGGCCGAATTACTGACCTTGTTTCAATCGCGCGGCTATCGGGCCCGTCATGTGGTGATCACCGGTGGTGAGCCTTGCCTGTACGATTTAAATCCGTTGTGCGAGTTGCTGCACCGGGAAGGTTACAGTACGCAGATTGAAACGAGCGGTACTTTTGAAATTCTGGCGCCGGCTGCAACCTGGGTGACGGTGTCGCCCAAGGTCAACATGAAAGGGGGCTATCCGGTGTTGTCGAGCTGCCTGACACGGGCCAACGAAATCAAACATCCGGTCGCGATGGAAAAACATATTGAAGAGTTGCAACAGCTGCTGGCGCAAACCGACTGCAGCGGCAAACTGATTTACCTGCAGCCGATCAGTCAAAAAGCCAAAGCGACAGCGCTGGCCATCGAAATGTGTAAGGCGCACAACTGGCGGTTAAGTGTGCAGGTTCACAAATATCTCGGCATTAACTGAAAGGATGCGGCTGCCGGTCCGGGCTTTGCAGCCATTGCTGCAGAGCCTCGATAGCGGCTGATGCGTCCAGCGCGCTGATCAGCTGATATTTGAGCGGCGCCGGCATCGTCAGAATTTCCAGCCAGCGCTGGGCCAGCCAGCAGCTGTCATACCAGCGCGGTTGTGGATACAGTGCTTCCAGTTCCGGATTTTGTGCAAACACCTGTTGTAAGTGCTGTGCCAGTAAATCTTCGTTTTGCCCTAATGTGGCCGGCCACATTGGCCGTTCTTCGCAGCGGGCGACATGTAAACCATCGTCTTCCTGCCATCTTTGCATAATCTCCAACCGGCGGACCCCTTCGATGGTGATGCCAAGCAAGCCATCTTCCAGCTGACAAAAATCAACAATTTTGACTTCTGTGACCAAGGGAAAGATCCGGCTTTCATGTTGACTGCGTACATATGGATTGAGCAGAGCACTGGCAAAAGGGCGCACAGATGCTTCACGCACCAGGCGCTGATAGCGGGGTTCAAAGATCCGCAGCGGCATGCGGCCACCGGGTAAGACAATCTGACTGAGCGGGAATAACGCAATTTCGGCTGACATGACAAAGCCCTGAAAAATCTGTTATAGCTGTTACGACAAACCGTTGAATATGGTTTTATAGTCTGACACTGAATTTTTCGGCAAGATGTGAAAGTACCCAAGAGGAAAGAGCGACGATGTTGTTGAAGTCTTGTGGTTTGACGCAAAGGAAACGAATAAAACGTCGTTGCGCACTCTGCCAGATGATCTGGCTGCTGTTGGTGTCTGGTTGCTGGTCCATGCATGCTTTTGCGCAGGCGCTGCAATCGCTCAATGTACTTAATCCGCCTTTGCATATCGCGGTCAGCGACAGCAACACTGAACCTTACGCCATTTTTGGGGCCGACCACCGGCTGATTGGCGGGGTGGCAAAAGAGCTGCTGGACCGGGTGGCGGTGGAACTGAAAAGCCCGGCGGTCTATCTTGATGTGCCCAGAGCCCGGGTGGAATCCTGGCTGAAAACCGGAAAGGCTGAAGTAGCCTGCTTCCTCAATCCGGACTGGGTCAGTGCGCCACAGCAGTTTGACTGGACTGATACCTTGTTCTTTACCCAGCAGCTGATCATTCGTCGTGCCGACAGCGCGAAAATCAGTCGTTTGCCGGATCTGTTTTACAAAAGAGTCGGAACCACTTTTGGTTTTGTGTATCCGGAATTACAGCAAGCCTTTGTCGAGCGGTTGATCGTGCGGGACGATGCCCATTCGCTGCGCAGTAATTTGCAGCGGCTGGCGCAAAAACGGCTGGATGCGGTGATGACGGTTGATTTGAGTTTTTACTATTTGCTGCAACAACAGCAGTTTGGAGTGGCTTTTGCCGCAGATCCGCTCTGGACCGCGCCACCGGGCGTCTTTTGTGCCGTCAGTCAACAAAGCCCGCGCAGGCAGGCTTTATTGAGTGTGTTCAGCAGACTGAAATCCGAAGGATTTATTGAAAGTTTGCTGCAACGCTACAAGGGCAATCAGCTGAGTACGCCCTGACAGGGCAACTGAACGGGCGCGCTCAGCGGCCAACCGGATCATCTTTGAGTTTGGGGATTTTCAGCCCCAGTTCTTTGCCGCGGTCGCGGGCATAATAAGTGCAGCCATAAAACATCAGGCAGGCAGCGATCAGCTCCGCACAGGCAAGGTAAAACACCAGGCCCTGACTGATCCACAGATGCGTCAGGCTGTGCACAAAATAAATCATCACAATAAAATTCGCCCAGGCAAAGGTATAAGCTTTGCC
>JACCDQ010142658.1_pt1 | contig 11263 bp, 8 predicted proteins | sample 7446031 | NCBI WGS metagenome assembly JACCDQ01 (sample SAMN15323442, study PRJNA562643) | freshwater metagenome | isolation source: river surface water | place: USA:Blue River Watershed | collected 2017-08-17
CCTGCGGCACGGCCAGCCCGCCGAGCCGGCCGCGCAGTGGCTGGAAAGCCTGGAGCGCGCCCGCTACGCCACCGATGCCGCCGCGCCGGCCTGGGCCGACTTCCGCGCGGCCACCCGTATGCTGACCCCGTGAAACCCTTGCGATCCCTCTCCGCCCTGGCTTGCGCCTTCGCCCTGAGCATGGGCTTCGCCGCCCCGGCCCACGCCGCCAAACCCCGCCACACCAAGGCGCCGCCGCCGCCCGCCATCCAGCCGCTGGGCCTGCGGCCAGCCCTGGTGGCGTTCGCCGACGAGCTAGCCGCCGCACAGAACTGGGACGCCGCCGCGCTGCGCGAGCAGCTGAGCCAGGCCCTGGACCTGCCGCGCGTGAAGCAGCTCATCCTGCCCGCGGCCACCGGGACGGCCAAGAACTGGACCGCCTACCGCGACCGTTTCATCGAGCCCAAGCGGCTGGACGCCGGTGTCGATTTCTGGAGCGCCCACGAAGCGGCACTCACGCGCGCCGAAAGCCAGTACGGCGTGCCGGCCGAGGTCATCATCGGCATCCTCGGTGTGGAAACCTTCTACGGCCGCATCACCGGCGGCTTCAAGGTGCTGGACGCCCTGGCCACGCTGGCCTTCGACTTCCCCAACGAGCACCCGCGCGCCGCCGAGCGCCAGGCCTTCTTCCGCAACGAGCTGGCCGAGTTCCTCAAGCTGTGCCGCGAGAACCGCCTGAACCCCACCGACGTGCGCGGCAGCTACGCCGGCGCTTTGGGCTGGCCGCAGTTCATGCCCGGCAGCTGGCGCAAGCATGCGGTGGACTTCGACGGCGATGGCCGCGTGGACCTGATCGCCAGCCCCGTTGACGCCATCGGCAGCATCGCGCACTACCTGTCCGAATACGGCTGGAAACCCGGCGAGGCCACGCACTACAGCGTTCGCATCCCGGCCGACCCCATCACGCGCCGCCGCCTGCTGACGCCCGACATCAAGCCCATGTTCACGGCCGCCGACCTGATCGAAGCCGGCGCCCTGCCCTCCGAGGCCGCCCGCGACCATACCGGCCCGATGGCCGTCATCGAGCTGCAAAACGGGCCGAAGCAGCCGCCGACGGTGCTGCTGGGCACGCAGAACTTCTGGGTCGTCACGCGCTACAACTGGTCGGCCTATTACGCGCTGGCCGTCATCGAGCTGGGCCAGGCCGTGAAGGCGCGGCGGCTCGCATCGAAATGAGCGCACTGCGCCCGCGCAAGCAGCCGACGCAGCCGCGCGCGGTCGAGACGGTTGCCTGCATCCTGGAGGCCGCGGCGCAGATCCTGGAAGCGCAGGGCCGCGAGGCTTTCAACACCAACACGGTGGCCGAGCGCGCCGGCGTCAGCATCGGCTCGCTGTACCAGTACTTTCCCGGCAAGGGCGCGCTGCTGATCGCGCTGATGCAGCGCGAGAAGCGCCGCTTCGGCGACGACGCCAGGCACGCGCTGGCCCAGCCCACCGGCCGCGCGGCGCTGCAGCACCTGATCGGCGCCGCCGTGCGCCAGCAGCTGGACCGCCCCGAGCTGGCGCGGCTGCTGGACGTGGAGGAAGAGCGGCCAGAGGCACGCGCCGAAATTGATGGCAAGAGCGGCTTCAGCCGGTTGATCGGCCAGATCCTGTCGCGACCCGACCTGCCGCCTCAGGCGAACATGGCCGCCGCCATCGACGACGTGGGCAACCTGGTGCGTGCGCTGACGGACGCAGCCGGCGCACGCGGCGACCGGGACGCGGATGCGCTGGAAAAACGGCTGTGCGCCACCGTGTTCGGCTACCTGGGGCTGGCTCAAATGTGAGCAACCGACCGGCAGCACCGCCTGCGGCCCTGGGCGACCCATGCGAGTAGCCCTAAACGCCGCCACCGCCGACAGTGAAGGCCCCGCGAACACAAGCTTCGCCGTTCCCCAGGAGCCTTCCATGACCACAACCTTTGCCCCCATGAAGCTCAACCACCTGAGCTTCCCGTCGTCCGATCCAAAGCAGACCGCCGCCTTTTTCGCCAAATACCTGGGCTTTCGCATCGCGCTGGATGACAAGTACTGCATCCTGAAGCGCCCCGGCTTCGACGTCGTCATCGAGAACGGCAGTGGCGCGGCGCCGCAATGGCCGAAGACCTTCCACGTCGGCTTCGAGCTGCCGACACGCGCTGACGTCGAGACGCTGCACGCCACCATGGCCGCCGACGGCGTGCCGATGGAAACCGGGGTCATCAGCCATGAACGCGGCTCGCGCTTTTTCTGCCGCGCCCCTGGCGGCGTGATGTTCGAGCTGAACACGCGGGACGACGCCACACCCGAGTACCGCGCCAGTTTCGACTGACGCCACCCCCATGCCCTTGGTCACACGGCCCCGGCGTCTGCTACAAACCGCGCCGACTCAACCGTGGAGATCCATCGATGACGATCCGCCATCGCCTGCTGCCGCTGGCCATCGCCATGGCAGCGCTGGCCGCCCTGCCCGCGCACGCCGCCACCAGCGGCTATGACAAGCCGCCCGAGCCGCTGCTGGGCATCATGCACACGCCGCTGCCGCCCGTGGCCGTTGCCGACCCGACGCAGCACACGCTGCTGATGGTGCAGCAGGCGCAGTACCCGTCGATCAAGCGCGTGGCCGAGCCCTATCTGAAGCTGGCCGGCGTGCGCATCGAGCCGCGCACCGGCGCCCGCCACGACGCATCCAACGGCTATGGCATCCGCGCCTGCCTGGACGGTTTCGCGCTGGTCGACATCGCCACCAGCCAGGAACGCAAGATCGCGCTGCCGGCCGGGGCCTGCCCCAGCGTGCCGGTCTGGTCACCCGACGGCCGGCGCTTCGCGTTCACCAACACGGTGGCGGACCACACCCAGCTGTGGGTGGGCGACGTGGCCAGCGCCCGCGTGCGCCAGATCACCGGCGTGCGCCTCATCACCGTGCTGGAAGACACCCTGCACTGGCTGGACGGCGGCGCGACGCTGATTGTCAAGCAGCAGCCCGCCGGCCGCGGTGCCGCACCGTCGCGCGCGGCGGCGCCCATCGCGCCGGAGATCCGCGAGTCGCTGGGCGGCAAGGGTGAAAGCAGCACCTACGAAGCCCGTGACACGCTGACCGGCCCCGAAGACGAAGCCCTGTTCGACCACTACGCGACGGCGCAGCTCGCCCGCGTGGACGTGGCCAGCGGCAAGGTCACGCCGCTGGGCAAGCCGGCCGTCGTCGCCAACGTGGACGTGGCGCCCGATGGCCGCCACGTGCTGGTCGAAGCACTCAAGCGCCCCTACTCCTACGCCACCACCTGGCAACGCTTCGCGACCGACACGCTGGTGCTGGACACTGCCAACGGCAGCAGCAAGCTGATCAGCAGCGTGCCGGTCGCCGACCGCGTGCCCGTGCACGGCGTGCCGACCGGGCCGCGCGGCTTCAGCTGGCGCGCCAATGCGCCGGCCACGCTGCTGTGGGCGGAGGCGCTGGACGGTGGCGACTGGAAGGCCAGCGTGCCGCAGCGCGACAAGGTCATGATGCAGAGCGCGCCGTTCACCGCAGCGCCCACCGAAGTGCTGCGCACACCGCAGCGCTTCAGCGGCATGGCCTGGATGGAGAAGGGCGACCGGCCCTTCGTGTACGAGTTCGACGCCAACCGCCGCTGGGTGCGGGTGACGCGTGTGGACGTGTCGGCCCCGGGCAGCACGCCGCAGGTCGTGTGGGACTACTCGGCCGACGAGAAGTACAAGAACCCCGGTGCGCTCGTCATGCAACGCCTGGCCAACGGTGCGGCCGTGGTGCAGGAGGATGGCGGCAAGGTCTACCTGCGCGGCAATGGCGCGTCGCCGCAGGGCGACCGCCCGTTCCTGGACCGCTACGACCCCGCCACCGGCAGCAGCGAGCGGCTGTTCCGCAGCGGCACCGAGGCGCTGGAGCGCGTCTCGGCCGTGCTGGACGGCGGCCGCCGCTTCCTGGTGTCCCGCCAGTCGGCCGTGGAGCCGCCCAACGTGCTGATGGCCACGCTGGGCGCACCCGTGGCCGGCGCCGCCGACGGCGAGGCACGCTACGCGCTGTCGACCGCCGCCGTGACCCACATCGCCGACCCCATGCCCCAGGTGCGCGGCGCCAAGAAGCGCCTGATCACCTACAAGCGCAAGGACGGTGTGGACCTGTCGTTCACGCTCTACACGCCGCCCGGCTATGTGGAAGGCACGCGGCTGCCCGCCGTGCTGTACGCCTACCCGCTGGACTATGCGGACCCGTCGCAGGCGGGCCAGGTCAGCGGCTCTCAGCAGACCTTCGACTTCCTGCGCGGCTACCGGCTGCTGCTGCTGGCGGGCTACGCCATCATCGATCGCGCGTCCTTCCCCATCGTCGGCGATCCCAAGTCGGCCTACGACACCTACCTCGACCAGCTCGTCGCCGACGCGCAGGCCGCCGTGGACAAGGCCGTGGAGCTGGGCGTGGTGGACCGCGACCGCATCGGCGTGACCGGCCACAGCCACGGCGCGCTGATGACGGCCAACCTGCTGGCGCACACCGACCTGTTCCGCGCCGGCGTGGCCACCAGCGGCAGCTACAACAAGACGCTGACGCCGTTCGGCTTCCAGAACGAGCGCCGCTCGCTATGGGCCGCCACGCCGGTCTATGAGCAGGCCTCGGCCTTCTTCCATGCCGACAAGATCAAGACACCGCTGCTGATCATGCACGGCATGGACGACGCCAACCCCGGCACCGAGCCGGTGCAGGCGCCCAAGCTCTACCAGGCCTTGCGCGGCATGGGTGCCACGACGCGTTTGGTGATGCTGCCGCACGAGCCGCACTGGTACACGGCGATGGAGTCGAACGAGCAGGAGGTCTACGAGATGCTCACCTGGTTCGATCGTTACGTGAAGAACGCCAAGCCGCGTTGAGTCAGAAGCCGCCGAGGTCGTCCGGGCCCGTCGGCTCGGGCGCCTCGATGGGCGGCGCGACGCGGTCGCTCCAGTAGCGGCGGTGCCGCGTGCGCTCGCAGCTGGCGTCGCCTGGGGGCGTGTCGCTGCGCCAGCGCCATGCGCCGCAGGACGGACTGGCCACGACCGCGATGCCCGCCGCCTGGTAGCGCGCCATCACCGGCGGCGCCGGGTGGCCGAAGCGGCTGCGATAGCCGGCCTGCACCAGCCCCACGTCCGGCCGCACGGCCGCCAGCAGCTCTGAGCTGGACGACGTCTTGCTGCCGTGGTGCGGCACCAGCAGCACCTCGGCGTGCAGGTCAGCCTCGCGCTGCACGAGCGCACGCTCCTGCGCCGCCTCCAGGTCGCCCAGCAACAGCACGCGCCGGCCGGCCTGTGAGGTGATGCGCAGCACGCAGGACAGGTCGTTGGGCCGCAGGCCGGCGTCGTAGTGCGCCGGCAGCGGGTGCAAGACCTCGAACCGCACGCCATCCCACTGCCAGCCCTGGCCGGCCTCGCAGCGCCGCGCGCCAGGAGACAGCCGCGTGAGCACGTGGCCGGGCTCCAGTGAGCTGCGCAGTTCGGTCACCGGCAAGGCCTGCAGCACGGCCGCAGCGCCGCCGACATGGTCGGTGTCGCGATGGCTGAGCACCAGCATGTCCAGCCGCGCCACGCCCAGCGAGCGCAGCAGCGGCAACAGCACGCGCTCGCCGGCGTCCTGGCCCGGCGCATAGGCCGGCCCGGTGTCGAACAACAGCGCATGGCCCTGCGTGCGCACCAGCACCGCATTGCCCTGGCCGATGTCCGGCGCCAGCAGCTCGAACTCGCCAGCGAGCGGCACAGGCACGGCGGGCCACAACAGCGGCACCGCCAGCGCCAGCCCCGCAAGCCGCAAACGCCACGGCAGCCGCATCACGATCAGGCCCGCGCCCAGCAGCGCCAGCAGTTGTGCCCAGGCCGGCGCCGCCGGCAGCCACACGACGGCACCCGGCAGAGTCGTCAGTAACCGCAGCCACGCCAGCAAGGCCTGCGTGACCCAGGCGGCCAGGGCCCACAGCGGCGGCGCCACGCCGCCGAGCAGCGCCAGCGGCGTCAGCACGAAGCTGATGACAGGGATGGCCACCAGGTTGGCCAGCAGCCCCACGACCGACAGCTGCGCGAAGCAGACGAGGCTCAGCGGCGCCAGGCCGACGGTGGCGATGGCCTGGGTGCGCACGGCCGCCTTCAGCCGGGCGCGCCAGCCCTCGGCCGGCTCGGCCCCGGCCGCCATCAGCAGCGCCACGGCGCCGAACGACAGCCAGAAACCCGGCTGCATGAGCGCCCAGGGGTCGACCGCCGTGACGGCAACGGCCGCAGCGAGCAGCACCAGCGGCCACGGCCAGCGCAGCCCCAGCGTGCGCAACGCAGCGACCGCCGCCAGCATGACGACCGTGCGCTGCGCCGGCACGCCCCAGCCCGAGAACAGCGCGTAGCCGAAGGCCCCCAACACACCCACCCAGCGGGCAGCGGTGGGCGCCGGCACGCGCAGGCACAGCCAGGCGCTGCGCCGCCAGCCGGCGCCGGCCAGCGCTGCGGCCAGCCACGCGAACATCGTCACATGCAGGCCGCTGATGCTGAACGCATGAGCCACGCCGGTGTCGCGCAGCAAGGCCCAGTCGGCGTGGGCGATCGCGTTCTGGTCGCCCAGGCTCAGCGCCGCCAGCACGCCGGCGAGCTCGGGGTCAGCCACGCGCTGGCGGATGGCCGACCGCAGCCGCTGCCGCAAGGCATCGATCTCCCACCACGGCGCCGCCTGCAGCCGCTGCGCCGCACGCACGACACCGGTGGCGCGCAAGCCCTGCTCGAACAGCCACAGTTCGGCGTCGAAGCCGCCGGGGTTGGCCAGCCCGTGGGCGCGCTTGAGCCGCACGGTGAAACGCCAGCGCTCGCCCGCAGTGATGGCGGGCGCTTCGCCGCCCTGCTCATCGCCATAGGCCAGCAGCATGAGCTGCGGCGGCACCGTTGGCGGCAGGGCGGCACCGGTCGGGCCGAGCGACGCCACGGCGAACTCGAAGCGCCAGCCCGGCACGCCGCCCTGGCCGGTGACGGCCACCGGCAGCGAATCGACGCGGCCGGTGAGTTCCAGGTCGCGGCCCTCCCAGGCCGGGTGCAATTCCGGCGCGAGCCGCAGTTCGGCCCGCCAGGCCCCCTGCAGGAAGGCCAGCACGGCCACCGCGCCGGCCAGGGCCAGCCAGTGGCGCCGCCGCAGCGCCACCAGCAGCGCGCCGGCCAACACCAGCGCGATGAACTCCCAGCGGCTGGGCAGTCGCTCGCAGCGATGGAGCACGGCCAGGCCCGCCAGCCAGGCCAGACCGGCCGCCAGCAGCTCACGGACACCCCATCGCTCCTGCGCCAATGCCCTTCCTCACCCCCGTGCGGCGGAGGTCGGGGTGTAGCATGCCGCCGTTTTTTCCTCGCGCCACCGCGCTTCCCCGCATGAGCTCCTCCGCCATCCAGGCCAAGCTGGCCGAACTGGGCATCACGCTGCCCCCCCTCGCCGTGCCGGCTGCCGCCTACCTGCCCTTCGTGCGCACGGGCAACCTGGTCTTCATCTCCGGCCACATCGCCAAAAAGGACGGCAAGCCCTGGGTGGGCCAGCTCGGCAAGGACACCGACACCGCCACCGGCCAGGCCGCCGCGCGCGCCATCGCCATCGACCTGCTCGGCACGCTGCAGGCCGCCACCGGCGACCTGGGCAAGGTCGTGCGCATCGTCAAGGTCATGAGCCTGGTCAACAGCACCCCCGATTTCACGGAACAGCACCTCGTGACCAACGGCTGCTCCGAACTGCTGGCCGCCGTGCTGGGCGATGCCGGCAAGCATGCGCGCAGTGCCTTCGGCGTGGCGCAGATCCCGATGGGTGCGTGCGTCGAGATCGAGCTGATCGCGGAAGTGCGCGACTGATGTTTCTCCAGCCCTCGAAATTGCCCGCCCGCGCGCTGGCGGCCACCGCACTGGCGAGTTTCGGCGCCGTCGGCGCGGCGCTCATCGCCCAACATCAGTTCGGCATCAAACCCTGCCCCTGGTGCGTGCTGCAGCGCGCCATCTTTTTGGTGGTCGGCGCGCTGGCCCTGATCGGCTGGCTCGGCCAGAGCCGCCGCGCCCTGCGCCAGGCCGTGGTGGTGCTGATCCTCGTGATGTGCACCGCAGGCCTGACGGCGGCGGTGTTCCAGCACGAGGTCGCGGCGCAGAGCGCCAGCTGCGCGCTCAGCCTGGCCGACAAGATCGTCACCGCCCTCGGGCTCGAGGAGCTATGGCCGTCGGTCTTCATGATCACCGCCAACTGCGCCGAGGCCGCCGCCTACCGGCTGCTGGGCCTGCCGTACGAAGTCTGGAGCGGGCTGTTGTTCGCCAGCTTTGCGGCCGTTGGCCTGATCATCCTCAACAAGCGCTGATCAAGGGGCGCCACGTGGGAGAGATGGAACTGGCGGCATCCTGCCGTGCCACACTGACCGACGGCGCGCCTTGGCCGTCACCGCTGGCGTTCGCCGATCAGCTGCGAGCTGCGAATCTCGACGGCAGCCCGGAAAGCATGGCTCGCCTGGATGCCTTGCTGCGCACGTTGCGCACGACCCACCAGCTCTCTCCTGCTGCGATGGCGGCGATACCCGGGGGAGAGACTTTCCTGATCCTGGCTGCCGTCGCGCTTGGACTGGTGGTCGAACGCGCCACCGGCGTGCCGATCGAGTGGCTCGACCGTACCCACGCCGCCAGGCGCCTGCCTCCCGACATGGCGCTGCCAGAGGATGGCTGGGCGCGCCTCTTCGGCGTCGTGACGAACTCCCCCATGGTGCCGCTGGGCGTGATCGAAAGCGGCTTGTTCGATGCGGACCCGGGCATGAGTTGCGAGAGCTATGCGCAGCGCTGGGTCTCGCGTGTGCAGAAAACGGCCCTGCTCGTCTTGCCCGACATGGATGCGAACGAACGCTGCCGTGAACTGCTGGACGCGCTGACAAGCGGCACGGCACCTGCGGGTGGGTTGGCGTACGCAAAGGCCTTGCGACAAGCCAACCTGGATTACAGCGCCCAAAGCCTGCAACGTCTGGACGCCCTGCTTCGGCAGATCCGCGAGCAAGTAAAGCCGGAGCGCTCGGCCTTCATGATGCGACCGGTCTATCAGAACTTCCTGCAGCTGGTCGCGTTCTACGCTGCAAGCTGCACGGCCCGAGTCGGTCAGCTGCCCATCAAATGGCTTGCCTTCGGCGAGGCTGCCAGCTTGCAGGGGGATCTCCAGCCAGATTTCGAAACCCAGTTCGCTTGCCTGCTGGATGGCAAGCTGCAATTCCCCTTGCGCCAGGTGTGCGCTTTGTTGTTCGTGCCTGGCGCCAATAACAGCTTGCAGTCCTGGTCCAGCAACGTCACCCTCAACGCAACCCACCGGTTGATCTCGATCAAACGCCCGAAGCCGACCAGGGTGCAAGTGCCCGAGCTGATACCCGAGTGGGCCACAGCCGTGCAACAGGCAGGCTACTTCGCAGCGCAGAGCCTGTTCATGGTGGAAGGTGGCAGCACCCTCGTGCCGCAGATGCTGGAGCCCTCGGGCAAGGGGTTCAGGGTCGTCGTATTCGGCATGCAGGCCGATGCAGCCGCCTACGACGAGGCAGAGCGCAAGCTCAACGACAACCCGAACAAGCTGCCTTGGCAGGTTTGTGCCACGGACGGTTTCGCCAACCTGCCTACCGGTCGCACTGATGCGGTGACGATCGAGCTGCGTTGCTATCCGGGCGGCTTGTTTTCGCGCCGCCAGCCGCTGACGATGAATGTCGCCTGCCCCTACCGGCCAGCATCCAGCCCGCAGGGGTTCGCGATCTACTCGCCCAAGCTCCTCCAATGCGACGCGCCCACGCCCGCGCTGCCCGGCTTGCTGACGACCTTCTACCGCGGCATCGACAGCTTCCGGATGGACTCGCCGGGGGCCACGTTCTCCTGGAACCGCTACCTGGACGAGTCGATCTGACGAGCACCGCAGACGCGGGCGACCAACGATCCCCTCATTCGCCGAGCACCACGCCCTCCCGCCTCGGGTCGGCGCCGCCGACCCAGCCGGTCTTCACGCGCATCAGCACCTGCAGGCCGCTGGTCAGATCGGACTCGACGACCACATGGCCGCGCGCGCGCAGGTCTGCCAACTGTGCCGCCGTCAGCGCACCCCGCTCGACGATCAGCGAGCCACCGTTGAAGTGGCCGAAGTTGGGCAGGTCCACCGCCTTCTGTGCTGGCAGCCCCCAGGCCAGCGCGCCGGTCATCGCCTTGGCCACGTAATGGATGATGACCGGCCCGCCCGGCGAGCCGGCCACCATGATGAGCAGGCCCCGGCGGTCGAACACCAGCGTGGGCGCCATGCTGGAGCGCGGCCGCTTGCCGGCCTCGACACGGTTGGCCACCGGCTTGCCATCGGGCCCGACCGGGTTCAGCGAGAAATCGGTCAGCTGGTTGTTCAACATGAAGCCGCCCGCCAGCCCGGTGCCGCCATCGCTCATGACGCGATTGCCGAAGGCCGACTCCACGCTGGTGGTCATGGACACGGCATGGCCTTGGGCGTCGACCACGCTGACCTGGCTGGTGCCCGATTCCAGTTGCTCGGCCTGCGGCGCCAGGGCCTGCTTGACTGCGCCGGGATCGCCCGCAGTGGCCGGGGGCATCGCCCGCGGCCCGATCAGTGCAGCGCGCTGTTTCAGGTAGGCCGGCGCAAGCAGGTTGAGCCAGTCGCCGCCGGGCGCCGTGACGAAGGCCGGGTCACCGATGAACTGCGCGCGGTCGGCGAAGGCCAGCTTGGCCGACTCCGCGTAGGCATGCATCCAGTCGGCGGTCAGGCCCCGGGCTTTGACCGCGTCGGGCTGGGTGTCCAGCAGACCGAGGATCTGCATCAACGTGAGATGGCCCGACGTCGGCGGGCCGAAACCGCAGACGCGGAAACTGTGCCACTCGTTGCACAGCGGCGGGCGCACGACGGGCCGATAGGCCGCGAGGTCCGCCGTGGTCAGCAGGCCCGGCCGCGCATGGCTCTTGACGCGGCGCACGATGTCTTCGGCAACCGGCCCTTCGTAGAAGGCGCGCACGCCCTGCTTCGCGATGCCGCGCAGCACCGCCGCGTAGGCCGGGTTCTGCAGCACGCTGCCCACCGGCCGGGCGTTGCCGGCTGCGTCGAAGAAATAGCCGCGGGCCTGCGGGTCACCGCGCAAGGCCGCCTCGCCGCTGAGCAGTTCAAACAACCGCGGGCTGACCGCGAAGCCCTGCTCCGCCAGCCGGATGGCCGGCTCGAACAGCCGCGCCCATGGCAGCTTGCCGTGCACCTTGTGCGCCTCGGCCAGCATGGCCAGCACGCC
>JACCDQ010507764.1_pt1 | contig 11263 bp, 9 predicted proteins | sample 7446031 | NCBI WGS metagenome assembly JACCDQ01 (sample SAMN15323442, study PRJNA562643) | freshwater metagenome | isolation source: river surface water | place: USA:Blue River Watershed | collected 2017-08-17
AAGATGGTGGAGGTGTCGTAGCGGCCGTCGCCGTCGGTATCGCGGAGGACGGAGACGCGGCCGGTGGGGAGGTCTTCGCCGTTGCCGTCGAGGTCGGGCATGTAGCCGCGCATTTCGACGACCCACAGGCGGCCGTCGGGCGTGAAGGCGATGGCGACAGGCTCCTGAACGAGGGGTTCGTGGGCGGCGAGCTCGAGCTTGTAGCCGGGGGCAACGGTCATCGCGGCGAGAGCTTCGGCGGGCGAACGAACCGGGGCGGGCGGAATCTGGTCGGCCGGGACGAGGGATTTTTGGACGACGCCGGCCTTGTCGGCGCGGTCACCGATTTGCGCCGCGGTGTGCGGTGCGAGGCCGGCGGTGGCGAGCGCGGCGGCGAGGGCGAGCGCAGGTCGGAGGGAGAGACGGAGCGACGGAGAGACGGAGGGACGGAGAGAACGGGAGACGGAGCGGGCGAAGCGCATGAGTGAATAGGTATGTGGACGGGCGCAGGCAGGGATGCGGGACGGCGAGGTGCGTGGAGGAGTCGGAGAGGACAGCAGCGCGCGGACCAGCGGGCGGGCGCGAGGGTGGTTTCGCTGGGGCGAGGTGGCGCGCGGATCCGCCGGCGGTGGGCTCAGGCGGCGCGGGGAAGGAGTTCGCGCAGATTGTGGAAGCAGACGTGGGAGGCTTCGAGGCCGCCGCGGGAGAAACCGTAACCGGCGGGGAGATGGAGGTCGGCTTCGGCGATTTGGACCACGCGCCAGTGGGTCTCGAGGGAGAAGGCACCGGCGTAACCGCTGCGGGCGATGGCGGCGAGGTGGGGGCGCCAGCCGACGTCGCCGAGGCCGACGGGGGCGGCGACGGCGGGGTGGTGGCCGGGCTTGGGCGCGATGCGGGAGGCGTCCTTGACGTGAATGTGGGCGACGCGGGCGGCGACGGCGTCGTAGCCGGCGGTGGCGTCGATCACGGTGTCGGGCACGTAGAGGACGTTGCAGGGATCCCAGACGAGGCCGAACTGGCGTTCGGGCAGGAGTTGGAAGAGGGCGGCGGACTCGGGGCCGGTGCCCATGATGCAGGAGGCTTCGTTTTCGACGCCGATGATGACGGACGAGCCGGCGGCGGCGGCGCGGAGTTCCTGGAGGTGGGCGGCGACGCGCGGAAAGAGCGCGGCGTGCTCGGCGGGCGGGCGACGGAGGAAGGTGAAGACGCGGACGAGGCCGGCGCCGAGTTCATGGGCGACGGCGAGGCTGCGTTTGAACTGATCGACGTGGGCGGCGATGGCGGCGCGGTCGTCGATGTCGCATTTGAAGACGGGCGAGGAGCAGCCGAAGATTTTCCAACCCTCGCCCTGGGCGGTGCGCTTGATCTCGGCGATGTCGGCGGGCGTGAGGTCCTTGAAGGCGCGGCCGAACATGCTGCGCAGCTCGATGCCGGGAAGCTTCCACTCTTTCACGAAGCGGACGATGTCGGGCAGGTCCTGGGAGACTTCGTCGGAGATGAGCGTAAACGAGGCGGGAAAGGCGGTGGGCATGAGGCGGAAAAGAAGGAAGTCGGAAATGTGGAAAAGCGGGAAACGGGAAGGCGGAAGGCGGAAGGCGCCCGGTCGTGGGAGGCGAACGGGAAGGCGCGGGCGGGCGACTTACTTGGGTTGGTTGGCGGCGAGGACGTCGGCGAGTTTCACGGGGGCGCCGCCGCGGCGTTTGCTCTCGTCGGCGGCTTCCATGAAGGTCATGAGCTCGATCGTCTCCTCGGCGGGGACGGGCGCGACGCGGGTCTGGAAGAACTTCACGACTTCGCGGAGGAGGGCGGGGTAGCCGACCTTGAGCTCGGGCGACACGGTGGCGGTGGAGCCGAAGACGGTGACGCCGTAGGCGCCCTTCATGTTGCGGTTGCCGCGGACGGTGCCGACGCGGCCGTCGGACCAGACGCCGGTGACGACATCGGCGTTGGGCGTGTGGGTGCGCACGACGGTTTCGCAGCCGCGGCCCATGACGGTGTAGAGGGTCTCGCAGGCGTGGATACCATACCAGTAGAGGTCGGGGTGGCTCTTCTCGATTTCGCAGGGGCCGAAGGTGGAGGCGCCGCGGAGTTCGCCGAACTTGGCGCCCTTGAGAGCGTCGACGGTGTTGAACCGGAGGGAGGAGGAGCTGAAGACGGGGGTGTTGTGCTTTTTCGCGAGGGCGAAGATCGCGAGGGCGTCGCGGAGGGAGCCGGCGACGGGTTTGTCGATGAAGACGGGTTTGCCGGAGGGGAAGACCTCGCGGGCGTAGGCGAGGTGGGGGCGGCCGTCGACGGCCTCGATCATGACGGCGTCGACGTTTTGCACGAGCTCGGCTACGGTGGCGTAGAGTTTGATTTCGGGATACTTGAGCAGGTCGGCGGTGTAGCCCTCGACACGGTTGGCGCTGGAGGGGATGTCAGGGCTGCCGCCTTTGAAGACGGCGACGACGCGGGCGCCGGGGACGTGGTCCTTGGCCTTGGGGTCGTTGAGGGTCTTGGTGAAGGCGATGACGTGCGAGGTATCCAGGCCGATGAGACCGACGCGGATAACGTCGGCGGCGCGGGCGGAGAGGGCGGTCGCGGCGAGGAGGCCGACGGCGAACGTGCGAAGGAGGGCGCGGGGAAGCATGCGAAGAGTGAGAAGGGCGGGCGGGCGTCAGGCGAGCCAGCGGGCGCGATTTTTTTCGACGAAGGCGTCGTCGACGAGCCACGGGTAGGCGGCGGCGACGCGGCTGATCTCGCGGGCCTGGCCGGGGGAGAGCTGCTCGTGGGGATCGAGGCACGCGACGGTGGACAGGAGGCCGGCGCGGCGGAGGACTTCGTGGATGCCGGGCAGGCAGCCGGCGAAGTCGTGGGCGGCGTCGAAGATGGCGGCGTTGGCGTCGGTGAGCGCGGCGTTGCGGGTAAGCCAGGCGGCGTCGAGCGGGGCGCCGGCGGCGCGGGCGTGTTTTATCTCCCCGAGGAGGGCGACGGCGCGTTCGGTCCAGACGCCCCACTGGCCGAGCAGGCCGCCGACGATGTGACGGGTGCGGCCGCCGAAGGCGAAGGGTGTGAGCAGGTCGCCGATGATATTATCGTCGTTGCCGGTGTAGAGGGCGACGTCGTCGCGGCCGGCGTCGAGGACGGCGCGGACGACGTCGATCGTGCGGTAGCGGTGGAACGGGGCGATCTTGACCGCGACGAGCTGCGGGATGTCGGCGAAGGCGCGCCAGAATTTGTAGGAGAAGACGCGGCCACCGACGGCGGGCTGGAGATAGAAGCCGACGAGGGGGATTTCGCGGGCGACGGCGCGGCAGTGTTTGAGGACGGCGGCTTCGTCGTCCTTGGCCCAGGCGCCGAGGCTGAGGAGACCGGCGTGGTAGCCGCGGTCGACGGCGAGGCGGGCTTCCTTGACCGCTTGGTCCGTGCGGCCGCAGAGGCCGGCGATGAGGACGAAGGGCCGGGGCGCCGGGGCGGGCGCCGGAGCGCGGGACTTGGCGCGAGCCCGGGTGGACGGCGCGGCGGCGAGAGGGGACGTGTTCAGCCACTCCCGCACGGTCTCGGCGGCGAGGGAGAGGATCGGGGCGTAAAGGCCGATCTTGGGGTCGCGGATCTGAAACTGGGTGGAGTGCACACCGACCGCGAGGCCGCCGGCGCCGGCGTCGACGTAGTAGCGGACGAGGGCGCGCTGGCGGGCTTCGTCCCAACGGCGCGCGCGGGTGAGGGCGAGCGGGAGCGCGGGGATGACTTGGCCTTCCAGCAGGTGGGCGCGGAGATCGAGGGACATGCGGGCGGTCAGGACGGAGAGGGCGCGGGGGACGACGCGGAAGACGGGAAAGACACGGGAGACGTGCGGGACACGAAAAACCGGGTGGACAGGGGGGCCGAACAGAGGCGTGGCGGACGCGGCCGGCGGTCAGAACTGGCCGTCGCGTTGTTCGAAGCCGGTGGGCTTGCCCCAGGAGGCGCCGCCGAGCCGGAGCCATTCGGAGATCCAGATCAGCATGTCGTCGACGCGGGTGGGCGGGAGGCCGAAATGGCGGTGCGAATAGGACGCGTTGTTGAGCCAGGCGGTGTCGGCTTCCTGACCGACGATCGTGACCGGGCGGCCCATGATCTCGCCGAGCCGGTGGGCGACGGCGCGGACGGAAAGGGTTTCCGCGCCGGTGATGTTGATGGCGGCGGCAGGCGAGGCGGCGAGCTCGAGGGAACGGATGGTGTGGTCGAGGGCGTCGCGCTGGAAGATGACGTTGACGTAGCCGGTGGTGACGTCGACGGGCTGGCCGGCGAAGACCTTTTGGGCGATGTCGACAAGCAGGCCGTAGCGGAACTCGACGGAGTAGTTGAGCCGGATGAGGGCGACGCGGGTGCCCTGGGCGCGAGCGACCTCGGCGAAGGCGAGCTCGCGGGCGAGGCACGAGGCGGCGTAGTCGCCGACGGGCGCGGGCGGGGTCTGCTCGGTGGCGCCGCCGGAATCGGCGCGGACGAACGGGTAGACGCAGCCGGAGGAGAAGGCGACGATGCGGGACTTGTAGAAGCGCTGGGCGACGAGGCGGGGCATCTCGACGTTGAGCCGCTGCAGGAGCTCGGGCGCGGCGGAGGTGCCGAATTTCACCCCGGCCAGGAAGAAGATCGTGGGGGCGTCGGGCAGCGCGGCGAGGGAGGCGGGGTCGCTGAGGTCGGCGGCAAGGGTGGAGATGCCGTGGTGGTCGAAGGCGGCGCGATCGTGGAGCGTCTTGAAGCGGGACACGGCGACGACGGCGTCGCGACGGCCGACGGCGGCGAGGGCGCGGTGGGCCATCACGCTGAGGTGGAGGCCGAGCTTGCCGCCGGCGCCGAGGACGAGGACCGGTCCGGACGTGCGCGTGAGGACCGCGGCGGCCTCGTGGGAGGGGCGGCTGACAAATTCGTCGATTCCCTCGGGCGGACAGGGCAGACGGGAGGCGGCGGCGGGCGATGCGGGCTTTACAACGGACATGAACGGCGTAACCGAGTGGTTACGTCGCAAACGGCGTCGCACAAGCTGAAATTTCCGACCACGCTCGGCCGCATGAAACGTTTTCCCGCCACTCTGCCCGGTTTGTTGGCCGAAATGGTCGCGATTCCGAGCGTGAATCCGGAGGGGGCGGCGGGCGGGTCGGTGCCGGGCGAGGCGGCGATGGGGGCCTGGCTGGCGGACGCGTTGCGCGGGCTCGGGGCGGCGGTGGAGACGCGGGATCTGGCGCCCGGGCGGCCCAACGTGATCGGGGTGTTCGAGCCGGCGCGGCCGGCGCGGGCAACGGTGGTGTTTGCACCCCACCTCGACACGGTGGGGGTGGCGGGGATGACGGTGCCGGCTTTTGCGCTCACGCGGCGGGCGGGCCGTCTGCACGGCCGGGGGGCCTGCGACACGAAGGGGCCGACGGCGGCGTTGCTGTGGGCGTTGCGGCGGTGGACGCGCTCGGCGGCCGGCCGGCGGGGCGACGTGCGCTGGGTGGTGGCGGCGACCTCGGGCGAGGAAGAGGGGAGCGCGGGAGCGCAGGCGCTGATGCGGACGGGTTTCCGGGCGGATTTCGCGGTGGCGCTGGAGCCGACGGAGCTGCGCGTGGTGCACGCGGCCAAAGGCATCGTGCGGGCGTGGCTGGAGACGACGGGCCGGGCGCACCACGGGGCGCAACCCGACCGCGGCGACAACGCGATCTACAAACTGCTGCCGCTGGCGCAGGCGCTGAAGACGGAAGTGGCGGCGGAGTTTGCGCAGACCCGCCACGCGGTGCTGGGCAAGGCGAGCCTGAACCTCGGGGTGATCCAGGGCGGTCGCGACCTGAACATCGTGCCCGATGTCGCGCGGGCGGGCGTGGACATCCGGTGGCATCCCGGGCTGCCCGAGGCGACGGTGCTGGCGCGGCTGGAGCGCGCGATCCGGGACCATGCGCCGGCCGCGACCTTGCGGCTGCACCGCACGGGACCGGCGTTCGTGACGGCGCGGACGGAGCCGTGGGCGCGGGCGTTGCGGCGGGCGGGCCGCGGCTGGGCGACGGCGGACTGGTTCTGCGACGCCAATATTTTCGCGGCGCACGGCGTGCCGGCGGTGGCGTTCGGACCGGGCGACATCGCGCAGGCCCACACCAAGGACGAATACATCACGGCGCGGGCGCTGGCGGACGGCGCGGCGGCGTTCGGAGCGTTCCTCACCTCCCCGGGAGGCGGGTGAGGCGCGGGGCGGTCGGTGCGCGAGGCCGGCGCGCGGGTCCGGAGAACGGGTGGCCGCGCGGAGGTGGCGGGGCGGAAATTTTTCGGACGGCACGGCGGCCAGGGCCGCCGATGCCGTCCGGTTGAGCGGACGCGGGGTCCGAAATCAGACCATCACCGCGCGGGCGCGGTTTTTGAGCCACGCTTCGATCTCCGCGTGGCGGCGATCGGCGGACCAGCCGGCGGCCTCGGCCATCCAGGTGGCGACCTGCTCGAGGGCGGCGGGGGTTTCGCGGTGGTAATAGTGCCAGCCGCTGCGGCGAAGCAGGACGTCGTCGAGGTGCTCGGCCCACTCGTTTTCGACGTAGTGCTGGACGGCTTCGCGGGTGACGGGGGCGGGCAAGATACCGCTGTAGGCGTTGGCCTCGGCAGGGGGCAGGAGCAGTTCGTCCGCGGTGCGGCAGGGTTTCGCGTCCGACTTCCCGAGGTGGGCGACGATCTGATCGACGGCCTGCTGTGCCATGAGGCGATAGGTCGTGAGCTTGCCGCCGGCGATGTCCCACCAGCCGGGCTGGGGGGACTTGATCTGGTGCTCGCGCGAGATGTCGGACGGCGAGCCGTCGGGATTGGCGATGAGCGGGCGGAGGCCGGCCCAGCTGCTGATCAAGTCGGACTCGCGCAGGGAGATCGACGGGAAGAACTCGTTGACGGTGCGGAGGACGTAGGCGACGTCGGCGCGGTCGGTGGCGACGTCCTCGGGTTTGCCGCGGTAGTCGGTGTCGGTCGTGCCGATGATGACGCGTTCGCCCCAGGGCAGAATGAAGAGGATGCGTTTGCCCTCGGTGATGACGACGGCCGAGGGAACCGGCAGGCGGGAGCGTTCGATGACGATGTGAATGCCCTTGCTCAGGCGAAGTTTGACGGCGCTGTGTTTGACCTGGTCGGCCCAGGGGCCGGTGGCGTTGAGCAAGGTGCGCGTGCGGATCGTCGCCGTGGAACCGTCGAGGGTATCCTCGATGGTGCACACCCAAAGGTCGCCCTCGCGGCGGGCGTCGCGGAGCCGGGTGTAGTTTCTCAGCGTCGCGCCATGGCGGGCGGCGGAGCGGAGCGTGTCGAGGACGAGGCGGGCGTCGTTGGTGAGGGCGTCGAAGTAACGGACGGCGCCGGCGAGGTTGGCGTCGCGCAGGGCGGGGAGCATCTGTTGCGTCTCGGCGCGGTTGAAGCCGCGCGAAGGCTCGAAGTTTCGTCCGCCGCAGAGTAGGTCGTAGAGTTTTACGCCGATGCGCAGCTGCCAGAGCGGGCGGCCTTCGCCGCGGTAGGCCGGGAAGACGAAACCGAGCGGTTCGCCGAGGTGCGGGGCGATCCTGTGGATCGTCTTCTTCTCGACGCTGGCTTCGTGCACGAGCCGGACGCGGCCCTGCTCGAGGTAGCGCAGGCCGCCGTGAAGGAGCCGGCTGGAGCGGCTGCTGGTGCCGGCCGCGAAATCCTGCTGGTCGACGAGGCCGGTGCGGAGGCCGCGCATGGCGGCATCGCGGGCGACGCCGCTGCCCACGATGCCGCCGCCGACGACGAGGAGGTCGAGGGGCGCGGCCGTGAGCCGGGCGAGAGTTTCGCTGCGTGGATTGACCGGATTCGGTTTCATCGGAGAGCGGGAGCGGCGGCCGGGCGGGACGCGGCGAGCAGGTCGCCGAACTCGGCGAGACTCGGGAGCACGAGGTGCGGCGGCTGGGGCGCGGCGGCGGCGTCCTGCGCGGTGGCTTCGCCGGTGAGCACGAGGACGCCGAGGGCGCCGGCGCGGTGGGCCATCATGATGTCGGTGTAAACGCGGTCGCCGACCATGGCGCACTGGTGCGGCTGCAGGCGGTGCCGGGCGAGAATGCCGCTCAGCATGGTCGGGTCGGGCTTGCCGAGCGTGATGTCGGGCGCGCGACCGGTGGCGGTCTGGAGCAGGGCGCAGATCGCGCCGCAGTCGACGAGCACGGTGGGTTGGTCGGTGGGGCAGACGCGGTCGGGATTGGTGGCGAGGTAGAGCTTGCCGCGGGAAATCCACCACGCGGCCCGGCAAAGGCGGGCGTAGCTGAGCGTGGTGTCGAAACCGACGACGACGGCGTCGGGCTCGTCGGTGGCGCTGTCGGTCGTGAAGTCGAAGCCGGCGTCGCGGAATTGGGACAGCATGCTCGGCGTGCCGAGCACGAAGAGGCGGCGGGCCTTCGGGTGGGCGGTCCGGAGGTGGTCGATGGTCGCCTGCGCGGAGGTGTAGAGTTCCTCGGCGGAGGCGGTGAGGCCCATCTTGCGGAGGTGGGCGAGGTAGTCGGCGGTGCTCTTGGAGGGGTTGTTGGTGAGAAAGGTGTAGCCGATGCCGAGGGCGCGCATGCGCTGCAGAAACGGCAGGGTGCAGTCGAAGAGCGTGCCGCCCTTGTAGATGGTGCCGTCCATGTCGAGGGCCACGTGCGCGATGGTGCGCAGGCGGGCGGCGTCGACGGCGGGAGCGGCGGCGGAGGGGGCGGCGGGCGGCTGGGACGGGCTGGACGTCATGTAAGGAGAAAACGGATGCGCGGGGCGCGGGAAGGGCGGTCAGGCGGCGGTGGCGGCGGAGGCGGCGGCCAGCGCGCCGCCGGGGCCGAAGAGCGCGGCGAGGGCGGGCCCGAGCGTCGCGGTGCGCAGGGCGAGATCGAGCACGGTGAAGCGGCGGCGGATGTGCTGGGCGCGCAGGAAGCTGGAGCGCAGGCGGTCGCGGGTGAGGCCGATTTCCTCCGGCTCGACCGGGGCGCCGACGGCACGGAGCCGGCGCTTCATTTCCGCACAGGGTATCAACTGCGCGCGCAGGTGGCCGCGGAGCGCGGGCCAGACGACGCGCAGGCGTTCGAGCTGGGCGGCGAGCTCGGTGCGGGTGGAGGTCTTGGCGAGGGTCTCGCCGACGGCGGTCGGGACAAAGTCGGTGCCGGCGAAAAGGGCGCGGGCGCGGGCCTCCGCGGCGGGCGCCTCGTCCCAGGCGGCGACGCAGCGCGCGACGTCGAGGTGTTCGAAGGGCTGCCCGAGCAGGTGTTCGTAGAAGGCGGTGACCGCGAGCGTGGCGATGCCGACCTTGAAGCCGTGGGAGGGCGCCTCGCCGCGATGGGTATGGTGCTCCATGTCCCAGAGGTGCGAGAACTGGTGCTCGGCGCCCGAGGCGGGGCGGCTGGATTTCGACCACTGCATGGCGAAGCCGCCGAGCATCAAGCCCTCGACCAGCGGGCCGATGGCGGCGGGCCGACCGGCGCGGGCACCGGCGGGATCGGCGAGGGCGTCGCGCAGGCCGCCTTGGACGATGGACCACGCGCGCGGCTCGATGGGCTCGGCGCCGAGGGCGTCGGCGAGAATCCAGTCGGCGCCGGCGGTGACCTTGGCGAGCAGGTCGGCGTAGCCGGAGGCGGTCATCTCGGGCGGAGCACGGCCGATAAGGTCGAGATCGGCGACGACGGCGCGCGGCGCCGGGCAGTTGAAAGTCTGTTTCGCGCCCTCGAAGGTGATCGAGGCGCCGAAGGCCGTATAGCCGTCCATCGAGGCGGCGGTGGCGACGCAGAGGTAGCCCTCGCGACCGAGGCGATGCGCGGCAAGTTTGACGAGGTCGTTGACGGTGCCGGAGCCGACGGCGACGGGGATGGCGGCGAGCGGGCGGAGGGCGGCCTCGACCTCGGCGACGAATTTCCACTCGGCGTAGAGCGCGGGATCGGCGAGCACGACGGGCGGCTCGGTGCCGATGCCGGCCGCGCGGAGGGCGGCGTCGACCGCGGTGCCGGCGAGGCCGAGGGTGTGCGGATCCGCGACGACGACCGCGCGCCGGCCGGGAAACTGGGCGGCAAAGACGCGCGCCGTTTCCTGCACGGCGCCGGCGCCGACGACCAAAGCGCGGGTCTCGCGGGCGGAACCGAGGGCGGCGGCGAGCGAGAGTTTCTCGGCGGTCGGAGGCGGAGTGGACAGCGTGGTCATCGACTGGAGGCGGCGAACGGGAAGGGGGGCGGGAGAGTGGCGACGGCGCGGGCGAGGCGCGTCATTTCCGGGATTTCCGGGCGGGGGTTTTCGGCACAGGGGCGGCGAGCAGCGTGCTGGCGCCGAGTTCGTCGATGACGAGGGACTTGATGATGCCGCCGGCGAGGGCGGCGAGAATGGCGGCGGTGCGGTCGCTGCCGGAGACAACGCCGATCACCTGGGGCACGGCGCGGAGCTGGTCGATCTGGGCGCTGATCACGCGGTCGCGCCACGAGGTGGCGCATTCCTCGCCGGCGGCGTCGATGAAGCGGCCGCAGACCTCGCCGACGGCTCCGGCGCGCTCGAGTTCGCGGATCATGGCGGCATCGAGGGTGCCGCGCTCGACGAACACGGAATTGGCGAGCGTGCCGAGGCCGACGAGGGCGACCTTGGCGCGACCGAGGTGCTCGTGGACGGAGCGCACCTGTTCGAGGGCAAGCAGGGCGTCGCGCGTGCGCTTTTCCGGGATGAAGGCGGGGGTGTTGAGGGAGAGGAAAATGCCGCCGAGGCGCTGGGCCATGACGCGGCCGACTTCCTGGGCGTCGACGGCGCTGACGTTGGAATCGACGCTGCCCATGGCCTGGACGACGGTGAGGGACTTGGTGCGGACCCCGGGAAGGTGGTGGACGAGCTCCTGGATGGTGCGGCCGCCGGCGAGGGCGACGACATCCCGCGGGGCGATGAGCGAGTCGACGACCGCGGCGCCGAAGTGGCCGACGGCGCGGCGGAGATCGGCGCCCTCCAGGCCCTCGCTGGCCTTGATCACGACGGCGGTATGGAGGCCGAACCGCTCGCGCAGGCGGTCCTCGAGCTCGCGGCGGCGGGGTTCGTAGTCGGCGACGGTGATCCGGACGATGCCGCGCTCGCGGGCCAGGGCGAGGAGGCGGGAGACCTTGGCCTGCGAGACCTTGGCGAACTTCGCCACCTCGTTCTGCCCCAGGCCGTCGAGGTAGTAGAGGCGCGCCACGAGCCTCAGGCGATCATCTGAATAATCATTCGGCATTTTTATCTATCCAAATCGGCGCACGGCGGAGTGTCAAGGGGCCGGCGGATGCGGCGGCGGCACGGGCGGCACGGCTGGGCGGCGGCGTGGCGGGTGGCCGAGAAACGTGAAACCGTATTCCTG
>JACCDQ010098797.1_pt1 | contig 11262 bp, 9 predicted proteins | sample 7446031 | NCBI WGS metagenome assembly JACCDQ01 (sample SAMN15323442, study PRJNA562643) | freshwater metagenome | isolation source: river surface water | place: USA:Blue River Watershed | collected 2017-08-17
ACAAAGCACCACAATTACAGCAAAGTTTTAAGTTTTGATTTATACTGTAAGGTGATGAAATTGGCAGCCATGCCCTCCTGTCTCGGGGGTGGTGATTATAGGACAAACGCAGCATAAAGCCGGAATATCTTAGTCGACTGGGATTGACCACCAAATTTGTACTGTGGCTAACTACACCGTGGGCGGTTCGACTCCCCCTCTTACAGCAAGCAATTGAAAAGTGTGAAAGAATATTTTATTTGATATATTTCTTTCATACTTTTTTTTTGAGTATTTTTGCTTAGTAAAAATATTATTTGGTTTTTAGTTTGTTGATGAAGTGTAATTGCGACACGCAATCCCAAATTGAGGTTTGCGTGTTTTTTTGTGTTTAAAAAACACGAATGTTTAATCAAGAATCATTTACTTTGTGTTTCTGACTGAAACAACCCTAAACAATGATTGAAGAAAAATCCTTCTTTACAAACGATGCCGTAGTGCTTGGCATTTTAATGGCTACGCTGGCTCTCATTTTTTACTCAACTACCCTTAAATCATTTGAAAAGTTTTATAAAATTGTTCCTTCAATACTTCTTTGCTTTTTTATTCCAGGTTTATTGAGTTCGTTTAATATCATTTCGGCGGCAGATTCTCAGCTTGACGAAACCGCTTCACGTTTTTTCCTGCCAACTTGTTTAGTCTTTTTTACGCTAAGTATTGATATTCAAGCTCTTCGGCAGCTCGGTGGAAAAGCCTTGTTTGTTTTCTTTGCTGGAGCATTAGGCGTGATGGTAGGCGGGCCAGTAGGAATTTGGATAGGAAAAATGATTGACCCGTCTTTCTTAGGAAAAGATGGTGAAGAAATTTGGCGAGGTTTGGCTACGATTGCAGGAAGTTGGACAGGTGGAAATGCTAATCAGCTGGCTTTGAAAGAAATATTTCAGCCATCGCCTGCTGTTTTTGCTCAAACGAGTGTAATTGATGTACTTTTTGCCGAATTATGGCTGGGTTTATTGCTCTATTTTGTAGCAAAAGCCGCCATTATCGACAAAAAAATGAAAGCTGATGCAAGTATCATCAAAGAAATACAAGACAGAGTAGAAATTGAAAGTACCAAACAAAAGAATCCAACCTTTCAAGAATTGTTTTTATTACTGGCTGTTGGCTTTGGAATAACTGGACTCGCTCATATTGTGGCAGATAATGTTGCTCCTTTTATCGAAACCAATTATCCGAATTTGAAGGCTTACAGTTTAGCCTCCAAATCATTTTGGATTGTAACAGTTGCATCGCTTTCAGGTTTTATTCTATCAAATACCAAAGCTCGCAACCTTGAGCGATTCGGTGCTTCCAAAATCGGTACATTGTTTCTTTATTTCCTAATTGCTACTATTGGTATGCAGTTGCATATTTTTGAAGCGTTCAAAAATCCAATGTTATTTTTGGTTGGCTTGATTTGGATTTTGATTCATGCACTCTTTACTATTGTGGCATCATATATTGTGAAAGCTCCTTTTTTCTTTACAGCTGTTGGTTCGCAGGCCAATGTTGGAGGCGTTGCTTCGGCATCGGTTGTGGCAGCTGCTTTTAACCCTTCACTTGCTCCGATTGGCGTTTTGTTAGCTATTTTGGGCAATGCTGTTGGCACTTATTGTGGCTATCTTACGGGGCTTGCCATGCAGTGGATTTCTAATTGATACAAACCTTACCTATTTTGTTTATTTCAAAAAAAGGTTTTTTCGTGTATCATAAAAGACGTATATATACCAAATTCTATCTTAGGCATCATATTTGCTCAATTTTTACTGTAAAATTGAGCGAACATGAAAAAAATATTTACCTTTTGGCTGGGGGTTATTGTGGCGTGTAATGCTCAGCAAAATCCACCCAAAAAGTTTAATTACAGATTCGAAATAGGAAGTTATTTTTCTATCACAAATAAATTGTCTTTTTGGCAAAGTTCAAATCAGTTTGGAAGTATCCCGAGCGATTTACCTGCATTTTTGTGCCGACAAAGCATTAAAACTCAAAAAGATACACTCAATAGATTCTTCAAATTTGATTATGGTTTTGAAGCAGTAACGATTCTTGGTAAAAATCCACAATTATTACTTCCCGAGGCTTTTCTCTGCACAAAACTCGGAAAGTTTGAAATATATGCTGGCCGACGAAAAGAAATTTTTGGAATTGTAGATACGATTCTTTCTTCTGGGTCGGTTTCATGGTCGGGCAATGCGATGCCGATTCCAAAAGTGCAAATAGGAATGCCCAATTATACGAAGTTGTTTTTTAAATGGCTAAGTTTTAAAGGTACATTCTCACATGGGTGGTTTGGGAATCAGACTTTTGCTAAAGGTTATTATCTACATCAAAAATCATTGTTTTTCAGACTTGGTAAGCCTACTTCAATGCTTAATTTATACGGTGGGATTGTTCATAATGTAACTTGGGGAGGAACTCCCAAAAATAATTTACCTATTGATGATGACCGCTTGTATAATGGTAAGTTTCCTGCTGATTGGTATGTTTATGGCAATGTGGTTTTGCCTTTGAAAGGTCTTTGGAAGCAATCGCCGAAATATTATACGTATAATGCTTTTGAAACAACCAACCACTTTGGTAATCAACTTGGCTCGGTTGATGCAGCTGCCGAATTTAAGTTTAAGAAGAGCAAACTGATGCTTTATCGACAGTTTTTATTTGATGATGGGCAACTTTTTGGACTAACTAATACTGATGATGGCTTGTATGGACTGAGTTTTACGCCTAAACCTGAATCATCGTTTAAACGAGTAGTTTTTGAGTACTTGTTTACAAAGAATCAGGGCCGATATGTGGCGGGAATCGGACGTTTGTTGAATATGCCTGACCGACACCCCAACGAAGAAAGTTTTTTGTTTAATCATCAACAATATTTTGATGGATGGTCGTATAATAAACGTACGATTGGAACACCTTTTCTGACTCCCGAACAAAATATCAGGAATGAAAATCAGCTTGGAAATGGTAATGTATTTGTGAACAACAATCGTATATGGGCATTTTATGGAGCTTTGTTAAATCAAATCGGTACGATAAGTTTCTCGAATCGACTTTCGTTTAGTAGAAATTTTGGAAATACCAGTTTACTGGGAAAAGTCATTGAACCTGTTGACCAGATTTCTTACTCGGTTAATACAACAATTCCTCTTCGTAGATTAAAAGCCGATTTGAACGTCAATGTTTCGGTTGACCACGGTGATTTAATTAAAGATAATTATGGAAGTTATATCTCGTTAATAAAAAAATGGTGAGTATATGCATGTACTAACTCCATTAAATAATTTTTTTGAAAATTATTTAAACCAATGCAACATATTTCAGTCAAACAAACGTCTTTATAATAAGTTAGCTTTTTTTGTATTTACTAATCCATATAGAAACAATGACTGAAATGAAAACAAAGATATTTTTGAAGGACTCACAAGGTAGAGTTCTTGAAATGAGAAATCTCGAGAATGAAGCGAGTAATGAGTTTGAAGTAGATAAATTACAAGATGGTGTATATTTTGTGGAATTACTATTACCTCACGGCAAGTCAATTACTCATCAGTTTAAGGTAAATCATAATTAATTATATTATAAGTGGTATGCCGAAACATACCACTTATAGCTTCTACTTATAAATTTCTCTTCTTGCCGAAAGTAGTGTATTGTACATCAATGCTGCCACCGTCATTAGTCCAACTCCACCTGGTACTGGCGTAATATAACTACATTTAGGAGCAACTTCATCGAATTTTACATCTCCTTTTAGGGCAAAACCACTTTTCTTTGTAGTATCTACTACTCTCGTAAGGCCAACATCAATCACTACTGCTCCATCTTTAACCATATCTGCTGTAATAAACTCAGGTTTTCCGAGAGCTGCCACCAAAATATCGGCTTGTTTAGTTATTTCTGATAGGTTTTGGGTTTTGCTATGCACCAAAGATACCGTACAGTTACCTGGATAAGTATTGCGTTGCATCAGAATACTCATCGGCAAACCTACAATTTGGCTTCTTCCCACAACCACACAGTGCTTGCCTGCGGTTTCTATTTTATAGCGTTTGATTAATTCTAAAACACCAAAAGGAGTTGCTGAAATATAAGCTGGTAAACCTTTGGCCATGCGACCAATATTGATTGGGTGAAAACCATCAACATCTTTGCGTGGCTCGATGGCTTCGATTACTTTATCTACATTTATATGGGCAGGAAGTGGAAGCTGCACGATGAAGCCATCAACATCGTCATCATCGTTGAGTTGTTGTATAATTTCGAGAACTTCTTCTTCGGTAGTGCTTGAATCACGGCGAATGAGCGTTGATTTGAAACCAATTTCTTCACAAGACCTGATTTTGCTTGCTACGTAAGTTTCGCTTGCACCATTATCGCCAACTAAAATTGCGGCTAAATGCGGTATTTTACCACCATTAGCCTTTTGTTTTTCTACTTCTTCTTTGAGTTCTTGCTTGACTTGAGCAGAAATAAGTTTACCATCAATGATTGTCATGGAGCTGATTTTTTATTGAAAGTACAAAGATAGCTTAATGAATTAAGAATTGAAAATTCAGACGGGGTGGCCCGAGCGATTAAGATTTTTATGGTAGTTGAGCGAGCAAAGTCAAGTTATGATAGTCGAGCGAAGTCGAGGCTTTTAATGACTTTGTCCATATCAAATTCGTCCTCTCCACTGACATTTACGATGCCCTTCAAATCTTTTCTTGGTTTTCCGTATTTCAAAAACGAAAGCCAAACGTGGTCAATAAACCATGTAGGTTCGTACCCCCAACGAATATCCATTGCACGACGAATCAGAAATGTACGTTTCGATATTTTTACATGAAATTTTCTGTCGTAAAGCTGATTAATCCTGTCATCATAAAATGCAAATAAACCTTCAGCAATAACAACATCAAAGCGAGTTTTGAAAAGCTCAATAACTTCTTTATACTGCTCAAAATCAATAGATTGCGGCGATTCCCAATCGGTTTTGTTTTTGATTTTTGGAATTTGTGTTTCAGGAAAAACAAAGTCATCTTGGTGGAAAATGATTGCTTTCTTTCCATTTTTTCTGAAATACGTCACCAACAAATTGGCGAGTGTACTTTTTCCTGAGCGGCTTACGCCTCCAATGCCAATAATCATGATTTTGTTTGAAAAATACGCTTTTGAGTTAGATTTTGAGATTCTTTCACAAAGAAAATTAAATTTGATTATATTTAAATCAAAATCTCAAAAACCCTAAAAAAATGGACAAAGATAAACTTTCTTATTATGCCAGTTATGTGGCAATTTTCTGTGGTATTTTTCTATTGATAATGAAGCTTTATTTACATGATAAATCTTCAACAAACGTTGTAATGGCTCTTTTATTCGTAATTATTGGGGTAGTAGGGCTAAGACGATTCAAGAAAAATTCATAGACTAAATACTTAAACACTTCATCTTAACTAAAAATGTACTTCAAAAGAATACTGTTACTTCTATTTATTAGTAGTTTATCTTTAAAAATTTCTGCCCAAAACTTAATTTATTTACGACCAGATAGAGTTTTTGATGGTGAAAAAAATCTTGAAAAATTTGGCGTAGTCATTAAGGGAAATAAAATTGAACAAGTTGATAGTCAGGTAAATATTGAAAAGAGTTTACCAAAAGACGCTAAAACTATTGATTTGAAAAATTGCACACTCTTGCCTGGGTTGATAGAAGGGCATACGCACCTTTTTCTGCATCCATACAACGAAGTTACGTGGGATGACCAAGTTTTAAAAGAACCACGCTCATATCGAACTGCAAGAGCAGTGATTCATGCTGAAAAAACACTTAGAGCGGGTTTTACTACTGCAAGAGATTTGGGTACGGAAGGAGCGGAATTTGATGATGTTGGACTGAAAAAAGCCATTGACGATGGTGTGATTCTTGGGCCAAGGTTATTGATTGCTACAAAGGCCTTGATAGCAACAGGTAGTTATGGACCACGTACTTTTTCACCCGACATTAAAGTTCCACAAGGGGCTGAAGAAGCCGATGGTTTTGACGATTTGATAAAAAAGACCCGTAATCAGATTGGAAAAGGGTCCGATTTGATAAAAATTTATGCCGATTATCGTTGGGGATTGCGAGGTGAAGCCGCACCGACTTTTTCGTTGGATGAAATAAAATTGATTGTAGCTACTGCACAAAGTGCTGGTCGACCAACAGTTGCCCATGCTTCGACTGTGGAAGGTATGCGTCGAGCTATATTGGGTGGGGTGGAAACCATTGAGCATGGTGATAATGGCACTCCCGAAATCTGGAAATTGATGGCGGAAAGGAATGTTTATTTATGTGCTACCTTGGCGGCAGGTGATGCAATTAGCCAATATAGAGGTTGGAAAAAAGGCACAGAAGAAGAACCTGAGCGAATAAAGAAAAAAAGAATTACTTTTAAACAAGCATTGGAAGCAGGAGTGAAAATTTGTTTTGGTGGTGATGTAGGAGTTTTTGCACATGGTGATAATGCTCGTGAACTTGAAATGATGGTTGAATATGGAATGAATCCGACAGAGGCTTTGAAGTCAGCCACAAGTATCAATGCAGATGCTTTTCATATCAATAAAGAGGTTGGACGAATTAAAAATGGGCTTTTGGCAGATATTTTGGTAGTTGAGGGTAATCCCTCGCAAAATATTGCGGATATTAGAAAGTTAAAAAAAGTTTATAAAAATGGTGTTTTAGTAGAATAATTTTACTGAAATTTTACATTCAATAATGCAAAAAGCACGAAGTTATGCTGAAATATTCTTTGCATAGCCTCGTGCTTTTTATTTCAAAAAAAGTGAGTTTTACAGTAAGCGGAGAACTGTAATTCCTGAATGTTTTTTTATTCGATTGAGGTAATCGGCCAAAGGTTCGGTTGTAATCATTACTTTTTTGAGGTCGTATGATGCATGTAGTAAATGAATTCGACCGTTTTGTTTAATTGCAAAACCTTCATGGTTAAAATCCAAACCTTCAACTCCTGAAGTTATGCCAATAATATCTCCATCCTCAATTTCAGACTCTATTTTAGATACTTTACTTTTAGGAATATAGAAGAAGTCGTAGGTATTGATAGTTTTTTGGGCTTTTTCTACCGCTGAAAAAGATTCGTTATCTTGTAATTTTGCGTACAGATTTCGGTGAGAAGTCATAAAATTGATATTTTTATTGGCTTCTTCTCCACCAATCAAAGGGGTCATTTCTTGTGCAATATTGTTATCTTCCGCCTGAATCATCCATTCTTTAAAATAATGAATGCGTGAGCCATAGCCATTTACTTTTCCTTTGCGGTAACGGAGATTTTTTAAATGATTATTAAATTTATCGTAACTCGGTTTGTCATCGTACTTCGTCAAGGTCATTGCCGTTACGCTTTCTACAAAAGTCCAGCAATCAAAATCTCTCAAATTACAAACTAATTGTTCATTTGGAAGGGCGTCCAACGTTCCTGCCTTGTAGGGCTGACCTATAAAACTTTTTGCGATTGCTATGGCTGTCTGAGCTTTATTTTCGCCTTTGGGCAATTTCATTTTCTGCATAAACACCATTTCGTCGGCACTTTGTGCAAATACAATATTCAATGAAAAGACGGTTAGAAGAAGGCTAAGGGTGTTTTTGAGTGACATTTAATAATTTATTTTGAGATTATCTGACAAAGGTATGATTTCGACAAATAGAATTCAAACGTTTTTTGAATACGATTATTGAACGGATGAACTGCTAAAATACTACAGCTTAACTCAAAATGATACCGCTGGGTAAGATTTTATTAAAAAATGATTGATTGGTACGTTTTTCGACAAACTCAGTGTATAAGTTTTTGAAACTACATCTGATTCTTCGGAAAATGATATCAAGGACTTACGTGCTTATTTCCTACAAATTTCCTATATAAACATGATTAAGCGTTTAATGCTTTGCAGTTCATTGATATTGAGCCACTCGATGGTAGTGGCTCAATCGATTTTAGTAAGTCCTTCTAATAATATTTTGAAGGTGACTTCGATAGGTATCAATAACGATGGCTCAAATCCGAATGCCAAACTTCATGTGAAAGGAGTTGGTTCAACCCCAACTATTACTCCGATTTCGAGTCAAGTTTATTCCGCAATAAGTGCTGAAGCTACGCCTGTTGCAACCAGCAATGAGGTTTTTTCGGTTTATGGTTACGCAACAAATTCTACGCTAAGTAATGCTGGTCTATTAGGGTTAAGCGGTAATACTGGTATTCTTAATCATGGTGTTTTAGGTATGGCAGTCATTGATGGGGCGGGCGATAATTTTGGTGTGAAGGGGGTTGGCACAAATATGGGAATTGGTGCAGCATTTGGAGTTTTGGGTTCGGCCTATGGAAATACCAATGCTCGTGCACTATATGGCGTATATGGTGAAGCGTTTAGTTTTGGCCCTGCCACACAATATGCTGGCTATTTTGATGGAAATGTAACTGTTACAGGGACAGTGACTTCGGCCTCTGATTTTAAATTAAAGAATAATCTTTCTAAAATTTCAAATGGTCTTGGAACGGTCATGAAGCTTTCTCCTTATTCGTATCAATACGAAAAGATAGCAGGTATGAATTTGCCCGTAGGTACTCATTACGGATTCATAGCCCAAGATGTGCAAGCTGTTTTACCTGAATTAGTTTCAAAAGCCATTCAACCTGCCAAATATGACCCCGTTTCGAAGGTAAAGTTGAGTGAACCAATAGAGTTTTTAAGTGTAAATTATATAGAGTTGATTCCTCATTTGGTGAAGGCGATTCAAGAACAGCAAGTACAAATTGAAGCCTTAAAAGCCGAATTAGAACGACTAAAAAATAAATAAACCCTTATAGATTTAATGAAAGGGATTTTAAAAATTGTCATACTACTGTTGATTTTTCTTGAAAGTTTACAAACAAAAGCTCAGTCTTGTACTGGGTCTTTGGGTGACCCTGTTGTGAACGTTACTTTTGGTGTGGGTACAAGTATTGGAGCGGCCTTGCCCACTGGACAAACGAATTACACCTATTCGGGTGCTACTTGTATTCAGGATGGCTTTTATGGTATTCGCACAACTTCAGTGGCCAATGCTACCGATAACAGTACGTGTTATGGGGGGGGATGGTTACTTTCTACACGTGACCACACAGGTGATACGAACGGTTACATGATGGTGGTCAATGCTTCATATTCGCCAGGCGAGTTTTTCAAAACTACCATTTCTGGCTTGTGTGGAGGAACTACTTATGAGTTTTCGTCGTGGATAATGAATTTGTTGAAAGCGGGAAGCTGTTCGACAAATTCTCAGCGATTTCCGAACGTAACATTTAATATTGAAACAACTTCTGGAACGGTCCTAAAAACATTTTCTACTGGAAATATTCCAGAAACTTCAAGCCCACAATGGAATAGATATGCTACTTTTTTTACAACTCCAACGGGTATTTCTACCGTTGTTTTGCGTTTGGTAAATAATGCTCCAGGTGGTTGTGGAAATGATTTAGCCCTTGATGATATTCAGTTTAGGGCATGCGGGCCGACATTGACAACGAAGTTTCTGAATTCAAATTCTACAACTGCTACAATTTGTTTAGGGCAGGCATTTACGCTTAATGCAACTTTAAGTACGGGCTACAACAATCCAGTTTTTCAATGGCAAGTGAGTACAGATGCTACTAACTGGACAAATATAAGTGGAGCAACTACAACTACCTACACACTAACACCTGCAACGAGTGGGATTTATTATTATAGAGTTTTGGCCTCTGAAAGCGGTAATATTAATTTGGTTACATGTAGAATTGCTTCAACACCAACCTTAGTTGGCACTGTTACGCCATACCCTGATTTAGTTACCACAGGAGCGAGCATTTGTACAGGAACTTGTATAGACTTATCGACTTTATTTACTGATAATACTGCTCTGCTTCCTAACAGTACTGTAAGCATTAAGTATTTTAACACTTTAGCTGATGCTCAAGCTGATATAAACCAACTTTCAAGTTCGGTTGTATGCCCAACTGCTTCAAGAAGTTATTTTGTGTGTAAAACTGTGAATGGATGTAATGATATTCTTGAGATTCCGATTACAGTGAAACCATTACCTTCAATTAATGCAAGTTCAAATTCAGCTATTTGCCAAGGTCAAACATTGAATTTGACTACTACAAATGCTGGTACAGGAGCGACTTATGCTTGGAGTGGACCAAATTCTTTTGCATCAACTTTGCAAAATCCAAGCATAGTCGCTGCTACAAGCACTCAGAATGGTATTTATTCCTTGACAGTTGCGTTGAATGGTTGTACTGCAACGGCCACAACGAGTGTTACGGTAAAACCATTACCAGTTGTTGGAGCCAGTAATAATTCACCTCTTTGTCAAGGACAAACATTGACGTTAAGTTCAGTAAATGTAGGGGCAGGAGCAATATATCTATGGAATGGACCAAGTGGATATTCGTCTTCAGTGCAAAATCCAACAATCAGTAATGTAACAACAACAGCTAACGGAATTTATACTTCAACTGTGACATTGAATGGCTGTACGGCAACAGCAACAACAAATGTCTCAATAAAATCTCTGCCAATAACTACTGCCAATAGTAATAGTCCAATTTGTGTTGGCAATACACTAAATTTATTAGGTTCAGGAGGTGTTACAGGGGCGATTTATCAATGGAGTGGCCCAAATAACTTTACTTCTGGGTTACAAAATCCGAATATTAATGCAGTAACAACTGCTGCCAATGGAACATATAGTTTGAATGTAATTTTAAATGGTTGTAGTGCAAGTTCGACTACTGCTGTTATTATTAGTCCTTTACCAACACCAACGGCAGCTTCCAATACGCCAGTTTGTGTTGGAAAAAGTTTGGATTTAACTTCAATTGGAGGTGTAAGCTATGCTTGGTTAGGGCCAAATGGCTTTGCTTCAAGTTTGCAAAATCCGAGCATCAATTCAGTAAGTGCTTTTGCGACAGGAATTTATACAGTTACAGTCACCAATGCGGATGGTTGTAGTGCAACCGCTACGACGAATGTCGTTATCAATGCTTTACCAACTCCCACAGCCGCTTCCAATAGTCCAGTTTGTGTAGGTAAGAGTTTAGATTTAACTTCAAGTGGTGGAGTGAGCTACTCTTGGGTAGGGCCAAATGGATTTACTTCAAGTTTGCAAAATCCAAATATTAATCCAGTTAGTCTTTTAGCATCGGGAATTTACACAGTTACAGTCATCAATGCGGATGGTTGT
>JACCDQ012010782.1_pt1 | contig 11257 bp, 11 predicted proteins | sample 7446031 | NCBI WGS metagenome assembly JACCDQ01 (sample SAMN15323442, study PRJNA562643) | freshwater metagenome | isolation source: river surface water | place: USA:Blue River Watershed | collected 2017-08-17
CAGCATTGAATCACAAATGGAATATTTGGAATCAAAACCAAATCATAGTGAAGCAAAATTCATAGGAACACTGGCTAAGAATTGGAGTCTTGAATATTCACCTGAAAACTTCAAATCTGTATTGAACAACATAAAGCCTGGAACTGACAAATCAGTTATCAGGGAAAGAAAAGACCAAAAGAAGGGAGACTCTGCTGTTTTTGCCATGCAGAAATCTCTCTCAATATTTTATTCACTACAGCCTGTAGAGGTTCAAATAGCAATCAGGAAAGAGATTGAAGAAACGATAAAAGACATTACGGAAAATCAAATCCAAAGTCTTTACAGACCTTCAAGCAAAAACTACTTCACTCAATTAGAGGCAGATGAAGAGTTCAAGAAAACTGGCAAGAAGGTTTCTGACTCACATATTTTCATACCTGAAAAAACTCAGTCAGTTTTCGCTTTACATACACACTATGAAAATAGAGGTATAGAACCACATGTACACATTCATTCAACAAAACCGAATTTTTCATTGTATAAAATGAAAGATGGAAGTGAAGTCTATATGGCTGATGATAATGTTCAGGTTTTGCAGTCTCAAAAATTTATCACAGCAAATTTTCAAACAATTCTCAAAGGAAGACTTGAAAGAAATTTAGGAATCAGGACAGAAAAATACGAACATTCGGATAATAGACATTCATTTTCAATTCAAGGAATATCAAGAGAATCTGAAATCAAAGCGAGTTCAAGAAGAGAAGAAGTATTGAATGCCTTTTCAAAAAAAGAACTATCAGTCATATCTTCTATATCTTCAGCAATGAGAAAAGAAAATTTCAGAAAAGCAACAACCAGCAAAAAAATTGAACATGGTGCAAATGAAATTCATAAAATACTGAATGATTTTTCAAGCAAAATTATCGACAAGCAGGACTTGGACTTAGTTCAAGCAAATGCAAGCAGAGTATTTACACCATTCAATAAATACAATGTTTCAAGGTCAAAAGTTCTTGATTTTGAAGGACAGACAACCAAGGAAAATATTCTTTCCGAGATTTCAAACGAACTACGATTTACAGCAAATTTTCAAACACTCAATCAATTGAAATCAGAAATTGATAAGAAGTTCTTTGAAATGGTATCTTCTGTTGATTTGGTTCAATTGGAGAATGGCAACTACACAACAAAGGAAATTATTTTAGACGAAAACCGTGTTTGTGTTCTTGCTGGAGAACTTAACAATTATAAATCAAATCCAATTTTTACTTATTATGGAAATCAGGAACTTGAGAAGTTTCTCAAATACAGAGAGGACAATGGAAGACCACTAAATGAAGGACAGACCAAAGCCTGCGAAATGATTGCTGGTGATTTGCAAATATCTATTGTCAATGGTCTAGCAGGTTCAGGGAAAACTTCTTCTGTAATTCAATTTACGGCAGATTTGCACAAGAAGCAGGATTTTGAAGTTTTTGGCTTATCTCTTCAAAAGAAGACTGGAAAGGCTTTGAGCGAAGTTGGAATAAAAAAAACAAGTTCAATTCAAGGATTTTTACAAAAATATCTGGATGAAAACGGAAATCTAGACGAATCAAAAGTAATCAAAGAATTTTCAAACAAAAAGAAACCTTCATTGATTATTGATGAGGCTTCTATGATTGGAAGTTCTCATATGGAAAAACTTTTGAGAATAACAAAACTTACAAATGGAAAAATTGTGTTGATTGGTGATGAAAATCAACTAGGTTCTGTTTTATATGGAAATGCCTTTGCAAATGTCAAATCAAACATTGATGATAAAAATATTTCATTCTTAACGGAAGTTGTTAGACAGAAAAATGAAGTTGCAAAGACAATGGCAGGACTTGCATTGGCAAAGAACCCAGAATTTTTACTTGAATATGCCGAAGTAAACAAACTTTTGTCTATTGATGAAACAAAAGACAAGGTTATTGAAAAAATATCAAATGATTACATCAATTCAAAAACATCAGTGAGTGATAAAGTTGTTTTAGCCTGGACAAATGAAGATGTAAATAAGTTGAATGATGGATTGAGGGAAAAAATTATCAAAGAACAGAAGAATCCTTCTAGTCCATATTTTGATAATAAAAACAAAATTGATTTGGATAATCAATATTTCATTTCCACTTCAATAAAAGGTAAAGATAACTATGAAGATAGACAGTTTGGAGTAAATGACAAGATTGTATTTACAAAAAATGTAAAACTTTCAAAGACAAGTGAAATTGAAAATTCTCAAACTGCAACCATTACAGGATTCAAAGAATCAAAAGATGGCTTGCTAATGGAAATTAGTTTCAAGGATTCCGAAGGCAATTTAAGAAATGAAATTGTGAATACAAAGAAAAATAAAGATTTCCAATATGCTTATGCTTTAACAATTTATCAATCTCAGGGAATCACAAAGGAAGAAAACTTTGTTTTGCTTGACAAGTCTTTGAACTCCAATGCTAACTATGTTGCCTGTTCAAGACACACTCAAACATTGAACTTGTATATTGAAAAATCAAATATTGAAGACTACAAGAAGAATGCAAAAATATCACAGTCAAAAAAGACAACTTTAGGCGACAAAAATGCAATGAATGCTTTAGTCAAATTTAAAGAGACTCATTCATCTAAAGTAAAGGAGCAAATGAATAAAAAACAAAATGCAACGGATTCAATACTTCTTTCAAAAGAAATCAGAGCAAACAGAGAGAAAAGTCTTCAAGCAAAAGTACAAAAGGAGACTAAATCAATGAATGCAGAGCAAACAGAAGTCTTTCAAGGACTCAGAAATATGCACAAGTTGAAACCTAAACCAATCATTCTTAAGTGAATCGCCGTTGGCGAAGAGTAGAAGCCCTTTGAGGGGCTTTTTTTGTGCTGGTTGATACCTACCCCTTACAACGGGGTTTTATGGCTTAAATCTCTTTTTTTCAACAAAGTCCATCTTCACAACCAAGTCTTGTTGCAAGAGATTCATATCAATCAAGTTGAAAACTCTTGTTGAAAATGTCCTCCACCAGTCCGATTGCAGATGACCCTTCTTTGCTTTCTTAATTTTTCTTGAAGGTTTCACATCCAGGTCAGCAATTTCTTCCTTCATAGACATGGAGGCACTTGCTTCACTGCACTTGGAAAGATAGTTTGCCAAGGCATAGATTGACACTTTCACTCTCCCGCCATCTTTCGTGTATGGAACGGGGAAATTGCCCTTTGAACGGCGATTTGCTTGCTGTCCTTCACTCATACCCAAAGCAGGCTCTAAGTCAGCAGGATCAAGCAGAACCTTGGCTCCATACCGCCCCTTCAAGTCTTCAAGAATCACATCAAACATACACAGCACCCAAAAAATACACGTTTTTTACACACAACTACTTTGATACACAGTGATTTGCAGTGATAATGGACGGGTAAAAATATTGTGTAAATGGAGAAATCATAAGGAAAATCAATAGGTTAGAGACATTGAGAACTTTGGAAAAACACTGAAAAAATCATTGTTCGCCCATTTGCTGTGTCCTGCCAAAATTTCCTCTTTTCTTATTAAAATCAACGACTTAGGCCGTTTATGAACTTTGAAAGTGGTTGAAATTACACATTTTTTACACACTACCACCAGATGGACCTTATTATCTCAAATATGGACAAGGAGAAGAAACGATGGCAAGCATAAAAAAAAGAGTGTCAGCCAACGGCACAGAATTCTGGCAAGTGCAAATCAGGAAGAAGGGCTACCCACCTGTAAGCAAGTCCTTTGAGAAGTTTGACAAAGCAAGAGAATGGGCAATCTTCACAGAAGCCTCTATCTTGAAGAACGAAACGATCAACCCAAGAGAAGCAACCAAGTGGACTATTCCGCAAGTGATGAAGTGGTATAGAGAGAACCCGAACCCAGAACGACGATTTGAAACAAAGAAGCACCACCAAAGACTAGACTTGCTTGAAGCAGAATTCAAAGATTTCACGGTCCATACATTGACACCCGCAATGTTAGATAAATGGCTTCAAAAAAGACATCAAATCAATGCAAAAGCAACTGTTTATCATTACTATGTAGCATTAAAAAATGTTCTAGTTTATCACAGTGTTAAGCATAGTTATTCTCAAAATATGTTTAATGTAGTGAAATGCCTTACTACATCAGGAAGAAGGGAAAGAAGGTTTAGCACAGAAGAAACAGCCGCCCTATTCAAGTCCATCAAAGAAAAAAGCAGAACAAAGCAGAAGGAAATGAAAGTAAGTGTATTGTTTGCTTTGGAAACATCTTGCCGAATAGGAGAAATGTTGAAACTCACTTGGGATAAAGTTAATATCAATGAAAGATATATTGACTTCGTGGCAGACAACACCAAAACAAAAAAATTTCGCAGAGTACCAATTACAAGCACAGCAAGAAATATTCTTAAATGGTTAAAAAAGCACAATGACCCAAAGAAGAATACAGAAAACAGAGTATTCTATTTCTGGCACATCAATGAACATCACTTATCAAGACAATTTCAAATATCTTGCCACAGAGCAGGAATTGAAAATATAAGATGGCACGATCTAAGACACGAAGCAATCTCTCGTTATTTTGAAAAAACAACACTTACAGACATTGAGATAGCAACCATATCAGGTCATAAATCTTTGAACATGTTGAATCACTACACCCACTTACGACCCTCTTCTATCATTGGAAAATTGTGGTAAGTTGTATCTTTGCAACACAACAACACTTTGCTTAAGAACATGTTGAACATTTCATATGATGTAAGTATGATGATGATTGTGTCTAGTCATACAACCACCTTAAAGGACAACGAAAATGGCTGTAAGTTTTCTTGAAGAAGCAAAGCAAATCCTGACAGAGCAAGAGTTCATTAGACTTGAACTTTTGATTGCAAAATTTACAGGAAACATTGAGACACCAGAAGAAGAAAAGGAATTAAGTATCCTGAGAAATAAGGTTCGTGCAGTTCTTCAAGAACGAGAAGCATTGAAAGGTTTGGAAGTCCTGAAGTCTGGAAACTTCACACTTTCTCAAGTTTTGAAAACTCTCAACCCTACTGAAAAAGAGTTGAAGTCCTACATCAAAGCAAACTTCAAGACAGCAAGTACCAAAGAGCCCATTACAGTTGGCAAGGTTAAGTATTTGATTGATGGAGCAGAGAAGGAAGGCGAAATTATTTTCAATGCTGGCACTGAGAACAAAGCACCTCGTGAAATGGGGGAAGCAGTTCGAAATGCAAAAGAAGCAGGGTTTGTAAAAATGTTGTCCCCAGAAGGTTTGGCATGGGTTAGCAAAACTCACACAGCAACCGCAGGACCGACAAAAGGAAGCAAAGTTTGGGACAACATCAATCAAGTTGCCACCCGCTTTAAGTTTGATAAAGCAACACTTATCAAAGCAATTGAGAAAGCAACCAAGTAATCTTTGAAACTTACCAAGCCCATTGAGAAATCAGTGGGCTATTTTTTTTGTTAAAGAAAATGGAACTTGCAGAAGTAAAAGCAACCAACAAATACAACAAAGAATTTATTGTTAAATTATCTCAATTTCTATCAAACGATTTAGTTGTATCCTATATTTCAAAAAAGAATAATCATTTTAATTATTCAACTTATGATGTATCAATTAGACTTGAGAAAAAAGGCTACAAACCATTGAGACTGCCAATTCTTTTTACAAATGGCAAATTGACAAGATTTAACAACAAGTTTTTGCAAGAACGACTTGATGTTATTTGCAAAGATAGCAAAAACACAATGGTTCAAGAGTTTAAATGTGGATACGACAAGGTATTCAGCAAAGAAAATTTAATGATTTCTCTAAGTGAATCTCTAACAAAAAAGGACGAAAGCAAACCAAAAATAAGCAGAGGAAAGGTTTGATGTATTTGTATGAAATTAAGCAAAAAGGCAGAGTTGGTTTTAGAAGCGAACAATGAGTATTTGACAAATCTTGGTGAAATTCTTGGATACACAATTGAAAGCAGACCTACCACATGGCAAGGAATCAAGGTTTGGGAAATAACAATCAAAGACAAAAATCCAAATATCAGAAGCACTCTATATTTTAGACAAAGTGCAGATAATTATACAAAAACGATTGACGATGAACTTATGAGTCTTTTGGTTCTTTCTCAAAGTTCAAGAATGGGAGGGGCTTCAATCATTCCCCAATATCAAAAAGATTTTTGGAATGCATTTGAAAAATACTTCAATGCCTTAAAATTTGCAGAAAATCTACAAAATGAATTACCAATCAACAATGAAGTAAAACAATCATCAAAGCGAATAAATGGAAAGGTTTGACTTATAATATTCAAAGTTATGTTTGTGCTATAATTTGATATCACATTAAATTTTAATTGTTAATATGTCTTTACCACTTGCCATACTTTCAATGACATTGATTGGAATCTTGCTTTTAATTGTTGCTATTGTTCTTGGAAGTACTGTAGGAGCAATTTTGGTTGCAATCATTAAGTTTCCAGCGATTATCAAGAAAAAACTTATTTCCTAAAGAAAAAGTAATGATTAAAGAAATTGAAAATTTGAGGCACGAAGCCAATCAAAGACTAGACCCAAAGAAAAAAGGACCTTTGGGGCAGTTTATGACCCCATTTCCAATTGCTGAATTTATGGCTTCACTTTTCACTAACAAGAAGAATGTTTCTTTGTTAGATGGTGGTGCAGGGATTGGTTCACTCACTTTAGCATGCAGTGAAGTTCTTCAAATTGATAAGATAGAAGCATGGGAAATTGACCCAGTTATGCTTGAATATCTAGAGAATAATTTAAGAAAACTGAACATTTCATTTGAAGTTCACAAAGAAGACTTTATTTTAGATGTTGTTAAAAAGATTCAAGCAAAGAGTAATAAAAAATTCACCAATGCTATTCTTAATCCTCCATACAAAAAAATTAATCAAAAATCAGAGCATAGACTTGCCTGTAGAGATATTGGAATTGAATCAGTAAATCTTTACACATGCTTCTTTGCACTTGCTATTCGTCTTTTAGAGAAAGATGGTGAAATAGTTATCATCATTCCTCGTTCATTTTGCAATGGTGCTTACTACAAACCATTCAGAGAATTGTTGTTGCATGAATGTTCTATTGATTTGATTCATACATTTGAGAGCAGAAAACAAGCATTCAAAGATGATGATGTTCTCCAAGAGAATGTAATTTTTAAAGCAACAAGAGGCAAGAAACAAGGTGAAGTAATTATTTCACACTCTCAAGACAGCACATTTAAAGACATTACAAGTAAGAGTGCTCCCTTTGAATCTATCGTAAAACCCAAAGATAGAGAATCTTTCATTCACATTCCTACAGACGAGCCTGTAGTGAATGAGTCGGTCTTTGAAAAGACATTGGCTGAACTCGGAATAACAGCAAGCACAGGTCCAGTGGTTGATTTCCGAATGAAAGAACATTGGTCAATGGAACCAAGTGAAGACACGGCTCCTTTGCTTTATCCCCATCACTTCACAAGCAATAGATTTTTTGAGTATCCAAAAGAGACAAAGAAACCTAATGGATTGATTCGTAGTCCTGATGTTGATAGATGGTTGATGAAAGCAGGAGACTATGTTCTAGTGAGAAGGTTTTCAGCCAAAGAAGAAAAAAGAAGAGTTGTAGCCTATCTCATTGATAGTGAAAAACTGCCCTACTCTCACTTCGGATTTGAGAATCATTGGAATGTTCTACACATTAAAAAGGAAGGATTGAACAAAGAACTTGCAAAAGGACTTGCTTGTTTTCTGAATAGCACAATTCTTGATGATTACTTCCGTGTCTTTTCAGGACATACACAAGTGAATTGCACAGACTTAAGAACATTGAAGTTTCCAAGCATTGATAAACTTTTAGCACTTGGCAAGCAATATCGTGATGATTTGAGCCAAGAAGAGATTGATAAATTAATTGAGAAACTATGAGCAAAGAACAACGATTGAAAGAAGCAAATCAACTTCTTCTTGAACTAGGTCTTCCAAGAGCACAGCAGAACGATAGAACTTCCTTTTGCTTACTTGCTCTCTTGAACATCACTCCCGATAGAACATGGGCAGATGGTGAAAATCCGCTAGTTGGAATTACACCAATCATGGATTGGACTAGGGAACATTACGGAATCGTATATGCACCTAACACAAGAGAAACATTCCGTAGACAATCCATGCATCAGTTCATTGAGGCTGGTGTATGTCTGTACAACCCAGACAAGCCGGACAGACCTGTAAACAGCCCCAAAGCAGTCTATCAAGTTGAACCTAACTTGCTTGAGGTGTTGAAGTCCTATGGAACACCTAACTTCAAGAAGAACCTTGAAACCTACAAACTGACCAGGAAGACTCTCATAGAGCAGTATGCAAAGGTTAGAGACATGGAGATGATTCCTGTCCAACTGAACAACGGAAAAGCGATTTCACTCTCACCAGGAGAACATAGCGAACTAATTAGAGACATTGTTCAAGACTTTGGGGCAAGGTTCGCCAGTGGTGGAGAACTGCTGTATGTAGGCGATACAGGAGCAAAACACGGGTACTTTGATACAGACCTTCTGGCAAGTCTTGGTGTGGTTCTGGACAACCATGGAAAACTTCCAGATGTTGTCATCTACCTAAGAGAGAAGAACTGGCTACTGCTGATTGAAAGTGTCACCAGTCATGGTCCGGTTGATTCCAAGAGACATGGTGAACTTTCAAAACTCTTTAAAGATTGTTCTGCTGGACTTGTCTATGTATCAGCATTTCCAAATAGAAAAGTCTTTATGAAGTATCTTGATGTAATTGCTTGGGAAAGTGAAATCTGGTTAGCAAGTGATCCAACACATATGATTCACTTCAATGGAACTCGTTTTTTAGGTCCATACGGCAAAGAATAAAATTATTTCAAATGTAATAATTATGTGCTATTGACATTTGCATATTGATTTCATATTATAGATATATTCCTAGTAGCCAATCATTGATTGACTTGACTAAGCCCTAAGAAATTAGGGCTTTTTCTTTTGCAAAATAACATATTGACAATTATGTTTTATTTGCTATATTGAAATCATAATCATTTATTCGTCAATTTAATGAGGCTACTAGGAAAAAGTTTCCTCATCTTAAATTCCCGATTGGGCGATTAGTTCTACTTGATAGGTTTATGTAGAGGCTTGGAGAAAACAAAACTGACTACTAATCTTTAATAGATTATCCAACAAAACCGAAAGCAAGACAAAATGAACATAGCAATAGATAGAAATGTTTATTGTGAATGTAGTACAAAGGCAGCCTAAAGAACTGTAGTTCAATTTTAATCGCAAACGAAATTAACATTGAATTGGTACATAGCAAACTACAAGCGAATGCTGAATCTGGACCGTGCTATGGGGATATTAAGAATCCTGAACCAGAGAACCACGAATCTTAATCTAAGTGGTGCCTAAACTGGGGTAAGAACCTAGAAAGTGAAAGGCTTAGCACCCATGGGAACAATAGAGGAAAACTGTCTTGTTTTTCGTTCCTAAAGGGTAATGCTATGCCTTTCAAGGTAAGACCTAGTAAGGCAGTAAGATATATCTTAAAGATCTGTACTGCTTTAGCAGTCCATATCAATAAATAGTAATGTACTTCTTTTAGAAGTCTATATAGCGAAGCAATGTACTGCCGAAGGCAGGTTTTACGAAAGTAAAACAAAAATGGAGAACGGCGAAAATTTGAGTACTTACGAAAAACAAAAGAGCCAAGCGGCTCTTTTTTTATTTCAACTTATTTTCATGGTTGGACATCAATTTCATATTCATGTTCAAAACAAATACTGACATAACTTGCATCTCGTGATGGAAATGTTTCATCATGAAATTTAGAACAGTAGCAAACTGCTCTCTTATTCTCAAGAATAAATTCTTCATGAATTCTCCAAGAAGAGTATACACAAGTCATGCACATATTTTTTCTGTATTCCAAAGAAAGAGTATCTACATGCTCCCTTGCTTCATTTATTATTCTCAAAACTCTTTTGCTTAATCTAATATTTTGTTCAGACATTGTTATCTCCTTTATTTATTTTTGTTGTCTTTTTTGTTTTTCTTTTCACCAATTCATTGACTTGTCTTGCCAATTTTCTAGCCTTCGCCTCAACTGCAAATTTGTCAGTTGTGTCTATCCCAAGTTGATAAGCAGAGTTCAAAACAAGAAGAATTGACTTCCAAGTTTTCTTCTTTTTTCTGCACATAACAATCTCATTAATTGACTGTTCCCACTTCTGTTCTTTTCTCAAAGACTTTGAAATAAGTTGTTCAAATAATCTATCAGCCCTTTGCTTTTCAACTGAACATATTTTTGATTCTGCATGTTCATTCATTTGATTTCCTCCGTTCATTTGTATCTTCAATATAACAAATAAATAATCAAAATCAAGTTCCAAACCAAGCAAAACCATAAATATCATTTTATAGCACCCCACCGTTAGAAGTCTTCTAACAATTTCAAGAATTTAAACCACGATATTTATTGAGTCTTTGATTGCTGTCATGTGTAAGCAAGCCATCAAAATTGAAAATAAAAATTGACAATGATTTTTGTTTTGCTATATTGAAAAAAACCAATAATGAGAATAACAATGAAAAAAAGAAAAAATATCTCTACAAGATTGACAGAAGAGCAACACGAAATGCTTGACAAATTATGCTTCAAACTAATTAAAAATAAGCAGTTTGTTATCGGCATGGCCATCGAAAAAGCATTTGAAATAATGAAGGAAAGCGAAGTTGAGTTGAATCAAAAACTTGAGGAGAAGAAGGAAGAAAACTTCAAAGACATGCTCGCCAAAACTTTGAAGCAGATAAAAGATATTGAAGACAAGGTTAATCTAAATACAACAAACCTAGAGAAGTTATCAATTAATATTAGCAAGGAAAATAGAGATTATTTAAAAGAACATTCAAAACTCAAGGCTAGAGTTGAAGTCATTGAAAACAAAAATAGCCAATCTTTGGCACGAGTTTTAGGGATTGGAAAGTAATATGTTCTTAATTGATAAAACTGGAAAAGGATTGGAGGGATATCTTACTGACCAAGAAAAAGCACATCTTGAAGTAAGTAAAAAGTCTTATGAATCATATTTATCTTCTTACAAAAAAGAAGACAGCATTGAATCACAAATGGAATATTTGGAATCAAAACCAAATCATAGTGAAGCAAAATTCATAGGAACACTGGCTAAGAATTGGAGTCTTGAATATTCACCTGAAAACTTCAAATCTGTATTGAAC
>JACCDQ011327611.1_pt1 | contig 11252 bp, 11 predicted proteins | sample 7446031 | NCBI WGS metagenome assembly JACCDQ01 (sample SAMN15323442, study PRJNA562643) | freshwater metagenome | isolation source: river surface water | place: USA:Blue River Watershed | collected 2017-08-17
ATCCTTATCTGGGAAGTCAAATTGCAATTGCCCGTGTGCAAGGTTTTCAAGGGGACGATTTAAAAGCCAGAAATACTATTTTGGCTTGTGCCAAACATTTTGCCGGTTATGCTTTTGCCGAATCAGGTCGAGATTATAATACGGTGGATATTAGCGAATCTACTTTGCAAAATATCGTTTTTCCTCCGTTTAAAGCAGCTGCTGATGCCGGCGTGCGTACTTTTATGAATTCTTTCAATGAACTGAATGGAATTCCGGCGACAGGAAATGCCTATTTGCAAAGAAAAATCCTAAAATCCGATTGGAATTTTGATGGTTTTGTGGTTTCTGAATGGGGGTCGATTAATGAAATGATTCCTCATGGTTTTGCCAAAGGCAGCAAGCAGGCTGCCGAAATTGCGATTAATGCAGGTTCGGATATGGATATGGAATCCAGTGCTTATGTGGATCATTTAGAAACTTTAGTAAAGGAAGGTAAAGTAGAAGAAAAGCTGATAGATGATGCAGCGCGACGCATATTGAAAGTTAAATTTGAGTTGGGTTTATTTGACAATCCGTATTTGTATTGTGATGAAAACTACGAGAAAGAAACATTAGGCAAAGCGGCTTTTCAGGAAGGAGTTCTGGAAATGGCCAAAAAGTCAATTGTTCTTTTAAAAAATGAAAAAGAGTTATTACCGCTTAAAAAAACAGGACAAAAAATTGTGGTGATTGGCGCTTTGGCAAATGATAAAACCAGTCCGCTGGGAAGTTGGCGCATCGCAGCCGATGATAATTCGGCGGTTTCTTTGTTAGAAGGATTGCAAAAGTACGAAGGCAACCAATTGACTTATGCAAAAGGTGCAGATGTAACTGTGGGCAGAACCCAATTTATCTGGGAAACGAAAATCAATACCACCGACAAAAGCGGATTTGCCGAAGCTATAGCTGCCGCTAAAACCGCCGATGTAGTGATTATGTCCTTAGGCGAACACGGCTTGCAATCAGGAGAGGGAAGAAGCAGAGCTGATATTGGGTTGCCGGGAGTGCAGCAGGAGTTGTTAGAAGAGGTATATAAAGTGAATCCGAATATAGTTTTGGTGTTAAATAACGGACGACCACTAGCTATTCCTTGGGCTGATGCTCACATTCCGGCTATTGTTGAAGCCTGGCATCTGGGAACACAAAGCGGGAATGCCATCGCTCAGGTTTTGTATGGCGATTACAATCCGAGTGGAAAATTACCGATGACTTTTCCAAGAAATGTGGGTCAGGTACCTATTTATTACAATTATAAAAACACAGGTCGCCCTGTGATGAATGAACCGGAAAGTGTTTTTTGGTCGCATTATATTGATGAAAAAAATACGCCTTTGTATCCTTTTGGTTATGGTTTGAGTTACACTCAATTTGAATATTCTGATTTAAGTTTAAGTCAGGAAACTTTTTCCGGAGATGGTCAAATTGAGGTTAGTGTTACCGTGAAAAATACGGGTAAATACACCGGAAAAGAGGTGGTACAATTGTATATTTGGGATTTGATTGCTTCTGTAACCCGTCCGGTAAAAGAATTGAAAGGATTTGAAATGATTGAATTACAGCCCGGTGCATCTCAAAGAGTAAATTTTACAATCAATAAAAAAACAATTGAATTCTTTACTGCCCAATCCAAATGGGAAGCAGAGCCGGGAGATTTTAAAGTTTTTGTGGGAGGAAATTCAGTGCAAACTTTGGAGCGTGATTTCCAATATTTAAAATAAGAAAAAATGAATAAATTTTTAATACTACTCTTCGTTAGTACGTTTGTTTTGGCTCAGCCAAAAGGGAAAAAACTAGTGTGGCAAGAACAGTTTGAATCTAAAGAATTAGATTTGAATAATTGGAATATTGAATTAGGTGATGGTTGCCCCAACTGCGGTTGGGGTAATAACGAACGCCAACTTTATGCCAAAGAAAATCAACAGCTAAAAGACGGCTATTTAGTGATAACAGCTAAAAAAGAAGGCGAAAAATATACCTCCGCCAGAATTACAACTAAGGGGAAAAAAGAATTTCAGTACGGTTATTTTGAAGCTAAAGCTAAATTGCCTGTTGGTTCCGGAATTTGGCCGGCTTTTTGGATGCTTGGGGCTAATATTGATAAGGTGGGCTGGCCTAAATGTGGTGAAATTGATATTCTGGAGTATGTGGGCAAAGAACCGAATACCGTTTTCACATCGCTGCATACACAGGACAGTCACGGCAATACCATAAATACAAAGAAAACTAAAATAGAAACGATTGAAGAAGGATTTCATTTGTATGCTATAGATTGGAATCCGGATAAGATTGATTTTTATGTGGATAATCAATTGGTTTATACTTTTAATCCGGAGCATAAAACAGAAGCGGTTTGGCCTTATAATCAGCCTTTTTATTTTTTAGTTAATGTGGCTATAGGAGGCAATTTTGGTGGTCCGGAAGTAGATGATGCTATTTTTCCACAAGAGTTTAAAATAGATTATATCAGGGTTTATCAGTAAAAAAAATGATAAATGAAAGAAGCTAAAATCTTTAAAAATTCGATTAATTTTATGTTTTGGTTTAATTTTTGTGGTTTTTATTTGCGAAGCAAGACAAATATTTGTTAAATTTGGAAATCAATTTATACTAAAAATAAAAGCGCCTATAGTAAAAAACTACTTTTTAGAAACATACCCCCAATTTAACTCAACTAAAAAGTATTACTATGATAGCTAATATTCAAATTCCAGACGCCTTGTTGGTACAGGATTATGTGGCAGGTAACGAAGACGCCTTAGCTACTTTAATCAAAAGACACGAATCCAAAATTTATGGTTTTATATATTCAAAAGTATCCGATAGAGACGTTTCTAACGATATTTTTCAGGATACTTTTATTAAAGTAATTAAAACATTAAAATCACAATCGTATAATGAAGAAGGGAAGTTTCTTCCCTGGGTGATGCGTATAGCACATAATTTAGTAATTGATTATTTTAGAAAGAATAAGAAAATGCCTTTTTACCGTGAAACAGAAGAGTTTTCGGTTTTTTCGGTTATGACCGACGATTCTTTGACCATCGAAAATCAATTGATAGCCGATCAGGTTGAGATGGATTTACAAAAATTAATAGAAGAACTTCCTGAAGATCAAAAAGAAGTTTTAGTGATGCGTATGTATAAAGACATGAGCTTTAAAGAAATTTCGGAAGTGACAGGAGTAAGTATTAATACGTCATTAGGTAGAATGCGTTATGCATTGATGAATTTGAGAAAAGTAATTGATAAACATCAAATTATTTTAACAAACTAAACAATATTTAAATAGTTGCTGCGTTGTATTCTTACCAATCATTAAAAAGTACAGCATGGCAAAAATTTACTCTGGAAAAAATCAAGTTATAACACAGATGAAACCTAAAAAAGAAGTGATTGCTTTTCTTTTGAATTACTCAAAAGCGCTTCACATGATAAAACTAGCGGATAATAGTTTTGAAATTATTGCAAATTAATAAAGCTTGAAATAGCTGTTTTTAGTAAATCTCACTAGTTGTTAAAATTAGTGAGATTTATTTTTTATAACCGTCCAGATTAGTTTTTCGACCAATAGTTTTAGTGATAATATCTTTTTCTAAGTCTAAACCACGTGCAGGAGAGTATTCGCGACCGTACCAAATAATTTGTAAATGCAAATCGTTCCACAGTTCTTCCGGAAATAAACGTTTAGCATCTTTTTCGGTTTGAACCACATTTTTTCCATTGGATAAATTCCAGCGGTACATCAATCGGTGAATATGCGTATCTACCGGAAAAGCCGGAACGCCAAAAGCCTGTGACATTACTACACTGGCTGTTTTGTGTCCTACGGCCGGTAAAGCTTCTAAGGCTTCAAAACTCTGTGGGACTTCACCATTATATTTCTCTATCAAAATTTCAGATAAACCGTAGATCCCTTTCGATTTCATAGGTGATAAGCCGCAAGGACGAATAATTTCCTTAATTTCTTCTACCGACATTTTTATCATATCATAAGGATTGTCGGCTTTGGCAAAAAGCAAAGGTGTAATTTGGTTTACACGTACATCCGTGCATTGAGCCGAAAGTAAAACAGCAATCAACAGTGTATAAGGATCTTTATGGTCTAACGGAATTGGGATAGTAGGGTAGAATTCTTTTAACGTATTTATAACAAATGTTACCCGTTCTTGTTTGGTCATTTTTATTAAGTTGCAGAGTTACTAAGAGTCTAAGGTTTAAAGATTTTTTTCGAATGTAAAAATACTATTATTTAGTTTTGAATTGAATTTGAATGTCATTTTTTATAAAACTTAGTATCTTAGCAACTCAGTAACTCAGCAACTAGAAAAAAATGATAACATTAAAAAAAGGCGATAAAGCTCCCGATTTTTTTGGAGTTGACCAGGACGGAAAGCCGCACCAATTAGAAGATTATAAAGGCAAAAAATTAGTGGTTTTCTTTTATCCAAAAGCCAGTACGCCGGGTTGTACTGCTGAAGCTTGTGATTTAAGAGATAATTACGAGCGTTTTCAGGCTAATAATTATGCGCTTTTAGGTGTTAGTGCCGATTCGGCAAAAGCGCAAGCCAAATTCAAAGAGAAATACGAATTCCCTTTTCCGTTACTGGCTGACGAAGAAAAAGAAGTGATTAATGCCTTTGGTGTTTGGGGACCTAAAAAATTCATGGGACGCGAATACGATGGTATTCACCGAACGACTTTTGTAATCGACGAAAACGGAATCATCGATGAGGTTATTGAAAATGTAAAAACCAAAGAGCACGCCGCTCAGATTTTAAAATAAACAAAAAGCGCCACAATTTTATTTGTGGCGTTTGTAGTTTTTATAAGATTAAGCAAAAGGATTTTTTACTGACAAAGAAAAAATACGCCCAATTTTGTCATTCCGAAGAATGAGGAATCTCATCAAGTATTTCCACAAATTTTTTGAGTTTTTGTCTCATCGTTGTGGGCACGGAAAACATTTCCGCGAAATGAGGAGTCAGACATATTTATTTAAGTTTTAATTTTTGTAAACGAGATTCATAACTTAATAAATATAAGTTTTTATATAGAAATTTTTGTCTATTTGATCCGTACTCTTCTTGTAGAAAACTCCAATTTTTTCCATTATTATGTGAAACAAAATAATAATTAGTCAATGATTTTTTTCCATAACAAATTATTACAATAGTTTTTTCAAATTCATATTTTTCTTTTATTCGATATTTATCATTTTTGAATATAAAATCATGATTTTTTATTGAATATCTATTTTTATAAAACAACTTGTTTTCAATATTTTTAGACTCAGTAGAATTTAATTTATTCCAAGATTTTCCTAAATCTGTTGATTTGTATAAAACTGAATGGTCGTAGTCTATTTGACAAAAAATAGTATCTTTTGACAGAAATACATTGTAGACACCTCCTTTGATATTTTTTTCAAATTTTAGCAAAGTCCAATCTTTACCTCCATCTTTTGTGTGATAAAGTAAAGGCTTTATTTCCAAATGATCATAATTTTCAGATTTAGAATTTTTCTCTAAAGTATAACTTCCAATTAGTCCATTGTTTAGATCTTCAAAATATATAGCGTTAAGTATACCAAATTTAATGTTCTTCCCTTCAATTTCTTCCCATTTAGAACTTTTTCGACAAGAAGTATTTATTAATAGTAGTATTGCAAATAGGTAAATTCGATTCATTTAATTAATTAACGGTTTGACTTTGAGTTCTTTCAAAAGTAAGCTGTTTTTTAAAATCTATCGCTAAATTTTTACAAAAAAAACGCCACAAATCTGATTTGTGGCGTTTTAGTAAATATGAATATCTTTTATTCCGCTAAAGTCTTATTTGGGTCGTAGCCAAAAAGGTGTTTTTCTTTAATGATTTCTGCAACTCCGGCAGGCAGCATCGATTCCCAACCCGGTATTCCGTTATTAATCATTTTAAGAACTTCACGGGAGAATATTTTTAAATTTTCCGGATTGTAGTCCTCAACATCAATTACTTTTCCGTTGAATTTAAAGAATTTGTATAATTCTTTCATTCGTGGATGTACTTTTAGATTCTCAGAAGTTGTGATTTCGCCATTTTCGTCTATCATTGGATACAACAATACTTTCATATCACGGAAGAATAGTTTTCCAAAAGCTTCCAGAATGCCTCCGCTTAGATGGCGATAGTATTTTTCGTCAAAAATATCAACTAAGTTGTTGACACCCATGGCAAGTCCCATTCGGGCTTTGGTGTAATTAGCAAAATATTCTACTACTTTGTAATATTCCTGGAAGTTCGAAATCATTACTGTTTGACCTAATGAGCAAAGTAATTCGGCGCGATCCATAAAATCTCTTTCGTCAATTTCTCCATCCGAACGTAAGTTGGACAAGGTGATTTCGAAAATAACTAAGGTATTTTCTTTATCCACTTTATTTTCTTCGAGAAACATACGCATCGATTTCTCGTACATATCCATATTTACCTTAGTAACCGGACGGAAACTTCCTCTAATAGCTAATATATTTTTTTTGTATAAAACCGAGGCAGGAAGAATGTTTTTTCCTTTTGGGTTGAACATTACGGCGTCGGTCATTCCGTTTTTAACTAACTGCAAACTGATTAAACGGTTGTCCACATCGGCAAATCGGGGACCGGAGAAATTGATAGTGTCAATCTCCAGTTGGTCTTTGTCGAGATGATCGTATAAATAGCGTAATAATTTTTTAGGATCGTCGTATTTGTAAAAAGCACCGTAGATTAGGTTTACTCCTAAGATTCCCAGAGTTTCCTGTTGGAGCTTGGCATCGGTTTCTTTAAAACGAATATGAAGAATGATGTCGTTGTAATCTTCGTTAGGGTCAATTTGGTAACTGATTCCTACCCAACCATGTCCTTTGAATTGTTTTGCAAAATCTATTGTGGCTACCGTATTGGCGTAGCTGAAAAACATTTTGTTGGGATGCTTGTCCCGACTCAGTCGTTTTTCAATTAAATCGACTTCATGGGTGAGCATTTTCTTCAGTCGGTTTTCGGTAACATAGCGACCGTCTTTTTCAACACCATAAACAGCATCACTAAAATCTTTATCGTAAGCCGACATTGCTTTTGCTATGGTTCCTGATGAACCTCCGGCTCTAAAAAAATGTCTTACTGTTTCCTGTCCTGCGCCAATCTCGGCAAATGTTCCATAAATATTTTCATTTAAATTGATACGTAGTGCCTTGTCTTTTATTGAAGGTACCTGAGCAATGACTCTGTCTCCTTTTAGTTTTATTTCGCTACCCATTTTTTAGTTTAAATTTATGTTTTTGCCTGATGTCACAAAGTTAATTAAATAGCTAGGGGAATAAAAGAGAAATAATCCTATTTTTGTGAAAAAAATAAGATTTGAAGGTATATTTTTTAGGCACAGGTACTTCTCAGGGAATTCCGGTTATAGGAAGTGATCATCCTGTATGCAAAAGTTCGGATAGCAAGGATAAAAGGCTTCGGGTTTCGGTATTAATTCGCTGGGATAATTATTCCTATGTTATTGATTGTGGTCCTGATTTTAGACAACAAATGCTGACTTCAAATTGTCATAAAGTAGACGGGATTATATTTACCCATGAACATGCTGACCATACTGCGGGTTTGGATGATATCAGACCTTTTAATTTCCGACAAGGGGAAATGCCAATTTATGCGCATCAACGTGTGATAGAAAATATGAAAGCCCGTTTTGATTATGTTTTTGAAACAATTAATAAGTATCCCGGTGCTCCATCGGTAAAAACGATTGAAGTGGTGAATGATGAGTCTTTTTTTATAGGTGATAAATTGGCTATGCCAGTGAATGTTATGCATGGAGACCTTCAGGTTTTTGGGTACCGCATCGATGATTTTGCCTATTTGACCGATGTAAAAACCATTGAGACTACTGAGATGGATAAACTTAAAAATCTGAAAGTTTTGGTAGTGAATGCTTTGCGGGAAGAACCTCATTTTTCGCATTTTAATTTAGAGGAAGCTTTGGATTTTATTGCTTTGGTAAAACCTGAGAAAGCTTATCTTACTCATATCAGTCATGTTATGGGATTTCATGAAGAAGTGCAACAAAAGCTTCCTGAAAATGTATTCCTTGCTTACGATAATTTAGAAATCACCCTGTAATATTTTAACAATGAAAAGATCTTTTCTGCTTTATGCCTTTATTTTATTGGTATTGATAAATGTTTTTACTTATTCGTTTTTAAGTAATGAAGTGAAATTTGAACAAGACAGATATCAAAGAACCTCTAAGAGATTAAAAGATAGTTTGAATTCGCTCAATTTGAAATTAAATGAAGCCAATTATTTTTCGTTAGAGAAAAATGAGAATGCTCAAAATTATTTTGATTCGGCTATAGCCAATAAAACAATTCAGTATGAAAAATTAATTCCTGTGATTAAGGAGAAATTGATGGATTTAAATGCCAATCCAAAAGGGAATCCTTATACAGGTCAGGATCAGATAGGAGAGAATAAGTTTGTAATTAATAAAGTAAAGGTTTTAAATCACCGATGGATCATTGCTGATTACAGTGATGGTAAAATGTGGGGTGAGGTCTTGTTGAAATATTTTGTCAACGAAGACGAAAGTGTTTCTTTTGAAGTGATGCAGTCTTTGCTTTATGCTCAATAAAAATTTTAACATATAAGTCATGTAAGTTTAAGTCAAAAACTTACATGACTTATATGTTAAAAAAGACATTGTGATATTCAATAAAACAAAAATCCCGTCTCTTACGAAACGGGATTTTTTATAGATTTAGTCCCCGATAGCTATCGGGACGAATTATTTTCTTTTGATAACTCTTTCTACAGCTTCAACAATCGCCTGGTTGTTTAATTTGTATTTTTCCATCAATTGCTCAGGAGTTCCAGACTCACCAAAACTATCTTTAACTGCCACAAATTCTTGTGGAGTAGGATTGTTTAAAGCTAATACACCTGCAATGCTTTCTCCTAAACCACCAAGGTAGTTGTGCTCTTCAGCAGTAACGATACATTTAGTTTTAGCTACAGATTTTAAAATAGCTTCTTCGTCTAATGGTTTAATCGTGTGGATATTGATTACTTCAGCAGAAATTCCTTTTTCTTCTAATTTCTCAGCAGCAATTAAAGCTTCCCAAACTAAGTGACCTGTAGCAACGATAGTTACATCAGTACCTTCGTTTAACATGATAGCTTTTCCAATTACGAAAGGCTCGTCAGCAGGAGTAAAGTTAGGAACTACCGGACGTCCAAAACGTAAATAAGCAGGACCGTGGTGATCAGCAAGAGCAATTGTAGCCGCCTTAGTTTGGTTGTGGTCACAAGTATTGATAACTGTCATTCCCGGTAACATTTTCATCAAACCGATGTCTTCAAGAATTTGGTGTGTTGCACCGTCTTCTCCTAAAGTTAATCCGGCGTGAGAAGCACAGATTTTTACGTTTTTATCAGAGTAAGCAACTGATTGACGAATTTGGTCATAAACTCTTCCTGTAGAGAAGTTAGCGAAAGTTCCTGTGAAAGGAATTTTTCCACCAATAGTTAAACCTGCAGCAATTCCAATCATGTTTGCTTCAGCAATTCCGATTTGGAAAAAACGCTCCGGGTGGTTTTTCTTGAAATCATCAAATTTTAATGATCCAATCAAATCCGCACAAAGTGCCACTACGTTTTCATTCTTTTGACCTAATTCAGTCATTCCCACTCCAAAACCTGAACGGGTATCTTTACTTCCTGTATTTATATATTTTTTCATTTTCTTTTTTAGATTTTTGGTAGTATTCTAAAGGAACACTTTATTAATAATCTGAATTGCCTCCAGTATTATAATTTTGAGATAAAGCATTTTCAAGTTGAGCATCGTTAGGTGCTTTACCGTGCCAAGCATGACTGTACATCATATAATCTACACCGTTACCCATTTCGGTATGTAACAATACACAAACCGGTTTCCCTTTTCCTGTTCTTGCTTTTGCTTCAGCCATTCCTCCAATGATGGCTTCAACATCATTTCCTTTAGTAATTTCCACTACTTCCCAATCAAAAGCTTCAAATTTAGCACGAAGACATCCCATATTTAAAACGTCTTTTGTAGTACCGTCAATTTGTTTCCCGTTAAGGTCAACAGTTGCAATTAAATTGTCTACTCCTTTAGCAGAAGCATACATGATTGCTTCCCAGTTTTGACCTTCCTGCAATTCACCATCTCCGTGAAGTGTATATACAATATGATTGTCGTTATTTAATTTTTTTGCCTGAGCAGCTCCAAGAGCAACAGATAATCCTTGACCTAAAGATCCGGAAGCCATACGTACACCAGGTAAACCTTCGTGTGTAGTAGGGTGTCCTTGTAAACGCGAATTTAATTTTCTAAAAGTTGCTAATTCAGCTACTGGGAAATAACCACTTCTAGCCAAAACGCTGTAGAAAACCGGAGAGATGTGTCCGTTTGATAAGAAAAATAAATCTTCTCCAATTCCGTCCATATCAAATCCTTCTTTGCGGTCCATGATGTTTTGATACAAGGCTACCAAAAATTCGGTACAACCTAGAGAACCTCCTGGGTGACCTGAATTAACAGCGTGTACCATTCGAAGGATGTCTCTTCTTACTTGGATAATTAAATCGTTTAATTGTTGAGTGTTAGGTTTCATTTTGATCGTAAAAGTTAAACTGCTGCAAATGTAATTTTTATTTTCCCGTAAGACAAATGATTTTTGGAATTGTTTGAAAGCAATTAGAATAAGGTTTATAGCTGAAAATGAACTTTTGATTCTATTTTGTACAAAGAGATATAGATTTTATAAATGTATTTTTTACACTAATTTTTTTTAATCAAGACTTATGAAGTCATTGCTATTAGTGATTTGATGAAATTTGCTGGCTGAATTAGCATCTTTTAATTTTTCTAATAGTTTTAATTATTTGAAATCATTTTCAAAATTATTTTAGGAATATTTTTAGAGGTCAAAATAAAAGTATTATAACAATTTTACCGCTAGCTGTTATAAAATGATTTTACTAGTTATTTGTTAGAAAACGTTATAGTAGCAAAAAAACTCAAATGAGGCTTTTAATTAATTTTTGTTTTCGTTAATTGATTGTAGTAATCTTTCTAATATTTCCTGTCCTTCTTCCCAAAGTCCTAATTGAGAAGCAAAGTTCAGGTGTCCCTTTGGACCTACATTGTAGAATTTACTTCCCCATTTTTGAGACAAAAATTCAGCTCTTTC
>JACCDQ012083291.1_pt1 | contig 11252 bp, 9 predicted proteins | sample 7446031 | NCBI WGS metagenome assembly JACCDQ01 (sample SAMN15323442, study PRJNA562643) | freshwater metagenome | isolation source: river surface water | place: USA:Blue River Watershed | collected 2017-08-17
GGCCGAGGACGGTGACGTAGCCGCGGCGAAAGCCGTGGTGCAGGCCGGCGGTCATCGAGGCGACCGCGCCCGCGCCGGGCGAGATGCTGATCGCCCAGCAGGCGGCGAAGAAGGCGAGCCAGGTGGATAACTCCATGGCCCGATTATTGATGAACCCGCCGGCGCTTCCGGCGGCCTCAGTCGCGGAAGTACACCATCTGGTGCGTGCTCGCGAGCAGCTGGCCGTCGGCGCTCCAGATCTCGGCCGACTGGTCATGGAAGCCGTTGCGGTAGTTCAGGCCACGGGCCACGCCCAGCACGTGCCGCTCGCCCTGGGCGGCGAGCAGGTCCGCATCGGCGTGGAAGTAGCTGGTGAGCGTCACCGTGCCGGCCGGCGCGAACACCCGGCGGCGGCTGAAGACGCGGGGGAAGAAGGCATCGCAGAGCGAGGCGAGGGCGGGGAAGTCCAGCGGGCGGGGCGGCTCGTCCCGCAGCCAGACGCGGGTGAGGGCGTGGGGCTGCTCGACGCCGTCCATCGGTTGCGGAATGCTGCCCTCGATGAATCGCATGTCGTAGCGCCGGGTCCACGGCAGCCGCTCAGGCCAGTCGAGGGGCGGCACATCGGCCGGCGGCGGCAGGTCGCCGGGCGGCATCGCCTCCGGTGCCGACCAGGTGGGCCGGCGCTCGGCGAAGACCGCAGTGGCGGTCGTGGCCACCACGCCCTGCTGCGACAGCTCGAGGCTCCAGTGCTGGGTGCTGCGGTTGGTGCGCGTGGGCCGCGCATGGATCTCGAAGGGACCGTCGGCCACGGGCCCCGCGTAGTTCACCGTCAATGCGATCGGCGCGCCCAGGCGCTCGGGGTGCTGCAGCGCCGCGTTGAGGAGCGTGGCGCTGGTGATGCCCCCATAGGGCCCGACCATGTTGGCGTAGGCCGGGTGGGTGGCACCGGTGAAGAGATGCTCACCGCCCGGGGTGAGGGCGATGGCGGCGTCGAAGGGATGGGTCATGTCGCGATTCCGGTCCGGGGTGCCGGGGCGGACCCCGGCGGCAGCTGCCATTGTCGCCCCGGCGGGCAGGGGCCCGGTTCTGGCACCATTGACCATCATGAGCATTTCAATCGGCATGAAGGCGCGCCCGATGGCGCGTGCGATCTTCTCCCTGGGGCTGGCGGCGCTGCTGCTGGTCCCGTCTCTGGCGAGGGCCGACCGGCCCAGCGGCTTTCTGAGCCGCATCGAGGGCTTCACCCCCTTCCAGCTCGATACCAACACCATCGACACCCCGATCACCGTCGCCCCGGTCGAGGGTCTGGTGATCGTCATCTACAACCACGGCACCCGCAACGCCGCCGGCAAGGAAAACTGCATGCGCACCAATGCCGAGCCGCCTGCCAGCCTGCGCCGGCTGGAGGGCGAGCGGCTGCGCGTGTTCTTTCTCTGCTCCGACGCGACGGACGCGGACGGGCCGCAGGGCGTCTACGTGTACCGCCGTGTCGAGGAAATCCGCAAGACGGTGGCCCGGCTCGTGACAGCCGGTGTGCCGGCCTCGCGCATCGTGCTCGCCGGTCACTCGGCCGGCGGCTGGTCTTCGCTGATGGCGCAGTCCACCCTCGACCTGGGCATTGCGGGCGTGGTGGCTTTCGCGCCCGCCTTCTCCGGCCCGCGCGTGGGCGAGTCGATCGGGCTGACCTGGCGCACCGTGGCCCGGCCGCAGCAGGTCCAGCAGCTGGTCTCCGGCCGCCGCCTCGATGCCCTGGTCTTCGCCTACCAGGAGGATGAATTCGAGCAGCCCCAGGACCTGCAGTTCCTGACCCGGGCCTTCCCGAATTCGGTGGAACTCATTGGCTATGCCTGCCCGGGCCTGCGCGAGGCCCACATGACCCACCTGACGGATTGCCGCGCGCCGGACACCGCACAGCGAATCCAGGCCTTCATCACGCGGGCCGTGGCGCGCGCCACCGCCGAGGCCGCGGCCACCGCCGCCAAGGGCGCCGGCCGCTGAGGCCACGCCCGTTCGCTGCCAGGTTCAGGCGCCGGGCCGCTCGCCGGTTTCGCGCAGCACGTCCAGGAAGCGCGCGGCCAGCGGCGAGGGGGTGACGCCCCGCCGGACATAGGCCGAGACCTGCCGCGGAAACCGCAGCTGCGGCAGCGGCAGGGCGGCCAGGGTGCCGGGTGGGTAGTCGTCCAGCATGGACTGGCTCACGATGGTGAGCAGGTCGCTTTGCATCAGCAATTCGATCAACTGGACGGTGGTGTTATTGACTTCGACCACCACCCGCGGCGGCGGCAGGCCCTGGCCGGCCATCAGCGCCTCCAGCCGGCGGCGGCCGCCGACCCCGGTGCCGGGCAGCATCCACTCCGCGCCGGCCAGGTCCTCCAGCTTGAGCCGGCGGCGCGCCAGCAGCGGGTGGCCCTCGCGCAGCGCCACGCACAGGTCGTCGGAGAAGAGCGGGTAGGCCTGCAGGTCGTCGGTGGGCTCGGCCGGCACCGCGTTGATCGCCACGTCCAGGTCGCCCTTGCGCAGGGCCGCCAGCAGCGTGTCGTTGAGGTTGATGTCCACCACCAGGCGGGCGGCCGGCCGCTGCCGGTGCAGCTGCAGGCAGGCCGGCACGAACACACGCCGCGCGTAGAGGGGTGAGACACCCACGCGCAGCACGCCCTGCGCGCCCAGGTGCAGGTCGGCGGCCTCCTTGATGGCGTCGCCCAGGTGCCGGCGCATGGCCAGCGTGCGGGCGTGGAACCGGGTGGCCACCCAGGTCAGCTCCATGCCCTTGGCCGAACGCTCGAAGAGCGGAAAGCCCAGTTCTCGCTCCAGGCGCTGGATGCCCTTGGTCACCGCCGGCTGCGAGACGCCGAGGTCGAGCGCGGCGCGCCGCACCTGGCCGCTCTGGGCCACGGCGAGGAAGTAGTCGATGTCGTCCAGCCTCACGGCCATGGTGCCCTCCGATGGGTGGGATGAGGGTTTTCCCTCGGGAATCATTTCGATAACCGCACGTTATCAAAAATCCGGGGCGGATTATCGGCCCCGAGAGGGCCGGCACCTAGACTGGCCGCCACTGCCCTTCTCCCGGAGACACCCCATGGCCGTCATCGCCCGCCGCTTCGAGGTTCGTGCATGAACCTCGGCATGTACCTCGCGCGCAGCGCCCGCTTCTGGGGCGACCGCCCGGCGCTCCTGTTCCGCGACCGCGTCATCACCTACCGCCAGCTCGAGGCCCGCTCCAACCAGCTCGCGCATGCCTTGCAGCGCCTGGGCCTGCAGCGCGGCGACCGGGTGGCCATCGTGTCGCCCAACCGCCCGGAGATCGTCGAGTTCGAATGCGCCCTCTACAAGCTGGGCCTGGTGAAGGTGGCCCTGAACGCACGCCTGGCGCCAGCCGAACTGCAGGACGCGCTGGCCAATGCCGAGGCGGTAGCGATTGCCGCCGGCCCCGAGCACCGGGCGATGGTCGATCAGGTGAGCGGGGGCATGGACACGCTGAAGCACCGCATCGGCTTCGACCTTGGCGCCCCCGCAGCCGGCACCTGGGTGGACTATGAGCCGCTGATCGCGGCCTGCCCCGATTCCCATTTGCGTGTGGACATGCGGCCCGAGGAACTGGCGGTGCTGCACTACACCTCCGGCTCCACCGGCAAGCTCAAGGCGGCCATGCAGACGGTGGGCAACCGCCATGCGTCGCTGCGCAAGATCGTGATGGGCCGCATGGCCTCCGGCCCCGGCGACGTGCTGGCCCTGTGCGGCCCCATCACCCACGCCAGCGGGATGTTCATCCAGCCCATGCTGTTCCAGGGAGCCACCGTGCTCATTCTGGAGCGCTTCCACCCGGCGGAGTTCCTGGCGACGATCGAGAAGCACAAGGTCACCATCACCTTCCTGGTGCCGGCCATGGTCAACGCGCTGCTGGCAGAACCCAGCATCAAGACGCGCGACCTATCCAGCCTCAAGCTCGTGACCTATGGCGCGGCGCCGATGTCGCCCACCCGCATCCGCGAGGCCTGGGCCGCCTTCGGCCCGGTGCTGGCGCAGGGCTACGGCGCCGGCGAGACCACCGGCGGCGTGGTGAGCCTGTCCATCGAGGACCACCAGCGCGCGATCGAGGGCGACCGCCCGGAGCTGCTGTCCGCCTGCGGCCGGCCGCTGGGCGAGGCCGAGGTCGAGGTGCTGGACGACGAGGGCCATCCGGTCACAGGTGACGCCATCGGCGAGATCTGCGTGCGTGGCCCCGACGTCTTCGCCGGCTACTGGCGCGCCGAGGAACAGACCCGCGAGGTGCTGCAGGAGGACGGCTGGCTGCGCACCGGCGACCTGGCCCGCGTGGACCACGAGGGCTACATCCACATCGTCGACCGCCGCAAGGAGATGCTGGTCTCGGGCGGCTTCAACATCTATCCCAGCGAGGTCGAGTCGGTGATGGCGCAGCACCCCGCCATCTACGAGGTCTGCGTGATCGGCGTGCCGGACGACCACTGGGGCGAGGCGGTCAAGGCCGTCGTCGTCCTCAAGCCGGGGCAGGAAGCGACGGACGTCGACCTGATGGAGTTCTGCCGCGGCCGCCTGGCCGACTTCAAGCGCCCGCGCTCGGTGGACTTCGTGCCCGCGCTGCCCAAGAACGGCAATGGCAAGATGTCCCGCAAGGATGTGCGGGAACCCTACTGGCGTGGCCGCGAGCGCCGCGTCAACTGAGTCCCGAGCCGTCCGCCCGGGCCCTGTCCCCCACCACTTCAAGGTAGTCATGACCGCACCTGCCGCTTCCCCCGCTGCCGCCGCGCCGGCGGCACCCGCCTTCGAGGGTTCGGCGCGCGCCGCCGAATTCATCGCCCGCGTCGACGCCTTCATCGCCGAGGAATTGGAGCCGCTGGCGAAGGCGCAGCGCGTGTCCGACGACGAGAGCCCGAGCAAGGAGCTGCTGCAGCAGGTCTGGAAGGCCTCGCAGGCCCGCGGCCTCTACGGTATGACCCTGCCCGAGCCCCTGGGCGGCGCCGGCTTCGACCTGGTCGACCACTGCCTGATCAAGGAGCACATCTACGCCAGCGGCTCGCCCTTCGCCCCGCACATCCTGGGCGAGCTCTCGGGCCCGCCGCGCCTGGGCGCCCTGGTCCGCCAGGCCACGCCCGACCAGATGCAGCGCCTGATCCTGCCGGTGGCGCGCGGCGAGAAGGCGATCTGCTTTGCCATCACCGAGCCCGAGGCGGGTTCGGACGCCGCTTCGCTGCAGACCCGCGCGGTGCTGGAGGGCGGCGAGTGGGTGCTGACCGGCACCAAGCGCTATATCTCGGGCTCGCCCTTCTGCGACATGGCCATCATCATCGCCAACTCGGGCGAGGACCCGGCGGCGCGCGAGACCACCGCCTTCCTGGTGGAGCGTGACCGCCCCGGCTTCTCCATCCACGGCGGCTACAAGACGATGGCGGGCCAGGGCCATACCGCCGACATCCACCTCGAGGGCTGCCGCATCCCGGTGGCGAACCAGATCGGCGAGCGCGGGCGCGGCCTGGCCCTGGCCCTGGGCCGTATCACCGTCAACCGCCTGCTGCACACGCCGGCCATGCTGGGCCTGGCGAAGGTGGCGCTGCAGGACTCGATCCGCCACGCGCAGACCCGCAAGCAGTTCGGCCAGCCGATCGGCGCCTTCCAGAGCATCCAGCACATGATTGCCGACATGGCCACCGAGCTGGCCGCCGCACGCGCGCTGATGCTCTCGGTGGCCCGCCGCCTGGACCAGGGCGCGGATGCCCGCGCCGAGGCCTCGATGGCCAAGCTGTTCTGCTCCGAGACCGCCTTCCGCATCGCCGACCGTGCGGTCCAGATCCACGGTGGTGACGGCATCGTGCAGGGCAGCCGGGTCGAGTTCCTGTTCCGGATGCTGCGCATGTACCGCGTGCTCACGGGCACCAGCGAAATCCAGCGCAACACCATCGCACGCGAGCTGCTCGCGCCTCCCGGCCGCTGAACGCCGGGCAGGCCGACAGCCCCGCAGGACTGCACCCCGTTTTTCCCCATACCCACCACACCCGAAGGAGACACGCATGCGCATCAACCCTCTGACCCGCCGTGCCGCGATCGCCGCCAGCTGCCTGGCCGTCCTCGCCTTCCCGGCCCTGGCCCAGGACTTTCCCACCAAGCCGATCCGCTGGCTCGTGCCCTATGCCGCAGGCACCGCGCCCGACCAGACGGTGCGCATCGTCGGCGATGCGATGGCGGAGATCCTCAAGCAGCCGATCGTCATCGAGAACCGCCCCGGCGCCGCCGGCAACGTGGGCGCGCAGATGGTGGCCAAGGCCGCCCCGGACGGCTACACCTGGATCTACTCGGGCTCGCCCATGTCCACCAACATGCGCATGTACAAGCAGCCTGGCTTTGACGTGATGAAGGACTTCATCCACGTCGGCCGCATCGGCATCTCGGAGCTGGTGGTGGTCACCAGCCCCCAGACCGGCATCACGAGCATGAAGGACCTGGTGGCCCAGGCCAAGAAGAACCCCGGCAAACTGAGCTACGCCACCGGCGGCGTGGGCTCGCCCGCCCACATGGCCGGCGCCCTGGTCCTGAGCGTGGCCGGCGCCGACGCCCTGCACGTGCCCTTCAAGGGCGCCAACGAGTCCACCCAGGCCGTGCTTGGCCGCCAGGTCGACTACGCCCTGGCGCTGTCGACCGTGGTCATTCCGCACATCCAGTCGGGTCGCCTGGTGGCGCTCGCGGTGTCCGGCAAGAGCCGCCTGCCCGCGCTGCCCAACGTGCCGACGCTGGCCGAGGCCGGCGTCAACACCAGCGTGAGCTCCTTCGGCGGTCTGTCGGTGCCGGCTGGCACGCCCGCACCCATCGTGGCGAAGATCAGCGACGCGCTGCAGAAGGCGATGACCAACCCCAAGGCCAAGGAGCGCATGGAGGGCATCGGTGGCCAGTTCAACCCCGGCTCCGGCGCCGAGCTGACCGAGTCCTTCCGCCAGGAGATCCCGCTCACCGAGGCGATGATGCGCGCCGCCAAGCTCGAGGCGCAGTGAGTCGCGACGACAATCGCCCTCACTGATTCCCTGATTCCTGCATGAACGCGCCTTCCACCCCCGCTGCTCCGTCCCGCACGCCCGCCAAACCTGCCACCGAGGCCACCCGCGCGCGCCAGCACGCGCTGCGCGCGCGCCTGCCCCTGCAGGACCGCCAGGCCTTCGAGGACGCGCACCGCGGCCTGGTGGAGACGGCCCAGGACCTGCAGGTCATGGGCGCCAACGGCCGCACCGTCTGGACCCTGCGCGGGTTCGAGTTCCTCGAGAAGGAAGACGCGCCCGATTCGGTCCACCCCGGCCTGTGGCGGCAGGCACGCCTGAACATGTTCAGCGGCCTGTTCAAGGTCTGCGAGCGCATGTACCAGCTGCGCGGCATGGACCTGGCCAACATGACGATCATCGAGGGCGACACCGGCCTCATCGTCATCGACCCGCTCACCTACGTGGAGCGCGCCCAGGCGGCGATGGCGCTGTACTTCAAGCACCGCCCGCGCAAGCCGGTGGTGGCCCTGATCTACACCCACAGCCACGTCGACCACTTCGGCGGCGTGCGCGGCGTGATCGACGAGGCCGACGTGCTGGCCGGCAAGGTGCAGGTGATCGCGCCGGCGGGCTTCATGGAGGAGGCGGTTTCCGAGAACCTGATCGCCGGCCCCGCCATGGGCCGGCGCGCCCTCTACCAGTTCGGCAACCTGCTGCCCCGTGGCGAGCGGGGCACGGTGGACGCCGGCCTGGGCAAGTCCTCGATGGCCGGCTCCTTGAGCCTGATCGCGCCCACCCGCCTCATCACCGAGGCGGTGGAGACGCTGGTGATCGACGGCATCGAGACCGACTTCATCCTCACCCCGGGCACCGAGGCGCCCGCCGAGATGATGATGTTCCACCCGCAGCTGCGGGTGCTCAATACCGCCGAGGTCGTCACCCAGTGCATGCACAACCTGCTGCCGATGCGCGGCGCGCAGGTGCGTGACCCGCTGGCCTGGTCCCGCTACATCAACGAGACCCTGCACCGGCACGGCGACCGCGCCGACATCCTCATCGCCCAGCACCACTGGCCGATGTGGGGCGGCGAGCGGGTGCGCGAGATGCTGCGCAAGCACCGTGACCTGTACAAGTTCCTGCATGACCAGACCCTGCGCCTGATCAACCGCGGCTATGTCGGCTCCGAGATCGCGGAGATGATCGAGCTGCCCGAGTCGCTGGCCGAGGACTGGTCCACCCACGCCTTCTACGGCCACCTGCCGCACAACGTGCGCGCCATCTACCAGCGCTACCTCGGCTACTACGAGGGCAACCCCGCGCAGCTCGAGGCCCTGCCGCCGGCGGCCGCCGCGCGAAAGACCATCGAGTACATGGGCGGCGCCGAGGCGGTGCTGGCCCGCGCCCGCGCCGACTTCGACAAGGGCGAGTACCGCTGGGTCGCCCAGGTGGGCTCGCAGCTGGTCTTCGCCGACCCCGGCAACCGCGCCGCCCGCGAGCTCGCCGCCGACGCCCTGGAGCAACTGGGCTACCAGAGCGAATCCGCCACCGCCCGCAACGCCTTCCTGCAAGGCGCGGCCGAACTGCGTGACGGCGTGCCCCGCATCCCCGGGGGCGGTGGCACCGGCTACTCGCGCGACCTGGTGCGCGCGCTGCCGGCACCCCTGTTCTTCGACTGGCTGGGCGTGCAGGTCGACGGCCTGCGGGCCGCGGGCCAGCGCATCGTCCTGCATTGGCGCCTGACGGGCGTCACCGGGCCGGCGGGGGAGGGCGCCGAGGACTGGACCCTCAACCTCGAAAACGGCGCGCTCACCCACCACAGCGGGCACCTGGCCACGGCCGACGCCCGCCTCACCCTGGCCCGCCCGGTGCTGGACGACATCGCCCTGGGCAAGACCAGCCTGGCCGAGGCGGTCGACGCCGGCCGGGTGCAGGTGCAGGGCGATGCGAGCCGGGTGCAGGCGCTGTTCGGTCTGATGGACAAGCCGGGTGGCATGTTCCCGATGGTGGAGCCCCGTCCGGGGACCTGAACCCGGCGGCCGAGGCGGTCGGGCGGGATCGCCCGACCGATCCGCCACAATGCGCGCATGACCTCCGCGCAGACTCGTCGCCAGATCGGCATGTTCGGCATTGGCCACATGGGCCATGGCATCGCCTCCAACCTGGTCCGCAAGGGCCATGACCTGGGCTTCTTCGAGCACCCCGGCAACCAGCCCACCGCGGACCTGGTGGCCGGCGGCGCCCGGGGCTTCACCGACCGCCGCGCCCTGGCGGCCGGATCGGACATCGTGATCCTGGTCCTCACCGGCTCGCCGCAGGTGGAGGAGGTCCTCACCGGCGCGGGCGGCGTGCTCGAGACGCTGCGCCCCGGCAGCCTGGTGATCGACTGCTCCACCTCGCTGCCCGGGTCCACCGCCCGCATGGCCGCGGCGGTGCAAGCCGCCGGCTCGCGCTTCCTCGACGCCCCCATGACCCGCACGCCCAAGGAGGCGGCCGAGGGGCGCCTGAACCTGCTGGTGGGCGGCGAGGCCGACGTCCTGGAGGACGCCCGCCCGGTGCTGGCCTGCTTCGCCGAGAACATCGCCCATGTCGGCCCGGTCGGCGCCGGCCACGGCATGAAGCTGGTGCACAACTTCGTCTCGCTGGGGATGATCGGCCTCCTGGCCGAAGCCGCCGCCTGCGCCGGCCACCACGGCATCAGCCCGCAGGCCTTCGTCGACGTGCTGTCGCAGGGCGGGGGCCGCGGCATCGCCCTGGAGCGCATCGCGCCCTACCTCCTCACCGGCGACCCCAGCAACCTCAAGTTCTCCCTGGCCAACGCCCGCAAGGATCTGGCCTACTACGGCGAGATGGCCGAAGGCGCCGGCGTGCACCGCGAGGTGGCCCGCGCCCTCCTGGCCACCGCCGATGCCGGCCTGGCGCGCGCCGCCGGGACTGGCCAGGGCGCGGACGGCGGCCCCTTGGTCACCGAACTGGCCGGCCTCCTGAAGGCCTGAGGGCGGGCCTCTCCCCGGGAAGGCTCCGCGCGGGATCCGGCCGAAGTTCGGACGGAATCCGGCCCCTGGGCCTGAACAATGACACGCAAGCGCACTTGCGTCGGCCCCCGGCGGCCCCGGATGGCGGCCCGGCGGGGCCAGCCGCTACCATGGGCCGCATGTTCACCTCCTTCTTCCTCTCCCGCCGCTGGTGGCCCTGGTCCATCGCCGGGTCCGCCCTGATCCTGTACGCCACCTGGTACCGCGTCAGCCTGGATGTGCGGGTCAACGAGTGGTTCGGCAGCTTCTACGACATGGTGCAGGCGGCCCTGAGCAAACCGGGCAGCGCCAGCCTGCCCGAGTTCTGGCGCCAGCTCACCACCTTCGGCGAGCTGGCCATGCTGTACGTGACCATCGCGGTGGTGCTGGAGTTCTTCATCAAGCACTTCATCTTCCGCTGGCGCCAGGCGATGAACGCGCACTACATGGCCCATTGGGAGCAGCTGCGCGGCATCGAGGGCGCGGCGCAGCGGGTGCAGGAAGACACCATGCGCTTCGCCCGCATCATGGAGGGCCTGGGCGTGGAGTTCATGCGGTCCCTGATGACCCTGGCGGCCTTCCTGCCCATTCTGTGGACGCTGTCCGAAAAGATCACCGAGCTGCCCTGGGTCGGCCCGGTGCCCCATGCCATGGTCTGGGTCGCCATCCTCTCGGCGATGAGCGGCACCGTGCTGCTGGCGGTGGTGGGCTTCAAGCTGCCCGGGCTGGAGTTCCAGAACCAGCGGGTGGAGGCGGCCTACCGCAAGGAGCTGGTCTACGGCGAGGACGACCCCGCCCGTGCCGACCCGCCCACCGTGGCCCGCCTGTTCGGCGAGGTGCGCCGCAACTACTTCCGGCTGTTCTTCCACTACCTGTACTTCGACGTGGCCAAGTGGTCCTACCTGCAGTTCTCGGTGCTGATCCCGCTGATCGCCCTGGCGCCCACGGTGGTGGCCGGCGTCATCACCCTGGGGGTGATGCAGCAGATCACCCGCGCCTTCGACCGGGTGGAGGGCTCGTTCCAGTTCCTGGTCCTGAGCTGGGGGACGATCGTGGAGCTGATCTCCGTGTACAAGCGCCTGCGCGCCTTCGAGGGCCAGATCGCGTCGGCGCCCGCGGGCGACGAGGTGGCTGCCTGATGCGGAAATAGCATTTTTCGTCGCTTTTTCCGAAAGACCAGCGCCCCATGCCCCGCGTGTTCAACTTCAGCCCCGGCCCCGCCACCCTGCCCGAGGCCGTGCTGCGCCAGGCCGCCGACGAGATGCTCGACTGGCACGGCACC
>JACCDQ011001844.1_pt1 | contig 11251 bp, 10 predicted proteins | sample 7446031 | NCBI WGS metagenome assembly JACCDQ01 (sample SAMN15323442, study PRJNA562643) | freshwater metagenome | isolation source: river surface water | place: USA:Blue River Watershed | collected 2017-08-17
ATCCAGCTGCGCGAACTGGAGCAGCGCCTGGGCTACCTGCGTGAACTGGCAGACCGCCGCGCCGCCGTCATCAAGAGCATCGACGAACAAGGCAAGCTCACTCCCGAACTGCGGGCCGCCATTGCAGCCGCGCCCACCAAGCAGGAACTGGAAGACCTGTACCTGCCCTAAAAACCCAAGCGCCGCACCAAGGGCCAGATCGCCAAGGAGAATGGCCTGGAGCCCTTGGCCGACTTGCTGTTCGCCGACCCCACCCGGGTGCCTGCTGACGAAGCACAGGCTTACGTGAAAGCAGCCAAAGGAGAAGACGGCAGCGATTTCACCACCGTGCCCGCGGTTTTGGACGGTGTGCGCGACATCCTGAGCGAACGCTGGGCTGAAGACGCCGCGCTGGTGCAAACCCTGCGCGAGTGGCTGTGGCAGGAAGGCCTGTTGCAAAGCAAAAAGGTGGACGGCAAGGACGAGAACCAACCGGACAACGCCAAGTTCCGCGATTATTTCGACTACGACGAGCCGATCCACCGCGTGCCTTCGCACCGGGCCTTGGCGGTGTTCCGGGGCCGGGCGATGGAGATTCTGGACGCCAAACTGGTGCTTCCCGAGGCCGAGGTGCCCGCAGGCACCAAGCCCAGCGCCGTTCCTTCCCTGGCCGAAGGCCGCATTGCCCGGCACCTGGGCTGGAGCCACCAAGGCCGCCCGGCTGACGACCTGCTGCGCAAATGCGTGGGCTGGACCTGGCGTGTCAAACTCAGCCTGTCCACCGAACGCGACCTGTTCACCCGCTTGCGTGAAGACGCCGAGAAGGTCGCCATCAAGGTGTTTGCCGACAACCTGCGCGACCTGCTGCTGGCCGCGCCCGCCGGCGCCAAAACCGTGATGGGCCTGGACCCCGGCATCCGCACCGGCGTGAAGGTCGCCGTGGTCGACTCCACCGGCAAGCTGGTGGACACCGCCACCGTGTACCCGCACGAACCGCGCAAGGATTGGGATGGCTCGCTGTTCACCCTGGCCAAATTGTGCGAAAAGCACGGTGTCAACCTGATCGCCATTGGCAACGGCACCGCCAGCCGCGAAACTGACAAACTGGCCGCCGACCTCATCAAGCAACTGGCCAAGTTGCACAACGGGGTCGAAATCCAGAAAGTGGTGGTGAGCGAGGCCGGCGCGTCCGTTTACAGTGCCAGCGAATACGCCAGCCAGGAAATGCCCGACGTGGACGTGAGCCTGCGCGGGGCCGCGAGCATTGCGCGCCGCTTGCAAGACCCCTTGGCCGAGCTGGTGAAGATCGACCCCAAATCCATCGGTGTGGGCCAGTACCAGCACGACGTGAACCAAAGCGAGATGGCCCGCACGCTCGACGCGGTGGTGGAGGACTGTGTGAACGCCGTGGGCGTGGACCTGAACACCCCCAGCGCCCCCTTGCTGTCCCGGGGGTCCGGTTTGCGCGGCAGTGTGGCCAAGGCCGTGGTGCGCTGGCGCGAAGCCAACGGGGCGTTCAAGAGCCGGCAAGACTTGCTGAAAGTCACCGGCTTGGGGGCCAAGACCTTCGAGCAGAGCGCCGGTTTTCTGCGCATCCGCAACGGCAGCAACCCGCTGGACATGACCGGTGTGCACCCGGAAACCTACCCGGTGGTGGAGCAAATCATCGTCAAAACCGGCAAACCGGTGGCCGAGTTGATGGGCCGTGCCGAGCTGCTCAAAACCCTGAAGCCGGAGTTGTTCGCCAACGCACAGTTTGGCGCCATCACGGTCAAAGACATTTTGAGCGAACTGGAGAAACCGGGCCGCGACCCGCGCCCGGACTTCCAGGTGGCCCGCTTCAACGAAGGCGTGGACGACATCAAAGATTTGCAGCCCGGCATGGTGCTGGAAGGCACCGTCAGCAACGTGGCGCAGTTCGGTGCCTTTGTGGACCTGGGGGTCCACCAGGACGGTCTGGTGCACGTGAGCCAGTTGTCCAACAAATTTGTCAACGACGCGCGCGAAGTCGTCAAAACCGGCGATATCGTCAAGGTCAAAGTGGTGGAAGTGGACGTGGCGCGCAAACGCATTGGCTTGACCATGAAGCTGGACACAGCGACCGGGGGGCATGGCCGAGGCGCACCGCGCGAGGGCGGCGCCAACCGGTTTGAGCCGACTGGCCGCCACAACGTTGGCCACAAAGCCTCACGGGGTGCCGATGCGGCTCCTGCCTCGGCCATGGCTTCGGCTTTTGCCAAACTGCAACAAACCAAAAGATAAAAGCCTGCGCGTTGCCGGGCGGTTCGCGCCTCTATACTGGAGGTGCGGTTCTTTCAGCTCGATCTTCACCCACTACCACCCATGGAACTTGACGCACTTTTGGCCAAAGCAAAGGCCCTGCCCAGCATTCCCAAGGTCGTGTCCGAGGTGTTGACCGAACTCGACTCGGACGATCCGGATGTTCGCAAGATCAGCCAGTCGGTGTCGACCGACCCGGGCCTGACGGCCCGCATGCTCAAACTGGCCAACTCGGCGTTTTTTGGTCTGACGCGTGAAATCAGCAGTGTGAACGAGGCCGTGAACGTCATGGGCTTCAACCACGTGCGCACCCTGGTCACGGCGGTGGCCTTGAGCAGCAGCTTCAAAACCGTGCCGGGCATGAACCTGGAGCAGTTTTGGCGTTACAGCCTCAATGCGGCCAAAATCTCCAAAACCCTGGCCAAAAGCATGCGCATGAACGATGGCGCTGCGTTCACGGCCGGCTTGGTGCATGCCGTAGGCGATTTGGTGATGCACATTGGCATGCCCGAGGTCATGGAAAAAATCGACTGGAACGTGTCGCCGCTGGACATGAAGCGGTCCGAGGCAGAAAAAACCGCTTTGGGCTACACCTATGCCGAAGTGGGGGCTGCTTTCGCCCTGAAGTGGGACTTCCCCGAGGCCATCGTGACGGCGCTGCGCCACCAGTTGCTGCCTTTCGAGGGCGACATATACGAACCCATGGCGGGCATCGTGCACATGGCTTCGTGGCGCGCCCGCGCTCAGGAAATCGGTATGGACAAAGACGGCTTGGCCGCCACCTTTCCCGACGTGGTGGCCATGCTGTTGGGCCTGGACCTGACCATGGTGCTTGAAAAGGACCCAAGCGAGTGGACCTCGGCGGGCGAATTGTCTGCTTTCATGGGTTGACCCCGGTTCACGCCCATGCAACTGGAACGGCTGCTTCAAACCCCGCGCGCCTTGCCCGCTGTGCCCGAGGTGGCCGCGCGCCTGATTGCCACGTTCAACTCCGACGATGTGGACTTGGGCAGTGTTGCTTCCGACATCGACTTGGACCCCGTGATGGCGGCCAAGGTACTGCAGCAGGCCAATTCGTCTTTTTTCCGGCTGCTGCGCCCGGTGCCCACGGTGCGGGAAGCCTTGATGATTCTGGGGCTCAACCGCGTTCGGGCTTTGGTCATCAGCACCGCGATGAACGACAGCTTTCACGCCGTGTCCGGCATGAACCTGGACAGGTTCTGGCATTACAGCCTGAGCGCGTCGGTGGTGGCCAAATACATTTGCGAGCCCTTGCGGCTGGACGAAAACATCGCCTTGACCACCGGCCTGTTGCACGGTGTGGGTGAATTGGTCATGCACATAGGCATGCCCGAGTACATGACCCGCATGGACGCAGCCGTGGACCTGCTGGACCTGCGTCGGGCCGAATACCAATACGAGGCCTTGGGGTACAGCTACGCCGAGGTGGGGGCGGCCCTGGCCAAAGAATGGCGTTTGCCCAAACCCATGGTGGAAGCCATTGCCCGGCACGCCCGACCGTTGGAGGGGGATGCCGATCAGCCCCTGGCTGCTGTGGTGCATCTGGCCGCTTGGCGTTCACGCGTGTTCTTGCTGGGCAACCAAACCGAAACGCTGATCCACACCTACCCCGACGCCGTGGGTTTGATGCTGGACATGGACCCCGATGTGCTGGTCAGCCCCGATTTGCCTCCATTGCAGTTTTTGCCGACGCTTTGATTTTCTGGTTGGTTAAAGCCCGTGCGGCGCCATTTGGGACAGGGCCTGGCTTCGGGCATAATTCGGCCAACACACCGCCGACCGGCAACGATCGGCGGTTTCCTTTTGGAGATACGCCATGGCCACCATTCCCGTCACCAAGCGCGGTGCTGACAAACTCAAAGACGAACTGCACAAGCTCAAATCGATTGAACGCCCAGCGGTGATCAACGCGATCGCCGAAGCCCGTGCGCAAGGTGATTTGAGCGAAAACGCCGAATACGAAGCGGCCAAGGACCGGCAGGGTTTTATTGAAGGCCGGATTGCCGAAATCGAAGGCAAGCTGTCGGCGGCTCAAATCATCGACCCCAGCACCCTGGACGCTGGTGGTCGCGTCGTTTTTGGCACCACGGTTGATTTGGAAGACGAAAACACCGGCGACGCCGTGACCTACCAGATCGTGGGCGAGGACGAGGCCGACTTGAAGTTGGGTTTGATCAACATCAGCAGTCCGATTGCCCGCGCCCTGATCGGCAAGGAAGAAGGTGATCTGGCCGAAGTGCAGGCCCCAGGTGGTGTCAAGCGCTACGAGATAGTGGCCGTTCGCTACCAGTGAGCTTGGCCGTGCGGCGCAACATGGCACCTCGGTTGGCCGTCATGGTGGCCACCCTTTGGTGGGGCGTGTTGACTGGGCTGGCCTTTGTGGCTGTGCCTTCGCTGTTTGCCAAGCTGGGCAATCCTGCCGTGGCAGGCCCGGTGGCGGCCTGGCTGTTTACTGTGGTAGCCAAGCTTGGCATGGGGTGCGGTGCCGGGTTGGCTCTGTATTTGAGGCTTGCTGTTCCCCCATCATCGTTTGATGGGCTTGTGAAGTTAGCGATTTATTTTTCCGTGCTTGCGGTGCTCGCTGCTGTGGTGCAGGACGGCGTGGTGGCACAACATATCGTCACCGCCCGCAGCTCAGGAGGCAGCCTTCGCTTGTGGCATGGGCTGGGCACACTGCTTGTGTTCACGCAGTGGGTCGGGGCACTGGTGGTGTCGTGGGTGCTGGTGTCGAGGCTTTGCGAAACACCAGCACGTTGCCCAACATGACCAGCGCCAGCCCGGCCAAAGACAGCGGGCTCCAGCGATAGCCCTCGGCCCAAGCCGACACATTGAGCGCCACAACAGGAAACAGTACCGTGCTGTAGGCCGCCTTTTCAGGGCCCATGCGGCCCACCAGGGTGAGGTAAGCCGTGAACCCTATGACCGAACCCGGTATGGCCAGGTACAGCAGGGCCCCCGTGTAGCGCCAACTGGTGTCGAAGGTCAAGGGGATACCCGCCCAGGTGGCGTAGGTCAGCAAAATGCAAGTGCCCACCCACATACCCCAGGCATTGGTTTGAGCCGGTTTCAGCCCATGATGCTGCAGTGCAGCCGATAGCATGTTGCCGCACGAGAAGCACAGCGTGCCCGCCAGCGCCCAGGCCAAACCCGTCCAATCACCTTGACCCGTCTGGATTTCCGGCCAGAACAGGGCGACCAGGCCCACCAGCCCCAGCACACCACCTGCCAGCACATGCGGGGCGAGCGTGCGTCCGTGGATGAAGCGGGACAAGGCCGCGTTCCACAATGTGGCACTGGAGAACACCACTGCCACCAAGCCGCTGGCCAGCGTCTGGCTGGCTTGCAGAAAACACACAAAGTTCAGACAAAACAGGCACAACCCTTGTGCACCGACCCAGACAGCTGCCTTGCCACGTGGCCACACGAGCTGCCGTTTCCATGCCAGCCAAAGCATGAGCACGGTCCCCGCCAGCGCAAAACGGTAGGCAATCGACAGGGCAATGTGGACGGGCCCCAGCTGCCATTTCAGGGCGAGCCAGGTGGTGCCCCAGATGAGCACCACCAGGGTGTACAGAACGGCGTTGGCAGACAAAGTGTGCATGGGCGATGCGTTGAATCGAGCAGTTGAAGAGGTGTCTGAGCATCGCCCAACCGAACCTGACCGCATTGCATAAACCTGCGGTTTGATGGGGCAGGGCCAGACAGACAGTTGGCAGCTCGATACCATTGAGCACGTGATCACCCCATCTTCTTCCCCCTTGCCTCACGCCGGTGTTCGGGTGTTCGATGTGCTGAGCCAGACACAGGCACAACTGCAGCGCAGTGCCTGGCTGGGGGACGGCCTGCAACTGGCCGTGTGGCGCAACCAGCACGACCGCACCGGTTACCAACAGCCCGGGCACCACACGGTGTCGGTTTATCTGGAGGGTGGGCAGGACACCCGCTACCTTGGCGAATCAGGCCTTGGTGTGGGGGCGCATGGTGCCCCTGGACGCAGCTGCGTGTTGCCCGCGGAACACGAATCGGGCTGGGTGATCGGTCAGCCGTTTCGCTTTTTGCACCTGTACCTGAGTGACCAGGCCTGGGGCGAGCGGGTGGTGCGCATGCTGGATGCGGAACCCCGTGCCCACACGCTGGAGCGCCGGATATTCGCCGAAGATCCGGCGCTGGCGTGCTGGGCGGCTCAGGTGATGGCTTGCGACTGGAGCAACCCGCTTCAGCGCTTGGCAGTACATGCGGCCAGCCACGACGCATTGGACCAGTTGGTACTGGCATCGGCTCGTCCGCGCACACGTGCGGCGGCTCAGCGCCCGACCGGTGGGCTGTCGGCACCGGCTCGGCGGCGGGTGTTGGCCTACATTGAGTCACAGCTGGATAGCCAGGCGTTGGAACCCCTGACTGTTGGGCGGCTGGCCGCGTTGGCCAACCTATCGGAGTTTCATTTCGCCCGCATGTTCCGTGTTTCCATGGGCTGCAGCGTGCATGACTGGATCACGCAACGGCGCGTGGCCTTGGCCCGACACCTGCTGATTCGCACCCACCTGTCTTTGGCCGATGTGGCGCTGGCCTGCGGTCTGGCCAGTCCCAGTCACCTCAATACCGTGGTGCGCAAGCACCTCGGGGCCACGCCTTTGCAGGTGCGGTTGTCGGGGCAGAGATGATCAGGCCTGGGGCAAGCAGCGTTCCGCAGACTCCAGGGTGTTGACCATCAGCATGGTAATGGTCATGGGGCCGACACCACCGGGCACCGGGGTGATGTAAGCGGCCACCTTGCGAACACCTTCAAAGTCGACATCGCCGCAGAGTTTGCCCGCGTCATCACGGTTCATGCCCACGTCCAGCACCACGGCGCCCGGCTTTACCATGTCGGCGGTCAGCACGTTGCGTTTGCCAACGGCGGCCACAATCACGTCAGCCTGCAGGGTCATGGCCTTCAGATCCGGGGTGGCGCTGTGGCACACGGTGACGGTGGCGTTTTGCTGCAACAACATCAGCGCCATGGGTTTGCCCACGATGTTGCTGCGCCCGATGACGACCGCGTGTTTGCCGCGCAGGTTGTACCCGATGCTTTCCAGCATTTTCATGCAACCGTACGGGGTGCAGGGCAAGAAACCGGGTTGGCCGACCATCAGTGCTCCGGCACTGCTGACATGGAAACCGTCCACGTCCTTGTCGGGCGAAATGGTTTCAATCACCCGGTGGGCATCCATGTGGGGCGGCAAGGGCAATTGCACCAGAATCCCATGAACGGTGGGGTCGTTGTTCAGTGCCTGCACCCGGTCCAGCAAGGCCGCTTCGCTCATGTCGGTGGGGTGGCGCTCCAGCAGCGAATGCATGCCTGTGTCTTCGCAGGCCTTGACTTTGTTGCGCACGTATACCTGGCTGGCCGGGTTGTCGCCGACCAGAATCACGGCCAGACCCGGGGTGATGCCTTGTTGTTTCAGTTTGGCAACACGTTCCGTGACTTGGGAGCGCAGCTGGCGAGACAAGGCTACGCCGTCAATCAATTGAGCAGACATGGGTGAAGGGAGAAGAAAAGGGGTTCGGGGCTCAGGTCTTGGCCGGCGTTTGACCCAACGCCACTTTGAGCAAATCGGCCACCGTGTTGGCGTTGAGCTTTTCCATGATGTTGGCCCGGTGCGCCTCCACCGTTTTGATGCTGATGCCCAGGTCGTCGGCAATTTGCTTGTTCAAGCGCCCGGCCACAATTCTTTCCAGCACCTGGGCCTCGCGCGAGGTGAGCTTGGAGAGCAGGGCGTCGCGGTTGGCCGCTTGCTGGAAAATGGCAAACACATCGCGCGCTTTGTCCAGCATGGTTTCAACCAGCTGCAGCAATTGGTTTTCGTTGAAGGGCTTTTGTATAAAGTCCAGCGCCCCCTTTTTCATCGACTCCACCGCCATGGGCACATCGCCATGCCCAGTGATGAACACGATCGGCAAGGGGGAAGCCCTTTCGATCAGTCGGTCCTGAAGTTCCATGCCGCTCATGCCGCTCATGCGGATATCGGCGATCAGGCATGCCACCTCGCGGGGGTCGAACCGGCTCAAAAACGATTCGGCCGATTCAAAAGAGCGCACCCGGTAGTCCTTGCCTTCCAGCAGCCACTGCAGCGAATCGCGGACGGCTTCGTCGTCGTCCACCACATACACCGTGCCTTTTTTCGGAATCAAACTCATCTCGCTCTTTCTTCTTCAGTGGGTGGCTGGTTGGGCGCGCCCTTGAGTGCCGTGGGCGGTTCGTTCAAGTGACCCACCGGGATCCAGAAGCAAAACTCGCAACCCACAACTTCGTCGCCATTGTAGAGGTTTCGGGCACGCAGCCTGCCGTGATGCGATTCGACAATCGACCGGCAGAGCTTGAGGCCTATCCCCATGCCTTCGGACTTGGTGCTGTAGAAGGCTTCGTAGATGCGTTCGAGCATCCCGGGGGGCACGCCGGAACCGGTGTCCTGCACACAGAATTCGACCACGTCCTGGTCTTCGGTGCGTTTTGGGGTGACGCGCAGCTCCACCTGGCGCTGTGCCATCGGGCGTTGTGCCTGCACAATGGCTTCGCCACCGTTTTTCATCAGGTTGATCAGCACCTGTTCGATCAGAATCGGGTCCACCATCAGCTTGGGCAGCCGGGCTGCCACGTAGGTGCTCAGCCGCACCTGGTGGCGGCGCAGGTCGATGTCGGCCAATTCGGTGGCGTTGTTGACCATGCTGGCCACGTCCGACGGCATGGGGTTGGGTTCGCTGCGCTTCACAAACGCGCGGATGCGCTGGATGATTTGACCCGCCCGGTGGGCCTGCTTGGCGGTTTTTTCCAGGGCGCTCAGCAGGTCTTCCGTGGGCAGTTGTTGTCGTTCAAGACGCGAAATCATGCCGCTGCAGTAGTTGCTGATGGCCGTGAGCGGCTGGTTCAATTCGTGTGCCACGCTGGAGGCCATTTCACCCATGGTGATCAAGCGACTGGCCGTTTGGGCGCGCTCGGCCTGCTGGGCGGCCAACGCTTCGGCGTGTCGTCGTGGGGTGATGTCGCTGGCAATCACCATTTGGGCCAAGCGTCCGTCCACCCAGGTCAGGTAGCGCGTCCGCACCTCCAGCCACTTGTCTTGCTGGGTCAGGTACACCTCGGCGTTCTCTGCCACCGCATCCAGCAGCGTGTCCAGCGGCAGGCCAGCGAATACATCCACCGCGTCGTTGTCGTCTTCGTTGCCATCACCGCTCAGCACCCCTGCCAGTTCGATCAGTTCGTGGTGGCCCTGACCTTGCAAGCCGAACCAGGTGCGGTAGGTCTTGTTGGCAAACAGCAGTTCGGTGCTGCCCATGGGGGCGACTGAAATCGAGGCGTCCATGCTGTCCATCACGGTAATAAAGCGTTCGTACGAGGCGGTCAACTCCTCCCGTATCCGCTTGGGTTCCGTGATGTCGGTCATGGAGGTCATCCAGCCCGCTTGCTCCCCGTTCGGATCGATCAGGGGCGATACATACATGCGTGCATAAAAAATGCTGCCGTCTTTGCGTTTGACGGCCACCTCAAAACCGCCGGGGGTGGAGCGACCGCTCAGTTCATCCTGCAGTCGGGCGTGCAGCACGTCGTGGTCGCGTTCGGGCCAGTAGGGGAAGGGGGCGGTGCGGCCCATCAGTTCATTTTCGGTCCAGCCAGTCATGCTGCAGAAGGCCGGGTTGATGTAGGTGATGCGGCCCTCCATGTCCAGGGCGCGCATGCCGGTGAGCATGGAGTTTTCCATGGCGCGCCGGAAATTGGTCTCTGCCAGCAGGGCTTGCTGCGCCTGAATACGCCGTTTGGTGTGGCGCCAAGTGCCCCACAGTGTCCACACCGTGAGGGTGCTCAAGGCTCCCACGGTCCAGAAAAACGCTTGCCCCATCGGGTCTTGCGAGGTGCGGTAGCCGCGTGCTTTCAGCACCAGGCTGTTGCCCACGGGCGATACCGGTACTTCATAAGACTGGGGTTTGGCCGACCAGGGCAGGCGTTGTATGGCGTTGGGCTTTTCGTCCAGCAGCGCACCTGCCAGCACTTCATCTTTGTCGCTGACCAGCGCCACAGCGTAACGCGACATGACTTCGGGCGGTACACCAAAGCGCAGCAGGCCGTCGATCGAATATTCGGCCATCAGGGCGCCTGAAAATTTGCCTTGTCCCTCCATCGGGACGATCAGCAGCAACCGCTTGTTGTTGGGGTCTTCGCCGACGGGGCGGCTGTAGATGGGCTGACGCAAATCCCGGGCGAGTTCGAAATTGCCATCGGTTTCGCCGGGGGGCAGGATCTGGCCCGAATCGCGCACCAGGGCATTGGGCGCACTGGGTGAGGCGTGGGAACTCAGCACCTCGCGCCGGGCGTCCAGCCAGGTGATGGCAAGCAGTTCGGGGTATTGGCTGATCAGCGACTCGCTCTGGAACGAGAACTCGGCCACCTCTATTTCTTTGTTGGCCAGATCGCGGGCCACACGCATCAGCTGCTCCTGGCGCTCCAGCAAACGCAAACGCAGACGCTGCTGGGCGTATTCCACGTCGCGGGTCACGGCCTCCTGTTCGCGCTCGCGTTCCTCCAGTGTGAAGTACGTGATGCTGGAAACAATGGCGGCCAGAAACAACACCACGCTGAGCAATGGGCCCAGCATGGCGAAACGGTCTTGACGGGCCGGGGGCAGGCGACGCCACCAGCGCAGCCACCAGCGTTGTGGCTGGGCTTGGATGCTCAGGCGCGGAAAAATACGTGCTAACGACATGCCCTAAGTGTAGGGGAGCGAACATAAGTGGCCGTCAATATATTTCACAATATAAAAACACGAAGCACATATTGAAATTTTAAAAAAAACATGCGAAACTTCGTTGCACGGTGAGTCACTCACCTAGACCCATTGGTTCAACTCAGGAGACAACATGTCTGTCAGCCCCTCTCAGGCGGCCGGTACCACCGCGCCAGATACCGATCACCAGGAAACGCGCGAGTGGCTGGACGCCC
>JACCDQ011187004.1_pt1 | contig 11251 bp, 8 predicted proteins | sample 7446031 | NCBI WGS metagenome assembly JACCDQ01 (sample SAMN15323442, study PRJNA562643) | freshwater metagenome | isolation source: river surface water | place: USA:Blue River Watershed | collected 2017-08-17
CCCGCCCGTGGTGCCGATCGCCGCCGCTCCCGCCGCCCACGCTGCCGCGCCGGCCGCGGCCGCCCTGCCGCCCCTCGTCCTGCCCGTCCCGACCTCCCCCGAGGAAGCCCTCCAGCGGCTCGTCGACGGCAACGCCCGCTACACCTCCGGCCACACCGAGCATCCCAACCAGTCGATCGCCCGCCGCGTCGAGACCGCCTCCGGCCAATCCCCGTTCGCCGTCATCGTCACCTGCTCCGACTCCCGCGTGGTGCCGGAACTCTATTTCGACCAGGGCATCGGCGACCTCTTCGTCATCCGCGATGCCGGCAACACCCTCAACGACCACGTCGTCGGCAGCGTCGAATACGCCGTCGAACACCTCCACGCCCAGATCGTCCTCGTCGTCGGCCACGAAAAATGCGGTGCCGTCTCCGCGGCGGTCGCCGGCGGGCACGCCGACGGCCGCATCTCCACCATCGTCGACGCCATCCGCCCCGCCGTCCGCGAAACGCGCAACCAGAGCGGCGACCGGATCGACAACGCCGTCCGCGGCAACGCCCGCCGCGTCGCCAAGACGCTCGCCGCCACCGGCCCGATTCTCTCCTCCGCCGTCGCTTCGGGCCACGTGAAAATCTTCGCCGCCCGCTACGATCTCGCCAGCGGCCGCGTCGAACTCCTGCCCTGAGCCCGCGCCGCCGCGCACCGGTCGGACCGCGGCCGCGCGCGGACTACTTCGCGCCCACCGCCACGAGGTGACCGCGCGTGCGGAAATACAGCGTGCCCTTCGCGATCGCCGGCGTCGAAAGGCAGGTCTCGCCCAGCTCGTTCTTCGCCGCCACGGCGAACGTCGGCGCCACCGGCACCACGAAGACGTTGCCCAGCTCGCTCGTGAAAAACAGATTCCGTCCGTCCGACACCGGCGACGCCGTGTAGCCTTCGCTCGCCGGCGACAGTTTCTCGCTGAATTTCACCTCGCCCGTCTTCGCGTCGAAACACGTGAGCAACCCCGTGTCCGCGCAGCCGAAAACCAGCCCGCCGGTCACGAGCGGCGTCTGCATGTAGTTGCCGCGCCGGTCGTGGTTCCACGCCACACCGGGCTTCAACGCGCCCGACTCGTCCGGCGTCAGGTCGCCCGCCGCGTCGACCCGGATCGCCCGCATCGGCCGCATCCGGCCGTGCGCGCTCGTGAAGTAGATCAGATCGCCGGCCACCACCGGCGTCGGCACCGGGATGTCGCCCCCGCCGTCGTATTTCCAAAGCTCCTTGCCCGTCGCGAAGTCGTAGCCGCCGCTGTGATGCCAGCCGTTCACCGCGATCTGCGTGCGCCCGCCCGCGACGACCACGGTCGGCGTGCCCCAGGTCGGCACGTCCGTCCGTGCCGTGCGCCAGATCTCCTTGCCGGTCTCCAGGTCGAAGACCGCCAAAAACGAATTCTCCTGCACGTCGCACTGCACCACGACCTTTCCGTCGTGGATCACCGGCGAACTCGCGAAGCCCCACTGCGCCGTCTTCACCTGGAAGTAGCCCGAGTCCATCGGCCCGAGGTCTTTCTTCCACACCAGCGCGCCGTCCGCCGCGTTGAAACAGAAGAGACCCTCCGACCCGAAAATCGCGACGATCCGCCGTCCATCCGTCGCCGGCGTCGAGTTGCAATGCGTCGCCTTCGTGTGCCGCGCCACCCGCGGCACCGCCTCGTGCGCGACCACGTTCCAAAGCACCGATCCGCTGCTCCGGTCGAGCGCGAGCAGGCGCCACTGCGCCTTCTCCTTGTTCGGCGCCGAGTCGATGTTGCCGTAAAGTCCCACCTTCAGGTCCTCGTCGCCGCCCTGCACCGCCGTCGCGACATACACCCGCTCGCCCCAGACGATCGGCGCCGCGTGCGCCAGGCCCGGGATCGGCGTCTTCCACCGGATATTTTCCCCCGTGCGGCTATTCCACGTCGTCGGCAGCACCGTCGTCGCATCCACGCCGCTCGCTCCCGGGCCGCGATACTGGCCCCATTCCGCCGCCGTCGCCATCGCGCCCGCCCACACCGCGCCGATCACGCCCAACCGGAGAAGCCGAGTTTTCATGGCGCCACGTCAGCCGCCCGCCCCCGCGCCGGCAAGCCGGCAAAGGGATGTCGCGCGCGTTGACGACTCCGCTCCGCGCTGCCACCAACGACGCTCCCCGCCCCGAAAACCGGTTCCCGTCCGCCTTCGCGCCCCGCGTTTCCCCATCCTCCTTACCTCGCTCCTCCCCCGTCACCACCCTCGCTGCCCTCCTCCGCTTCCGCCCATGCTCCTCCGCCTCCCCCCGCGCCTCGTCCGCTCCGCTCTTCTGACCCTCGCCGCCGCGGCGCTCCTGCCCGCCGCCCGGGCCGCCGCGACCGCCCGCCCCAACATCCTCTTCATCTTCTCCGACGACCACGCCCAGCACGCCATCAGCGCCTACGGCTCCAAGGTCAACCGCACGCCCCACCTCGATCGCCTCGCCGCCGGCGGCATCCGCTTCAACCACGCCTTCGTCACCAACTCCATCTGCACCCCGAGCCGCGCCACGCTGCTCACCGGCCAATACTCCCACGCCAACGGCGTGCCGGTCTTCAACGTCTTCGACGGCTCCCGCTCCAACGTCGCCAAGCTCCTGCAGGCCGCCGGCTACCACACCGGCATGATCGGCAAGTGGCACCTCGGCAGCGACCCCACCGGGTTCGACCGCTGGATCGTCCTCCCCGGCCAGGGCATCTACAACGACCCCGACTTCCTCACCCCGCACGGCCGCGTGAAGCTCTCCGGCCACACCACCCCGCTCACCACCCAGCTTGGCATCGAGTTCCTGGATACGCGCCCGAAGGACAAGCCGTTCTTCCTGATGCTCCACCAGAAGGCCCCCCACCGCGCCTGGGAGCCCGACGAGAAAAACAAGGCCCTCTTCAAGGACAAGGTCATCCCCGAGCCCGCCACCCTCTGGGACGACTACGCCACCCGCCCCGCCGCGCTCCCGGAAAACCAGCAGACCGTCGCCCGCGACCTCACCAACCGCGACCTCAAGCTCACCCCGCCCGCCGACCTGCCCCCCGGCCCCCCGCGCCAGCAGTGGTTCAACCAGAAGCCGACGTCCGTCGAGGTCACCGCCGCCGACGGCACGAAGAAAACGCTCACCGGCGCCGACCTCGTCCGCTGGAAATACCAGCGCTACATGCAGGACTATCTCGCCTGCGTGCAGGGCGTCGACGACAGCGTCGGCGACATGCTCGACTACCTCGACCGCACCGGTCTCGCGCAAAACACGATCGTCATCTACAGCTCCGACAACGGCTGGTATCTCGGCGACCTCGGCATGTATGACAAACGCTTCATGTATGAGCCGGGCCTGCACATCCCGCTGCTCGCCCGCGGCCCCGGCATCAAGGCCGGCGCCGTCACCGACCTCTTCGCGCTCAACGCCGACTTCGCCCCGACGTTTCTCGACCTCGCCGGCGTGCCCGTTCCGCCCGAGATGCACGGCCGCTCGCTCGCGCCGCTCTTCCGCGGCGAGACGCCCCGCGACTGGCGCACCTCCGCCTACTACCGCTACTACCACGATCCGGGCCACCACAACACCCGCGCCCACTACGGCGTCCGCACCGCCACCCACAAACTCATCCACTACTGGAAGAAGGACGCCTGGGAACTCTTCGACCTCGTCAAAGATCCGACCGAGCAGCGCAACCTCATCACCGATCCCGCGCAGGCCGGAAAGATCGCCGAGCTGAAGGCCGAGATCGTCCGCCTGCAGAAGCAACTCGGCGACACCGGCCAGTTCGCCGCCGAGATCCCGCGCGACGGCGTCGATGCGCCGAAAAACGTCCCCGTCCTCGGCCCCAAATCCGTCAAACAAGCCATCGCCGCCGCCGCGCCGTGAGCGCCGCCCCCGCCGGACCGGCGACGCGCCCGCCCCTGCGCGTCGCCTCCGTCCAGTTCGAGAGCGCCCCGGGCGACAAGGCCGCCAACTTCGCCAAAATCGAGGCGTTCGTCGCCCGGGCCGCCGCGCAGGGCGCGCAGCTCGTCGTGTTTCCCGAGGGCTGCGTCAGCGGCTACTGGTTCGTGCGCAACCTCGCGCCCGCGCAACTCGCCGCCCTCGCGGAACCCATCCCCGCCGGCCCCGCCACGCTTCGCCTGCTCGAGCTCGCCCGCCGGCACCGCGTCTCCGTCGGCGCCGGTTGGTTCGAGACCGGCCCCGACGGCACGTTCTACAACAGCTACGTCGTCGCCCTGCCCGACGGCACCTGGCACCGCCACCGCAAGCTCCACGCTTTCGAGCACGACCTCATGCGCAGCGGCGACCGCTACACCGTCTTCGATCTGCCCGGCGGCTGGCGCGCCGGCATTCTCATCTGCTACGACTGCAACCTCGTCGAGAACGCCCGCGCCACCGCGCTGCTCGGCGCCGAGGTGCTCATCGCGCCGCACCAGACCGGCGCCGTCCGCTCCCGCAATCCCCACCTGATGGGCCTCATCGAACGCCGCGTCTGGGACAACCGGCACCGCGACCCCGAGGCCATCCGCCGCGAGTTCACCGGCGACAAGGGCCGCGGCTGGCTGCTGCGCTGGCTCCCGAGCCGCGCCCACGACAACGGCCTCTTCCTCGTTTTCAGCAACGGCGTCGGCGTCGACGACGACGAGGTCCGCACCGGCAACGCCATGATCCTCGATCCCTACGGCCGCATCCTCGCGGAAACCTGCGCCGCCGAGGACACGCTCGTGCTCGCCGACCTCGACCCGACCTTGCTCGAGCAGGCCACCGGCCGGCTCTGGATCCAGGCGCGCCGCCCCGAGCTCTACTCCGTTCTCGCCACGCGCACCGGCGCCGAGCGCGACGCCCGGCAGCTCAAATTCGAGGAATAGCGGCGCCGCGACCGCGGCGCCTCACTTCGCCCCGATGCGCCAGAGGTGCTTCTCGGTGCGCACGAACAGCGCCCCGTCCGCCACCGCATACGACGCCAGCGCCCGCTCCTCGAGTTTGTTGACCGCGATCTTCCGGAACGTTTTCGCCGCCGCCACCACGGTGCCGATGCCGTTTTCGCTGAGAAAATAGATCTTCCCGTCGTTCGCGATCGGCGAGGCGGAGTAGTTGCCGTCGATCTTTTCCTGCCAGTGCACCGCGCCGGTCTTCGCGTCCCAGCACGTCGCCAGGCCCGCGTCGCTCACCCCGTAGAGTTCCTCGCCCACCGCCACGACCGAAGGCGTGAGGGGCGCACCCTTCGTCGTGCGCCAGGCCACGTGCGTGTCGGTCACGTCGCCCGCACCGTCCGGCCGGATCGCCAGCAGGTCCGCCCGCATGAAGCCCGTCGCCACGAACAACAGCCCCTGCGCCAGCACCGGACGCGGCACCACCGAAAAGCCGCCGCCGTAATTCACGCGCCACAACTCGCGCCCGTTCGCCGGATCGTGCGCCGTCACCGCGCCGCTGCCCGGCGCGATCACCTGCGTGCGGCCGCCGACCGTGATCACCAGCGGCGTGGCGAAGGAGAACGTCTGCTTCACCGTCGCGCTGCGCGGGGTCTTCCACGCCAGCTCGCCCGTCGCCGCGTGCAGCGCCGCCACAAAGGGCGCCTTCGCGCCGTCCGCCGTGAAGATCAGCTTGTCGTCCACCAGCACCGGCGAGCCGCCGTTGCCGTGCACCGGGTCGTAGCCCAGCGCGTTTTGCCGCCACAGCACCTTGCCCGCGCGGTCCAGCGCCGCGGTGCCGTAGTGCCCGAAATGCACATACACCCGCTCGCCCGCGACCAGGGGCGTCGGACTCGCGGGACTGTTCTTCGCGTGCATCGGCTGCAGCGTCGCCTCGGCCGCGGTGAACACTTCCGTCTCCCAACGCAGCGCGCCCGTCTTCGCGTCGAGGGCCAGCGCCCGCAACGCCACGCCGCCCGTGCCGTTGGGCACGCCGCTCGTCAGGTAGACGGTGCCGCCCGCGATCGCCGGAGTCGACCAACCCGCGCCCGCCACGGCGGACTTCCACGCGACATTCTTTGTCGGCGACCATTCCGTCGGCAGACCGCGCCCGGCGGCGTGCCCCTGCCCCGTCGGTCCGCGGAATTCCGGCCACTCGTCCGCGGCCAGCCGTATCACCGCCAGCGCCGCCATCGCCGCAACCAGTCCGCCCCGTGTCGTCGTGTTCATAAATTGGCTTCCCCGTCCCCGCGCCGCCCGGCGGCCGCTCAGCACCGGACCGTTTTCCGTTTCGCCGCCACCGGCGCACCGCGCCGCGCCTTCTCGATGTAGGCCGCCGCCACCGGCACCGTGCAGTCCGTGTCGCCGACATCCACCTCGACCGTGCCGAGCTTCTTCGCCGTCGCCATCGCCTTGTCGGCCAGCGGCGCCACGTAGGTCCCCACCGCGATCACGTAGCCGTTCATGCAATACCGCACGCGGTTCGGCGCCGCCCCGATTTCCTTCGGCACGCGCTCCAGCAACACTCCCATTTCTTTGATCGGCAGCGCCGCGTCCGGCACCGTCGCCGCCAGCGCGCCGTAGGTGTTCCAGCCGGCGCAGGCCACCTCGACGTTCTTCGCCGCGATCCACTTCGCCGCCAGCGCCGCCGCCTCCGGGTGTTCGCACGCGACCCACGCCACCGTGTATTCCGAGATCATCTTCCACGACGCCGTCTCCGCCCAGGTCTGCAGCTGCGCGCGCGTCATCTGCTTCCCGTCCGCGACCAGCCCCGCGAGATACTGCGCGTCGCCGTTGCCCGTCGCGTAGAGCTCCAGCGCCAGCGCCTGGTCGCCTTTGATCTTCTTCACGATCGTCTTCATGTCCCCCACCTTCACCCCGAAGAAGGGTTCCTTCGCCCCGTGCCGCAGAAACGTCTTCTTCGTCTGCGCCGTGCCCATCGCCTCGAGTTCCGCCATCACGTCCTTGAGTTTCATGGTGAATCGGTGATCACGGGATTCGGCCGGCGGCCGGCGGCCGGCGCGCGTCGCGGTCCCGCGGAACGCGGCCCCCGGCTCACGGCGCCGCCTTCCCGAGCGCGAGCGCGTAGAGCGCCCGCTGCCCGGTGATATAAAGCACGCCGTTGGCCGCGACGGGCGTGCCGTGCGCCACATCCGGCAGCGAACTGTTCTGCGCGAGCACCTTCTTCTCCCGCGCCGCGGCGAACACCGCGACCGTGCCTTCCGACGTCTGCGCGTAAACCTTGCCGTCCGCCACCAGCGGCGAGCCCCAGATGTTGGCCTTCAGGTCGTGCGACCAGAGTTTCTTCCCCGTCGCCGCGTCGAGCGCGTAGACGAAGCCGGGCGCGTCCGCCGTGTAGAGCACGCCGTCATGCAGCACCGGCATCGAGATGCTGTCGTTGAAGTCGTCGCCCGCGAGGCGCCACACTTCCTTCGCGGTCTGCGCACCCGGCTCGCCGCTTACCTCGACGCAGCGCAGCGCCCCGGGGCCGCTGCTCGCTTCGGGTTCGCCGATGCCCGCATAGAACCGCGCGCCCACCGTTGTCGGCGCCGCGACAAACTGGAACACATTGTCGTGGCTGCCGCCGCCCGCGGCCGCCGGTTCGTGGGCCTTGCCGTTGAACCTCCAGCGCAGCTTGCCCGTGCCGGCCGCAAACGCATACAGCCAGCCGTCGCCGCCTGGAAACAGCACCTGCGCCTCGCCGCCGAAGGTCCCGAAGCCGGGCGAGCCCCACTGGCCCGTCATGATCTTCGCGCCCGGCGAGGCATCCTGCCAGCGCACCTTGCCCGTCGCGGCATCCACCGCCACGAAGCTCGGCGCCGCCGCGTTCTTCACTTTGCCCGTCTTGAAATCCGCCGCGTGCCCCGTCACCGCGAACACGAGCCCGTCGACCACCAACGGCGACGACGACGACGCCTGGTTCGGCTGCACGCCGAGCTCCGCCCGCATATCGAGCAGCCAGCGCAGTTTTCCGTCCGCGACCGCGCGGCACACCAGCTCGCCGCGGTTGCTCACGTAGTAAACCGCGTCGCCCGCCACGCAGGGCGTCGAACAGATCCCGATCGAGCCGTCGTCCTCGGCCGGATTCGGCAGCTTCTCGTGCGACACCTCCCACAGGAGTTTTCCGTCCGCCTCCGCGAAGCACTTCAACACGCCGCGCTGCTCGCCCGTGCCGCCGGCATCCGTGCCGATGAAGACCCGCCCGCCCGCGATCACCGGCGAAGCGAAGGTCACCTTCCCCAGCGGCGCGATCCACTTCACGTTCTGCTTCGGCCCTTTCTCGCCGCCGTCCCACGTCGCGGGCAGGCCGGTTTCGGCCGCGACGTTGTTGCGCGCCGGCGTGCCGCCGAGCATCGGCCAGTCCGCCGCACCCGCCGCCGGCAGCCACGCGAGCAACGCCGCGCACGCCGCGACCGTCGCCGCCGTCCTCACCGCCCGCCGTTCACCCCGTCCGTCGCTCGTGGTCATTTGCCGCCGATACACACGAGATGCGTGAAGGTTTTCAAATAAATGCGGCCGCCGTCGACGCAGGGCGTGCTGTTCGAGCCTTCGCCCAGCGGATTGCGCGCGAGTTCGGCAAAGGTGTCCCCCGTCGCGAGGACGATCATCTCGCCCCGCACCGACGCCACGTAGATCTTGCCGTCGATCAGCACGGGCGACCCGAAAAACTCCGCCCGCAGCCGTTCCGACCACCGCTCGCGCCCCGTCGCCGCGTCCACCGCGGTCGCGATGCCCGCGTCGCTGATCAGGTAAAGCGTGCCGTCCCGATACAACGGCGTCGGCACATACGGCGTCGCCTTCTTCAGCGTGTAGGCGACGTGCGTTTTGCTGACGTCGCCTTTGCCGCCCAGCTTGACGGCCGTGAGGTAGTTGCCCGTGCCCGCACCCGAGCCGCAGCTGCCGATCGCGAGATCGCCGGCCACGATCGCCGAGGCCACCATGCGCTTGTCGAAGACCGGGGCCTCCCAGTTGAGCGTTCCCGTCGCGGCGTCGAGTCCGGACAGACCGTGCGACTGGCTCGTGAGCAACAGTTCGGGCTTCCCCCCCGCCCCCGCGTGCACCACCGGCGTGGCGTAGGCCGCCGCGATGTTGGGGTTGCGCCCCGGCCGGCGCGGCGAGGTCCACACGGGTTCGCCCGTCGCCACCTTCAGCGCCGTGACGAAGCTGTCCCCGTCCTGGTCGTTCGTCACGATCACGGTGTCGCCGACGATCATCGGCGAGGCGCCGTGGCCGTGCTGCGCGAGAAAGGGCCCGAGGTCCCGCGCCCACAGTTCTTTTCCGTCGTGGGAAAACGCCCGCACCCAGTAGTGCTCCGGCGACGCGAAACACGCGATCACGCGCTCCGCGTCCACCACCGGCGACGCGTTGGCGTATCCGGTGTTCTTGTTCCCGAGCCGCGCCATCGGCAGGGTGAATTTCTTCGTCCACAGCTCGCGCCCGTCGCGCTTGTCGAAACACACCAGCGCGCGCTCCGCCCCGTTGGCCGTCGCCGTCGGCTGGAACAGCCGGTTGCCCCAGATCACGGGCTGCCCGTGGCCGCTGCCCGCGACCGGCACCCGCCAGACGAAGTCGGCCTCCGTCCACGTCACCGGCACGCCCTTGGCCGGGCTGACGCCCGTGCCGTTCGGACCGCGGAAACGGGTCCATTCCTGGGCCGGCAGCATGGCCGCCGCCGCCAGCGCGCAGCCGAGCGCCGCACCCTTTTGCCAAATCCTGCGTGGGGTAGTCGTCATGGGGAGGGGAAAGCGCGCCGAGCACACGGCCCGCCTTCCGCGCCGTCAAAGCGATTCCCGTGCCGCCCCGTTCGCCCACTTGAGCGTTGAGCGCCCGTCGTCCACGGTTGAGCCTTTCGCCTGCCCCGCCGCCAACCCGCGTCCCCTATTTTCTCCCCCATGCCCCCGCTCCTCCGCCTCGCTCTCGCTGTCACCGTCTTTACTCCCCTCGCCGCCCGCGCCGCCGCCTCCGGCGATTGGCCCGCCTGGCGCGGCCCCACCGCCGACGGCCACGCCCCCGCCGCCGCGGAGCGCACCCTGCCCGTGCGCTGGAGCGAAACCGAAAACGTCCTGTGGCGCATCCCGGTCCGCGGCCGCGGCCACAGCTCCCCGACGGTCGTCGGCGATCGCGTCTACCTCGCCAGCGCCGACCCGACCACCAACGAGTCGCTCGTCCTCGCCTTCGACCGCACCACCGGCCGCTCCCTCTGGGAAGCCGTGATCCACCGCGGCCCGCTTGAAAGCGGCGCCCACCGCAACTCCTCCCCCGCCGCGGCCACCGTCGCCTGGGACGGCACCCGGCTCTACATCAATTTCCTCCACGCCAAGGCCATTCACACCACCGCGCTCGCCCCGGACGGGAAAATCCTCTGGCAAACCCGTGTCGCGGACTACGCCGTCCACCAGGGCTTCGGCGCCTCCCCGGTCGTCCACCGGGGCGTCGTTCTCGTCGCCGCCGACAGCCGCGCCGGCGGCAAGTTCGCCGGCCTCGACGCCGCCACCGGCAAGATCCTGTGGTCGCACGATCGCCCCAAGATTGCCAACTACCCGTCGCCCGCCCTCGTCCACGCCGCCGGCCGCGACCAGGCCGTTCTCGCCGGCTGCAACCTCATCGCCGGCTTCGATCCGGTGAGCGGCAAAAAACTCTGGGAAGTCGAGGGCTCCACCGAGGAGACGGTCGTCACCGCCGCCACCGACGGTCGCCGCGTCTTCGTCAGCGGCGGTTACCCGCGCAGCCACGTCGTCGCCCTCGAAGCCGACGGCTCCGGCAAGGTCGCCTGGCAGAATCCCACCCGCGTCTACGTCCCGTCCATGCTCGTGCGCGAGGGCCACGTCTATGCCGTGCTCGATGCCGGCCACGCCGTCTGCTGGGACGCCGCCACCGGCGAGGAACGCTGGCGCGAAAAGGTCGACCGCGATTTCTACGGTTCGCCCGTGATGGTCGGCTCCCGCATCTACGCCACCAGTCTCCGCGGCGTCACCTCGGTCTTCGAAGCCACCCCCGCCGCCTTCAAGCTCCTCGCCCAAAACCAGCTCGGCGACGAAGCCTTCGCCACCCCCGCCATCGCCGGCAACCGGCTCTTCCTCCGCGCCATCAAGAAGGGTGAGCCCCGCCAGGAATTTCTCTGGTGCATCGGCGAAAAGTGAGGGGTCGTCGCCCCGGGCCCGGCCTCCCGCGCGGCTCTCCGCGTTGAACCAGGCCGGCGCCTTGCGTTCCGCACGATCCGCCTAACGTGGCGCGCATCCCCGTCGTGATGTCATTTTCCCGCCTGCTCCCTCCGCCGCGCGCCCGGCTGCGGCCCGTCGCGGCGTTCGTCGCGCTGCTCGCGGGCGCGCCCGGTCCCGTCGCGTCCGCCAATCCGACCG
>JACCDQ010304139.1_pt1 | contig 11250 bp, 26 predicted proteins | sample 7446031 | NCBI WGS metagenome assembly JACCDQ01 (sample SAMN15323442, study PRJNA562643) | freshwater metagenome | isolation source: river surface water | place: USA:Blue River Watershed | collected 2017-08-17
CTCCCTGAGCTTCGCTCGAAATGACTCCCGCCAACGCTCATGAGCCGCAATCCGCTCCCGAATCGCCTCGCTCCAGTCCAGCCCCCCTTGGTGCTGCTTCCACCGCTCGAACCGCATGAGGATCAGCCGCCACGCCGCTTGAAGACCCGCCCTCGGAAGCGGGATCGCCTTCTCAAGAAGCGTCAAGCGCCCATACGACAGCCGAAACACCACCGAGGCGATCCGCTTCATGAGAAATCCGACCTCAAACGAGGCGGTCAGAATCCCCACCGAATGGGGCTTGCTCCACTTCTTCATGACCATGCTGTGTAAAGCATTCGCCCCCGAAGGGTAGATCCCCTTGAGGCGATTCGTCCAGCGGAAGTTCTCCCAGGGGTAGTCCCACGCATCCTTCTTCCACCAGTTACGCCGCTTCTCGAGCGGGTCGTGGTGCCGCTTGCGGCGGAGGTGCTTCCTCGCGCTCCTCCCCCTCGCGCTCTCGTTCTCGTCCCACTTTGGGGTGTATGGTCTCATTTCGCTCCCTCTCGATCTGCTCAAGCATCCTTCGAACGCGAATCAGGTTCACCGCTTCCTCCTCGAGGCTGTCACCTTGACGGCGATCTCGAGGTCGAAGACGAGATCGAATTCGTCGCCACACTCGTCGCACTCCATGCTGCTGAGGAGCGGCTCCGTAGGGCAGAATTCCTCACCCTTGAGCCAATTGCCCCACTTGCTCTTGGTGCCACACTTCGGGCAAGTCAGCTCGACTCGCAGGGGTAGCGATTGGCGCTTGTCGATCCCCACCCAGGTGCGGGGCTGAGTCTCGACGGTGAGGATTCCCTCAGAGACCCGCTCCTCAGCACCAAGCATGACCCGGACGCTCATGACGCACCTCCTATGGGAATGATTTCCAACCTCGACTCACCAGACGAATGCCAACCGTCGCTGAAGAACCCTCTTCGCCATTCGCCTTCGCGCTGAAAAATGTCACTTGAATGCTCATACCAGTGGGGCGACTTGAAATCTGGAAAGAAGAAGCGAAGGTGAAGACCCTCCTCTGAAAGAGGTCGCGTGAACCCCAACATGATTTGAGGCACCGCACCTAAATGCCGGTATTCCTTCACAAAGACAGGCGTCCCCTCATCCTTCAGGGAGACAAAGTGCTTCAGGAGCGGCCCCCAAAGCTCCATGCGCTTGGTGCAACGAGCGGCAAGAAGATCCAGTCGCTCCCTCATGTGCCGAACGACCTCCTGATCCGAGATCCGTTGAATCGCTACACGAAGGCGCTCTTCCTCCTCGTGGACATCTCGCAGTAGGAGACTTTGGACGCGGTCATGGAGCTTCATGGGATCTCCTTCGAGCCACATGACTCAGACCGCCCGCTCAATGTCTTCGATCTGCGCCTCCCGTCGCATCTCCTCGACGGCCCAGAGATCATCGGCTTCGCGCATGGCCTGATCCCACTTTGCCTCAGCCTCAGCCTGAAGGCGCGCATCCTCATCTGCCTTCGCCTCGCAGGCCGCGCAGCAGTAGGGGAACGCTTCATTCAGCGGCTCGCCCTCCTCGTCCGCGTTCGGCTTCCCGCAGGAAGGGCATTCCTCCGGCTCTTCCATTGAATCGCAGTAGCGATCCCACGCCTTAGACGGACACTCGATTCGGCTCATTCTTCCTCCAGCTTGCGAGATTCTTGACGGACGCGCCGCTCAATTGCCCGCTTCTGAGCCTTCGGGGAGCGACGCGGAGCATGCCCGTGATTGACCACTACGTCCTTGCGGGCCTTTCGATTCTTGTGCTGCACCAAGCCTCCTTAGAGACGCGAGGCGAAGTAGATCGCGCCCACACCAAAGAGGAGGGCCACGATCACTCGCCCCGTCGTCCCCGTCAAGACCTCAAGCGAGACCCCGTAGAGGACGAAGAGGGCGATCAAGCCCATGACCTCACTCATCGACTTCGACTTCGTCGGTGTCGGTGAAGAGGACGAGATTGTAATCCTCGAGCGTGAACCACTCACCCCCCTCCCCGATCCAAAGGTAGAGATCCTCCCCCTTCAGGTCGTCCCGAAGGGAGGAGATTGTCGCCTCCTCCGCCGTCTTTTTGTCTCGCTTGAGCCACGCCTCGACGAGCGCCCAGCGGGGCGCATCGAGGTGGGGCTTGAGGAGGGCTACGCTGTCGAAGGGGCCGAACTTCATTTCTCTCTCCGTTGCCCCTTGAATCTAAGCGCGCCCCCTCCCAGGGTCTACTCAAAGTATGTCAAGATTGTGTCAAGAGCCTCCGTAGCGAGGAGGAGTTCGGAGCGGTTGAATTCGTCCCTGGTGACCGTGGCGACCATGAGCGTATGCCGACCGAGCCTTAGGTGCCGTACCCCTCCGTCGACCCTCCCGTGTGTCGTGGTCAGGCCATAATGCACCAAGTGAGCAAAGGCAGCCATTCGGCGTGGCCCGACGACTTGGTGCAAATCCTCGCACCAAGCCTCTACCGCCTCCCAAGCGGATCGCTCGTCTTGAAAAACGAGGCGCTTAGTGAGCAGCATTCCCCTCATTCCTGGCAAGAGCAGAACACGAATGGGGTTACGCCGTTCACTGTCCGCACGCTGCCGAGCCAGTCCCCGCAGTCCTGGCAATGCACCTCCACCCAAAACTCCTCGGGGGGCTGGCACGAGGCGACCCACCCCCGAATCTCCCGTACAGCGAGGGCTGCATCCTCCGCCGCAGGCTCATGGCGGACGGTGCGGAGGCCGTCGTGGACGTCGTCGATCTCCCGTGTGGCGACGTGCCACTCGGTCAGGGTGCCACGGAGGGTGTTGAGGATCGGCTGATGCTGACGGGAGTTCAGCCCGTCGAACCGCACCCGCCCCGAGGGCAGGAGGGTGCCGCCCGCCTCGAGGGCGAGGGCGACGAGGGCGGGGTTGCGAATGTGGAGCGAGGCGAGGGGGTGACGAACCGGCATGTGGATCTCCGTTGCCCCTTGAATGTATCCACCCCACTCCGCTTTGTTGTCAGGAATGTGTCAAGGCGACCCTGAGCCTCGATCCCCTGAAGCAGAAACGGCCCCGAAGGGCCGAATTCGAATTCGCCTACCTGTCGAGACCGAACCGCCTACCTGTCGAGACCGAACCGATCCCGCAGGTAGGTCATTTGCGGCGACGGATACCCCCAGATCCGGGTGAAGATCGGGGCGGCTTCGCCGTAGGACATGTTCTCGAGGAGGTTCCCCAGCCCCCCTTCGGGGAGCCACTGCTCCGCGCTCTCGATCATGCGCTCAGCCGGGGTGAGCGGATATGCCGGAGCGGCTGGCGCAGGGGGGGCGAAGTACGCCGCCACCTGCTCGGGGGTCATCAGGCGATCATAGGCGTCGACGAGGTCTTGTGGGGGGACGTAAGGCATCTCGAATCTCCGTTGCCCCTTGAACGTACACACGCCTCGCCGCAGGATTGTCAGGAATGTGTCAAGCCTCAATCGGGAAGGCGATCTCGTTCAGCGCGTCCGCCTCGTCTAAGAGCTGAAGGAGTTCGACCTCCTCGGGGCTTCCGGGGACAGGGTGTGCATCCAAGAGGCTATCAATGCGGGTTTCCACCAAGACGATCCGTTCACGAACCTGATCCAGAAATTCACTCATGGCGCGCTCCTGAGACTTCCCTATCGATCCCTTGGTGCTTCAGCCAGATCCGTGCGCGATCTTGGTGATCTCTTCCGCCAGTCGTTGCTTCGCTGTTCGCACGCCACCCCCAAGGATCTCCTCGATCTCCTCCAGCGGCAGGAAGGTGAACAGCTTGAAGAACCGGTCGAGATCGCGGTCGTCGCATTCGCACCAATACCGGTAGTACTCGAACGGCGACAGCAGCTTCGGATCGAGCCACACCGCCCCGGTCGCCGTCTTCCCCATCTTCGCCCCGGTCGCCGTCGTGAGCAGCGGCGTTGTCAGCCCGAAGCACTCCACCCCGCGCACCTTGCGAACAAGCTCCGTACCCATGAGGATGTTGAACCACTGATCCTGCCCGCCGATCTGAAGGCGGCAATTGCGGCTTTGGTGCAACGCAAGGAAGTCGTAAGCCTGAAGCAGCATGTAGTTGAACTCGATGAACGACAGCCCCTGCTCGCGCTCGAGACGAAGGCGGACGCTATCTGCCGAAAGCATGCGGTTGAGTGAGAAGTGTCTTCCGACGTCACGGAGGAATGAGACGTAATCCAGGGAGCTAAGCCACTCGGCGTTGTCGACCACTTCGACGCCGGGGCAGAACCGCTCGATCTGCGCCCGGATGCCCCGTAGGTTCTCGCTGATCTTCTCCTCAGAGAGCAGGTCGCGCTGCGTGTCTCTTCCTGAAGGATCTCCAATTCGCCCGGTGCCACCACCAACGACGGCGACAGCACGATGGCCCGCTCGCGTCAGGTTGCCCATGAGCATGAGCTGCACAAGGCTTCCGGCGTGGAGGCTCGCGGCGGTCGGATCGAAGCCGCAATAGAAGGTGACCGGCGCTCGCAACGCTGCACCAAGACCACGCTCATTCGTGAGCTGAGAGACAAAGCCCCGCTCCCTGAGCGCGTGAACGAAGTCGAATTCGTCTCTCACTGAGACTCCTTGCGCTGCCAGCCCCAGATGCTGTGCGCCTTTCCAGACGTGTCGAGGTATTGGTGCAGGATCACTCGTTCGCAGAGCAATTCCTGACGGATTCGACGATGCTCCTTCGAATTCAGCCCGACGAAACGAATTCGAATTCCGTACTCCTTCGCCCCCATGCCGAGGAGGCGCGCACGAAGCGCGGGATCGCGGATCAGCAACGAAGCAGGCGGATCTCGGCGTGGCATGGCGCTACTCCTCTTCCAGAAGGATCTCAATTCGCTTCTGGAGGATCTCAGAGATGAGTTCATACCAGTCTACCTTGCGAAGCTCCTCCGTGAAGATGACTGGATTGCTCACGCTTAGGTGCAGGATCGCCCGCATGGGCAACATGAGAACACGCCGTTCGAAGATGTCATGCGCGATGCAGGGATCAGCCTCATCCTCCACATGGAGGTACGCACCAATGCTAAGAGGACGCAGGCTCTTCGCGTCCTGCGTCAGCTTCTGCATGAGATCGGGCGGAAGCTGCCCAAGACGCCCTTTCGCATCCCGACCGAGGTAGACGACGCCCGTCCGCGTCCAGCCTGTTGTGCCAGTGATCAGCATGACATTTCCCTTGTCGCCTGAATGATCTCCCGCGAGAGGGCGGCCCAATCCACCAAGAGAACCTCCTTGGTGAAGAGGGTGGGCTGCTCTGTGCAGAGGGTCAGGACGCCGACGAGCGGGAGCATGACGATCCGCCCCTGAACGATCTCGGAGGCGAGCAGCACCTCAGCCTTGCCCGGTGCGAGCATGAACGCTCCCCGGCTGAGAGGGATGAAGATCCCGCCCCCGTGCTGCTCAACGAAGGAGATGATTTCGGAAGCGATCTCCCCCAGCCTTCCGTCCTTCTCACGGGAGAAGTAGACGGCCCCATCCGAGAGGTACGCTCCAGTAGCCCCGCTGATCAGCATGAGCGCCTCCGGGGCTTCGCCACCGGATCGAGGTAGTCGACGTGGGCCACGACCACGCCGAGCGGGGTCTGGACGTTGCAGATCCGATCCGAAGCGGAGACGACGACGCCCGTCGTCCCCCCTGGGATCTCGCTCTCACTCTCGGGGTTCTTCGCCCGCCCACCGAGGTGGACGTTGCGATCCCAGTCGCGGTTGAGAACGACCTTGTTGCCGACGCGGAATTCCATGAAGTCTCCCGTAGCCCCTTGAACGTACCCACGCCGGGAGTCCCTGTTGTCAAGATTGCGTCAAGAGACCCGCTTGGAAATCCAGCGAGATCGTGTGGCGCAAGTGACCCGCAATGGTCGTGACATCCCAGCGGGGCTTACCTGCCCGATCCACAAGCGCGTAGGTGCGCTTGTGGAAGTTCGCCATGACGGCTTGCAGCATGTCGGGATGCGCGGCGAGTTGGGAGCGAATCTGCGCCTTCAGCAGCTCGGGCTGAAGGTTCGAGAAGCACGAAGGAGGGATCTTCCCCTCTCGCGCACCAAGGAGCGCCGCCTTGTATCGGGTCGCCTCGCGCTGCGCTTGCAGTAGGTTCAGAAGAGCGGTTCGATCCGCCCTCCCGATCAGCGCCTGCCGCAGACGCCGATGCCCGTCTGAGTTGACCCCCTCCCAGGAGAAGCGTCCTTCCCCTGTGCGTTTCCCACCGCATTCGAGGGCGAGGTTCTGAAGGGGCTTGCTGTAGATCTTGACGGAGGCTTGCATGCATGCTCCTTGCCCCCGAAATGTAGCGACGCCCCTCGCCTCCAGTGTCAAGAACGTGTCAAGCCTCTTCCTTTATGGCGGCCCGTCGACGAGCGTGACCTCGCTCATTCCTCGTCGACGTAGGTGTAGAGCCTGTAGCGGGGCCACTCAGAGCGGAAGATAAAACGCTCGCCGCGCTCCCCGATCCAGAGGTAAAGATCCTCCCCCTCCATGTCGTCCATGAGCGCCGAGATCGTCGCTTCCTCCGCAGTCGTCCCCTCTCGCTTCAGCCAAGCAGCGACGAGCTTCCAACGGGGTGCGTCGAGGTGAGGCTTAAGGAGCTTCACCTTGTCGAAGGGGCCGAAGTCCGGCAGGTTCTTGCCATTCGGGGCTTTTGCCTCATTGAGAAGCTCGAGGTACAGGTGTCGCATTTTCTCTCCACTTGAGGTGGGTATCTGTGACCTGCCCTTGCGTCAAGCTGGCAGCGGCACCCAGAGATCCTCAATGGGCCGACGCCGAATCCAGACCTTCTCAATGCGCTTCACCAAGTCATCCTCCCGCATGATCCGCAGCGAGAGCCAGAGATCATGGGCCTGTCCTACCTTGAAGAGAAGTGCGTCTCCTCTGGGGCTGGATTGAACGAACGCACCAAGAGAGGAAACGCGCAGCGCGGCCTCTTGGTGCCTGCTCAGCCGAATCCTGAAGGGCTTTTCCCTCATGCGTCGACCCAAAGCGTCAGCGTGTCCAGCGGCGTAAACTCCGCTATGCACTTCAGTCCCCACAGGAACGCCATGAAGCGCGAGTCGAATTCGCGCACCAAGATCGCAGGAGAGGGCAGACCCTCCCGAGCGGGAGAGAACGTGATCCATTGCATCTCGTACCGCTTCCCCCGCCCCCTCTTGAGGAAGAGGCGAATGAGCTGGAGGTAGTACATCACTTCACCAGAAGTCGGATTTCGTCCAGCGGGGTGAATTGCGCCACGCACTTCAGCCCGAAGAAGAAGGCTGCGAGGCGAGAGTCGAAGTCTTGCACCAAGACCTGAGGAGGCTCCCCAGGGGCGCAGAACCTGAACGTAGACCACCGAATGCGATAGACCTTCGCCCTTCCTGCGGTCAGGAACCGCCACGCGAATTCAAACATGCCTTCTCCGAGACGTCATTGGTGCGAACGGGAAATGGGTCTGCTTCATCGACGCCTCGACTTTGGGTATCCAGCATAGGCATCTTCCATATCTGCCTCGCTGGGGCTTACGGCTTCCAGATCCCTGTGCGCCTCGCTGAAGCTCGCAGAGCGGGCGATCTCTACGTTGCTACCCGCACAGGTGGTACACAGCTCCTGCAAGCCGATCCGCACGAAGTCCCGAGGTGGCCCCCCTCGATCCCTGGCGTCAGGGGGCCACCCTTGCGGGGGAGCCTCCCGCCCGCAAGCGTCGCAAGTGATCTTCACAACGTAGGTTCTCATGTTGCCCCCCTTGACGCATCGAGCGCATTGCGCGCCTGAATCGCCTCGATCTCGTTGATACACTCGACGATCAGCTCCGAGCGGAGCCAATCCAGGCGGATGTACCACGAGAATGCCTCTGTCGCCTTGGTGGAGCTTGGAAAGCTCGCGTAGTTGATGCCGGGGGCGCGCACCTCATACGGACGCCACCGACCGTCAGGAAAGTAGCACACTTCGACGACTTGCCCAGTCAGATCCTTGCGTTCTACACGGATTGGCTCAGTCATCTTGAAACTCCTCCGTCTGCTCATTGCACCGGGGCTGTGGCTCGGCGGTCTGCCACTCCTGCACCAAGTGAGGGCTGTTCTCCTCCTCGTTGTCGGAGATCCCTTCCTGCTGAATCCAGTCGGTGTACTTCTCGAAGCATGGGTCGCAGAGATGCTCCCCATGAACGGCATGAAGTCCACGGGGCGTCGTACCGAACCACATGGGGCGGAAGTGAAACAAGACCCCTCTGCCACAGGCATCGCACTCATAGAGGGCGGAGCAGCTCACGATCACGAACGCGCCCTCCGATTCGGCGTCCAGAAGGGAAGGATCACCTCCGCCTCCCAGACGAGGTGGATCTTCTGCTCCCGCAGGTCGAGGATCGCCCACTTGGTGCCGATCATGGCGCGGGCGTGGCTCTCAGCCGCATTCGTCGCCCGCTCCAGCGTGCTGAAGGTCTCAGGCTGGACAACCCGCTCAGGGAGCGTGCCGTTCTTGTGAACGCGCACCACGGCGAAGTTCGCCGCCTCCCCATTGCGCTGGTTGCGGCTCAGCCACTTGGTGTTGAGGGTCGGGAACCGCATCTGCGGCCCCGGCTCCGTAGGAAGCATGCGAACGCCCATGTTCACTCCTCAGCGAATTCGACTTCGCAGTCCTCGTCGTTGTCAGCGTAGAAGGAGACAGAATGGCCGCTCCATTCGGCCCGCAGCGTGAGCTTGCCAGACGTCCAGTCCTCCGCCGGATCGAACTCCAGCGTCGTGGCGAGATCCCCCACGCTGGGGTATCGCTCCTCGTATTCCTCCGCCTCAATCCATCGGGCAATGAGGTTCCAGAGCGCCGGGGGGGCGGTCTTCTGGAGGATCATGGGGGAGACCTCAGTCTCCTCAATCGTGACGAAGCAGGGCATCTCTCTCTCTGTTGCCCCTTCAATGTAGCCACGCTGCTCTCCTGCGTTGTCAGGAATGTGTCAAGAGGAGAGAGGCACCTGGGGGAAGTAGCGGCATGTTTTCGACGAGGAGCGCCGAATGGGGCTGGAGGCAGGGGAACAGAACCCCTCAACGGTGGGGCGTGGCTCGGCTTCGGCGCATTCCTCTTGGTGCGCGATTGGCTCCTCAGGGCAGTCCCACTCTGCCGAATGCGGATCAAGAAGACGACGTCCCTCGTCGCTGAGGCACCAAGCCTTCACGTCCGCGACCCCTCTGGTCTGTTGCGGGGGCCAGATCGTCTCCTCCACGAAGAGGGGCGGGAGCTTGGGCCGCTTCAGTACGCAGGGGAGGTGGTTCACCCCTCGAAGGGGAGAGTCTTGGATCTCGCGCACCAAGCGGAGCGCATGCTTGGTGGCTCTTGGGACTGGCTGCACGGCGGTGTCCTCCAGACAACGAATTCGATCTCGGATCTGATCGCATTGCTCGAGCAATGCCTCGGCATCATGCGCGCAATGACGCAGACTGCGGTGCAGCTTCTTGCTCAGGAATTGCACCTCGAACGAGATGCGTTCGAAGGTGCCGTCGTCCCACTGCAAGACGCGGAAAGGGATCGTGTAGGTACGCCCCTTGATCTCGATCTCCCCGTCGCAGGTGTGGGCGAAGAGGAACGCGTCCCCGCGCCTCCGAACGACCTCCTTTTGGCTCTCCCCCCTTCTCAGATCGGGCCAGATCTCGTCCAGAATGTCTGGAGCGACCACGGATTCCTCTCGCAGCATCCCCCGAAGCGTGACGACGAAGGTCGCGTCGTACTCGATCTCGCTGAGCTGGACGGCGAGGTAGCGCAGGAGGTAGCTCCGCCCCGACGCAAGGTGCGACGCGAGTCGCTGCCAATCCCCAGCTCGGCACAGGGCGTGCTGTCGCGTGACGTACTCCGAGATCCGCTGCTCCATCAGATCGAATTGCCTCCCACCACCCCAGACTGTCGCCCAGCTACACGCCCCCATGAAGATGCGAAGCGCCCCCAAGCCACCAAGCTGCTCGGCTCGCGTGAAGCAGGCTGTGACCACCTCTCGAAGAGGGGTGCAGAATTCACTCACGATCTCCCGCCATGTCGTCATGATGCCTCCGCGATTCGCGTTGACTGCAACGCCTCCTCAATGCTCTCTCTTGCCACCATGAGCTGTCCGAGATCCCAAGAGACGTCCTTGACGTAGCGATCCTTCTTGGCACCAAGGAAGCGAACCTTGAACCGAACCTTGTCCCCATGAGAGACGACGGGGATCGTGAAGCCTCGACCACCAAGGGTCACGCTCGCCACGACACGATTGCCCCAGCCCCTCGGGGTCTTGAACCTCGTCTCAGACGAGATCGGCAGCCCCGGCCACACCTCCTCGAGCATGAAGGTCAGGCGCTTGGTGATCTCGTCCCGAGCAAGCCCAGCGGCACCCCCCATGCGATCAAAGCACGCTTCTCGCAACGGGGGAGCCATGCGCTCGAAGGCGGCGCGGATCTCCTTCGAGACCCGTCGCTGTCCCCTGGGGTCTGACACCAAGAGCAGCCAGAGATGCTCCATCCAATTCGCTTGGTGCGCCTTCCGAAGCCCAGCGAGGTGATTCTCGCAGATCCCCCGAACCTCCCCCGCCTCCTCAGGCAAGAGATCGCAGAGCGCCCTCACGAAGGCGGAGCCTCCCGGCCCATTGATCCGCTCGAGATACCAGAGAAGGATCGCGTCCCTCATGCCGCCCTCCGAATTCGAATTCGTTGCTCCTCCCGAATCGCCTCCACGCCCTCAGGGGTGACGAGGGGCCGCTCCGTATAGCCCGACGACTGCCGGTGAACGGTCGCCACCTGCGCTGCCAAGAACCCAAGCAGATCCCCGACATACGTCTGAGTGACGTCGTTGAGATACGACTCCTGCCCCTCCCATTGCGGGGTTCCCCTGAGCCAATGCGGCTCGATCTTGAACCGATCCCCACGCGACGACGTGGGCGTCGTCGTCAGGGCCATGAAGCTACAGAACGACCCCGAGCGCGACACGCACACAAACGGGCCGGGGCGGAACTCGTAGAGGGCTGGCCGCCCCCCTGTGACGACGTTGACCATCGCAATGTCGTTACTGAACTTCTTGGGATCGATATAAATCACCGACCCCACTTTTATGTCTCTTGGCTTGAGCATGTTGACCTCCCGACACAAGGTAGGCACGGCAGCCGGGATCGTTGTCAGGATTGTGTCAAGCCACCTCGATCTCTCGAATGACAGCAGCCAAGAGCGCCCGCTCTGGCCCCATGTCGGGCTTGGTGATGGCTTCGAGAAGATCCTCGCTTAGGTGCTGCCTCAGAAAAGGAAGCGTCGCGTCCGACTCCTCGAACGCACCAAGACGGCCAGCGAGAACGCTGTGA
>JACCDQ010305834.1_pt1 | contig 11249 bp, 9 predicted proteins | sample 7446031 | NCBI WGS metagenome assembly JACCDQ01 (sample SAMN15323442, study PRJNA562643) | freshwater metagenome | isolation source: river surface water | place: USA:Blue River Watershed | collected 2017-08-17
AATCGGCACTTGCCTCGCGTTGATCGGCCAACCAAGTGTTGAGCAACTGCTCCATGGCCCAAGCGGCTTCGCCCAGGCCGGTTTGGCCGACCATGCGCGCGCTGCCTTTGAGGGTATGAAAAGCACGCCGCAGGGTGGTGAGTTGTGCCAAGTCGGCTGGGGCTTTTTGCAGCGCCTGCCACGCGCGGCGGGCATTGGCCAACACTTCCTGCGCTTCTTCCAGAAAAATCTGGAGCATTTCTGCTTCGCCGTCGTCCTCTTCGGCGGGAGCCGGGTCTGGGGCAGCCTCTACAACCCCGGAAACAGGCTCAAGCCCCGCTGCGTTGGTGGGCACAGGTGCCTGTGGCAACTGGAATTGCACATCGTCGGTGGGCAAAACCGCCTCGTTGGGGCTGGCCAACTCGCGCAAAACACCCGCTTCAAACACAAACACTGAGCGAGCCCGTTCGGGTTGTCGTCGCAAAGTATCCAGCAACCAATCCAATGCGCTCAGGTTGTTGGCCCAGGTGGGCACACCGGCGAATTCGGTGTTGTGCAACCAAGCCTGAACCTCAGTTTGTATGGCGTGCAACGCCGCAACACCGGCCGGCACGTCCAGCAATTGCAACACGCCGCGAACTTCAGCCAAACGGCGCAGCAGCTGGGCTTCGTCCACTTCAGCCTGCGGGTTGCGAAACCGCGCATCCACCGCCTGCTCTGTCTGTTGCAAAGCGGTTTGCAACTGCCCCACCAGTTGCTCCAGCGTTTCACGTTGGTTGGTGCGCTGGTAGCGCTCAATCATCCAGACTTCGGGCGCTGGTACTTGTTTGCCCGCCAACGCATGTTGCAAACGAACCGCCAAATGGGCCCAGCGTTCCTGCTGTTGCACGCCAGCCGGGTCGTAGTCGTCGGTCTCTGATTGCAGCATCAACAAGCTGTTGGCCACCTCCAGTGACAAAGAGGGGTTTGGCGTAGAGCCAACAGGTTCAGCGAGTAGAGCGTCAGTCACCGCTTGCAGGGCTTGGGCGAATGACAAGGCCTGGGGCGCAAAGGCCCGCAACGCACCCGCCAAATGACCCAGCCGCTGCACCGCAGGCAAGCTGGCCGATGCCTCGCCTTCGGTCCACAAAGCCCAGGATTTTTGGGCATCTTGACCGGCTTGCTTCAAGGCCTGCAATTCGGCAGGATCAAACTGCCCCAACAGGGCTTGCCCATAGGGCCACGGTACAGCAGCGTGCCAGCCATGGGCGTGGCGCACCGCATGCAAGTGGGGCGCAGAGGTATCGGACTCAAAGCCCGCCGGGCAAGCCGCTTGATGGGCAAAAAACAGGAGGTCGTGCACCAAAACCGCGAGACCTTGGTTTGAACCATTTTGCCAATGCGGGTATTGCAGCAAAACGCGCGAAGCCACTCGTTTCACATACAAATCGTCAGGCAACAGGCTGTGGGCCACCGCTTCAAAATAGGCGGCCGCCAGCAGCCAGAACTGCCGCATTTCGCCGGCAACCGCACCACGACTGAGCCCGCCTGCGAGTTGGGCCAAGGTGGCCGCCGAAGGTGCGTGCAACTGCTTGACCACAGGCAACACCAGGCGCTCCAAATGGGCCCGAGCCTGGGGGCTGGGCTGGTAGGCCTTGCCTGCCGGTGGGTCCACCACCACGCGAGCGGGTTGCGCCCACAAATCGGCGGGATGGCAACGCTCGGCTGCCGCCAAACGCTGCCAGGGTTCATAAGTGGGAAACAGTGCCAGCGCAGGCAATGGCTTTTGCTTGAGCAGGCGCTGCAAAAAGTCTTGCACCGCCCACACGCCCTGTGTCAGCACAGCGGCTGCGTCTGTGCTGGCCAGCTGGGGACGCTGCTGCCAGCGTTGCACCACGGCGTCCAAAGCGCGCAGTGTGGTGGCCACCGGCTGCAAGTTCAGCATTTCCAATGCACCGGCCGCCTGGTGCAACTGTTGCCGGGCCAAACGCAAAGCACCGTCGTCCACCTGCGCCAAGTCGGTGGCACGCGCCGTTTCGTTGTCTCGCGCAAAAGCCAACAGGGCAGACAAGGCGTCGGTCAACGACGTGCGCACCTCGTCCATCACCCAAGCCAGCGGCCCCAAGTCGGGCACGCTGGGCCCATGGGGGGGGCTGGTGTCTGAAAAACCCGCCATGTCAGGCAATCGTGAAACGGGCCACCGACTGGCGCAACTCGTCGGCCATGCGGGCCAATTCGCGCACCTGTTGCACGGTCGATCGGGTGCCTTCGCCGGTTTGCTCGGTCACCGCAAAAATGTGCTGGATGTTGGCGGCGGTCTGCCCCGCCAGTTCGGCCTCGCGGGCCGCGGAAGAAGCAATTTGCTCAATCAAATCAGCCACCTGGCGTGACAAGGCATCAATGTCGGCCAGCGCAGCGCCGGCGTTGTCTGACAAACGAGCGCCCTCCACCACCTCACGGGTGGAACGCTCCATGGCCTGCACCGCATCTTGGGTGTCCGCCTGAATGGCCCGCACCAGGGCCGCGATCTGGCGGGTTGCGTCGCCGGAGCGTTCTGCCAGGCGCTGCACCTCTTCGGCCACCACCGAGAAGCCGCGCCCCGCTTCGCCAGCGGCGGCGGCCTGGATGGCCGCGTTCAAAGCCAACACGTTGGTTTGCTCGGTGATGTCCGAAATCAATTCGGTGATTTCGCCAATCTCCTGTGACGACTCGCCCAAACGCTTGATACGCTTGGCGGTGTCCTGGATCTGTTCACGGATCGTGTTCATGCCCCCTATCGTGTCTTGCACGGCTTTGGCGCCGGACTCCGCCGCGTTCAGAGCTTGCCGCGCCACATCTGCCGAGCCTTGGGCTTGGGACGACACCTGGGTAATGCGCCCGGCCATGTCCAGCACCGCCTGCCCGGACTCGCGAATCTCGCGCAATTGTTCGGTAGAAGCCGCCAAAAGCTCTATGGAGGTGTTTTCCACCTGGCCGGTGGTGTGGGCCACCCGCTGCGCCGTGCCCTGCACCTGCCCCACCAGGCTGCGCAGCTCCTCCACCGTGTAGTTGATGGAGTCAGCTATGGCGCCGGTGATGTCTTCGCTGACCGTCGCCTGCTGGGTCAAATCCCCTTCGGCCACAGCCTGCAATTCATTCATCAAACGCAAAATGGCGGCCTGGGTCGCATCGTTGATTCGTTTGGCTTCTTTTTCTTGAGACAGGGCTTGGGCACGCAAACGCTCGGACTGCGCCTGCCTTTGCCGTTCCGATTGAATTTGCACATAGGCCAAGCCCATGGCACACAGCACCGCAAGTGCCACCGGCAGCAAGGGAGCCAGCATCCACACCGCGTTGGCGGTGCTGCTGGCCGAAAGCGCTACCTTGACGCCCGAACTCAAACGGTCTCCATCGCGCAGCAGGTTTTGGCGGGCAGCCTCAAGGGCGGTCCATTCCGCTTCACGGGCCAACAGGGGCTTGACTTCGTTTTGGGCCGCTGCAACAGCGGTTTGCAGCACCATGGCGGCTTGGCGGGCGGCGCCATCGGGCAAAGGCTTCAATGCGACGGGCACCCCTTCAATGCTGCCGCCTTCCAAGGCCACTTTGAGTTGAACCTCCAAATGGCCCAATGACTCGGTCAGGGCCAACAACTGGTGGCGCCCCAGCAAAGTTTGCTGTGCTGCCAGTTTGGCCAGAGCCCCGGTTTGAACCACGGTTTGGCCCACACGTGCGGCCAAAGCACCGTCGGGCGCGGTGGCGCCCGTGGGCAATTGTTCGGCCCACTGCTTGGCCTGCTGGCTCCAGGCACTGCCCAGGCCCTCAACCCGTTTGGCGGCTTCGGTGGCCAGGCGCAGCAAGGCCTGCCCTTGGTGCAACACCTGGGCTTGCTGTGCCATATTTTCGGCAACTGGCTGCAGTTGTGCCGTTTCAGCGCCGGCCTGCCAACCCGCCTGGCCCTGCCGCCAGCCGTAGGTGGCAGCCAAAACCGCCAACAGCACAAACACCACCACCCCAACCACCAAAAAACGCTGGTGTTGCTCCAGGGGGCGTTCCCCCAAAAACGGCAATCGAACCCCCACCCCTGGCGCGGGCTGCGCAGGCTTGGGCGCAGGCGTCGAAGCCGCTGTTGTAGGCTTTTGGTGAGCGGCCGCTGGCGGACGAGAAGCTGGGATTTGCGAATCGCCGCCAAAAGCGGACTCACCCAAGGTGGACAAACCGTCCACCAAAGTGCTGCCGAGCGACAGGTCTGAGGGGCCTTCCGCGTCGCGAGATTTTTGGAAACGGCGGCGCAGTGTGTCTAGCATGGGTTCTCCAGTCGCTGTGCTGTGGGCGTACCCGCTCAAAGAGCGTTGGCCGCCGCGTCGCCCGGCACTGGGCGTTTCAATGTCAAAAATTGGGGGTCGCGGGCCAGCGCTTGCAAATCCAGCAAATACCAATCTGCCCCATTGCCATCCTGCCACAAGCCGGTCACCCAAGCAGGCGCACCTGCAACGGTTTTGCGCCGCGCAGGCACGGCCCCTACCTCATCGGCACTGCGCAAACCCATCAACCGGTCCACTTTCAAAGCCGCGTACAGGTGGGTGCCTTGGCCCAAACTGACCCAATAAGGCAGCGTTTCGGTGTCGGCAGGTACGGCGGCGGGAACCAGCAGTTCGCCCATCAAAGCCACCCAGTCCACCACCACCGAAAGCCGCCCGCGCAAACTGGTCACGCCCACCACCCAGGGTTGACTCAATGGCAAACGCTGCAACGCCTGGGGCTGGAAAATTTCACCTGCTTGCCCCACAGGCAGCAAAGCCCGAACCCCGTGCAAGGCCACACCCAGCCAGGCACTGCCCACGTCTCTGTTGGCCGAATCGGCCAACTTGCGGGCCAGTTCGGTCTGGAATTCGGTCAAGGACTGGTGGCGTGCCATAGGTCTGGGGGTTCAGGCCATGGCCTCGATTTTTGCCAACAACTGGGTGGCATCTACCGGCTTGGTGATGTAGTCTTTGGCGCCTTGGCGCAAGCCCCAAACCCGGTCGGTTTCCTGGTTTTTGCTGGAGCAAATAAACACCGGTACCTTGCCGTATTCCGGATGCCGGGCCAGGGTGCGTGTGAGTTGGAAACCGTTGGTTCCAGGCATCACCACGTCCATCAACACCAAATCGGGCAGTTGCCGGCCCATTTGCTCCATGGCCTGTTCGGCGTTCTCGGCAGTGCGCACGTGGTACCCGTTGCGAGACAACACCCCCTTGAGAAACACAAGTTCTGTGCGGGAATCGTCCACCACCAAAATGTCTCTAACAGCGCCCATGCAGTCAGCCCCCACCCGATCGGTCCACCGGCTCAAACAAGGGTGGTTTTGCGTAGGTTTGCACGGCTTGGAGCAATTGCTCTTGGGTAAAAGGTTTGGTCAGGTGGTCTATTGAGCCCACCATGCGGCCCCGGGCTATGTCAAACACCCCGTCTTTTGACGACAACATCACCACCGGCACCTCGCTAAAGCGTGGGTTGCGCTTGACGATCGCACAGGTCTGGTACCCGTCAAGCCGTGGCATCAAAATATCGCAAAACACCAAATCGGGGGCAAATTCGCTCACCTTGCCCAAGGCATCAAAGCCATCTTCAGCCAACAACACCTCGCAGCCACCCTGCTTCAAAAACCGTTCGGCGCTTTTTCGCACGGTCGAACTGTCGTCCACCACCAGCACCTTCAAAGGGGGTTGGCTTGCGCGGTTCATGGCCAAATTAGCATCAATGTGCTCGAATCACAGTTGCACCATTTCAAAATCTTCTTTGCGGGCGCCGCACTCGGGGCATGTCCAATTCATCGGCACTTGCTCCCAGGGCGTGCCTTCAGCAATGCCATGGTCAGGCGCGCCAGCGGCCTCGTCGTAAATCCAGCCACAAATCAGGCACATCCAGGTTTTGTTCGCGCTCATGGTAATGAAACAAGCATGTTTTAGAATGGTTTCATTGTACTGAGCCCTAGCCGGGCCCCAAGCCCGAATGCCCCAGATTTCCGATACGAACGCACATCAACCCGCACCAGAGACTCCTTTGGTGGCCCCCGAGAGCCTGCCCAGGGTGGTCACCTTCAACGCCAACGACCCCAGCGGGGCGGGCGGCCTGGCCGCCGATCTGACGGCCATGGCCAGCGCCTCGGCGTACGCGCTGCCCGTGGTCACCGGTACCTACGTGCGAGACACGCGGCAAGTGCATCACCATGTGGCTTTTGACGAAAGCCTGGTTGAAGACCAGGCCCGTTGCGTGCTCGAGGACATGGAAGTCCAAGCCTTCAAGATCGGCTACGCCGGCAGCACCGAAAATCTCAGCACCATTGCCGAAATCCTGTCAGATTACGACCATGTCCCGGTGGTGACCTACGTACCCAATTTGGCATGGAACGTTGAAGACGACATAGACCAATACCTGGATGCCTGCGCCGAGTTGTTGTTGCCCCAGACCACGGTGCTGGTGGGCAACCACAGCACGCTTTGCCGCTGGCTGCTGCCAGATTGGACCGAGGAACGCCCCCCCACCGCCCGGGAGGTGGCCCGCGCAGCCGCTGAACATGGAGCCCCTTACACCCTGGTCACCGGGTTCAACGCCCCAGACCAGCAAATCGAAAGCCATTTGACATCGCCCGAGGCGGTTTTGGCCACGGCCCGATACGAAAAATTTGAAGCCACCTTCAACGGCGCCGGCGACACCCTGTCGGCGGCACTGGCGGCCCTGATGGCCGGCGGCATGGACCTGCAAAACGCTTGCGCCGACGCCCTGACCTACCTGGACCAATGCCTGGATGCGGGTTTTCAGCCCGGCATGGGCCACGCCGTACCGGACCGCCTGTTTTGGGCCCACGACGAGGACGCCGCTGCCGATGACGCGCATGACCAAGCCCCTGTTGACGCACTTGAACCAGGCACGCCGCCTGGATTTCCACAATAAAACCGCCCCCGCCATGACCGATCGCAACCAACTTTTGTTTGACCGTGCCAAAGCCCTGATCCCGGGCGGCGTGAATTCGCCCGTGCGTGCCTTCAAGGCCGTGGGCGGCACACCGCGTTTCGTGCAGCGCGCCGAGGGGGCTTACTTCTGGGACGCCAACGGGCAAAAATACATCGACTACATCGGCTCCTGGGGCCCCATGATCTTGGGCCACGGCCACCCTGCAGTGCTGGAGGCTGTGCTCAACGCTGCGCGTGACGGCTTCAGTTTTGGTGCGCCCACCGAACGAGAGGTGGAATTGGCCGAGGAAATCATCAAGCTCGTACCCAGCATCGACATGGTGCGCCTGGTCAGTTCAGGCACCGAAGCCGGCATGAGCGCCATCCGCCTGGCGCGCGGTGCCACCGGCCGAAAAACCATCATCAAGTTCGAGGGCTGTTACCACGGCCACGCCGACGCTCTGCTGGTCAAGGCCGGTTCGGGCCTGGCCACCTTTGGCAACCCCACCAGCGCAGGCGTGCCGCCCGAGGTGGTGCAACACACCTTGGTGCTGCCCTACAACGACATTGAAGCACTGGAAACGGCTTTCAACCAGCACGGCCCCGACGTGGCCTGCCTGATGATCGAGCCGATTGCAGGCAACATGAACTTTGTACGGGCCAGCGTCCCTTTCATGAAGCGATGCCGGGAGCTGTGCACCCAACACGGCGCGTTGCTGGCCTTTGACGAGGTGATGACCGGCTTCCGCGTCGGTTTGGGCAGCGCCCAGGGCGTGTATGCCCAGTTGATTCCGGGTTTTGAGCCCGACATGACCGTCATGGGCAAGGTGATTGGCGGGGGCATGCCGCTGGCGGCATTCGGCGCCAAACGCCGAGTCATGGAGCAACTTGCCCCCATCGGGGCGGTGTACCAAGCCGGTACGCTCAGCGGCAACCCTGTGGCCACGGCCTGTGGTTTGGCCACACTCAAAGAGATCCAAAAACCCGGTTTTTACGAAAACCTGAGCGCCCAAACCCAAACCCTGGTGCAAGGCTTGACCACCGCCGCCCACGCCGCTGGCCTGCCCTTTTGCGGCGACAGCCAAGGCGGCATGTTTGGCTTCTTTTTCATGAACGAGCTGCCACAAAACTATGCCACCGTCATGACCACAGACAGCGCACGTTTCAACCGATTCTTCCATGGCATGCTTGACAGGGGGGTTTACTTTGCGCCGGCCTTGTACGAAGCGGGCTTCGTCAGTGCAGCACACACAAACGCCGACATTCAGGCCACGACTGCTGCAGCACGCGACGTTTTCGTTGCGCTCTGACACTTGTTGCACTTGCACACCCCCTCATGACCCCACCCAACCCGCCTTCGCTGTCAGAACCCAAGTATTCACGTCGGCGGTGGTTGACCGCAGGGTTGGCATGGCCAGCCTCCATCGTTGGGGCGTCGTCGCTCCTCGGTTTGGCGGGGTGCAGCCAGGTGCCTGCGCGCAGTGGCAGCAACGCCACCGCCCTGCCCTTTGCCACAGGTTCAGCGCGTCGTGTGGGGCGTTTGCTGGCCATTGGAGGTGCAGAAGACCGTTTAGAGGACCGAGTCATTCTGCGGCGTTTTTTGTCGATCAGCGGTGGGCCGCTGGCCAACATATTGGTGCTCACGGCGGCCAGCGGCAACCCCGAGGCCTCTTGGAAAGGCTACCAACCTGTGTTTGAGGCCATGGGCGCGCAACGCTGCACCCACCTCGACCTGCGCACACCCAAGGACGCTGACAGCGCCGAAGCGGTTGCACGCATATTGCAAGCCGACGGCATTTTCATGAGCGGAGGCGATCAACGGCGCCTCATGACCACTTTGTGGGAAACCGCCTCCGCCCGGGCCATGCACCAAGCTTTTCACAACGGAGGGTGCTGCATCGCCGGCACCAGTGCCGGGGCGGCTGCCCTGTCCCGGCAAATGCTCGCCGTGGGTGATACGCCAGCGCTGCCCTACCGGGATGCGGTAACGCTGGACATTGGTTTGGGGTTGGTGCACAACGCGATTGTTGACCAGCACTTCTCCGAACGCCGCCGGTTGGGGCGACTCCTGTCATCTCTGGCCCTTCGCCCCGATATGCTGGGTGTGGGCATAGACGAAGACACGGCCTTGTTGATCGAACGGGGCCAAGGGGTTGAAGTGATCGGCAAAGGTGCCGTGACTTTGGTGGACGGCCGCAGCATGCAAAACAACCTGCCCGACAGCAGCCCCGACAACCCTCTGGAATTGCTCAATGTGGTTCTTCACGTCTTGCCTGCAGGCAAGCGGTACCACCTCTCAGACGACTCCCTCGCGCCCTTGCCTGAAAACCTGAAGTCTGCCTTGACCCTGTTGACAACTCCCGGGCCGCTGCGGGTGTAAAAAAAGCTGTCGAGGCACCGGTTGGCCATTTCAATGACGGCGCGTTCGCCGGTTTCCTGGCCCACCAGGTTGGGCTCGGGAAGCGATGTGGAGTGTCATGGACAGGCCACCGTGGAAATCTGCGTAGCCACACAGCGGTAATGCTTTTGTACCGCCAGGCCAAAACCCGGGGTGGGGGTGCCCTGGCCGTCCTGGGTCAACTGGAACTCGCGCCCTTTCTTGTGGATCTTGGTGGGCGGCGACCACGACCACGCCATGTAAGACAAGCCTGCGGCGTGGAATTTAGGCAACCAAAGGGTGACGAAAGGCGCCTGCTCGTTGTTGTCGCCAAACTCGGTGATAACCACCGGGTACCCGGCGGCCACGATTTCACGGGCCTTTTCAATGGAGCCGTTGTTGTTCAGCGTGAGGTACTTGGCATCCCCAGGTGAAGTTCCCCACTTGGGGTACACGTGCCAGGAGGCGGCCAGTTGCGAGCTCCAGGTGCCTTTGAAGCCTTTGGGCGGCTTGCTGTCGTCGGGCACCTGCGCCAGCCAGCGGGTGTTGTCGCCCGAATAAACCAGGCTGCCCACCAACACCACATTGCCCGCTCCGGTGGCACGCACGGCAGCTATGAGGTCGTTCCAACCGGCGGTCTGGTAAACGTGTGGAACCTTTTTGGGCTTGCCCGCGCGGTCGGTGCCAAAGGCATAGTCCAGCCGGTGCGATACCCGCAGGTCCAAGTCCTTGGCGCCCATATCGTGCGGTTCGTTGAACAAATCAAAGGCCACGTGGGGCGCATTTTTGAAGGTTTCGGCCACCGAGGTCCAGAACCGCAGGGAGTTGTCTTTGTTGGCCATGCGGTCACCCGATGGGCAAAAATCGGACGGCGCGGCATTGTGCAAGTTGAGAATGACGGCGAATCCCGCCTTGGCCGCCGCCTCAACCGCCTGCTTCACGTCAGCGCGGTACCGCCCCAGGCGATCCGGATTGGCCATCTCGCCTTCTTTGCCCTTGCGCCCAAACACATCGCGGCAGCGCCCGTTGGGGCCGTCGGCGTTCCAGGAGGCCTCATACAGCGAAATGCGAACCGCATTGGCGTGCCAGCGGGCCAAGGCAGAAAAATCGGGGTAACCGTCGGCCGTGTCGAGTTGTGTGCCCCAGTTGGTCTGGGTGGCTGCGTTGGCGATGGCCACGTACTGCATGCCCGAGAGGTTCATACCCATGAGCCGCAGGCGTTTGCCCTCCCCGTCAATGAAATGGCCCGAGTGGGGCGAGCCCGGCGGCGCCACGGCCAAACGAAGGGCCGGCCCCTGGCGGGTGGCCACTTCGGCGCGCGGATCGGGGGCCGCCAGCACTGCGCCTGCCGCCATCTGCCACCATGCCACTGCGGCCAGCAAGGCAAAACCGCCCTGTGACCCTTTCAGTCGCCCACGCCCTGTTCCGCACAATTTCATGGTTCGTCCCATCAACAGTGGATGGAAAACTCACCCACATTCCCCAAAGTGTTGCACAAGTTTCGGGGTACCCGTCGCTCATACCCAAGGGCCCAAAAAAACGACCCCGAAGGGCCGTTCTTTTTGTTCAGGAGCCGCTGGCCACTCAGGCAGCAACGCCTTTGGCAATGTCAGCGTACTCTTCGATTTGGTCAAAGTTCAGGTACTTGTAAACACTGGCAGCGTCTTTGTTGATGATGCCCATGGCGGCATGGTATTCCTCGACCGTGGGAATCTTGCCCAGTTTGGAAGCGATGGCCGCCAGCTCCGCAGAGCCCAAAAACACATTGGTGTTCTTGCCCAAGCGGTTGGGGAAGTTGCGGGTGGACGTGGAAATGACAGTTGCGCCTTCGCGCACCTGCGCCTGGTTGCCCATGCACAGGCTGCAACCGGGCATTTCGGTGCGGGCGCCGGCGGCGCCGAAGTTGGCGTAGTGGCCTTCCTTGATCAGCTCGCTCTCGTCCATCTTGGTCGGTGGCGCCACCCACAGCTTGACCGGGATGTCACGGCTGCCGCCCAACAGCT
>JACCDQ010501572.1_pt1 | contig 11249 bp, 11 predicted proteins | sample 7446031 | NCBI WGS metagenome assembly JACCDQ01 (sample SAMN15323442, study PRJNA562643) | freshwater metagenome | isolation source: river surface water | place: USA:Blue River Watershed | collected 2017-08-17
CAATGGAAAACCCTGATTATTTGGTTAATTTGGTCGAAAACGAACCAAAAACCTATGATTTTGAAGGGTTTTGGTATGTAGCGGTAGAAGCTTTTAAAAACATGACCAATAAAGATTTGCAAGCCTATATTGATTATGAAAATTTTAAAACAACTGATGAAAATTATCCATTATTAGAATTCAACTGGAATATTGATGACCCTAAAACAATGGAGAAAGTTTGTCCTGTTTTGTTTAAAAAATTTATGAGTCATTAACTTAAAAAAACAAAAGAATGAACACATTAGCCAACCTAATAGCCGAATTAAATCAAGAGTATCAAACCACAAGAAAGTTTATTGAAAATTTCCCTGAAGGAAAAAACGATTATACTCCACATGAAAAAAGCTTTAAAATAATGCCGCTTGCTGTACATATTGTGGAGATTTTTGCCTGGCCTGCTATAATTTTAACTACTTCTGAATTGGATTTTGGGAAAAATGAATACAAACCTATCATTCTCAATACCAAAGAAGAATTGATGCAAAAATTAGAAGCTGATTACTCTGCCGGAAAAGCAGCTTTAGAAAAAGCCGCTGAAAAAGATTTGGAACCAAGTTGGGCAATCAAAGTGAACGGACAAACATTAAACGAATGGAGTAAATATGGTGCAATTAGACATGCTTTAAATCAGATAACACACCACCGCGCTCAATTGGGGGTTTATTATCGTTTGAACAATATTCCGCTTCCGGGAAGCTATGGGCCTTCTGCCGATGACCAAAACTTCTAATGAAATATTGAGCTTTTTTTACAGCAATTAAAACACCGTAAATAATCTTATTTTTCAAACAATCCAATTGTTCCACCAACCCAGTCTTTGTCCTGATTGTATTTTACACCAATCATTTCTCCACGGCTCAAACGTACTAAATTACACAATAGAGTAGGAGCAGCATCGTCTTTTTTCCAGGTGCAAAGTATGCGTACTTCGGCTTTAACTTTGCCGTCCGGTGATTGTACTATAGGCAAATAATTGACTTTTTTCTGAAGAATATAAAGCTCTTTGTCCTTAACAGCTTCAATATCTTCTTTTTTAACGTGAAAAATAACTCCTGAACCCGAAAAAGAAAACAAAGGTTTCAATACATAATTTTCTAAATCTTCCGGAATTTCTTTTAGCTCGCTTAATAAAGTGGTTTCAATGAAATATTTGCCTTTTAACAAAGGCAAAATAAACTTACTGATTCTGAAAAACCAATTTGGGTGTCCTGCCCATTCTACATCCAGTTCATCTGAAAAACTGAAGTTTAGTTTTAAATCGGTTCGTAAATTAAGTTCGTCAAATATTACTCTGTTATAAATGCGTTTGATTAGAATTTCTTTACCTTGTTCGTTTTTGTAAAACAATTGGTTTTCTCGTTTTATGACTTCGGTCACACATACAATCGACAAGCCTAAGTCTCTTTTGCAATAATAAAAATCGATTTTTGTGTTTTGTTTTTCAGGCTCAATCTCTAACAGAATTACATTTTCTTTTGGATGATTATTACAAAAAACAGCTTCCAGATTTTTAAGATAATCGTCGGGACTGATATCATTGAAAAAAGGCGTTAACTCTTCTAAAAAAGGATAATGCTTTTGAAATTTTTGATATAAATTGTTTTGATAATTAAACAAAGAAGGGAATCCTTGTACTTCAATTAATTTAGGAATTACATTTCCGTTTTCTTCACAAATACCAAAATCAATCGATAAAAATGTAGTATGATTATCTTCGTTTGGAATATTATTATTTAATTCTAAAGATCTATCTGTAAGATGTTTAAAATCTTCTTTTTGAATTAAAGCTATAACTTCATTACACCCCTCTATTAATTGTGATTTTAATTCGTTAGAAATAAAAAAAGGGGTTTCTCCTAATCGAAATGTGGGTTCGTAATCAAAATCCTGAGCAATATCTTTTTTTAATTCCTGGTATTTTTTCTGAGTAAATAGTTCGTTAAATAATTCTCGATATTTTGCAATCATAGAGTTTAAGAGTTGTTAAAATAAAATGGAACACAGATAATACTAATTTAGCAGATTAAAAGAAATTTTAATCTGTGCTAATTAATTTAATCTGTTTAATCAGTGTTCCAAAAGTTATTATGCAATGATTTTTTAATTAGACATAATCTTTTTAGATTTTATCAGGTCAGTTATAGCGGAGCGGAGAAAATTTGGGATTAGCGTTTCGTTAGTTTTATAAATTTTATCGTCATCTAACAAATCTTCAAGCATATTTCTAAATTTTCTTTTGCCTTTCATTTTCCTGATTTTATCTTTAGTTTCCTTATTTCTCAAATGTGAAAGAAAACTAATAGGATCGGCTTCGGGATGAAATTGAGTACCTACCAAATGATCTGTAAAACGTACTCCCATAATGGCCCTTTCGTACTGTACATTGTCCCGTATTTTTTCGAGAGAAATAATTTTAGCTCCTTTTTTGGCAAAAACACTTAGTTTGGGTTGTACCACCTGATAATCTCTGGAATCAATTGCATAAAAAGGGTCGGACAAACCTTCATATAAAGGATCTGCCAATCCATCGGTCGTTTTATGAATGCGCATTACGCCATAGGAAGTATCATTTCTTTTGGTGATTTCGGCCAGTCCAAAATGTTTACAGGCCATTTGAAAAGAATGACAAATGAATAAAACATGTTTTTTTATTGGATTTTCATTATTCCACTTTACAATTTCATCAATAAAATCGTAAAATTTAACATCCCAATTTCCATCACCCTCCAACGGATTTCCCGGTCCTCCGGTCGAAATATAAATATCAAACTGATCTATTGCAGGCAATTCTGCTTTTCCCCTTACATCAAATATTTTAAAATTCACAAAAGATGCAAACCGATTCACAATATCAATAATACAACGCATTCCCTGATTAGGTTCTCCATTGTACATATCCAATATTGCTATTGTTATGCTTTTCTTCTTCATAAGCTTATTATTTTTGTTTTTTTAGCTTCATTTTCAGTTCTGTCCATCTCATTTATTTCTATTAAAAAAACAATTACCCAAAGATAAGATAATAATTTACAAACCTTTAGTAAATTCGGTCGTTATAAAATCAACTACCTTTTTTAAATCTTTTGTTTTTTCAAAAACGGCTAATTGTTTATCGGCACCTGTACCATTTTTCAGAATTTCTCTGGCATAATTAACATGCTCCCGACTTCCTAATTCGTCTACAACATCATCAATAAAGTCCAATAATTCTATGATTAGTAATTTAGTTTCTACTTCTTTTTGAAGTCCAAAATCAATCAAATTACCTTCAATTCCGTAACGGGCGGCACGGAATTTATTCTCTTTTATCAGTGCCAACCGATAAGAACTAAACTTTAAATTCTGAGTATTGATACGATATAATTTGGCTACAATAGCCTGAATAATAGATACGATACACATGGTTTCTTCAACCGTTAATGCCATATCGCAAATACGGAATTCGATAGTATCATAAAATGGATGCAGGCGCAAATCCCACCAAATTTTTTTAGGATTATCGATACAATTGGTTTTTACCAGCGTATTTAAAAAATTATCATAAGAAGCTACCGAATCAAAATATTCAGGAAGCCCTGTTCTGGGAAACTTATCAAAAACTTTGGTTCTATAGGATTTATAACCTGTTTGTCTTCCTTCCCAAAAAGGGGAATTAGTAGATAATGCAAAAATATGTGGCAGGAAATAACAAGCCTGATTGATTAATTTTAAGCCTACTTCACGGTTTTCGATTCCCACATGACAGTGCATCCCAAAAATTAAATTGGAACGCGCTGCATCCTGCAATTCATTGATAATATTATGATAACGCGGGTCATCGGTTATGGGCTGATCCTGCCATTTTGAAAACGGATGAGTTCCGGCTCCACCTACAATAAGCCCTTGTTTTTCGGCTAATTCCACAATTTTAGTCCTCAGGAATTTAATCTCACATTCGGCTTCTTTTACATTTTTACAGATATTGGTTCCTACTTCCACAACCGACTGGTGCATTTCGGCCTTTACCTGTTCGTTTAAAAGTATTTTCGCTCCATCTACAATTTTTGATAAATGGGAACGCAAATCCCTGGTTTCGGGATCTATAATTTGGTACTCTTCTTCAATTCCAAGAGTAAAAACAGGCAATTTTTTCATTCTCAATTCTATAATTTAATCGTGGTTTTTTCTATAAATACTAATCTATAAAAAAAATACTTCTTAGCTGTGGTTTTATTTAGTTATTACGGCTTCTTTAATGAAAGTTCCCCATGTTAAATTTATTTTTCCGGGCTTTTGCTTTTTTGCGGAGGCAATGGCCATTTTTGCAGCTTCTTCAACCACCCACTCAAAATTTTCTTCACCTACTGAATTGACATCAGCATCGGGAGCAGGATTTCCAAAATCGATTGCATAAGGAATTCCGTCGCGCACCGCAAATTCTACCGTATTAAAATCATAACCCAGACCTTTGCAGAGTTTAATAGTGTAATCTTTAATAGTTGCCGATAATTTTTTGTCTATAGCAGGACCATCGTGCACATAACGTAAATGCGGTTGGTTTTTGGGTTCGTATCTCATAATTTTAACCGCCTTTGCGCCTAAACAATACACTCTGAAATATTCGGTAAAAACAATTTCCTCTTGTAATAACATTACAAGTTGCCCGGTTTGCTGATGTTTTTCCCAAAATTCTTCTTTATTTTCAAGTCGGTAAACATGTTTCCATCCACCGCCTGCATACGGTTTCATATATGCCGGAAATTTAACATACTCAAAAATTCCTTCCCAGTCTAAAGGATATTTAAGATTTCGGAATGAATTAGAATTGGTATCCGTTGGGTGTTCAGCCGAAGGAATAATAACAGTATTAGGCAATGGAACTCCCAAAGTATCGGCTAAGGCATTATTAAAAAATTTATCATCGGCACTCCACCAAAACGGATTATTAATAACATTCGTCCCGGTTAATGCGGCATTTTTAAGAAAGGCACGATAAAAGGGCACGTCCTGCGAAATTCTATCAATAATCACGGCATATTCGCCTCCTTTATTTTGTATTACTTTATCTATTGATACAGCTTCAGCTATAATCTCTTTTTCGTTTTTTGAATTTACCCTGTCAATAAAAGCTTGCGGAAAGGTGTCTTCCATTCCAAATAGAATTCCAATTTTCTTCATACGATTTAGTTTCGTTTACTATTTTATAATTGTATTGGTTTTGAGTTTATGCAAATTTTATTCGGGATAAATAGTGAGGAAACATCTCTTTCCAAAGCGGCCAGTCGTGTTCCCTGTTTTGACGGATATCCAGCCAGTGATTCATGTTTTTTTGATTCAGTAAATGGCTCATTTTTAAATTGGCATCAAAACAAATATCCCAATTTGATGTTCCAAGGGCAATATCCATATTCTGCAATTCATAATCCTGAAGTCCCGGTAAATAATCTTCAGGGCAATGATAAAAAACGTTGTCATTGTAGAAACCGTCCAAATAACTTTTGATATTAAAAATACCACTCATACAAAACAAATGACTTACATACCCCGGATGCCTGAAAGCAAAATTACTGGCATGATAACCTCCAAAACTGCAACCAGCAACAGCTACTTTTGCAGTTGGGGTATTATGTCTTACTTTTTCAATGATTTCGTGACACAACATTTTATCATAACAATCGTGATTTTGTATGCGGTGTTCAGGATGGATTCGTTTGTTATAAAAACTGTCTTTATCTATGCTGTCAGGACAATAAATTTGGATTAGTCCTTGTTCGATATACCATCTTGCAGACTCAATTAATCCCATGTCTTTATTTTCATGAAAACTCCCCATAGAAGTAGGGAATAAAATCACAGGATAGCCCGAATGTCCAAAAACCAGCATCTCAGTATTTCGACTCAAATTAGGAGAATACCACTTATAATAACGCTCATTCATATATTCTGGATTAAGTATTTATTTTGGTTTCTTATTTCTCTGTTGAATTAGCAAAAAACACGTTTTAATACCCTTTTAATAACTCCTGTTTTTTATTAATCATAACCAAATAAATGACATCAAATCTATATATAGAATAGCGTTTTTTAATTTTAACCAAAAGATAATACTCTCTTTATCTTTGCTGAATACATTTCTGATTTTTAAGGTTTAAAACAGATTATTTTAAACCAATTTGTTAACATATAATTCTTCTGTTAAAGCAATAAAAAGATTGGGTTAATTAAAGAATCAAAACATGACAGTCTGATTCTTTAATTAACCCAAAATTGATTTTAAGTAAATTTACAGCGGAATTGTATTTAAAAAAAAGCTGTTTATTCAACCAAACTTTTATCAAATAATTGTACTTGGTTTTTTAATCTTTCAATGAGCATGTTCATCATGCGTTTGTTTAAACTCGATGAGTTCCTGATATAAATTGAATATTCATCAACGGTAAACAGGGCAATAATCATTCCTTTTAAGGCATTTCTGAACTTGATGTCTTTTTGAATCGCGTTTTCTATGATTATCAATTTTTTTTCGACACTCAACGAATAGAAATCCCGTTTGTATTTATTGATGAAATTATGAAAAGAAGCAATGAATAAATCATTTTGTAGTTTTAATATGGGTCTCAAAACTTCATTCTGAAAAATTTCATCACTTGAAGATTGGGTGCTTACACTACCGATAGCTGCACCTCTAAACTCGCTTAAAAAACTATCTCTCTGGCTCATCTTTTTTTTTTAAATATAGCAAAAAAAAGAATCGAAAAAGCTTTATTTTAAAGTAAATATCTACTGTAATTCAACATTTAACAACCAGAAATGATACTACTTAAAAATCAGATTGTTACAAAATAAAACCGCTAATTGATGAATTAGCGGTTCTTATATTATATTGATGTCCTTATTATTTTGATAAAACCAAACTTTTGCAGTATTTCTTTTCTACATAAAAAGTACCAAATGGAATTAAAGAAGCAATTAGAATAATCCCTAAGTCTTTTTGACTCCAATTTTGTTCTTTTTTCAACAAAAAAGCCAATACAATATAACCAATAAACAAAGCTCCGTGTCCTAATCCAAAAGGACGTACAATTGTGTGATAAAGTTCCGGGTTATTTGATTTAAGAATAATCATGTTAGCAATTAATACTAAAAAAGATATTCCTTCAAGGACAGCAGTAATTTTAAAAATCTTAAGCATGGATATTATTTTAAATATTTACGTGCCAAAAATAATGATTATCATCGATTTTCCCGTTAATAAAAACCCAAAGTAATTTACATTTGCAATCATAAAATTTTCACAATGAGCAAAAGGGATTTAAAGAAATATTTAGGAGAACTCAATAAAGAACAACTTCAGGAGCAGTTGTTGGAACTATACGATAAATTTTCCCCTGTAAAAGAATATTACGATTTTGTTTTTAATCCAAAAGAAGACAAATTGTTGTTAGAAGCTAAATTAAAAATCTCCAACGAATATTTTCCAACAGGAAAAACTAAAAGGGCTAAAATGCGCCGTTCTGTTGCCCAAAAATACATCAAACATTTTATCACATTAGGAGTTGATTCCTTCGTAATTGCCGATGTGATGTTGTACACTATCGAAATAGCTCAAACATTTTCGTCCGAAACTCCTATTAAACAAGATGCTTTTTATAAAAGTATGTTCAATTCTTTTGAACAAGCAGTCCAATTTTTAATTGCAAACGGTATTTTAACTGAATTTAAAAGTAGAATAACTGCGATTTTTGAGGAAATTACCGAGCAAAAATGGAAAAATAAGAATGATTTTTTACAAATTATAGAGCGAATTAACGAATAAAAAGGTGTAAATCAAATTATTTCAAATTGAGTTAATAATTTAAATTAAATATAACAGGATAACTGTTTTTTAGACGTATTTTTGCAAAAATTCAATAATAACAAATGTTCGGAAGTACGATAGAAATAGAAAAGGAAGAAAAAAAAGAACTTTATGCCTACCAACAGGGTGATATCGATGCCATTTTTGAACGTATCGATAATGGTCCTGAAAAACACCACTTATTATACCAACTGCCTACCGGAGGAGGAAAAACAGTAATATTCTCTGAAATTGTTCGCCGTTACCTGTCTAAACACGATAAAAAAGTAGTTGTTTTAACACATCGAATTGAGTTGTGTAAACAAACTTCCAAGATGTTAAAAGGTTTTGGCGTTAAAAATAAAATCATCAATAGCAAAGTAAAAGATTTACCGGATCAACACGAGTATTCTTGCTTTGTTGCCATGGTAGAAACCCTTAAAAACCGAATCAACGACGAGAAATTGTTATTGGATAACATCGGTTTGGTTATTATTGACGAGGCACATTATAATTCATTTCGAAAATTATTAAATTCATTTGCCAATGCTTTTATATTAGGAGTAACCGCTACGCCGTTGAGTTCTAATATAAAATTGCCAATGAATCAAAGTTATAATGAGTTAATCGTAGGAGATACTATTGGTTCATTAATTGAAAAAGGCTTTTTAGCCAGAGCTACCACTTACAGCTATGATGTAGGTTTAACTTCATTAAAAGTAGGTATCAACGGAGATTACACCGTTAAATCTTCTGATGATTTGTATACCAATACTTTGATGCAGGAAAAATTATTGCATGCGTATACTGAGAGATCATTGGGCAAAAAAACACTGATTTTCAATAACGGTATCAATACATCATTGTATGTATATGAAACCTTTAGAGAAGCAGGGTATGCTATTCGCCATTTAGATAATACCAGCAGTAACGAAGAGAGAAAAGAAATTTTACATTGGTTCAAACACACCAAGGATGCTATTCTTACTTCGGTAGGGATTTTGACAACTGGTTTTGACGAACCAACAGTAGAAACCATCATATTAAACCGTGCGACAAAATCATTGACTTTATATTTTCAAATGATAGGTCGTGGTTCACGTAAATTACCTGGAAAAGATGAATTTTCCGTTATCGATTTAGGTAACAATGCCGCTCGTTTTGGACTTTGGAGTGAACCGGTAAACTGGCAGCACATTTTCAAATCACCTGAATTTTATCTGGAAAATTTACGTGATGATGCCGAAATTGAGATGTATTTTAAATACACCATGCCACCTGAGTTAAGAGCTAAATTTCCAAATACTGAAGACGTAACTTTTGACGTGGATGAAGAACATAAATTGGCCATCAAGCACAATTTACGTTCTAAAGTAGTTTTGGACAAATCATTGGATCAACACGCAACGATGTGTGTTTACAATACTGAAACTTTACAAGAAGCTAAATTATTGTCTAAGGAATTAGATGATGATATTGAATGTCGTATTAAGCGTTATGCAAAATGCTTAAGCCAATGTAGCAAAAACTACCGTGAATGGCTTGTAGACGATTATAAACAAAAATTAACCTTGTTGATAGGGAAGAAGTATCGTGAGAAAATCATGAACGAACCTGACGAAGACGAAGATTAATACTAAAAACAAAAAAATGTCAAAACAATTCTCCGATTTAGGAATTTCGACAGCTTTATTACAATCTCTGAAGGAATTGAATCTTGTGGCTCCAACAGCCATTCAGGAACAGGTAATTCCATTGCTTTTAGCCAATCAAACTGATTTGGTAGGATTAGCTAAAACAGGTACGGGAAAAACAGCTGCTTTTGGTTTACCGATTTTACAATTAATAGATAGCTCGAAACCCGTTGTACAGGCTGTAATATTAGTTCCGACGAGAGAATTAGGACATCAGGTTTTTAAAAATCTGGAATCTTTTGCTCAAAATCTTCCACAAGTTTCTATTGCAGCAACTTGCGGAGGAATCCCAATAAAACCTCAGATTGAACGATTAAGTAATCCCACGCATATAGTGGTGGCTACTCCGGGACGTTTGATTGATTTATTGCAACGAAAAGCCATTAGTTTATCCGAAACTCAGTTTTTAGTTCTTGATGAAGCTGATGAAATGGTGAGTATTCTAAAGGAAAGTTTGGACGAAATTGTTGCCGAATTACCTAAAAAGCACCGTACTTATTTGTTTTCGGCGACTATGCCGGGAACGATAAAGCAACTGATTCAGAATTATTTGCATAAAAATGTAGTTCAGGTAAGTGCTAATATGGAAACTTCAGGAAATCAGCAGATTGATCATCAATATATTGTGGTAGATCCTATTGAAAAACTGGATGTATTGATGCATTTTTTGAATTCCAGAGAAGGACAACGCGGAATTATTTTTTGCAAAACCAAAGCTGCAGTCAATAAATTGGCTAAGAATTTAGCTATCAACCGTTTTTCATCCGGTGCATTGCACGGAAGTTTGTCTCAGGGAATTCGTGACCGTATTATGGAGCAATTTCGTGAAGGACATATTAATATATTAGTAGCTACTGATTTGGCTGCCAGAGGAATTGACGTAAAGGAAATTGCTTATGTAGTCAATTATCATTTGCCGGATACTTACGAAAATTACGTTCATCGTAGCGGAAGAACCGCAAGGGCAGGGGCGAACGGATTGTCATTAACCGTTTTACAGGCTGAAGAAGAAATTGAAATTGCTGATTTTGAAAGGGAATTAGGTATCCAATTCAAACCATTTGCAAAACCTTCGGTTGCCAGTATCGAAGACAACAACACGGTACTTTGGGCAAAACAAATTTTTAAAACAAAACCCAACCACGAAGTCGATACCGAATTAAAAACAAAAATCAAAACCATTTTTCATCATTTGACTAAGGATGAATTAATTGAAAAAATACTAGCCCATCATTTATTGCAAAATAAAAACCAGGCAATAGAAAAACCAGTAAAAAAACTAAAACAAAAAAAATAAAAACAAACTCAGCATCTTTTGCTAACCAACAGAAGGTGTTATCTAAAAATGGTGCACAAATTATGGAAATCGTAATAATCGGAGGCGGTTTTGCAGGAATGAATCTGGCAAAAGAATTATTAAATCAGGACGGGGTTCACGTGACTCTGGTTGATAAAAATAATTATAATTTTTTTCCACCACTTATTTATCAGGTAGCAACGGCTTATTTGGAGCCATCAAGTATCAGTTACCCTTTTAGAAAATTTTTCGCAGGCAAAAAGAACCTACAATTTCGTTTAGGAGAATTATTGGAAGTAGTACCTGCTGAAAATAAAGTAATCCTGAGTAATGGTGAGTTATCATACGACAAATTGGTTTTTGCAACGGGAGCGGAGACGAGTTATTTTGGTATGGAAAA
>JACCDQ011704032.1_pt1 | contig 11248 bp, 12 predicted proteins | sample 7446031 | NCBI WGS metagenome assembly JACCDQ01 (sample SAMN15323442, study PRJNA562643) | freshwater metagenome | isolation source: river surface water | place: USA:Blue River Watershed | collected 2017-08-17
ATGGGCCGGGTCGGCGAAGTGATCCTGCGCACCTGGCAGACCGCGCACAAGATGAAGCAGCAGCGCGGCAGCCTGCCCGAGGACAGCAGCCGCAACGACAACTTCCGCGTCAAGCGCTACATCGCCAAGTACACCATCAACCCGGCGCTGGCGCATGGCATTGCGCACGAGATCGGCTCGGTCGAGGTCGGCCAGTGGGCCGACCTGGTGCTGTGGAAGCCGGCCTTCTTCGGCGTCAAGCCCGCCCTGGTGCTCAAGGGCGGCATGATCGCCGCCGCGCTGATGGGCGACCCGAACGCCTCGATCCCGACGCCGCAGCCGGTGCATTACCGCCCGATGTTCGGCGCCTACGGCGGCGCGCTGGCACGCAGCTCGCTGACCTTCGTCTCGCAGGCCGGACTCGACGCCGGCATCGGCGCGCGCTTCGGGCTGCAAAAGCGCCTGGTCGCCGTCAAGGGCTGCCGCAGCACCAACAAGGCCGCGATGCGGCTCAACGACTACGCGCCCCGCATGGAGATCGACGCCCAGACCTATGCGGTGCGCGCCGACGGCCAGCTGTTGACCTGCGAGCCGGCCCGGTCCTTGCCGATGGCACAACGCTACTTCCTGTTCTGATCATGCTGCACGCCTCCAGACGCATTGCCCAGGGCGCCGGCCTGGCACCCGTGCTGCTCCAGCGCGCCCCGACACTGACCCTGGACTGGGACCTGCGCCAGAAAAGCCGCTTCGACTGCGAGGACAGCCAGGGCCGGCGCGTCGGCGTCTTCCTGCCGCGCGGCACCCTGCTGCGTGGCGGCGACATGCTGGTCACCCTCGATGGCAGCTTGCTGCGCGTGGTCGCCGCGCCCCAGCTGCTGCTGCGCATCACCCATTGCCCCGAGCACGGCAGCCCGTTCGACCTGCTGCGCGCCGCCTACCACCTGGGCAACCGCCATGTGCCGATCGAGCTCCAGCCCGACCACCTCAAGATCGAACCCGACCATGTGCTAGCCGACATGCTGCGCCAGATGCATCTGATCGTGACCGAGGCCTGCGAGGCCTTCGAGCCCGAGGCTGGCGCCTACGGCGAGCATGCCACCATGGGCCACGACCATGGACATTGATTCTGCCGCCCTGCTGCCCCTGATGTGGCTGGCCTCGCCAGCGCTGCCGGTCGGCGGCTTTTCCTATTCGGAAGGCCTGGAGGCCGCGGTCGAGGCCGGCCGGGTGCGCGACGAGGCCAGCGCCGCCGACTGGCTGGCCGACCAGCTCCAGCTCGGCCCGGCACGCGCCGAGCTCGGCCTGGTCGCGCAGGCGGTCGAGGCCTGGCGCCAGCAGGACTGGCCGACGCTGCTGCGCCTCGACCAGTGGGTGCGCAGCACGCGCGAGACCGCCGAGCTGCGCCTGCAAGCCGAACAGATGGGCCGCTCGCTGATCGAGTGGCTCAAGTCGCTGCAGCGGCCCGACTTCTCGCTCCAGCCGCTGCCACCAGCGCTGCAGGCGCCGACCTATCCGCTGGCCTACGCGCTGGCACTGGCAGTCCAGCTGCCGCCCGGCCAGCCCCCGGCGCATGGCCTCTATGCCTATGCCTTCGGCTGGGCCGAGAACATGGTGCAGGCCGCGATCAAGGCCGTGCCGCTCGGCCAGGGCGCCGGCCAGCGCATCCTGCAGCGGCTCTGTGCCGAAATCCCCACCGCCATCAGTCTGGCGCTGCGCCAGCGCGAGGACGAACGCCAGGCCTTCAGCCCCATGCTCGCCATCCTGTCGGCGCGCCACGAAACCCAGTATTCCCGCCTGTTCCGCTCATGAACGCTCCCCAACTGCACCAGATTCCCGGCCGCACCAAGGTCCTGCCCCCGCTGCGCGTCGGCATCGGCGGCCCGGTCGGCTCCGGCAAGACCACCTTGCTCGAAATGCTGTGCAAGGCGATGCGCGCGCGCTATGACCTGATTGCCATCACCAACGACATCTACACCAAGGAAGACCAGCGCCTGCTCACGCTCAGTGGCGCCCTGCCAGCCGAGCGCATCATGGGCGTCGAGACCGGCGGTTGCCCGCACACCGCGATCCGCGAGGACGCCTCGATCAACCTGGAGGCGATCGACCGCATGCTGGCCCAGTTCCCCGACGCCGACATCGTCTTCATCGAGTCGGGCGGTGACAACCTGGCCGCCACCTTCAGCCCCGAACTGTCCGACCTGACGATCTACGTGATCGACGTCGCTGCCGGCGAGAAGATCCCGCGCAAGGGCGGTCCCGGCATCACCAAGAGCGACCTGTTCGTGATCAACAAGACCGACCTCGCGCCCCATGTCGGCGCCGACCTCGAGGTCATGCGGCGCGACACCGCGCGCATGCGGCCCGATCCCGAGCGCCGGCCCTGGTTCATGACCAACCTCAAGACCCTCGACGGCCTGGCCGACGTGGTCGGCTTCATCGAGCGCCGTGGCCTGCTGGCCCAGTCCTGAAGTCGCCGCCAGCGCGAACGCCAAGCCGCGCCGCCGTGACGAAAAAAAGCCGCTCCCCGGGAGCGGCTTTGCAATTCTCGCCTGACCGGGCGCACGGCCCGGCAGCCAATCAGATGTAGAACAGATGGCTGTCGAGCGCGCTCGAGGCCTTGGCCAGGCGTTGGGCGGTCGATGTCGCCTTGGCGGCGTCCTGCATGGCGCGCTTCTCGATCGCCAGCAGGCGGGCCGCTGCGCGAGCCTGGGCGCGGCGCGCGGCCCAACGGTCCAGGCGGCCGACGGCACGGGCGCTCATGCGGCGCACGGTGCCCGTCAGCAGCAGGCTGCCGGCGAAGACCACGGCCCACAGGGCGACCCAGGCCAGGAACAGATGGTCGTCGAGCCAGGTCTCGACCAGCTGGTCAGCCACCACGGCCAGCGCCGCGACGGCCGCCGCCAGCAGCAGGGCCGCCAGGCCACGTGCATTCTCGGGCTGGCTCGAGGGCTGGTAGCTGCGGGGGAACAGGGTGGCGGCGATATTCATGGTTTTTTCCTCTGGACGGTAGCTGTTGCATTGCAACAATCAGTGGCGCGATCTTAGGGTAAACCCGCATGGCGTGCCAATTTATTTTTGTAATGAAATATATTCACGTCGCATATGAATGAACTCAACTTCCGCACGCTGGACCTGAACCTGCTGCGCGTCTTCGACGAGGTGATGTCGGAGCGCAACCTGACCCGCGCCGCGCACAACCTCGCGACCACCCAGCCCGCCGTCAGCAATGCGCTGCGCCGCCTGCGCGAGCTGCTTGGCGACGATCTGGTGCGGCGCGCGGGCTACGGCGTCGAGCCCACGCCGCTGGCGCTCACGCTCTGGCCCACGGTGCGTGATGCGTTGCGCCAGCTGCGCGACTCGCTCGCGCCCGGTGCCTTTGATCCGGCGCAGGCGCAGAACCATTTCGTGCTCGCCATGGCTGACTCGACCGCCACCAAGCTCGCGCCCGGCCTGGTGGAGATCCTGGCGCAGGAAGCGCCCGGGGTCACGCTGCGGCTGTTGCCGCTGACCACGCGTGATCCACGCCCGTTGCTCGAACAGGGCGAGGTTGATCTCGCGGTCGGTTATTTCCCTGGCGTGCTGACCGAACTTGCCGCCAGCCATCTGCAGGAAAGCGCGCCGCGCTTCCTGCACCAGCGCCTGTACGAGGGCCGCTATGTGGTCGTCATGCGGCACGGTCATCCCCTGGCTGGCCGGCCCATGACCCTGGCCGATTTCTGTGCCGCGCGCCACCTGTTGGTGAGCTTTTCCGGCCGGCCGTTCGGCTTCGTCGACGAGGCGCTGGCGGCACAGGGCCTGGCGCGGCGTGTCGTGCTGACGGTCAACCAGTTCTTCACCGCCGGCCGCGTGGTTTCGACCTCGGACCTGCTGACGGTGCTGCCGCTGCATTTCCTCGGCGCCACCGGCATGGAAACCGAGCTGACCCACTGCGAACTGCCGCTCGACCTGCCCCATGTCCATGTCGACGCGCTGTGGCGACGCCAGCAGCATGGCCAGAGTTCGCACCGCTGGCTGCGCGAAGCGGTGTTCCGTGCCGTCGGCCGTGGGGGGATGGCATGAGGCTGCAACTGCTCAGCGACCTCCATCTGGAGGCCAACCCTGGTTTTCAGGTCGAGCCGGCCCCGGCAGCCGACCTGCTGGTGCTCGCGGGCGACATCGGTTCCTACCAGGCCCGCCCTGCTGGCGCCATGGCCGAACCCGACTGGGGCCTGCGGCGCTTCTCGCCGCTGCCGCAATATGCCGGCTGGCCGGTGCCGGTGCTGTTCGTGCCGGGCAACCACGAGTACGACGCGCTCGACTTTGACCAGGCCCATGCCGAGCTGCGTGCCACCTGCGACCGGCTTGGCATCATCTGGCTCGAACGCGAGCAGTGGCTGCACCGGGGCGTGCGCTTCGTCGGCACCACGCTCTGGTCCGACTATGATGCGCTCGCGTTGCGTGCCGAGCCGGCGCGTGCGTTGCAGCAACGCGGCAAGGCGTTCCGGGCCGCCAATTTCTATCTCGAGACGATGGCCACCCAACGCGCCGGCGCGCTGTTCGATGCCGCCGCCATGCGCGAGCAGGCACTGCTGTGCCAGCAATGGCTGGACCAGACCCTGGACCAGCTGCATGACGGGCCCACCGTGGTGGTTACCCATTTCGCTCCCAGCCTGCGCAGCGCCGACCCGCGCTACGGCCTGACCCCGGGCACGGCGGGGTTCTGCAACGCGCTCGACGGCTGGCTGGAGCGGGCCGACCTCTGGCTGCATGGTCATCTGCATTGCGCGCATGACTACCGCCTGGGTCGCTGTCGCGTGGTGGCCAATCCGCTGGGCTATGCGGGCAAGCACGAGCAGGAGGGATTCCAGCCCGGGCTTTACCTCGAGCTGACCGGCCGCGACCCCGTCGGGCAATAAAAAAGCCGGTGCATGGATCATGCACCGGCTTCAAGCAATTGCATCTCTTTGGACGCTGGATCTGATGTTGTTGGACTTGTATTGTCTCCTCGGTCCTCTCGCTGTGCGACCGGCAGTTGGACTGTCCAGGTCGGCGAGTGGCCTCATTGTAGGGAAACGTACCGGTTCCGGGCATAGGGACTTACCCGAACAGGGCTGACCCTGGGCCCGGCACCGCCCGGGGGCCGCCGGATTCAGCTCACAGTGGCTGCCGGTTCGGCCTCATCGAGCACGAACGGTACCCTGGCCGCCACCGCGCACAGCAGCTCGTAGGCAATCGTGCCGGCCGCCTGCGCCACCTCGTCCACCGGCAGCAGCGCGCCATGCCGGCTGCGGCCCCACAGCACCACCTCGTCCCCCACCTGGCAAGGTGGTGCGCCGGCTTCCACCGGTCCCAGGTCCACCGCCAGCATGTCCATGCTGATGCGACCGACCAGTTGGCTGCGCACCCCCCTGACCAGCACTGGCGTGCCGCTGCCCGCGTGGCGCGGATAGCCGTCGGCATAGCCGCAGGCCACGATGCCGAGCCGCATGTCCGCTGGCGCGATGAAGGTCGAGCCATAGCCGACCGACTCGCCCGCCTCGACCTGCTGGACCGCGATCAGCCGGCTCGCCAGCGTCATGGCCGGCTGCAGCTGCCAGTCGGCGCTGCGCTGTCCGGGGTGATCCGGGGCGCTGCCGTAGAGGGCGATGCCACCGCGTACCCAGTCGGCCGCCAGTGCGCCCGAGTCCAGCTCGCGCCTGGCGTGACGCAGCGTGGCGGCGCTGTTGCACAGGCTGCGCTCGCCTGGCAGGTCGCGCGTGGCGGCGGCGAAGGCCTCGATCTGGTGCGCGATGCCATCGGCGCCAAAGCGCGTGCCATCGGCATCGCTGAAATGCGTCACCAGCGAGATCTCGTCAACCTGGGGCAGGGCGTTGAGCCGGGCCCAGGCCGCACGCAAGGCGGCTGGCCGGAAGCCGAGCCGGTTCATGCCCGAATTCATCTTCAGGAAGACGCGGTGCGGCTGGTGCGTCTTGTGCGCCGCCAGCCAGTCGATCTGCTCCTCGCAGTGCACCACATGCCAGAGGTTCAGGCGCGAGCAGAGCTCGAGGTCGCGCGCCTCGAAGCAGCCTTCCAGCAGCAGGATCGGCCCGCGCCAGTCCAGCGCCCGCAGTCGCTCGGCCTCGGCCAGGTCCAGCAGCGCAAAGCCATCGGCGGCACGCAGCGCGGGAAAGACCCGTTCCAGCCCATGGCCATAGGCGTTGGCCTTGACCACGGCCCACAGGCGTGAGTCGGGGGCGGCGCGCTGCAGGCGCTCCAGATTGTGGCGCAGGGCGCAAAGGTGTACGGTAGCAAGTATCGGGCGCGGCATGGACGCGATGTTAGCAATGAAGCCGGTGCGCCGGGCGGGCTGGGGTCCCGGCTCGACATGCTATAAACCCGCCACCCGTGGAGTGAATCCCCGGCCAGCCCTTGATCCGCCTCGACAAGACTCTGTGACCCGTACTCCCAGCCCCCAGAACAGACATCCATGAAGCGCGGCTTCTACACCATCATGAGGGCGCAGTTCTTCAGCTCGCTGGCCGACAACGCCCTGTTCGTCGTCGCCGTCGAGCTGCTGCGCAGCAGCCATGCCCCCGAATGGCAGCGCACCGCCCTGGTGCCGATGTTCGCCCTGTTCTACGTCGTGCTCGCGCCCTTCGTCGGCGCCTTCGCCGATGCCAAGCCCAAGGGCCGGGTCATGTTCATGAGCAACGCGATCAAGGTGCTGGGCTGCCTGCTGATGCTGACGCCGATGCACCCCCTGCTGGCCTTCTCCATCGTCGGCCTGGGCGCGGCGGCCTATTCACCGGCCAAGTACGGCATCCTGACCGAGCTGCTGCCGCCTTCGCAGCTGGTCAAGGCCAATGGCTGGATCGAGGGGCTGACGATCGCCTCCATCATCCTGGGCGTGGTGCTCGGTGGCCAGATGGTCGGCCCCGCAGTCTCGGGCTGGCTGCTGGCCCTCGACCTGCCCTTCATCAATACCGGTCTCGACACCCCGGCCGAGGCCGCGATCGCCTGTCTGGTGCTGGTCTACGCGCTGGCGGCCTGGTTCAACACCCGCATCCCGCTGACCGGGGTCGCGCCGCGTCACATGCCAAGCAACCCGCTGGCGCTGCTGCCCGATTTCTGGACCTGCAACAGCCGGCTCTGGCGCGACCGCCTGGGCCAGATCTCGCTGGCGACCACCACGCTGTTCTGGGGTGTCAGCGGCAACCTGCGCTACATCGTGCTGGCCTGGGCCGCCGCCGCGCTGGGCTACGGCACGACCCAGGCGTCGAGTCTGGTCGGCGTGGTCGCGATCGGCACGGCGGTCGGCGCCATCGCGGCCTCGATGCGCATGCGGCTCGACCAGGCCACGCGCGTGATGCCGCTGGGCATCGGCATGGGCCTGCTGGTGGTGCTGATGAACGTGATCGACAACGTCTGGGCCGCCGCGCCGTTCCTGATCCTGCTCGGCGCGCTCGGCGGCTTCTTGGTCGTGCCGATGAACGCGCTGCTGCAGCACCGTGGTCACAACCTGATGGGCGCCGGGCGCTCGATCGCGGTGCAGAACTTCAACGAGCAGGCCTGCATCCTGTCGCTGGGTTTCCTGTACAGCTTCTCGACCGGCATGGGGCTGTCGGCCTTCGGCGCCATCACCGCCTTCGGCCTGCTGGTCGCGAGCATGATGTGGCTGATCCAGCGCTGGCACGCGCGCAATCTGCGCGCGCATCCGCACGAGCTCGAACGCCTGCTCGAGATCGCGCGCCGCGACGACCTGCACGGTTGAGCCGCAATGCCCCCGCGGCTGGCAGGGGTGAGGGGTTGGGCGCAGGATGGGCCTGATCGCCCGAGCCGGAAATGAGATGACCACCATTTACGACTTTTGTGCCACCACGCTGGACGGGCGCGAGCTGGCGCTGTCCAGCCTGCGCGGTCGCGTGCTGCTGATCGTCAACACCGCGAGCGCCTGCGGCTTCACGCCCCAGTTGGCCGCGCTGCAGGAGTTGCACCGGCGCCACGCCGCGCAGGGCCTGACGGTGCTGGGTTTTTCGTGCAACCAGTTCGGTGCCCAGGAACCCGGCAGCCCGGAGCAGATCGCGGACTTCTGCCAGCGCCACTACGGCGTCGATTTTCCGATGATGGCCAAGGTCGAGGTCAAGGGTCCGAACGCGCACCCGCTGTTTCGCTGGCTCAGCGCCGAGGCGCCGGGCCTGCTCGGCACCACCGCGATCAAGTGGAACTTCACCAAGTTCCTGCTCGGTCGCGACGGCCGCGTGATCCGGCGCTACGCGCCCTCGACCCGCCCGGAGGCGCTGGCGGCCGACATCGAGGCGGCGCTGGCGGCCTGATCGTCGCCGGCCCGCAGGCGTTCCGGCGGGCGCGCATGTTGGCGCGCCGCGGGAACCGCCCGGGACCTTCGCTACACTGCCGTCATGCTCTGGGTCAAAACCTTACACATCGTCTTCGTGGCCAGCTGGTTCGCGGGCCTGTTCTACCTGCCGCGCATCTTCGTCAACCTCGCGATGGTCGAGCCCGGCAGCATGGCCGAGCGCGAGCGCCTGCTGCTGATGGCGCGCAAGCTGATGCGCTTCATGACCCTGCTGGCCGCGCCGGCGCTGGGCCTGGGCCTGTGGCTCTGGCTCGGCTACGGCATTGGCAAGGGGCCGGGCAATGGCTGGCTGCATGCCAAGCTGCTGCTCGTGCTGTTGCTGCTCGGCTATCACCACGCCTGCCGCCGCCTGCTGCTGAAGTTCGAGCGCCACGAGAACCGCCACGGCCACCGCTGGTACCGCTGGTTCAACGAGGTGCCGGTGTTGATGATGCTGGCGATCGTCGCGCTGGTGGTCGTCAAGCCTTTCTGAGGCCGGGCAACGTCCGAGGGCCCGCTGGGGATGGCCGCGACCCGCCGCACCATGGCTGCACCGCTGGCGTTGTGCTGGCTGGTGCTGATCGTCTACGCCAGTCTCTACCCGTTCAGCGGCTGGCGCTCCCAGGGCGTGACGCCCTGGGCCTATCTCGATGCCCCCTGGCCCCGCTACTGGACCGGCTTCGACGTCTTGACCAACCTGCTCGGCTACGTGCCGCTGGGCCTGCTGTTCGCGCTGGCGCTGGCGCGCAGTGGGCACACGCGTCTGGCCTGGCTGTTCGGCCTGCTCGGGCCGGCACTGGTCTCGCTGCTGCTGGAGGCCTTGCAGAGCTACCTGCCACTGCGCGTGCCGTCGCTGGTCGACGCGCTGCTCAACGCCGCCGGCGGAGCCCTCGGGGGCGGGCTGGCCCTGAGCCTGCTGCGCCGTCGCTGGATCCGGTCGTGGAACCGGTTCCGCAACGCCTGGCAGGCCGAGGAGTCGGTCGGCGGCATCGTCGTGCTGCTGCTGTGGCCGCTGGCGCTGCTCTATCCGACGCCGATCCCCTATGGCCTCGGTCAGGTCTGGAGCCGCGCGGTCAGTGCGCTGGCCGCCTGGCTGCAGGACACGCCATTCGAGGACTGGGTGCCCGAGCCGGTCGAGGCGCTGCCGATCGGGCCGCTGGAGCAGGCGGCCGTGGTCGCGCTCTGTCTCTGGGCCCCGGCGCTGCTCGGCTACGCCCTGCTGCGCGGCGGACGCCATCGGCTCGTCTTCTCCGGCTGCTGGCTGCTGCTGGCGTTGGCAGGTGGCGCCTTGTCGTCGGCGCTCACCTGGGGCCCCGTCCATGCCTGGGATGGCTTCACGCCGCCGACCTGGCTCGGAATGCTGCTGGCGGTCAGCCTGGCGCTGGCCAGCCTGGGCCTGTCGCAGCGTGCCGCCGCGGTGCTGCTGCTGCTGGAGCTGGGCCTGGCGCTCGGGCTGCTCAATGGCGCGCCCGACATTCCGTACTTTGTCGAGTCGCTCGAGGTGTGGGAGCAGGGTCGCTTCAGCCGCTTCCATGGCGTGTCGCAGTGGCTCGGCTGGCTGTGGCCCTATGCGGCGTTGGCCATTGGCCTGCGCCTGGCGCTGTATCCACCCCGGGCACTACAATGCCAGCGCATGAGCGAACCGACCCAGGGCGCCGAGCCCTCCTCCTACTACCAGCGGCACATCTTTTTCTGCCTGAACCAGCGCGCCAATGGCGAATCCTGCTGTGCCGACCACGGCGCGCAGGCGGCCTTTGACCACTGCAAGGCGCGGGTCAAGGAGCTGGGTCTGGCCGGGCCGGGCAAGGTCCGGGTCAACAAGGCCGGCTGCCTGGACCGCTGCGCGGGCGGGCCGATCGCGGTCGTCTACCCGGAAGCGGTCTGGTACAGCTTCGTCGACACCAGCGACATCGACGAGATCGTCGAGTCGCACCTGCGCGACGGCCGCGTGGTCGAGCGTCTGCTGACCCCGCCTGACGTCGGACGCTGAGGAGCCCGGCCATGAACTCCCAGACCGAATACCTGCTGCAGCCCGGCGCCGCCGGCCTGGTCGAGGTCGCGATCGACCGCCCGCCGCTGGGCGCCGTCCAGCGTGGCACCGCCGTGATCGCGCATCCGCACCCGCTGTTCGGCGGCACGATGCAGAACAAGGTGGTCGGCACGCTCGCGCGCGCCTTCGTCCAGAGCGGCTGGACCGCGGTGCGCTTCAACTTCCGCGGCGTCGGAAAAAGCGAGGGCACGCACGACCACGGCATCGGCGAGGCGCAGGACTTGCTGGCCGTGATCGAGGCCCAGGCCCCGACCGGGCCGCTGGCGCTGGCCGGCTTCTCGTTCGGCGGTTTCGTGACCTGCGGCGCTGTCGCGCAGCTGCATGGCCGGCGCGAGCCCGAGAAGATCGTGCTGGTCGGTCCGGCCACCAGCCGCTTCCAGGTGCCGGCGCTGCCGGCCGAGCTGCACGCGCGCACCCTGGTCATCCACGGCGAGCAGGACGACACCGTGCCGCTGCAGGCGACGCTGGACTGGGCGCGGCCGCAGTCCCTGCCGGTCACCGTGATTCCCGGCGTCGAGCATTTCTTCCACGGCCAGCTGCCCCTGCTCAAGGGCCTGGTCGTGCGCCACCTGTCCCAGGCCTGAAGCGCCTCTTTGTCGCGCCGGCCCGGGCCGCCCTCCCTTTTCCGAGGTTTCCACGTGATTGCCGCCTCCTCCTTGCTGCGCCGCTGGTCGGCCGCCGGCCTGCTGGCCGCTTCGTCCCTGCTGTCCGGCGCCGTCCTGGCGCAGGCCCCGGTTCCGCCCGAGATCGCCGCGCGCGCCTACCTGCTGCTCGACGTGACGGCCAACCAGATCCTGGCGGCCAAGGACCCCGACATGCCGGTCGAGCCGGCTTCGCTGACCAAGCTGATGACGGCCTATGTCGTGTTCGACGCGCTCAGGGCCAAGAAGATTACGCTTGACCAGACC